>Ga0181521_10003229_pt1 | contig 19271 bp, 15 predicted proteins | sample PEATcosm2014_Bin_32_FD_119764 | JGI IMG/M metagenome (GOLD analysis project Ga0181521, IMG submission 119764) | Peatland microbial communities from MTU Mesocosm Facility, Houghton, MI, USA - PEATcosm2014_Bin02_60_metaG | ecosystem: Environmental > Terrestrial > Soil > Wetlands > Peat | place... | reverse complement strand
CGGCAGTATCGCCACCCTGATGCGGGAGAAGACCCGCCGGGAGGAGGCGTTCTGCCGGGAGCAGGACGGGAAGCCGGGGAGCAACTGGGATTGGCAGAAGATGGGACGGGAGGCGCTCCGCCGGGTGCTGGGGTTTTTCATCGGCGAAGTGGCGGAGGATCCGTCCGATACGTTGCAGGAACTATACGCGCCGGCCGCGGTTGCCACCGGGCCGCCCTGAACCCAGCGCACACATCGCCGCAAAGCTCGCACGGGACCGGATCATGGCCGGCGCCAAGCCTTGCGGCTCAACGATCCCGCGGTGCCGCAGCGCGGCGCAGCCGATCGTTGATCGCCAGGCCGAGCCCGGCCTCCGGCACCGGCATGACCGCGATCCGCGTCAGGCCGCGGCGCGGCGCCTCGGCGTCGAGCCAGCGCAGCCCGGTAAACAGCCGCGCGGCGGCCTCGGTCAGGTCGCCGTGTTCGCTCAAGTTGAACGCGACGCGCGCGCCGGGCAGCGGCGGACCGAAGGCGAGCAGGGCCTCGTGGGGATGCAAGTCGCGCGCGTGCAGGCGAACGGGAAGGGCAGGGGCGTAGTGCGAGGCGAGCATGCCCGGCGACCGCGCCACCGAACCCGCTCCGGAGCCATGGGCGACCGGCCCGATCAGCGCCGCGATCGCCTCCAGGGTCGTGCCGCCCGGACGCAGCAGCGTCGGCTGGTCGCCGCTCAGATCCAGCACCGTCGATTCGACCCCGACCGGGCATGGCCCGCTGTCCAGCACCGCGTCGATGCGGCCGCCCAGCTCCTGCATGACGTCCGCGGCGGTGGTCGGACTGACCTGACCGGAGCGGTTAGCCGAGGGCGCCGCGACCGGCCGCCCCACCGCGCGCAACAGCGCCAGCGCGGTCTGCGGCGCCGGCACACGCACCGCCAGAGTGTCCAGCCCGGCGCCGGTCAGCAGCGCCACCGGGCAATCGGGCCGCCGCGGCAGCACCAGCGTCAGTGGGCCTGGCCACAGCGCCGTTGCCAGCCGGTGCGCGATCGGGTTCGGCGCCACGTGGGCGAACGCGGCATCCGCATCCGGGTAGTGGCAGATCAGCGGATTGAAGCGCGGCCGGCCCTTGGCGGCGAAAATGCCGGCCACCGCCTCGGCATTCGTGGCGTCGGACCCCAGGCCGTACACCGTCTCGGTGCCGAACGCGACCAGCCGCCCGTCGCGCAGCAGCGCCGCCGCGCGGGCGATCCCCGCGGCATCCGCGGGCAGTATCTCCGTCATGCCCGCAGCCAATAGCGGCGGGCGCCGGTGATGGCTACAGTTGTCCCAAACAGCGCTTACGGGAGTCCTCCGCCATGCTCGAGATCGGTTTCGCCACCCCCACATTGCCGCGTTCCGGCGCGCTGGTCCTGCTGGTGGGCGAGGGGGAGAAACCCGGCGGTGTGTGGGCGCAGGCGGATACCGCGACCAACGGCGCCATCGCGCGTGCTCTGGCCGCCGCCGAGTTCAAGGGCGCCAAGGGCAAGACCTGCACCATCCTCGCCCCGGGAGGCGATCTGACCCGGGTCGTCGCGGTCGGCCTGGGCAAGCTGGCGGATCTCAACGCGCGCACGCTGCAGGAAGCCGGCGGCAACGCGGTCGCCGCCCTGTCGCGCGAGAGTGCCGCCGCGGTCGCCGCCGACGCGTTGCAGCCGGCGCAGGCCGCGGAAATGGCGCTGGGCGCGGTGCTGGGCACCTATCGCTTCGACCGCTATCGCACCAAGGAGAAGCCGGAGGACAAGCCGCGCCTCGGCAGCCTGACGCTGCTGCACGCTGACGCAACGGCCGCGCGGTCGGCCTGGGAGCCGCTCTCCGGCGTCGCCCACGGCGTCTATGTCACACGCGATCTGGTCAGCGAACCGCCCAATGTGCTCAACCCCGCGGAAATGGCCGAGCGTTGCCGCAAGCTGGAGGACCTCGGCGTGCAGGTCGAAGTGCTGGGTCCCGACGAGATGGGCAAGCTCGGTTTCGGCGCCCTGCTCGGCGTCGCCCAGGGCAGTGTCAATGAACCGCGCATGGTGGTGATGCGGTGGAACGGCGCCGGCGGGGGGACCAAGCCGGTGGCGTTTGTCGGCAAGGGCGTCACCTTCGACACCGGCGGCATCTCCATCAAGCCGGCCGGCGGCATGGAGGACATGAAGTGGGACATGGCCGGCGCCGGCACGGTGGTCGGGCTGATGGCCGCGCTCGCCGGGCGCAAGGCGAAGGTCGATGCGGTCGGCCTGGTCGGGCTGGTGGAGAACATGCCCTCCGGCAGCGCGCAGCGCCCGGGCGACGTGGTGACCAGCTACTCCGGCCAGACCATCGAGGTGATCAACACCGACGCCGAGGGTCGGCTGGTGCTGGCCGATGTGATTTGGTACTGCCAGCAGAAATTCGACCCGCGGTTCATGGTGGACCTGGCGACGTTGACCGGCGCGATCATCATTTCGCTCGGCCATGAGCATGCGGGGTTGTTCAGCAACGACGACGCGCTGTCGGAGAAGCTGATCGCCGCCGGCAAGGAAACCGGCGAGAAGCTGTGGCGCATGCCGTTGGATGAGGCGTACGACAAGCAGATCAAGTCCGACATCGCCGACATGAAGAACATCGGCGGCCGGCCGGCGGGCTCGGTGACCGCGGCGCAGTTCATCAAGCGCTTCGTCAACGACAAGCCCTGGGCGCATCTCGACATCGCCGGGATGGCGTGGTCGTCGAAGGATGCGCCCACCGTGCCGAAAGGTGCCACCGCGTTCGGCGTGCGGCTGCTGGATCGGCTGGTTGCCGCGCATTACGAAGGCTGAGCGCGGATGCGTGCCGGCTGTCATTGCGAGCGAAGCGAGAACCCCGGCGTCCTTCGCTCTACCGTACAACACTGGGGCGCGCGGTGAGCGAGATCGGCTTCTACCACCTGACCCGCAGCAGCCTCACCCAGGCCCTGCCGCAGCTTCTGGCGCGTACCCTGGCGGCGAAGCAGCGGGCCGTGGTGCTGTGCGGCACCGACGACCGCGTCGCGGCGCTGGACCGCGCGCTGTGGGAAGGCGCCGAGCCGTGGTTGCCGCACGGCTCCGCCGCGGATGGCGATGCCGACCTGCAGCCGATCTGGCTCGCGACCGACGACGCCGCGCCGAACGGGGGGAAATTCCTGTTTCTGGTGGACGGGACGGACAGCGCGCGGTTGGCGGCGTTCCACCGCGTGTTCGACCTGTTCGACGGCAACGATCCGCCGGCGGTGGAAGCGGCGCGCGGCCGCTGGCGCGCGGCAAAGGCGGCCGGCCATACACTGGCCTATTGGCAGCAAGGCGCTCGGGGTTGGGAGAAGAAGGCTTGAGACCGGAATGATCGAACTGTCCCGCGGGCCCGCCGCCATGCCGCCCGGCCGTCGCGTCTATGCCATCGGCGACATCCATGGCTGCGACGCGCAGCTTGCCAACCTGCACGAGATGATCGCCGAGGACCTGGCGTGCCGGCCCATCGAGTCGGCGCTGCTGCTGCATATCGGCGACTACGTCGATCGCGGCGCCGACACCGCCGGCGTGCTGGCGCGCCTCGCCGCCGGATCGGCGATCGATTCGATGCCGGTGGTCAATGTGCTTGGCAATCACGACGAGACGATGCTGCACGCGCTGTCCGGCGATCGGGCCGCGGCGACCGACTGGCTGTTCGCCGGCGGCATACCGGCGTTGCAGAGCTACGGCATCGATCCGGAATCGCCACGCGAGTCCTGGCCGGCGCAGGTGCCGGCGGAGCATTTGGAATTCCTGCGCAGCCTGACCCTGAGCCACCAGGAGGGCGGGTATTTCTTTGTGCATGCCGGCGTGCGGCCAGGCATCGCGCTCGACCGGCAAACCCGCGAGGACATGCTGCGCATCCGCCAGCCGTTCCTCTACACCGAACGGGACCTGGGGGCCGTGGTGGTGCACGGCCACACCCCGGTGAAGGCAGCGGTGGTGCAGCACAACCGTATCGCGATCGATACCGGCGCGGTGTTCGGCGGCAAGCTGACCTGCGTGGTGCTGGAAGCCGAGACGATCGGGTTCCTCACCGCCGCTCCGGTCGGCCAGCCGGTGTCCATCGCGCATCGCTGATGACACGGGATAATTGAGCTAGGGACGTTCGTATGAGCATGCCCTCCGCAAACCGATGACGATCGCGGAATTCCTCGCCTGGGAAGCGCAGCAGCCATTGCGCTATGAGTTCGACGGCTTCCAGCCCATTGCGATGGCTGGGGGGACCGCGGCACCATGTTCGAGCGTATCGGCACCGATTGGGTGGGTCATCTGCTGCACGCCGGCAGCATCCTGCGCATGCCGGAAATCGATATCGAGCTGCCCCTGGCGGCGCTGTATGAAGGTGTCGACCTCACCGCCACCGAGCCAGCCGCGGCTGCCCAAGCCTGATTGACAGCCCCGCCGCGCCAACCCATCGTTGCGTCATCAAGCAAGAAACGCAGCACCCTCCCGGGTGCGTGCCGCATCGCAGGGGAGGAACGGCATGGCGCAAGCAGTTGGCTCTTCAGGTCCCATCACACCCGACAGGGCCCGAACGGCAATCCACGGTCACATTGCCGCGCGTATCGATCGCCTGCCACTGACCCGCGTGCAATGGCTGCTCGCCGTCCTGGTCGAGGTCACCTGGGGCTTCATCATTTTCGACACCGACGGCATCGGCGCGCGGCTGTATCCGTTCGTCTGGCGCCCCAACCACATCATCGACGTCTATCAGTACGCGGTCATCCAGGCATTGCAGGTCGGCGCCGGCATCCTGCTGGGCGTGTACATCATGAGCTGGGTCGCCGACCGCTACGGCCGCCGCCCCGCCATTCTGCTCGCAACGTTGCTCGGTGGCGTGTGTATCTGGCCATTCGCCTATGTAACGGATTTCTGGGGCATGGTGGTGCTGTCGGTGCTGAGCACGCTCGGCGTCGGCGGCATCGTTGCGACACATTCGGTCTACCTGTCCGAAATGACCTCTCCCCTGGTGCGCAACAAGGTGCTGCTGGCGTCGCAGGGGGTTACCGCGCTGGTGGCAGTCGCTGTGAACCTGCTGGCAATCTGGCTCATCCCCGGCCATTGGCAGAGCTTCCTGTGGATCAGCGCCGCGGTCGAAATCGTCATCCTGTTGCCGCTGCTGTACTGGGGGTTACCGGAATCGCCGCGCTGGCTGGAGGCACACGGCCACCATGCCGAAGCCGAACGGGTGATGGAGGAATACGAGCAGCGCTGCCAGCGCTACAGCAGCGAGCCGTTGGCGGAGCCGAGGGGCGCCGACAACCCGGTGGTCATGGCCGGCCCCGGGGCCTGGAAGGAACTGTTCACCAACCCGGAATACCGTGCCCGCACCTGGGTGCTGATCATCTGCTGGCTGGCCGGCTATGCTGGCCTGATCTACGGCGTCGGCGCGTTCTTCGGCGTGTATATGGTGGACCATGGCGGCTCCCCGACCATCGTTTTTGGCACCGTCGCGGCCGCCTATGCGGCACTGTTCATCGGCTTCCAGGTCAATGCCCGGCTCGGCGAGCGTGTCGAGCGCCGCGACGTCATCGCGCTGATGGCGCTGCTGTTCGCCGGATGCTGGATCATCGCCTGGCTGGTGCCCTCGCTGCCTGTTATTGCGCTCTGCTATATCGTTAGCCGTATCGGCACCGGTTTGTTTCTGTTCAACCTGTACAACTATACGGCGGTGGCCTACCCGACCCGGATCCGTTCGGTGGCGTTCGCCTGGACCGATGGGTTGGGCCATCTCGGTGCCTGGGGTGGTGTGACATTGCTCGGGCCGTTGTACCAGTTGGGGCCGAACCACCTGGGCTGGATCCTGTGGATTGTCGTGCCTGGCGCGCTGCTGCCGGCTCTGCTGATCCGCGGCTTCGGCATCAGGCAGGCCCGCGCGGTGCTGGAACAGGTGTCGCGCTAGACGTCGTAGCCGTGGTTGCTGGCGCAATCGCCGTTACGACAAGCGTGAGGCGGAAAAGCGCAGCGCATTGTGCCGCGGCGGGCGTTGGCCGATGGCGTTGCGGGAACCGGAGGTCCGGCATGCACGACGGTTCGGCGGAATGCGCCGCGTCGGTCTGTCCTACGGCGTGCCGCGTGCCGGTGCCGCGGCCAGCCGCCGCCGCGGCCGCAACGCCGTGGTGACGATCTGACAACGCGCGAGATGCGCCAGCACCGATGGATCGGCTCGCGTGCTGCGCAGGTCCAACCGCCGCAGATCCGCCAGAGCGGCGAGCGGCGCCAGATCGGTGACCGCCGTGCCGGTCAGGTCGAGATATTGCAGTCGCGTCAGCGCGGCGAGCGGTGCCGCGTCGCTGATGCGCGTGCCCGAAAGATCGAGACTGCGCAGCCTGGTCAGCCGTGCCAGGGGCTCTGCATCCCGCACCGCCGTATCGCCGAGATCGAGCCGCTCCAACCGCAGTAGTCCGGCCAGCGGGGACGCGTCCTCGACCAACGTGCCGGTAAGGAAACAGCCTTCGAGGTGCTCCAGCACCGCCAGCGGTCGCAGATCGTGCACCGGCGTGAACGACAGATGGACGCTTTGCAGTTCGGTCAGCGAGGCAAGCGGCGTCACGTCGGCGACCCGCGACCGGGTCAATTCGAGCCGCCGCAATCCTGTCAACGCGGCGAGTGGCGCGATGTCGCTGACCAGAGTGTGGCTGAGCACCAGCCGGCGCAGGCTGGTCAGCGCCATAAGTACCCGCAAATCGGTGATGCGGGTGCGCTCGAGCCGCAATTCGGTGATGTGCGGAATCCAGGCGGCCGGCGGTGTCTGGCCCGCCAGGACCAGACGCACCACGTCAGCGGGATCGATCTCGTGCAACCCAGCGCCGGCTTAATTCGGCCGGTGGAACGGCTTGTCACCCTTCACCGTCACGCGGAACCCGGAACGCACCTGTGGGTAGTAGTCCCACATCGCGATGTGCTGCACGCAGCGATTGTCCCAGAACGCGACCGAATGCGGCTGCCAACGGAACCGCACCTGCCAGTGCGGGCGCGCGCAGTGTTCGTAGAGGAATTCCAGGATCGCCTTGCTCTCCGCTTCCGGCACATCCTTGATCGCCACGGTGAACACCGGATTGACGAAGATCGCGGACCGGCCGGTAACCGGATGGGTGCGGATCACCGGATGTTCCGCGCGCGGGAAGTCCTTCGGGCCCTCCTTGCCGTAGAGCCGGTTGGTGCGCGAGTAATTCGGTGCGCCGTCATGGATTGCGGTCAGTCCCGCCAGGAACGCCTTCATCGGCGCCGACAGAGCGTCGTACGCCGCATACATGCTGGCGAACAGCGTGTCGCCGCCGACCTCCGGAATGGTCTTCAGATTGAGGATCGAGCCCATCGGCGGCTCCGGATCGCACGACACATCCGAATGCCAGCGCTCGCCCGCGATGCGCTTCGAGTTCGCGTCGGCGTGGATCGGCAGGATTTCCGGGTGGCCCTCCGGCCCGGGGGAGTTCGGATGGATATGCAACTCGCCGAACAGCCGGCCGAACGCCTTGTGCTGCTCCAGCGTCAGCTCCTGGTCGCGGAAGAAGATCACCTGATGCGCCATCAGCGCGTCGTGCACTTCCTGAAACTGCTGGTTGCCGAGCGGCTTGCCCAGATCGACGCCGGAAATCTCCGCGCCGATGATCGGCGTCACCGGCTTCACGGTGATGGTTTCGTACGGCATGGTAGCCTCCCCCTGCTACGGAATGCCGATCATCTTGTGCGTTTGCAGGCTGAGACGCCAGAGCGGATGGGCCAGGCACCAATCGGTCGCCGCTCTGGTGTTGGCGATGCGGTCGGGACCATCCATCGGCTGTACCAGGAAATGCCGGAAATCGAGCCGCGCGAGCGCCTCGGGATCGAGGCCGGGCTGCGGCCAGATCAGTTTCAGTTCGTCACCGTGACGTTGTACCAGGTCGGCGCCCGCCTTCGGGCTGACGCAGACCCAATCGAGTCCGGCCGGCGCCGGCAGCGTGCCGTTGGTCTCCACCGCCGCTGCGAAGCCGCGTGCGTGCACCGCTGCAAGCAATGCGTCGTTCAGTTGCAGCAGCGGCTCGCCGCCGGTGAACACGACGAAGCGCCGTTCGAGCGACCCACCCCAGCACGTGGCGATGGCATCCGCCAGGAGCTCCGCCGAAGCGAAGCGGCCGCCGCCGTCGCCATTGGTGCCGACGAAGTCCGTGTCGCAGAAGCGGCAGACGGCGGTGGCGCGATCCGCTTCGCGCCCCGACCACAGATTGCAGCCGGCGAAACGGCAGAACACCGCGACGCGGCCCGCCTGGGTGCCTTCGCCCTGCAAGGTCAGGAACAGTTCTTTCACCGTGTAGCTCATGCAGCGGTCATATAGTCCGCCGGTGGACAAGAGACGAGCCGGGGGCGAGTTTGCCGATCGCAACCGCCGATCCGGGAGCCATGACCATGCGCCTGTTCTCTCGCCTGCTGCGCCGTTCCGCCGTCGCTTCCTTCGGCTGGATCGAGGCGGAGGCGTTGTCGGCGCAATTGGCGGCCGGCCCCGCGCCGCTGGTGATCGATGTCCGCGGTGCCGACGAATTCACCGGCCCGCTCGGTCACATCAAGGGCGCGGTGAACGTACCGCTGCCTGACCTGGGCGCACGCGTGGCGGAACTCGCCCGGCAGGAAAGGCCGTTGGTGCTGGTCTGCAAGACGGACCGCCGTTCGTCTGCCGCCGCAGAGCAATTGCGCGCGGCCGGCGCGGGCGACGTGGCGGTTCTGCGTGGCGGCATGGAGCGGTGGCGGACGCTCGGGTTGTCATAACGTGACGACGAGCGCGGCCGCGGCTCGTCTCCCCCCCCTGTCATTGCGAGGAGCGCAGCGGTCCCCGGGCTTGACCCGGGGAAGCAATCCCCCGCCTGACGAGCACGATCGGGTCTCCAGGTGGGGATTGCTGCGTCGCCGGCTCCTCGCAATGACGGATGGGGTGGTGGAAGGGGCAAGGCTATCAGTATGTACCTGGGTCGTAATAAAGGAACGGGAATTTCTCCTTCGGGGCTTCGGGGGTGGGCTGTGTGCTGCAGGCGGCCACCGCCACCGTCAGCAACAACACGCCGACCGACAGGGCGGCGCAACGAACGCCGCGGCGGCGTCGGAGGCGGGCCGTCGCCACGCCTCCGGCCAGCGCTTCGATCATGCTCAATGCAACCCGTAGAACCCCATCGCGCTGCCGGCCATCACCTGCCGCACTGTTTCCGCCGAGGCGTTGCCCAGCAGCTTGCGTACCATCGCCGGGGCGCCGGGGAAGAAGCCGTCCGGATGCGGATAGTCGGTCGCCCACAAAATCTTGTTCGGCCCGATATACTCGGCGAGCACCTTCAGGCTGCCCTCCACCGGTTCGAACGCGATCCAGCAATTGCGCTGGAACAACTCGCTCGGCCGGGTCTTCAGACCGGAATCGTTGAACCCCTTGTCGTCGAAATGCCGGTCCATGCGATCCAGCCAGCCGGCGATCCAGCCGCCGCCCGATTCCAGGAATGCGATACGGACCTTCGGGTGCCGCTCGCATACGCCGCCCCAGATCACGCTCATGCACACCAGCATCATTTCCATGGTGTGGGTGATGATATGGCGCGCGCCGCGTTCCTCGAATCGATCCATTCCCACCTGGGCCATGCCGCTGCTGGCGCCCTCGTGGAAGCCGACGGCGATATCCAGCTCTTCCACCATCGTCCAGAATTTTTCGTAGTCGGGGTGGTGGATCATCTTGCCGTTGTACGGATTGGGCCGCAGGAACACGCCGCGGAAGCCGAGCTTCTCGCGCGCGTAGCGCATCTCCTCGATCGCCAGGTCGACCGATTGCATCGGTAACATGGCGACGCCGAACAGCCGGTCCGGATACGGCTTGCAGTAATCGGCGAGCCAGCGGTTGTACGCCCGCGCCATCGCGGCGGCGACGCGCGGATCCTGCACCGCGCCCGCGAACAGCCCGATGCTGGGATACAGGAACGCGGCGTCGATGCCGTCCAGGTCCATGTCCGGAATGCGTGCATGCGGATCGAAGCCGCCCTTGCGGCCTTGCTCATATTCCATCGTGTCGTCCACAACTGTCCCGTCGCGTGCGCCAACCGCGCCGAGCGCGCCCATGCCTTTCTTGCTGCCCAGCAATTGCTCGCCGATTTGCAGCCGCTGCTTGCCGTCCGCGTCGCGGACGACCTTCGGGGCCTGGTCGCGGAATGCCGGGTCCATGTAGTCGTTCCAGAGCGTGAGTGGCTCGAGGATGTGGCCGTCGGCATCGATCACGTTATAGGCGCGAGTCATGGACCGTCTCCTGTTGTTTGTTAGGTAGGCAACTCCCGCGTTGGCAAAATTAACGTACCCGGCACGAACCTTCTGGGAGGATCGCGCTCCTACCGGCCAGTATTGCACCGGCCGTGAGGGCGGGCAACGGCCTTCGATGGAAGTGCGGTGGGCGCTTCGAGCGCGCGCGGTTGGGGCAACGGCAGGGCAAGCCAGGCGTTGATATGGGGGTCGTCACGCTGGACGTGCCGCTTGGGCAGCGGGTTAAGAAAGTAGAATCACCACAAAGACACAAAGGCACGAAGGTTCATAGAACCCGGCGGCGGATGCCGTCCTTGAGCACAGCGGTGTTGAAATTCATCAGCAGACCGACGCGGTGGCCACTCAGGCGAAGATAGGTCAGCAACTGTGCTTCGTGGATCGGAGCAAGTTGTTCGACCGATTTGATTTCGAGTACCAATCCGGGTTCCACGACCATATCCATCCGGTATTCCAAGGCAAGCCGCTGACCCTTGTAGACGATAGGCAGCGCGACCTGGCGAGCAAACCCCACACCGGCTTGAGCCAACTCGTAGCAAAGACATTCTTCATAAGCCGACTCCAATAAACCGGGGCCGAGTTGCCGATGGACTTCGATGCCCATGCCGATGACCCGTCCACTCAACCGCATGGCACGATCCTTCCGAGGCGTTGGTTCGTTCTTCGTGTCTTTGTGTCTTTGTGGTGAATCTACTTTCTTAACGCCGTCGCCACCCGCACCAAGCCCATCATGGACACCACACCCGCCCTCATAGCTCCCGCAACGCCCCGCGGAAGCTCTGCCGCAACGGCCCCACCAAGTAGTCGAACGCCGTGCGCGCCCGGGTCGGCACGATCACTTGCACCGGCATCCCCGGTCCCAGCCGACGCAGCAGCGCGCCGCCCTGCCGGTCGGCCACCAGGGCAATCTCCGCCTTGAAATAGCTGCGTCCGGTTCTTGCGTCCGTCACCCGGTCGGCGGAGATCACCGTGACCTCACCGTCGATCGGCGAGGCGTCGCGCAGGCTGAAGCCGGTCGCCGTGACCTGCGCTGCCTGGCCGACGCGCAGGTGTTCCACGTCCTCCGGCCGGATCTCCGCCTCTGCCACGATCGTCGCCGCGCGCGGCACGATATCCATGATCGGTTTGCCCGGCTCGATCACGCCACCCTTGGTGAAGATCGCCAGGTTCACCACCTCGCCGGTGATCGGCGCGCGGATTTCCAGCCGCCCGAGCAGATCTCGGTCGGCCGCCAGGCGCGGCAGCACATCGTTGATGCGCAACTGCGCATCGCGCAACTCGTGCGTGGCGTCCGACTGCGACGCTTGGCGCAGCCGCAGCTTTTCCGCCTCCAGCTCCACCGCCGCCGAGCCGAACCGCGCAACGTCGGACAACAACTGTCCCACCTGGCCGCGCAGCGCCTCCACGCCACGTTCCAGCTCCAGCATGCGGTTTTTTGGCGCCAGCCCGATCTTCTCCAATTCGCCGACCGCGTGCAGCTCCTGCTCCGCCAACGCCAATTGCCGACCCATGGAGTCGAGTTGCTCTTTCGCCCCCGCCTCCTGCGAACGCGCCTGGACGATGCGCTGGTCCACCACGTCGAGCTGGCGCGCCAGCAGCTCGACATGATTGCGGAACACGATCCGTTCGCGATTCATCACCGCCGCGGCGATCGGGTCATCCGGCTTCAAGTCGTTGGGGAAGTCGATCGCGGTAGCGTCGGCCAGTTCCGCGAGATCGCGTGCCGACAGCGCCTCGTCGCCCAGAAGCTGCGAGCGGTGCACATCGTACACCGCGCGGGCCTGGGTGTCGTCGAGCCGCACCAGCAACTGGCCCTGCTCGACTGTGCCGCCCTCCTGCACGAGCAATGCCGCGACGATGCCGCCTTCGCGATGCTGCACGGTCTTCCGGTTGCCGTGCACCGTCAGTGCGCCGGCGCCAACCACCGCGCTGTCCAGCGGCGCCAGCATCGACCATGTCCCCAGCCCGCCGAAGAACACGCCGATCGTCAGCACGCCGGTAACGATGGCAGCTCTCATAGTACACCTCGCCCGCGAAGCGGGAGAGGTCGAGCCGCGTCAGCGGCGAGGGTGAGGGTGATCGGGTCGCCCCGCTCAGCCTCATCGCGGGGCAAGAATGACTGGCCCTGGGGCGCTCGCTGCTCTCTTACCCTCGACGCCGCGTATCTCGACCTTTCCTGCCGAAGCCGGGAGAAGTTCCTTGCGAACAACCGCATCACGCTGCGCCTCCTGCCACCGCGGCCGGCGCATGTTGCGCCATGAATTCGCCTGCGCGCTGCACGCCTGTCATCTGCCCCTCGCTCATTGTCGCCACGTAATCGGAGATGCGCACCAGCCCGATGCGGTGCGTGATCATCACCACGGTGCATCTGCGCGCCTTCAGGGCCAGCACGCAGTCGGTCAGCGCCGCCTCGCCTTCCGAGTCGAGGTTGGCGTTGGGCTCGTCCAGCACCACGACGCGCGGTGCGCCCAACAACGCCCGCGCTAGCGCAATGCGCTGCTTCTGCCCGCCGGACAGCGTCATCGCGTTGTCGTCCAGCATGGTCTGGTAGCCGTTCGGCAGCCGCACGATCATCTCGTGCGCGCAGGCCGCCTTCGCCGCTGCCACCACCGCTTCGTCGCTGGCATCGCTGAAGCGCGCGATATTGTCGCGGATCGTTCCGGGAAACAGCGCCACCTCCTGCGGCAGGTAGCCGACAGCACCGCCAAGCTGGGTTGCGTCCCAGGTCGCCAGATCTGCACCGTCCAGCCGCACGACGCCGGTATCCGGCCGCATCGCTCCGACCATCAGCCGGGAGACGGTGGACTTGCCCGCCGCACTCGGTCCGATCATGACCAGGGCCGCGCCCGGCTCGATGCGCACGCTGATGCCGCGCACCACTGGTCGTGTCGCCCCGGCCGGAGTCCACGACACGCCTTCCATGAACAGCTCGCCGCGCGCCTCCGGCAGCGTGACCGCCCGTTCCGCCGTGCCGTCATGCGCGGTCAGCAGGCCGATACGGGTGAGTGCCTCCTTCGCCGCCAGCGTCGGACGCCATGCGCCGATGATCGCCTCGACCGGTGCCAGCGTGCGCCCGAGCAACAACGATCCCGCAAACACCGCGCCGCCGCTGACTTCGTCGTGGATCGCCAGCCAGGCGCCGACGCCAAGAATAGTGGACTGGAAGAACATCCGCGCGCATTTGCCGACGGCGCCGAGCATCACGGTGCGATGGCTTGCGCGGGTCTGCGCCGACAGCATGTCGCCGCGCAGCGTGCGCCACCGCTCGGTCAGCGTCGCGCCGAGCCCCATGGTGCGTGCGCAATCCGCGTAGCGCGTCACCGCCTCGCCGAATTGGTAAGCCCGCGCTGCGTGCCTTCCCGCCTCCGCCATCGGTCGCCGCGCCGCTTGCTCACTTGCCACGGTCAGTCCGAGCAAGACGATCGCCGCGCCCACCGCATACATGCCCAGCAAAGGATGCAACAGCGCGATGGCACCGAGATAGATCGGCGCCCAGGGCAGGTCGATGAATGCCAGGGCGCCGGCGCCCGCGGCGAATTGCCGTACCGTGTCGAGGTCGCGGGCGATATGCACCGCCAGCGGCTGTTCGCGTGCGCTGCGTGCCGGCGTGGTGACATGGGCGATCAGCGCGCGGCCCAGCCGGTCTTCCACCAGGTCGCTGACACCCGACAGCACGCGGCCGCGCACCGCGTCGAGAATCGCGTAGGTCGTGTAGCACAGTGCGACGATCAGCGTCAGATACAGCAATGTCGGCACGCTGCGGCTGTGCATGACGCGGTCGTAAACCTGCATCATGTACAGCGGCGCGGCGAGGTAGAGCACGTTGAGGAAGCAGGAAAACCCGGCCACCCAGCCCAGCGGGCCGGCGATCACCTGAAGCGTCTGCCGTACCGGCATGCTGCGGATCATCGTCTGCCCCTCAAGCGAAATGCGTTACGAAAATTTCCGCAGGATCGAGCGATGCCGGATGCGTCTGCGCACCCAGCGTCACCAGCACAATGGATGTGCTGGCGACATCGAACGACAGCGTGTGTGCTGTCGGGTCATAGACCAGCACCGGATTGACCGGGCTCGCCGGCTGCGACCCCGCCGTATACAGTTGCATATATTCGTTGGTGCCGACCTGCACCGTGCTCGCACCGCCGGTGCTGGAGAAACTTGCCGCGCCGGCATCGGTGGTGATGACCGTCTGGTCGATCGCGATGAGCGGCGCAGACTCGGCTGTTGCCGCAGTGTGGCCGGGCATCGTCTCGGTAACCACCACGGCTCCCCCGACCGTGCCAAATGTGTCGGCCTGGGTCACCGAGATCGACGACGATCCCAGCGTGCTGCTGTGCAATTCCGACCCTGACGCGGCATAGACATTCAATGTCGCACCGCTGACCCCGGTGGCGGTCAGGAATACGTTGCCACTCGACGAACTCACCGAAGCGCCGGTCGGAATGGCCGACAGGGCATGGCCGTTCTGCAACACATTGTCGGACTGCAACGCCGCATACTCGGTCGGCGTCAGGCTGACGTTGTCCTGGGTCATGGTCAGCGTGAAGCTGCCGGTCTGGAAGCCGGCGCCGAAATCGGCGATGTCTTTCAGCGTTGTGGCATTGGCGTAGTCGTTCGACGCCAGCGACAGCGTGTTTTCGCCAAGGGTGAAGTTCGGCAGTGCCGCGAGCTTGGCCGCCGTCGCGGCCGACACCGTCTCGTCGCCCGCCAGCGTCACGCTGGTGGCATCCGTTTCGGCTGTGAGGTTGTTCGGATTGAGCAAATAGGCGGAGTCGTCGGCGATCGACAGTTGGCCGGTGTTTTGGAAACCGGGCAGGCTCACCAGCGCCTCGGCGGTGTTTGCGTCCAGCGTCTCGGTGTCGGACAGCGTCACCTGGACGCTGCCGCCATAGCCTGCATCGGCCGCATCCGCTGCCGTAATGACGCCGGAGAGCACGCCATCCAGCAGGTTGTCCGACGTGTCGCCGACGGTCAGCAGGTGGTTGAGATGAAATTGCGAGTCCGGCAGCAGCGTCTCGGCACCGGCCGCGTTGACGCTGTCGGCGCTGGAGAGCTGCCACACCGCGGCGATGGCCTCGCCGTCGGAGTTGGACGGATTGAGCAGATCCGCGGCGGAGTCCTGGATGGTGATCGTGTAGCTGCCCAGGCTGAAGTTGATCGTGCTCTCCACGGCAAACAGTGATTCGGCATTGGCTGCGCTGACGGTCTGATTGCCATTCAGCGTCGTGGCGTTCATCGCCGCGAGTGCCGTGGTGTTGGCCGGGTTGATCAGGGTCGCCACGGTGTCGGCGACAACCAGGCTGAAGTCGCTGTGCACGCCGGTATTCGACGTCCACTCGCTGCTGCCGGTCAGGGTCTGGATATTGTTCAGCGTGTCGGTGATGCTCTCGACGTTGCCACCGAAGCTGACCTTCGACACCGGGATACCCGACCCGCCAAGCAAGGCGAGGAAATCTCCCGCCTGCGTGGTGGTGATCGCCTCGCTGTCGTTCACCGTGATCGTGCCATCGAGCAAGCCGTCGCCCAGCGTCAGCGTGGCGATCTGCGAGAAGCTGTCGGTGATGTCCGACGTCACGATCAGTCTGGCGTTCGCGGTCAGGCCGGACACGTAGCTCACCGTGCCGCTGACCGTGAGTTGGTATCCGCCGAGATGGAACGCGCCGCCCAGGACGCCGATGGCGTTGGCGTCGGACTCACTGGTGGTCGCATCGCTGCCTGACAGCGTCAGCGTGTAAGCGCCGGCGCTGAAGCCGGCCAGCCCGCCCAGGTAAGCGGCACCCGATTCCGATACCGCAGCACTGCCCGAGATCTGCCAGACCGCCGGCGCGATGCTGTGGCTGCCACCAAGCTGTCCCGGTGCATCGGCGATGATTGTTGCCGCGGTATCGCGCACCGTCAGCGATTGGCCTCCTGCCATGGTGGCGCCCAGCGTCAGCAGATCGGCGTAAACCGAATCGGTGACCGTCGCACTCCCGCTCACCACGATACTGCTCAGCGACGACGTGTGCCCGTGCAGTGCGCTGAACTGGGCGTCGATATGCGCCGCGGTGTCCGACAACGTCAGCACGTTGGCGGTGCCGCTGCCGCCGAGCGATACGGGGGGATTGTCCTTGCTGAACGTGGGGATCGACAGCAGGATTGCCGCGGTGGCTGCGGTGATCGTGGCCGTCCCGTTGGTGGTCTTCAGATACACCGCGGTGATCAGGCTGTTCTTCTCCGCCGCGAGATACCCATCCACGCTGTCGGTCAGGTGCGACGCGGTATCCCAGACCACCAGCGCATAGCCGCCCGTCTTCAGGTTATTGAGTTGCTCCAGCAACACCGCATCCGATGCGGCAATCACCGAATTGCCCGACAGAACCACCGTCTGCGCGTTGAGGAAGGTCAGGCCGGCCGACCCGTTCGCCTCGATTGCCGCGGCGATCTGCGAGCCGGTATCGGAGATCGTCACAGCGCCCGACTGCAGGTTCGGGATGGTCAGCAGCGCGGAGATCTCCGACGCATTCAGCGAGCTGTCGGTGATCGTCGCCTTCAGGAACTTGCTGCCGATCGATTCCAACGCCGTGAGATTGGACAGGATGTTGGCCGCCGTGTCGTCAACGTCCACCTCGCCCACCACGGTGTCACTCGCCAGCTCGCTGGCGATGGCCGCAAGGGCCGCTGCGCCGTCGGTCACGTTCACCGCACCGGCGGTGGTGATGCTGTCGATCGCGCCCTGATCCGCCGCGTAGGTGGCGGCATCGACGAAGATGGTGGGCGTGCCGGGCGTCCCGTCGGACAGCGTGATCGACATCGCATCGCCATGCGCGGACACCGCCGATTGCAGGGCACCCAGCCCCGCGGCGACGGTCGCCGAGCTGTCGGTGACATGCGCCAGCGTCGTGAAACCCAGCGCCGCAGAGCTCAGTCCGGTGATGTCGCTGACATTGCCCGCCACCGTGATCGCCTGCCCGCCCGCGCTGAAGCCGCTGATCAGGGCCAGCGCGGCAAGCGTTGTGGCCGAGATGGTGTAGGTCCCGTCGGGCTCCACCGTCGTGGCGATCGCGAGGCCCGCCGCGTATGCGGAATCCAGCAGATTGGTGGGGCTGTCCTGCACGGTGATTGCCGGACCGGCGGCATCGAACCCATGCAGGCCGGCGAGTTGCGTCGCGGTGTGCGCATTCGTGGTCAACGGCGCGTTCAGTTCGACCGAAGTGGCGAACGCGATGCCCGCTGCGTTGGCGGAAGCCAGCAGGTCGCTCGCGGTATCCGCTACGCCGAGCGTCTCGCTGCCGAGCGAGTGACCCAGTATCGCGTAGAGCGTGGTGGCGTTCGCCGCGCTCACCCCCGACGCGTTGGCGCTCAGCGTCACATGCAGCGCGGCGGATAGCATGCCGGGCTCGCCGCTTTCGGCCGTTACCAGGGCGCTGGCGGTGTCGCTGACGGTAAGCGCCGATTCATCGAACTTGGAACCCAGCGCATTGTAGATGGTCGCCGCATCCGCCGCATCGATCGGCCCATCGTCGATCGCCACCGAGGAGATCGATCCGACGTTGCCGGCGATGATCCCACCTGAATCCAGGTCGGCAACGATGTTCGCGGTGCTGTCGAGCACCGTCATGTGATCCAGCGACGACAGCGCGCCGATGGTGGCGATGTCCGACACCGGCACCCCGGTGACGACCAGGCTGTCCGCGGGCAGTTTGCCCAGCACCGACAAAACGGCGTCGGCCTGCGCGTCGGTCAGCGTCACCTCGCCGCTGGTCAGATCGATGCTGGTGATTGCGCTTGCGGCCGTCGCGAGCGCCGAGCCCGTGGCAAGATCGCTCTGCACGTGGCTTGCGGAGTCCTGCACCGTGATTCCGGCAAGCACCGATCCCAGGCTGGCGATATGCGCGACATCGCTGACCGGCACGTCGCTGACCGTCAGGCTGTCGTCGGGCAGCTTGGCGAGCGCCGAGAACACCGCATCCGCCTGGGTGTCGGTCAGCGAGACCGAGCCGCTGGTCAGCGCGATGCCGCTGATCTTGCTGACGTTGTTCTCGATGACGGAGTCGGCGCCCAGCGCAAGGTCGGTGCCGATCGCACTGCCAGTGCCCGACACGGCCATGGTCGCTAGCGCACTCAGCGCGGCGACGCTGGCGATATCGGCCAGAGGCACGGCACTGACCGTCAGGCTATCCGCCGGCAACTTCGCCAGCGCGTCCGGCACGGCGGTGGCCTCGGTATAGGTCAGCGCGACCGAGCCGCTGCTCAGGCTGATGCTGGTGATCTCGCTGATTGCCGCTTCGATCGCCCCGCCGGAGATGAGGTCGGTCGCGATATGGCCGCCGGTGTCGCTCACCGTCATGCCGGCGAGCGGCGCGCCCAGGCCATCGATCGCCGCGATGTCGGAGATCGGCACGTCGGTCACCGACAGGCTGCCGCTTGCCAGCAGCGCCAGTGCCGACATGACCAGGTCGGCCGCGCTATCCGACAGCGTGACCGAGCCGGAACTCAGGCCGATGCCGGTGATGCTGCCGACAGTGGTTTCGAGCACCGAGGAGACGCCGAGGTTCAGGTCGGTTTGCACCGCATTGCCGGTGTCGAGCACCGTCATGCTGGCGAGCACGCTGCCGAGCCCGACGATGTCGTCAACATGCGCCACCGGCACGTTGTCGACCGTCAGCGCGCCGCTCGACAGCTTGGCCAAGGCGGCTGTCACCGGGCTGACATCGGTGTAGCTCAGCTCGATCGTCCCGCTCGTGCTGCTGATGCTGGTAATGCTGGACTCGTTCTCCTCGAGTTGCGACGCGGCCCCCAACGTCAGGTCACTGACGATGTGCGCCGCGGTGTCGCTCACCGTCATCGTATCGAGCGACCCGAGGGCGCCCAGCGCATGGGCCTGTGCCACCAATGCGTCGGTCACCGTCAGGCTGCCGCTGGGCAGTTCGGCCAGGGCCTCCATCACCAGGGCGGCCTGGGTGCCGCTCAGCGTGACTGAACTGCCGCTGGAGAAGCTGATGGCGCTGATCAGCGCGGCATTCTGCTG
>Ga0181521_10003227_pt1 | contig 19278 bp, 17 predicted proteins | sample PEATcosm2014_Bin_32_FD_119764 | JGI IMG/M metagenome (GOLD analysis project Ga0181521, IMG submission 119764) | Peatland microbial communities from MTU Mesocosm Facility, Houghton, MI, USA - PEATcosm2014_Bin02_60_metaG | ecosystem: Environmental > Terrestrial > Soil > Wetlands > Peat | place... | reverse complement strand
CGCAGCGCGGACTCGCCGTCCCTGCCCACCGGGAGATCGAGCGATACCGGATCCCGGGAGATAGCCCTCAGCTCCTGAACCTTCTGCTCGGTGGTCTCCATCCGGCGTCCAATCTCTTCATTCGTCGGTGTACGGCCCAGTTCCTTCTCCAGTTCGCGCGAGGCTCGTACGAACTTCGTCAGGCTCTCGTTCATATGGACGGGGACCCGGATCGTGCGCGACTTGTCATGGATGGCGCGCGTGATCGCTTGCCGAATCCACCATGTGGCGTAGGTTGAGAACTTGTAGCCGAGATGGTAGTTGAACTTGTCGGCAGCCCGCATAAGGCCGACATTGCCTTCCTGGATCAAATCCAGAAGGTGCAGACCCCGGTTCACGTATTTTTTGGCTACCGAAACGACAAGCCGGAGGTTCGCCTCGACCAGCGCTTGCTTGGCCTTCTCGGTTTCCATCTCACCTTGCTGCATGACTTGCAGGCGTCGGAGCATCCCGGCCTTGTTTTCGCGAATCCTGCGTTTTCCTTTCCTCTCGCGCTTCCCTAAACTCGTCTCGAGCGCGTTCATCTCCTCCGCGGCACGCTTGAAGATGCTCCCGAAAACGCTCCACTGTGCCGGGGAGAATGGTATTGCGCGGATCGCCTGCGAGAACCGGATCCTTAGCCGGATCAGCTTGCCGGACAACTGCGCACGCACATGCACGTGGCGGCCTGGCGTCGAAGCGAGCCTCTCTTGCATTGCCTGCAGATCACGATGCAGTTTCGCCGCCTTCGTGAAAAGCCGCATGGCTTCCAGGCGCTTCCGCTCGCGGCCCGCCTCATCCGGGGCGCTGATTTCGATCAGATCCCCCGGCTTGACCTTGCCCTGACGCAGGTCCTCGTAAATGCCCATCACCATCTGCTGCACCAGCGGAGAGCGCGAAAGCACCTTTCTCACCCGCAGAGTGCCGCGCTCCATGCGCTGTGCCAGGTTGATCTCTCCCTGCCGCGTGAGCAGAGATACCGATCCCATTTCCCTCAGGTAGACCCGTACGATGTCGTCAGTGAAAACGGACTCCTCCTCAGAAGGCGAAGCGGCTTCCTCGGTGCCCTCTGCATCGGCGTCCAGAAATTCCGGCGCCTCATCCAGGACGAGGCTGAACGAATCGGATTCTGCCAGGTTGTGTTCGTGAAATTGTTCCACCTTCTCTCCATTGACTGCCGAACCCGCGCAAAACAACCGGCTCCATAGAATCAGCTTGTTACCGAGCCGCGACCGTAAGGGAGTCGGTTTGCCAGGCTGGGCCAATTCGGGACTTCCAGGTGAGTCCTTGCGGGCGACAGATCTTGCTAATCAGTTGGATGCAAAAGGAGTTGCGCAGGTTGCAACGCCGCGCTGCGAGCCGCCCCGGGCTGCAGCCTCGGGAAGGAAGCGGAATTTGCGCTAAATGGCGCTCGATCCGCGAAAGAAACCAGAAGCCCGCGCATCCTCCCCGGAAAACACCAGATTCCTTCTCGCTTGCGGGATGGCGTACAGCGTGCATCAAACTCGCGCGAAGTACTCCCTAAGAATTCACCCGGGTAAGCGAATCAGAAGTTACAGGAGCATTACCATGCAGAATCAAACACAAAGTGAAACGGACAACCAGCTTCGCAGCGCAGTGGCGAAGCAGATCGATTGGGAACCTGACGTAACATCACGCGATATTTCGGTGGCTGCCCGCGATGGCGTGATTACATTGACAGGCTTCGTCCATAACTATTACGAAAAGACGGCCGCGGAACGAGCGGCGAAATCGGTCTATGGCGTCAAAGCGGTAGCGGACGACATAGAGGTCAAGCCCACAGGGTCGCGCACCGACCCGGAAATCGCTCGGGACATCCTCCAGGCAATGGCTGTCGATGTCACGGTTCCCGACGATCGAATCAAGGTCAGCGTGAGGGAAGGCTACGTCACGCTGGACGGGAATGTCGACTGGCACTTCCAGCGCACGGGCGCCGCTGCGTGCGTCAACCGCGTTGGCGGTGTCCGCGGCGTGATTAACAACGTGCATGTGAAGCCCTCCGTTTCACCTTCGGACGTCAAGACCAGGATTGAGGACGCGCTGCGGAGAAGCGCGGAGGTGGATTCCCGGCGAATCTCGGTAGCGGCTTCCGATGGCACGGTCCATCTATACGGGAACGTCCGCTCGTGGTTTGAGCGGGAAGAAGCGGAGCGGGCCGCATGGGCGGCGCCTGGCGTATCGAAGGTAGTGGATTACATCGCAGTCGTGCCTTAGGAACGAGCTTAAAGCATTGATTAAGAAGGAGAGCAAATGTCGAACATAGCAATTGCAAAGATTCATAACGCGGACCGCGAAACGCCCTCGTTTCTCGCGGAAATGAAAGCCTGGACAGATCGGATTCGCGAGCGCGCCTTCGCCATCTTCCAGCGCCGCGGCTCCGGCCACGGCATGGCGCTTGACGACTGGTTGCGCGCCGAACGCGATCTCACACTCACCACGGAATCCGATCTGATCGAGAAAGACGCGAAGTATCAGCTCCGCATCGCGGCTCCCGGATTCACCGAAAAGGAGCTCACCGTAACAGCGTTGCCCGATGCGCTGGTTGTTCGCGCGGAATCGGCATATCGGCACGAGAAGGACGAGGGCAGCGTGCATTTTTGCGAATTCGGCGAGAAGAAGCTTTTCCGCCGGTTCGATCTTCCGGAGGCCATCGATGTAGATAAGGTCACAGCTCAGCTCGATAAGGGTATTCTTCGGGTGACAGCGGCAAAAGCACAACAAACAAAAGCATCTGCCTCGGCCGCCGCCTGAAAACAGACGGCTTGATGCGGGTGACGGCCGGAGGAGCTGTCGCCCACTCTTGCATATAGGGAGCCTTTATGGAATTCATGGATGTCCTCAGCAATCGCCGGGCAGTTCGCGATTTCACCAGCGACCGGCTCGACCGTTTCGCGATCGAGCGTCTGATCGGAGCGGCGATTCTGGCGCCCAGCGCCATGAATCTCCAGCCCTGGGCGTTTGCGGCATTGCTTGATCCGGAGCGAATTGATTCATATGCGGAGCGAGCGGGGAGATGGTTGCTTGAGAACGAAACGGGCTTCGGCGAGGCCGGACGGGAGATTCTCGAGCGCCCCGGGTTCAGCGTGTTCTATCACGCTCCCGCGCTCGTGATTGTGATGGCTCAGTCGTCCTCCACGCAATCCTCAGCCGCGCAGGCGGCCGAGGATTGTTGCCTCGCGGCGCAGAATCTCATGCTGGCGGCGCGTGACCAGGGAATCGGCAGTTGCTGGATCGGCTTCGCCCGCCCCTGGCTCAATCTGCCATCGACGAAGAAGGAACTGGCTTTGCCCGACGGCTATACAGTGGTCGCGCCGATCGTCCTCGGTTATCCAAAAGCCTGGCCGGAATCTCATGGCCGAAAACCGCCGGAGATCCACTGGATCTAAGCTGCACAGATGCTCCCCGCGCTCTTCACCGACCTCTATGAACTCACTATGGCGCAGGCTTATCGCGCCGAAGGCATGGACCAGACAGCGGTATTCGAGTTGGCTTATCGCAAGCTGCCCGAGCATCGCAACTTCACCCTGGCCGGTGGACTCTCCGATGCCCTCCGGTACTTGTCGCAATTCCAGTTCACTGCGGAAGAACTGAGCTGGCTGAAAGGCCAGCCGGGTTTTTCGGAATCCTTCGTTGCCTCGATCGAGAACCTTCGATTTACCGGCGATGTATACGCGATAGCCGAAGGCACCCCGGTCTTTCCCCATGAACCGCTGCTGCAGGTGGTCGCGCCGATCGGCGAAGCGCAGCTTGTCGAAACAGCGCTGCTGAACATCATTCACTTCCAGAGCCTCGTGCTGACAAAGGCAGCGAGAGTTGTCAGTGCCGCGAAGGGACGCGTCGTTGTCGACTTCGGTTCGCGGCGCGCCGCGGGCCGCGATGCCGCTCTAAGCGTGGCGCGCGCAACTTATCTCGCAGGCGGTCATGGCACGTCCAACGTACTCGCGGGGAAGATGTGGGGCATTCCGCTCTTCGGTACGATGGCCCACAGCTACATTCAGGCTCATGAAACCGAAGCGGGCGCACTCGAAGCGTTCGCATCCCTGTATCCGGAAACTACCCTCCTGGTCGATACCTACGACACGCTGGAAGGCGTGCGCCTGGTGATCGGACTGAAGCGGCGCTTGGGCGATCTTTTCCGCGTGAGCGCGGTTCGTCTCGATTCGGGCGATCTCGCGGCGCTGGCGCGCGAGACGCGCGGGATGCTCGACGAAGCAGGTCTCAAAGATGTCACCATTTTTGCCTCGAGTGGGCTGGATGAATATCAGGTCGCTCGACTGGTCGAATCCGGTGCGCCCATTGACGGTTTTGGGGTAGGAACAAAGCTGGCCGTCTGCGCGGATGCGCCGGAACTCGACATGGCTTACAAACTGGTGGAGTACGCCGGGAAGGGTAGGTTCAAGCTCTCGCGCTCCAAGATTCTTTATCCGGGACGCAAGCAGGTCTTCCGGCAATTCCGCAATTCGCACATGGCCGGGGATATGATCGGCAGGTTCGATGAGGATTTGCCCGGCTTTCCCCTGCTGCGGCCAGTGATGCTGGCAGGTAAGGCGGAGGCTCTGCCTGATCTGGATGAATCGCGTCGTCACTTGCAGAGGGAACTTGATCAACTGCCTAAAGAACTACTCAGCCTTGAAGCGGCCGCGCAGCCGTATCCGGTCACTTTCAGCAAACGCTTGCAGGACGATCTGGAGGCGCTTCGCGAGCAGGTTACCCCGTTTCTCCCGGCTCCCGCACGATGAGAACGGAACACGGCACCTCCCATGCGATTCGGGAGGACACACTGCCCAGCATCCGATGCTTCATGTCGCGATTGCCTGTGGCTCCGAGCACGACGAGGTCATATTGTCCGCGCTCCGCTTCGGCCAGGATTTCATTGGCCGGGTTGCCTTCCTCAATGCGGCTGGTCACCAGGGGACGCTCCTGGCGAAGAAGCTTCCGCGCATCTTCGATGAGCGCTTCTCCCTCCCCCACAAACTCCTTCTCGAAAACTCCGGTCTCGCTCGTTTCCTTCTCTTCCTCCGAAGCGGTGCTCCAGTCGCCTTCCCGCGCCAGATTGAGCCACGGCGTTTCCGCTACATACATCAGGCAAACGTCGGCCGCACTCAGATCGCACAGCGAGCCGAGTGTTTCGACAGCACGCAGAGAAGCCGCGGACCCATCCACCGCAACCAGGATTCGCAGGCCCTCGTCGCTCTGCAACGCTCTGCCAATGAGCACAGGCCCAGCCGCGTGTTCCATCACGCGGCTTGCAACGGGACCCAGGCCAGCCTCACTCCTGAAGCCTGCCCCCCGCGCTCCTACCACGGTTAAGTCGTAAGACTCGGTTTTGTCCGCGATCACGACGGCGGGAGAACCAACTTCCGTGAAGAGGTTGACGGCCTTCGCATCGGGGGCGATCAGCGCTCTCGCCTCTTCCAGAATTCGCGTCGTCTCCGTCAGCGTTCGCTGCTCATAGCGCTCCCGGCCCGCCGTCTCGTCCTTTAGGTTGTAAGACGGCACGACACACAGCACGTCCAGATTGCGATCCTCCGGATAGAGGACGCGCAACGCCGTCCTCATGGCGGTCGCGGCGAAACATGAACCGTCCGTGGCCAGAAGCGCCTTCATACGGACAGCCCTCCGGGCTTGGGAACCAGAACACTTGCGGCGGCCTCGCGCCCCTGGCGAACGGACCGCACCAGCCTGACGCTGCTCGCCTGCGGACCTTTTTCGCCTGCCTCTTCCGCATAACGGACGGAGCTTCCGATGCGGAGACGATCGAAGTGGCCCGCCATGACGCTGTTGCGATGAAAATAGACTTCGCGGCCCTCGCTCTCGAGGAAGCCGAAACCCTCGTCCGGGGACAGGCGGATCACTTTCCCTGCCGGTAGTCGTGCGCGCTGTTTCATCGGTCCCCGCATCCGGCGCGCGTAGTCCTGCAGCCGCCGGCGCATTTCGTGAAACGCCTCATGGATCGCGCGGCGTGCATCGCGCCGTTCTCTGCGCGGCTCGGATTCTTTGGTCTTCCCCGTTGCTTCAATATTCTGCAGGGTCGTGTGCAAACTCGGATTGCGCTCCACAACCAGCTCTTCGCCGGGCACACCCAGATCGATTCGGATGTTGAACAAACCTCCGTACTCCTGGCGCCTCGGCCCTTCAATGGCAACCCTGCAACTCATGATGCGGGGAAAGAAGCGTTCCAGTCCGCCGGCTTCTTTCAGGACGGCCGCCTCAAGCTCCGGCGCCGTATCCATGTTGCGGAATGTAATCTGTGGTGCGAGTGTCATAGGACCTCCCGCCGGGGTGACCCGGCTGATCCGCCTTTGAGATGTTTCTGAAACCAGCCCCGCGCCAGTTCCGCGACACGGTCCAGCGCGCCGGGCTCTTCGAACAGATGAGTGGCGCCGGGGATGATCTCCAGCCGCCGTTCCGTCTTGTCCGGGAGCTCCGCAATCGCGTCGCGGTTCAGGCCCAGGACCACCGCATCGTTTCCCCCGACGATGAACAGACAGGGCGCCAGCACACGGCCCAGCGCCGGGCCGGCGAGATCCGGTCTGCCTCCGCGTGACACAACCGCCTGCGCCACCCGAGGACGATCGGCCGCCGCAGCCAAAGCCGCCGCAGCCCCCGTGCTGGCCCCGAAGTAACCGAGCCCGAGTTTGTTTAAGTTCTTTTGCTCGCCAATCCAGTCCGTAATGGCCGTGAGGCGACGCACCAGCAGGTCGATATCGAAACGCAACTCGGCTGTGCGCAGGTCGATCGCTTCTTCGTCCTCGGTGAGAAGGTCAATCAGCATCGTGCCGATCAAGCCGTGATTCAGCACATCGGCCACGTGGCGGTTTCTGGGGCTGTGACGGCTGCTGCCGCTGCCGTGTGCGAAGAGAACAAGCCCTGTCGCGCCTTCGGGCAGCGAAAGATCGGCTGCAAGTTCGATCCTGCCCGCAGGTACTCTAATTCCCTCACGCTCCACGCTCAATGACGGAGTTTTCATATATGGCTGCTTTCCCGAGTCTTTTCGTGCATGTCAGTTGCCAGGAGAAATACCAATCCCCGGATGCCGCCGGCTTTTGACCTCCTGCGTCCTTTGGCTGAAATCTTGCGGCTTGCGCGCTCTCTCGCGCAGGAGTTAGTCCACAGCACCTGTGCCTAATCAATTCCCGGATGGTGATCTACCTGCTTTGTGTTGATCAAAGGAGTACTGTCATGGTTCATCTTCCATTCGCGGATCGTCTGGAAGCAGGCCGTCTGTTGGCAGCCGATCCTTCTCTTCGCAAGCATGCTGAGGGCGCGGTCATCCTGGCTTTGACGCGAGGTGGTGTTCCGGTAGGGTTCGCCGTGGCGGATCGACTGCATCTTCCCCTGGACATCATCGTCGTGCGCAAGATTGGCGTTCCCTGGCAACCGGAACTAGCCATGGGCGCGATCGCCGGCACAACGCGGATTCTGGACGAACGGATGATTCAGGAACTGGGAATCGCCGATGAAGACGTCGAAACGATCGTTGCGCGCGAACAGGCGGAGATGAAGCGGCGGGAAGATCTCTATCGCGGCGGCAAACCCGCGCCCGACCTTAAGGGCCGCTCGGCAATTCTGATCGACGACGGACTTGCCACGGGAAGCACGATGTTGGCCGCAGTCCGCCACGCTCGCAGTCTCAAACCGGCAAAAGTAATCATTGGGGTTCCGGTGGGATCGGTCGACGCCTGCGATCGCCTGCGCAAAGAGGCGGACGATCTTGTCTGCCTGGCGACTCCGGAGTACTTTTTCGCCGTAGGCGAATGGTACCGCGACTTCGGGCAGGTCAATGACGCCGAAGTCCAGAACCTGCTCGCTGAAAGCCGTCACCGTCTCAGGACGCACCTGGCAACGCCCACGGCCGCCTGAGGGTTCTATGATTCTGTTTGCGTCTCCTGAATTCGACGCCACCGCAGCCGGGTTACGCGAGTCGGTTCCGCGAATCAGCCTTGGGCAATTTCGAGCCGGCCGCTTCAATAACGGCGAATTGTTTATCGAGGTCGAAACGCCGGTTGCAAGTGAAGATTGCCTGATCCTCGGGTCCTTTACTCCGCCGGACGCGCAGTTACTCTCGACGCTGCTGCTTGCACATACGCTGCGTAAGGAGGGAGCACAGCAGGTCACTGGCCTCTTTCCCTATCTGGCGTATTCGCGTCAGGACAAGGAGAAAGCCGGGCAGAGCCTGGCGGCTGCGTGGACGGGCGCGCTGGCGCGGGCATCCGGTCTGGACCGCATCATCACGATCGATGTACACAGCTCTGACGACCAGCGCCTCTTTCCTATTCCATTGATTTCACTCTCTCCCGCCGCCGTCTTTGCCGCGGCTCTGCATCAGTATCAACTCGCCGGTGCGACGATCATTGCCCCGGACAAAGGAGCGATTGCTCGCGGCGAGGCAGTGAGGAAGGCCGCGGGCCTCGCGTCTGCCGCGATTCCCTGGTTCGAAAAGCAGCGCGGAGAAAAGGGAATACAGCACACGCGCTTTATCGGCGAGGTTGGGCTGCAGGCCGTCCTGATCGACGACATCCTGGACACCGGCGCGACCCTGGTGTCCGCGTGCCAAAGACTCTTTTGTTCCGGCGTGGAGGACATCCAGATCATGGTGACCCACGGCCTTTTTACCGGAAAGGAATGGGAGGTATTGTGGGCGCTGGGCGTCAGCCGGATTTTCTGCACCGACTCGGTTCCACTCCCCGCCGGCGTCGACAGAGGCAGGATTGTGACTCTTTCAGCTATTCCTCTTCTGGCGAGCGAACTGACCGCGAACACGCGAGAGATTCTGACAGGAGCGTCCCGATGACCAGCAATCCGGACCGGGAGGCGGTGCGTCTTCATCGGCTGTATCAGGGAAAAATCCAGGTCGCGCCGAAATGCTTCATCCAGGATGCGGGCGATTTCTCCTGGTTGTACACGCCGGGCGTCGCGGCGCCCTGCAGGGTTATTCAGGCGGACCCGGCCGAAGTGTACGGGTTGACCAATAAAGCGAATCTGATCGCAATTGTCTCGGATGGCTCGCGCGTGCTGGGGCTGGGCAACATCGGACCGCTCGCCGGCCTGCCGGTGATGGAAGGAAAAGCGCTCCTTTTCAAATATCTGGGCGGCGTGGATGCCGTGGCCCTCTGTCTTGCGACGCAGGACGAGCGGGAATTCGTGCGGACGGTACAACTTCTTGAGCCTTCATTCGGGGGAATCAATCTGGAAGACATCGCTCAGCCGCGCTGCTTTCGGGTGCTGGAGGAATTGCGCCGCACAATGAAGATCCCCGTTTGGCACGACGACCAGCAGGGCACCGCCACGGCGGTTCTGGCCGGATTGCTGAACGCGCTCAAACTCGTGATGAAGACGCTCTCGTCGGTCAGAATTGCAATGATCGGCATGGGAGCCGCGAATGTGGCAACTTACCGGTTGTTGAAGGCCGCTGGTGCCGACCCCGCTCGCATCGTGGCCTGCGATACACAGGGAATACTTCATCGCAACCGCCGTGACATCGAGGACCGCCAGGGTGAATTGCGTGAAAAATGGGCGGTATGCCGCGAGACGAACCCCGCGGCCATCACGGGCGGAATCGGAGAGGCCTTGCACGGTGCCGATGTATGCATCGCGTTTGCCTGCCCCGATCCGGCTCTGATCCATCCAGACTGGGTCCGCGCTATGGCCCCTGACGCGATCGTGTTCGCCTGTGCTAACCCCATGCCGGAAATCTGGCCCAGCGACGCCAAAGCGGCGGGTGCGCGGATCGCCGCCTCGGGACGCTCGGATTTACCCAATCAGGTCAACAATTCACTGGTCTTTCCAGCCATTTTTCGCGGCACGCTGGATGCGCGCGCCACATCGATCAGTGAGGGGATGGCTCTCGCGGCGGCGCACGAGTTAGCCTGCTGTGCGGAAGAACGCGGGCTCAGCGACGACGCCATTCTGCCTCGCATGGACGATGTGCGGATGGTGGCGCGTGTAGCTGCAGCCACGGCGATCCAGGCGCAGCAACAGGGTCTGGCCCGTGTGACTCGAACGCATGAGGAATACATGGAACAAGCCAGTCGCTGCATCCTGCATGCCCGCCATATCTCCCGGCTCCTTACGCGGGATGCGCTGGAGCGGGAATATTAGCGATGTCGCTCCGGACAAATCGTTTTTCGATTAGTTTTGCGAGCACGCGCTGAGCCGCGGCCTCGGGCGCCTCGCGATCTCCACGAACTTCGATATCAGGCCGCTCGGGTGGTTCGTATGGTGACTGAAGACCAGGCACTGAGGACGCCGCGCCCTGCCGGGCACGCTGGTAAATGCCTTTCGGATCTCGCGCCATGCAGACTTCAAGAGCGGAGTTGACGTATACCTCGATGAACTGCGGGATTGCCTGGCGAGCCTCCTCGCGCCAGAGGCGGCGATTCGCGGTAGCGTCGAAAATCACGGGCACGCCGTGCCGGACGAGGAGTGCGCCCACATATACCATCTGGCGGTAGAATGCTGCTCTCTCGTTCTCGTCGTAATGCGGATCGGGCGTGAACACGCGCCTGAGCTCGTCGGACTCCAGCACAGCTGCATCGATCCCGCGCCCAGCGAGCTGAGCGTTCAAGGCACTCGCCAGGGTCGATTTCCCGGACGCCGGAAGTCCCGTAATCCACACGGCAAATGCCGCAGGCTTCTCAGTCGCCACAGCAGGCATTCACCTCGTGAGGGTCAAAGAATGGTCTGTCGAGAACCGCAAGGATGAAAGTGATCAGCCGCTGGCGCACAATCTCGGAGAGATTCGGATACCATACCGGGCTGGCCATCACCAGACCGCGAAAGGCGAAGAATGGCGCGGCCACCTCCAGTATTTCGCTGTCGCCCGTTTTTTCGATGTAGCGGTCCCAGAAGCGGAGAAACAACTCGCTGAAACTTCCTTCCAGCCGCCCGCTGCGTTCGAGCGAGAAGAAAATGTAGTTTGCGGTGAGGCAGGTCACGTCGTCGGCCGGGTCGCCGTACTCTCCGCGGGAGCGATCGAGCAGCACGAAGCTCACGTCGTTCTGAAAGAGAATGTTCCACGGATGGAAGTCGCCGTGGACCTGGCGCAGGCGGTGCGCGCGATCCTTCAGCTGCCACCTCCATCGCACTGCGCGATGTTCGATTTCCTCGAGGACCTGCCGCGTGATTGTCGGGTGAGGAGGATATGAATCGGCAAGTCCCATGATGCACTCGCCGTGCCCCACCAGTTCACGGATTCGCCGCGTATACAGACCCGGCCGATCGACTGGACTGCGGTGAATTTCAGCGAGGTAATCGCACAGAGCGTCGGCACGCGCGAAATCGAGAGCCGTGGCGGTCCCGTTTTCCCGTATTCGTTCGAGATCCCGGAAATAGCCTTCGCCCTCGGCATACTCGGTCAGAAGACAGAGTTCTTCGACGTTTCCAAGAGAAGTCAGGCCTCCGGCGCAGTCGAAACCGGCGATATCCATGGCTCGGACATGCCGGGGAAGATTGTTAAAGGCGCCATGTTCCCACAGCAGGATCTGGGCCCGATCGGCCATGTGTTCGTGACCGAAGGGTCCGCTGTCCATCGTGTGAATCACGGCGCTGCGCTTCTCCCCTCCGGCCGTTGAATAATCGACACGGACCGGAGTGCCGTATCCGTAGCCTTTGACTTCCGTCTCGGCAGGTCCGTGTCCCAGGGGTACCAGACCGTGGATAGTTACTGGCTGCCTGAGGAGCGAACAGAGATATAGTTCAACTTGTCGAAGGTTCATTGCCTGAGCCCGAACATCTTGCATTGCACTTCCAGCGCCGTCGGAAAGCTCAAAGGCGGCGCACCGCTTCCTCCACCTGTCCTGCGATTGCCGAATAAGATTCCGCTTCCGGATGAATCGGTGCGCCGAATCTGACATCGACGGCTCCCGTTTTGCGGCCGAATGAAAGACGCGGCCATTTCGAGTTGCGATGCCAAACCCGATCGACACCTGATAACCGGATCGGCACAACGGGAATGCGCAGCCGGGAAGCCATCATGCCCACTCCCGGATAGAAGCGCCCGATCTCGCCGGTCAGCGTGCGCTCGCCTTCGGGAAAGATGAGAATCGACCATCCCTCCTCCACCAGTTCCCCCATATAACGGACCGATTCGAGCGCTCCGGTCTCAGTCTGAGGAATGGGAAAGGCATTGAACAGGAGCGCCAGAAGCCGGTAGAGAACGCCATTTGCCCAGCGTTCTCGCCGGGAATGCCGCTCCGGATGAAAAAGTGCGTCGAAATACTCTTTCCACATCGCTGGTGCGATTCGATATCTCCAGCGTGCGGGAAGGCTTCCCAGGATGACGGGCGTGTCGAGGTAGCTCTGATGATTTGCGGCGAAAATCACAGGCCCGGTCAGCGAAGCAAGATTCTCCAGACCCGATACCTCTGTCCTGCGCACAACTACCCGGCTCAATGGCAGCAAAACCGAAGGGAGCGTCAGTCGGCGCAGCATTCGTGCCATCCATCCCCGGTTCCAGACCGGGAAATTCGTCGGCTCTGCGGCAGGCAACGGTCGCTCCAGGTCGCTGACCGTCCGCGTGGAAGCAAAAACTCCTTCGTCGATGCTGGTCCCCAGCTTCTCCTCCAGATCAATCAACAATTCGACACGATCGAGCGAACTCAGCCCCAGTTCGTCGAGGGTCGTATCGGAATCGATGGCGCGGCCCGGAGCATACTTTTGCACCAGGCTCGCAACTGCTCCGCCGGGCGGCTGCGGCCGTCCGGATTCCCCCTGCTGCACAATCTCCTTCCGCCGGAGCTTCCCGGTCGCCGCAGTGCGCGGCAGATCGCCTGCCGTCCAGATCGAAAAGGACCGAATTTTCTGGTGCTCCTCGATATGTTCGTTGGCCAGCCGCACAATCGTGTCGGCATCGGCGCCCGGTTCCGGGACGAGGACTGCGTGAACCCGATTCTCCCCGATAATCGCAGCGTCCCGAAGGCCGGGAATTCGCCTGAGCACGGCCTCCACGTCCTCGGGAAAGACCTTCATGCCCTCGGGCGTAACGATCATTTCCTTCTTACGGCCTTTGATCGCGAGGTGCCCGTCGGGCGTTAACTCACCCACATCGCCCGTATGCAGCCAGCCATCTTTGAAAACGGCGGCTGTCTCGGCGGGAGAACGAAAATATCCCGGACTTACGTTGTCGCCGCGCACCAGCACTTCGCCGTCGGCGGCCAGCCTCACGTCCACTCCCGCGAGCGGTCTTCCCACGGAGCCGCGGCGAAGGTGGAAGGGATGGTTGAAACTGATAACCGGCGCGGTCTCCGTGAGGCCGTAACCCTGCACGACAACATAGCCAAGGCCCGTCCAGAACGCTTCGAGATCGGGCGGCAGCGGCGCGCCTCCGGCCACCAGACAGCAGAATTTCCAGCCCAACAGCCGGTGTATCTTGCGGTATCGCCACAAGCGAACGGGCCAGGGTTCTCCGATAGCGTTTTCCGCACCGTCAGCTGCCGGGAAACGATGGACGATGTACCGCCGAAGAACTTCGAGCACCCTTGGTACGGATACGAGAATGAACGGGCGTCTTCGGCGGATCTGGCGGCTGATTTCCTGAGGGCTGGTGGACGAAATGAATACGACCGAAGCCGGAATCAGCGGCGGCACGAAGGTGGCGAGCGCCTGTCCGAATAAGTGACTCATGGGAAGCAGGTTGAGAATGCGCAGCGGCGCAAAGGGGCGGACATATTTGACGTACGGGCTGAGCTGATCTTCGATTGGCCGCAGGTTCGCGGCCAGATTGCGATGCGTGATCACGACGCCTTTGGGCTCGGCTGTTGTTCCCGAAGTGAAAACGATCTCGGCGATGTCATCGCCGGTGAGCGAAACGGATTCGACCGGCAGTGCGCCAGGAGCCTTCTCGATCTCCGATACGAGCCAGACCGTCACGCCCCGTTCATCTTCGAGAGCCGGCACCCGATCGCCGCGCAGAATCAACGGCGGTTGAACCTTCTGCCTGATACGGTGAAACAGACTCAGCGAGGACTGCGGTTCGACCGGCACCAGCGCGATGCCTTCGAGGATGCATGCCCACAACGCCGCAATCCAACCCGGGCGGCTTTCGGACCATATCATTACCGCCTGGCCCTTCCGGACGCCTGCTGCTCGAAGGCGACTTCGGAATGCCCCCGCCATCCGCGCAACGTCGCCACAACTCCATGACCATCCGCGGTAGCCATCGTCGTAGACGATGAACTCGCCCTGAATTTCGGCGATCCGTCTGAAGAAGGCAGGTAAATCACTTTGGCCTTGTCCTGATGCGGAAGCCGCCGGAGTTGTTCCAGCCGAAATGAGAGGAGTTGTCACAGAAGACTCACGCCGCCTGAAGAGGCCCTGGTTCAGGCTTGACCAATCCAGGGAAAATGGATTCGCGGCCCTCGTAATATTTGGCGCATTCGGCTTCGTGGCCTCGAACGACGCGCCGGCCGCTGAGCGGACCCCGGTGAGCGGTTACGACCGTTGCCTGGCGCTCGCCCGATCCGCTGTCGCAATAGACAACCACCCAGTCACTTATTTTCCCCAATTCGTGCGCCCGGGCCGTGTTTGAGAACAAAGCTGTGTAATGGTGGTCGCCGCGCTGCGTGTGCAGAATCGGCAGCCAAGCCTCGCCTTTCACATTGAATCGCCTTGGAGCGATCTTCCGGAGTGTTCCGGCGGCCACCGCTTCGCGGTATTCCCGGTCAACGTCCAGTAATTCCTCCACGGGAAGTTGGTCCGCGACCGCTGCGACGATCGGGCGCACTCGCCCAAGGCGACTGGCCAGGGAGTCGACGATTCCGGCGATTCGCTTTTCCCCCAGGCCCGCGATGCTGGCGAGTCGGCCATCGTGGGCTGCGGCTTCCAGGTCTTCCAGGCTGTCAATCCCAATATCGTGGTGCAGCCGTGTCGCCTGCACTCGCCCGATACCGGGAACCGACGTGAGAATTTCGACAGGGTCCATTTCCCCCCGGAGACGGTCGAGCATCGGCAGCTTTCCAGTAACGATCAGATCCCGGAGCGCAATCCCGATCCGGTCGCCCACTCCGGGCAGTTTCCGCAGACCCGCCGTTCCTTCCCTTTCATAGATCTGCGAAACGGGCTCACACAGGCGGCGAACGCTCATAGCACCGCGCCGCCACGCAGCGACGCGGTAGAGGTTCGCACCCTGTTCATTCAGGAGTCGGCCTACTTCGTCGAGACGTTCCGCGATCTGCTCATTCGGGAGCATTTCCGGCCCCGGCGTCAGCCTGCGTGTTCCGTCGTTGTGTGCGAAGAACCGGCCTTGCTCAACAGCGCAAGTCCGGCAGCGAGGCCCATCAGTATCCCCGGAGCGAACACGGACCGGGGCGTCAGCCGATCATTGACGCGCTTCACGCCCGGAATCGCCCGAACCTCTTCTTTCAAGCGGCGTCGTTCCGCGTGGATGAGCTTGCCTTCGAGGGTTACCACACCATGATGGGCATGGACCTGGATTTCGTGCGGATGCGGCAGGACGTGCCCCATCCTGCTTCTGACCCGTTCGACGAGGACCTCATCCGTAGTCTTCTCTTCCGGAGCCAGTGCGGACGCCGCTTCGGCCACGAATCCCTCTACGCGATGGAGCAGGTCCTTCGCGTGTTTTTCCAGTTTGTTTTCGTCCCGGTGGAGCAGACCGGACGCGCGCGCGGCCAGCTGGTTGCGCCGGGCGCGGCCGCGGTGCGGGTCGCACAAATACATCAATCCGGCTCCGGCGCCGAGTCCCGCGGTCAGAGCCAGCATGTCTTCCGCCACGCGGCGGTAGATCGCGCCGTCAGGCCCCGCAATCTTCGAGTTCCCGTTCATCATATAAACCTCCGCAACGGAATTCGAGCATTTGGGTAGCCATTACCCCTTGATGCAAATGAGCGGTTCCAAGCGGGCGACGCGCCGCGAAAGTCCGGCCTTTTCCGAAGCTTCGACCACGGCGCTCACGTCTTTGTAGGCTCCCGGAGCCTCCTCTGCAACGCCGCGCGGCGAGGGTGATCGGATCAGAATGCCGCGCTCGGCGAGGTCATCCATCAGTTCCCGCCCGCGCCAGCGCTTTGTCGCCTGCGTGCGGCTCATTTGCCGGCCCGCGCCGTGGCACGAGGAGCTGAATGCACGCCCTTCGCTCTCCGCCGTCCCCACCAGGATGTACGAAGCCGTGCCCATTGTGCCTCCGATCAGGACCGGCTGCCCGATCGCGCGGAGCGCTTCGGGAACCGCCGGGTGATTCGGGCCGAAAGCGCGCGTTGCGCCCTTCCGATGCACGAAAAGACGTTTCGTATGACCGTCAATCCGGTGTTCTTCCACTTTGCAGGTGTTATGAGAAACGTCGTAAAGAACCGTCAACTCCGCTCGCGGAATCACGGCGGCAAACGCCTGCCGCACCAGATGTGTGATGATTTGACGATTCGCCAGCGCGCAGTTGATCGCGGCGCGCATCGCCCCCAGATACTTTTCTCCGAGCGGCGATTCGATGGGAGCGCAGGCCAGTTCGCGGTCGGGCAGGTCGATGCCGTAGTTCTTCGCTTCAACCACCATTTCGCGCAGAAACTCGGTGCCGATCTGATGCCCCAGACCACGCGAACCGCAATGAATGCTGACGACGATGTCATTCAGGTGAATGCCAAACGCCTCCGCCGCCGGGTGATCGAAGATCTCGGTGACATGCTGCACTTCGAGGTAATGGTTCCCCGAACCCAGCGTGCCCATCTCGCGCCGCTGCCGGTCCTTTGCGAACTCGGAAACGGCCTCGGGTCTGGCGCCGATCATCCGCCCTTTCTCTTCGGTACGGCTGAGGTCGGCGTCTGTTCCATAGCCCCGTCGCACGGCCCATTGCGCGCCGCCTTCCAGCATCTCGTCAAGTTCGGCATCGCTGAGATCCAGCAGGCCTCTGCTGCCGACGCCAGCCGGTATGTGGCGGTATAGCGAATCGGCCAGCAATGGCTTGACGGCCTCGACATCTTCCGCCGTAAGGCCTGTCAGGAGAGTGCGCACGCCGCACGAGATATCGAATCCAACGCCTCCGGCTGAAACCACGCCGCCCCGGCCCGGATCGAAGGCCGCTACGCCGCCGATTGGGAACCCGTATCCCCAATGCGCGTCCGGCATCGCGTAGGCCGCCTTCTCGATGCCCGGTAAACAGGCCACGTTCACGATCTGTTCACGAACCTTTTCGTCCATCTCCCGGACCAGATCTTCGGTGGCATAAATGACCGCCGGAACAAGCATCTTCCCGTGAGGCTCAATGCGCCATTCGTCGCCCGAGACGCGTTGCAACGATTTCGTATCCATTTCGCCTGCTTTCAGACATCAACTACGCACTGGGCTACCCACTCGCCGTCGTCATTCCTCGCGACGGACAATCCTGTGCAAGTCGCTCCCTTGACCTCGACGGCCGGCTCGTGACGCCGGACATCGACCTTCTCGCCCCACGCTCGCGCGTCAAGACGATGGTTTGCCATACGGACCTCGAAAGAACCAAAAAGCAACTGATTGGCCGACATCTCGTAAATCAGCGCATTCAGCCAGTCCATCAGAAGGATTTCGTCATCCGGCGCTTCTCGTTCTACGATTACTTCGCGTTCGCTCGCGATGCCCGCGGGATCGGTAATCACCGCCGACAGCGCCATGGCCGCCTGCCGGAATGCCTCTTCTTTCGTCGGCCCGACGCCACGGATTCCGATGTCAGCACCATGCTGGAAATGCTCCCACCGGGGTTCGTTCATTCGGGAACAGACCCGCACGCATGCGGCCATTTCGCGCTTTTTGTCCGCCATTTGACTCAGGTTTGACCGAAAGGCCCAAAGCACCCGCTCATCCTCATCGGACTAAGTCCGAGGAACATGGGTCACCGATTGCTGCCCAAATGACGGTGCCGCTAATGACCCATTGCTGCGTCGGCGATCCCGCCGGGAACGGAAAGCGGCCGCAGCCCGGAGTGCATTGGAGCGATACTGGCGAGTTCTCAAGCCTGCTCCGGAAGTACTACCGGAACCGGACAGTTCGCGATCGATTGTGCGAGTTCCTTGGCGGGTCGAATCCGAAGAACGCGACGGCAGCATACATCGTTGGCACGGACGGCTGGTCGGACTATAGTGAGCCGTCGTTTCCTTCTCTTCTGCCGGAGTATCTGGAAACGGGCATGGAGGTCGACCGATCGTTCTGGGACCGCGATTCGCTGATCGTGGATGCCGATCTCGAATACGATAACTTCGATAACCCGGCCGCCGCCTGGCTCGATCCGGAGAGAGCTTTCGGATTGCAATCCCCGGTGCTGGACGCAACGCTCCGGATTCTGAGTCAGGCAGGTCTCGATCCGCTGATTCTTGTCAGCGGCCGTGGCTTCCATCTGGTCTGGGCGATTGCCCGCAGTTCGACGGCTTTCCGCCGTCTTGCCCGGTTGGGCCGCGTGCCGCCAACCCTCGAGGCCAGATATGCTCAACTGTGTGCTCCCGCCGGGATAAAGGTCGATCCGGAACTGGGCCGCGCTTATGCGGGACTTGGCATGGTGATCGAGTTTGCAGGTCACCAGGTGGTGGCGTCCTCGGCGGGAACCTGCTCCGTGCCGGTCCAGTTGACGGCCATTGAGGTCGGATCCGGCCCCGACGGTCGCGAAATCGTTTCCTTCGATATTTCTGAATACGGCGATCCGTTGCATACGCGGCATATTCGTCTTCCGTTCAGCGCTTACCTGAAACCCAGGCGGTTCGAATGGGCCTTGGGAGAGGCGGGAGTGCGCCAGCTATTGCCGATCTTCGAAATCCCCCTTTCCGGGATGCTGCCACGAGACGCAATCAACGTCGCGCGAGATCCGGATAAGACGCTCGATCTCTCCCGGCACATCCGGGTAACCATCCCCGATCAATCCGCGCAGATGGAACGCCTTTTGGACGACTATCAAGCCTCCGAACTCGCCGGATTCCACGACCAGTTCTACAGTGAGCCCTGGGAACGAGACGGCTTTGGCTCGATCCAGGTTCCGGATGTGCCGCCGTGCGTGGACTGGCTTCTGGACCACCCGAATGACTGGCTCCTCAAGCCTGCCGCGCTGCAACACGTCGCGCGAGTACTCACGGCTCTCGACTGGCGCCCCCGGGACATCGCCCAGGTGATCTATGAGTGCTATCGGAAGGATGGCTGCTGGAGTGATGCCGACTGGGTGCGGCTCGATCCGCCGCTGAAGGACGCCGCGATCACCCGCGAGGGCGACCAGATCTGCGTCTCCGGCCTGCCTTCGGGCGCCACCACCCGGATCATCCTGCGCGCCGGCCTGCCCGG
>Ga0181521_10003225_pt1 | contig 19287 bp, 18 predicted proteins | sample PEATcosm2014_Bin_32_FD_119764 | JGI IMG/M metagenome (GOLD analysis project Ga0181521, IMG submission 119764) | Peatland microbial communities from MTU Mesocosm Facility, Houghton, MI, USA - PEATcosm2014_Bin02_60_metaG | ecosystem: Environmental > Terrestrial > Soil > Wetlands > Peat | place... | reverse complement strand
TTGCGGTTCTTGTGGTCCTCGATGATCTCCTCGAAATTGTGGCTCTCGACCTCGAGCACCACGCTCGAATACATCTGAATGAAGCGGCGGTAGCTGTCGTAGGAGAAGCGCTCGTCGCCCGACGTCCTGGCCAGGGTGACGACCGACTGGTCGTTGAGGCCGAGATTGAGGACCGTGTCCATCATGCCCGGCATCGAGACCCGCGCCCCCGATCGGACCGAGACCAGCAGCGGATTCTGCGCATCGCCGAATTTGCGTCCGAGCGCCTTTTCGACCCGCGCGATACTTTTGGCGACGCCTTCGGTCAGCCCTTTGGGATACTTCCCGCCGTGAGCGTAAAAGTGGTTGCAGACCCGGGTCGAGATCGTGAAGCCGGCCGGCACCGGCAGCTTGAGCGAGGCCATCTCGGCCAGGTTCGCGCCTTTGCCGCCGAGCAGCTCGCGCAGCTTGGCGCCGCCCTCCGCCCCGCCGGCGCCGAAGAAGTAGATATCAGGATGAACACGGGCCATATTTGGGAACACTCCGTCGATTACTCTGTTGACTATTCTATTCGGCTATTCGGCCATGCCGGGTTTGAGTGGCTAGAGATTCTTCGCTCCGGCGGCCTTCGCTCAGAATGACTAATGGTGTTAGCGATGCCAGCCGATGCGCCCGGTCAGCTCCGCGACCAGGCCGGCGACCGGGACGCGGACCTGCTCGGTCGAATCGCGATCGCGAAGCGTAACGGTATCGTCCTCCATCGTCTGATGGTCAACCGTCACGCCGTAGGGCGTGCCGACCTCGTCGTGGCGCCGGTAGCGCCGCCCGATCGACCCGGCCTGATCGTAGGCGACCGTGAAATGCTTCTGCAGCATCTCGCGCACCTTCTGCGCCTTCTCGGGGTGCCCGTTCTTGCGCAGCAGCGGATAGACCGCGACTTTGATCGGCGCCAGCCGGGGGTCGAGCCGGAGCACGATCCGCGGCTCGGCCTCGACCACGTCTTCGTCGTAGGCGTCGAGCAGAAAAGCCAGCATCGAGCGGTCGACGCCGACCGCGGGCTCGATCACCCACGGCCGAAAGCGCTGATGCGTCTCCTCGTCGAAGTAGGTGAGATCCTTGCCGCTGAACTTCGCGTGCTGGTCGAGGTCGTAGCTGCCGCGCCGCGCGATACCCTCCAGCTCGCCCCATCCGAAAGGATATAGGTACTCGATATCGGTGGTTCCGCGCGAATAGTGCGAGAGCTCATCCCGGTCGTGGGGGCGAAGCCGGAGACGGTCGCTCTTGAGGCCGAGATCCAGATACCAACTATATCTTTCGTTTACCCAGTAATCGAACCATCGCGTCTCCTCTTCCGGATCGGGCTTCACGAAGAATTCCATCTCCATCTGCTCGAACTCGCGGGTGCGGAAGATGAAGTTGCCGGGCGTGATCTCGTTGCGGAACGACTTGCCCATCTGCGCCACGCCGAACGGCAGCTTCACGCGCTGGGTGTCGACGATATTGGCGAAGTTGACGAAGATTCCCTGCGCGGTTTCGGGACGGAGATAAACGGTGCTGGCGCTGTCCTCGACCGGGCCCATGAAAGTTTTGAACATCAGGTTGAAGCGGCGCGGCTCGGTCAGCTCGCCGCCGCATTCCGGGCATCGCGCGGTCGTGAGATGGTCGGCGCGAAAGCGGTTCTTGCACGCTTTGCAGTCGACCATCGGATCGGTGAAGTTCTGGAGATGGCCTGACGCTTCCCAGGTCCGGGGATTCATCAGGATAGCGGCGTCGAGACCGACCACGTCCGAGCGGCCCTGCACCATCCGGCGCCACCAGGCTTCCTTGACGTTGCGCTTGAGCTCGACGCCTAACGGGCCGTAGTCGAAGGTCGAGCCGAGACCGCCGTAAATATCGCTCGAAGGAAAAACCAACCCCCGCCGCTTGCAGAGGTTGACGAGCTTCTCCATCGTGACCGGGCTCTTCACCGCGGCGCGTGGTTCGTTAGCGTCCTGCGTGGACAAGAACTCCTCCTGCCGGCCGGCGCACGCGATGCTCCCCGCCCGATCCGGCCGATGTACGAGAACCTTCAGGCCCTGAAATCAGAACGCTAAAATTATCATCTGGCCGCATTAGGGGCCAGGGTGTGCCGGGGCCGAGCTGGATGGGGAAAGTCCCCTACGAGCGGGGAGCCGTTGCCATCCGCGCGCCGGCGCCGATCAGCAGGACGCCGCCGGCACGGTTGAGCGAAGTCGCGAAGCCGGGCCGGCGCACTATCGCGCGGGCGTGATGGCTGATCGCGGCGTAGAGGGCCAGAACGACCAGCTCGATCAGAATCGAGCTGACGCCAAGGATCGCGATTTGAGGAATGACTGCGCAGGCCGGATTAACGAACTGCGGCAGCAGCGCCGTGAAAAACACCAGCGCCTTGGGATTGGCCCCCTGGGTCACGACGCCATGCGCGAAAGGAGATCTGCGGCCACCGGTCTCTACCTGCGAATGGTGACCGAGGCGGTCGGAGCGCGAGAGAATCATCCGTAGCCCCAGCCATATCAGGTAGGCCGCGCCGATCCACTTGATCAGGAAGAAGAGCTTCCACGAGGCCAGGATTATCGCGCCGACACCGGTCGCGGACAGGATGAAATAGAAGGCGTTGGTGAAGAGGATTCCGGTTGCGGCGCGCAGCCCCGCAATCCCGCCGCGCGCCAGCGCCATCGAGATCACCAGCAGAACCGCCGGTCCGGGAGAGAAGCAGAGAACCGTTTCAGTCGCGCAGAAAAGGAGCCACGTCTGAAGGAGCATCGCTGCGGCCCATCACATGGCGGCGGCCCATCACGGGCCGGGACTATAGAGCGCTGGAACCTCGTTCTCCGGTGCGGATTCGCACCACGTCTTCCATCGGGAGGACGAAGATCTTGCCGTCGCCAATTCGGCCGGTGCGCGCCGCGCGCTCGATCGTCTGTACCACCTGGGGTGTCAACTCGTCGGAGACGATAATTTCCAGTTTGACTTTGGGCAGGAAATCGACCACGTACTCAGCGCCGCGGTAGAGCTCTGTATGGCCCTTTTGCCGGCCGAAGCCCTTGACCTCGCTGACCGTGAGGCCCTGCACACCGATACTCGACAGGGCCTCTTTGACCTCGTCGAGCTTGAACGGCTTGATGATCGCCTCAACCTTCTTCATAAATTTCCCCTCGGCGGTACGCTCACCGACGCCGTTCCCACGCTTCGCCTTGTCGCGGACACCAGTGGCCTTGCCCACTATAGCGCCTTTCGCTGAAGCTCTCGAAGTACCCACGACCGGCCTCATCTCCCGGCCGACAGGCAAGGAAGGTGCCATCGCCAAGCGAGCCGGCTAAATGGGCCAGATTCATCGTCATATGCTCACGCATGCCCACGCGACGGGCGAACGGCTACCGGACAGGCACTCAGTGGGCGGGACTACCGCTTTTAGCCGCTCCCACGACCGGCTCCGTCCCCGCGAGCAGCCGGTTGATATTCTCGCCATGGCGCCACAGGACCAGCACCCCCATCGCAACCGCGAGCGCCAGATACGAACGATGTGATCCGGTCGCGGCGACGGCGGGTACCAGGGCGATCGCAGCGCCGATCGAGGACAGCGACATGATCCGCCATACCGCGAACAAGCCGAGGAATACCAGCATCGCGATCCCCAGCGCGAGCGGCGATATCGCAAGCCAGATTCCGACCGAGCAGGCCACGCCCTTGCCGCCGCTGAATCGCAGGAAGACCGAGCAGATCGACCCGACGAATGCCGCCAGCGCGACGGTGGCCACCACCCGGGCATCGAAGCCGGCCAGCCGCGCGACCAGCACCGGAATCAGCCCCTTGAGCATGTCGCCGAGGAAAGTGATCGCCGCCGCCTTGGCGCCGCCGGCCCGCGCGACGTTGGTCATCCCGACATTCCCTGAGCCGACCGCGCGCGGATCAAAGCCCGACAACTGGCCGACGATTACGCCGGTCGGTATCGAGCCGACGAGATACGAAGCGATGAGTAAAAGTACGATCAGCAAAGGCGCCTCACACTTCCCGCTTGTCCAACCCGTTAATGAGCCCCGAAAGCATACGGCCTATTTCTTCGAGGTCCGCTTTGAGTTCCTCATGCCGTTCCGGCCCCATCAGCTTTTGGCGGGCGGTGAGTTCCAGGAGTGGCACGCACTCCTGCACGCTGCCGCGAGCGATTCCGAAAAAGTTGCGCCGGTCTGGTTTGGTGAAGCGTCCGTTGCCTTCAGCGATGTTCGCCGCGACGGAGAGTGCGGCACGGTTCAGTTGGTCGGCCAGGAAGAAGTAGCCGCGGGAAAAATCGCGGGTGAGTGTGCAAACGGCATCGGCGAAGGTGACAGCCTTCTGGTAGACCTGCAGCTTCTCGAAGGCGAACGGCATTAGAGAAATCGCACGCAAGAAAGTAGAGAGTAGAAAGTAGACCGCGGAGAACTTGCCGAACACAGGTGTCCGGTTCTCCTTTCTGTTTTCTACTCTCTACTTTCTAACTTCTCCGCTCTATTTTTGCCCGCAAGGCGGGCAAAAATCGGGGTGACTGGATTTGAACCAGCGACTCCTGCGTCCCGAACGCAGTGCTCTGGCCAGGCTGAGCTACACCCCGATTGTTCCGCCTCGGACCGGGCCACTTTTATAGCATCGCCGCGCGGCGCAAGCGAGCCACGATCGAGCCGCGTCAGACCTGCGCGAGCCCGGCGCGCATCGCGGCGACGATCGCGCCGTAATCAGGATGCGCGAAAATCCCCGAGCCTGACACGAACACGTTTGCGCCGGCGGCCTTACATTCGGCGATATTGTCGAGCTTCACGCCGCCGTCGATTTCGACGTCCAGCTTGAGACCGCGGCGATCCAGCTCGCGCCGGATCTGACGCAGCTTCTCGAGCGCCGAGGGGATAAACTCCTGCCCGCCGAAACCCGGATGCACGCTCATCACGAGGATCATGTCGAGATGCTCCGCGGCGGCGAGCACGCGATCGGCCGCGGTCTCGGGATTGATACCGATCGAGGCGCGCGCACCCAGCGATCTGATTTTGCTCGCGATCGACGGGAGATCCGGACAGACCTCGGCGTGCACCGAGATCGAGTTCGCGCCGGCCTTGACGAACTCGGCGATATAGTGCTCCGGGTTGTCGATCATCAGGTGCGCGTCGAGTGGCAGCCGTGTCACCCGGCGGAGTGACTTCAGCACCGGGATGCCGATCGAGAGATTGGGCACGAAGTGGCCGTCCATCACGTCGAAATGGATCAGGTCCGCACCGGCCGCCTCGACTCGCCGGACCTCCTCGCCCAGCCGGGCGAAGTCGGCCGAGAGAATCGAGGGAGCGATCTTGTCGGGCTCGCGCATGAGACGAGACTATCTTCTGAGCAGCCGCGCGGCAAAGAAACCGTCAAGGCCGTCGCCGTCGCGGTCGGGCCGCGTGAGCATCGTGCCGTCGGCGTCGAACGCTTCCGGGATCAGGCGCTTGATTGGCGGGTTTGAATCGAGCGCAAACTCGCGATGGCGCACGAGGAACCGGCCGATTACTTCGCGTCCTTCTTCCGGCGCGAGACTGCACACCGCGTAGACCAGGACCCCGCCGGCGCGAACGGCAGCCGCGGCGCTTTCGAGCATCGACGATTGCACCGCGCCCATCCGTTTCAGGTCGCCCGGCTTCAGGCGCCATCGGATCTCCGGATGCTCCCGTAGCGTGCCGAGTCCCGTACACGGCGCGTCGAGCAGCACGAATTCACAACTTGCCGGCTTGAGCGGGAGCGCGACCGCAGTATCGGCGCGAATGAAGCTGAGATTGCGATGTCCCAAGCGGGCGGCCAGCGCGCGTGCCTTGCTGAGGCCGGCCAGGTTCAGGTCGAGCGCGAGCACGCGCCCACTCGGCCCGACTATCTCGGCCAGATGCGTCGCCTTGCCGCCCGGAGCCGCCGCGCAATCGACGACCGTGGCGCCGGGGCGGGCATCGAGCATCCGCGCGACGAGCTGCGAAGCCTCGGACTGCGGGTAAAAGAGACCGCGGCGATAACCGGACGAATCGAGTTTCGGCGCGCTATCGAGCACGATCGTCTCGGGCAAGCGCGTCTCCGGCAAGCGGCCGTTGGCTCCGATCTCGAACCCGTCGCGGCGCAATTCATCGATCAGCGATTGTCGATCACCGCGCGCGAGATTGAGCCGAATCACGTTGGGCGCGGCCTCGTTGTTCGCCGCCATCAGCCGCTCTGCGCCCTCGATACCGAACCATTCGGCGAACTTGCCAGTCAGCCATCGCGGATGCGAGTGCGCGATCGCGAGGTAGCCAACTTCGTCCATGGCACGATCGGGCATCGCGACGGTATCGCGCGCCGCGCGCCGCAGGATCGCGTTGACCATCCCGGCCGCAGGCTGCGTCGCGCGACTCTCATGCGCCAGACCGACGCTGGTATCCACCGCGGCGTGGTTTGGGATTCGGCTCAGGAAGCGCAACTGGTAGAGCCCGAGCCGCAGTATCGCGAGCACGCCGGGATCGAGACGGTCGAGCTTGCGCGAGGACAGCGCGGCGATTTCGTAATCGAGGCGGCCTTGCCATGCGAGCGTGCCGAGCACCAGCCGGGTCAGCAGGCGGCGGTCCGGCGGCGCATACGTGGCTAGTTCGTTTTCAAGCCGATTTCCGAGCAGCACGTCGGCGAAGGCCGATTGCTGGTCCACCTGAATCAGAATCTCGAGTGCGGCGCGCCGAACGGCAAGCCCGGCGCGATCGCCCGCAGGCGGCCTGCGACCGCGCGCGATCGCTCCGCGCTTGCCCGACGTTGGATCGGTCAGGGGATCGGTCACGGGGTCCGTCACGTGCCGAGCCGATGCCCGATTTCGATTCGCCGGCCGCGAAAGAAGTCCGCCGCCGCCATCCGTTTGCGCCCCGCGGCTTGCACCTCGAGCAATTTGAGCCAGCCGCGGCCGCATTGGACTATCGGCACGGGCTTCATCCCCACGATCGTTCCGGGCGTGGATGAACCGGTAGGATCATTGGAATCACCTGCCTCCACTGCGGCGCGATAGACCATCAGGAGCGCGCCATCCAGAGTGGTCCGCGCGACGGGCCACGGATCGTAAGCGCGCGTCATCCGCTCGATTCGCGCCGCCTCCGTGCTCCAGTCGATTACCGCGTCTTCCTTCTTCACCGGCGCCGTGTAGGTGGCCTGGCTTTCGTCTTGCGGCGTTGCCGTCAGCTCACCGCGCCGCAACTTATCGATCGCCTCGAGCATCAGGATGGCACCGAGCTCGGCGAGTTTGCTCTTCAGCGTGGAGGCGGTGTCGGCGGCCGCGATCGAGATCGCACGCTGCATCAGAATCGGCCCGGCGTCCATCTGCTGCGTGATCCGCATGACAGTGACGCCGGTCTCCGCGTCGCCTGCGAGAATCGCGCCTTCGACCGGAGCCGCGCCGCGATGGCGCGGCAGGAGGGAAACGTGGATATTCAGCGGCATCAGGCGCGGCGTCTCGAGGACCGAATCGGGAAGAATCCGGCCGTAGGCGGCGACGACCAGCAAGTCTGGATCGAGCGCCTTGAGCTGATCGGCAAACTCGCCGGTCCTGATTTTCGCGGGCTTGAAAACCGGCAATCCCAACTCCGCGGCGGCCGAGGCGACCTCCGAGCAGTCGAGCGCCATCCCGCGCCCGCGCGGACGATCGGGCCGCGTCACGACGCCCACGATACGCATCGCAGCGCCGGAGGCCTCGGCAAGACGGCGCAAGATGTGCGCCGCCAGGGCCGGGGTGCCCATGAAAACGATCTTCAGCGGCGCGTCGGCGATATTACTATGGCTTGTCACGACCGGCCGCGCTGATTCTAGCGCGTACCGGCGCAATTCGCGCCCATCAGATCCGTATGCGTCCCCACTCCACTCGCGTTTGCACTGCGAACGTCAACATCCCGTCGACCGCATAGCGCGTGAGTAGCTTTGTCATCTCGGCGTCGAATTCCCGTGACGCTTTCTCGCCGAGGTGATCTTCCGACCAGGTCGCACGCGAGTGCTGGCATCGCAAATAATCGGTGACGCTCTGCGAGAACTGGACCGGCTTTGTGACTTTGTGCCCGATCGGTTGAAAAGCTGGATGGACCAGCAGCGGTTCCCCGAGGCGCTGACCGACGGTCTTCCACCAGCTTAGGCGTTGGCCATCGATCCTTTCGAAGAAGCTCACCATAAAGGCGGTCTCGTCGCGCTCCCACGGCGCGCCGACTGGCGCATCGCCGTCAAGCACGGCGAGACACGCGCGATCGGCGAGCGCCTCGGCGAAGCGGGAAAGTACGCGATCGAGGTCCATCCAATGGATACTCAATGCGGCGACAATCAAAGCGTAAGGCGGATCGAGCGGAGCTTCCTCCATCCTCGCGTTAATCCATCTGATGTTCTGGCGGATCTTCGGGTTGCCGCCGCCGCAAAGCCGTTTCGCGACGTTCAGCATCTCAATCGAAGGGTCTACCGCATCCACGCGCTCTACATGGTCGACCAGACCAAGAGCGATTTTCCCCGACCCACAGCCCGCGTCCAGCACTTTTCGGGGCTCCGGCCCGATCAAACTCAGCAGAGTGCTATAGACCTCAGCCGAGTATGGCGGGCGGTACAGGTAGTTCTCCGCCACGCGGCGTGAGGCGAAACGTTTGCCGTATGACGGATTGGTCACTTGACTTCGATTGGAAAACTATCCAACTGCAACCACTGTGCAACCGCTAGCATATCTCCAAACGGGCGAGACGATTCAGGAAGGCAGGCAGGTAATTTCTAGATGCGCACGCCGGAGGGGCGGTCGTCGTCGGCTTTGCCCTCTTTGATCAGCTTGGTGACCTTGCGCCGGTAGAGCTCGCGCTTGATCCGGCTGATGCGGTCGATAAACAGCTTGCCGTCGAGGTGATCGATCTCATGCTGAAGCGCGACTGCGAGCAACTCGTCGGCTTCGATCTCGATCTCCTTCTGCTCGGGCGTCCACGCCCGCACCAGCACCTTCGCGGCGCGCTTCACGTCCGCAGTGTAATCGATAACCGAAAGGCAACCCTCTTCCCAGATCACTTCGCCTTCGGCCTCGACGACCTTGGGATTGATGAGCTTGAGCAACTTCTTGCCGGGATTTTCGTGATCGGTGTCGAGCACGACTATCCGATGCGATTCGCCGACCTGCGGCGCGGCCAGGCCCACGCCGGGCGCGGCATACATGGTCTGCACCATGCTGTCGATCAGGGTGGCAAGCTTGCCGTCGATATTACCGACCGGATTGGCCGCCTGCTTGAGGGCCGGATCGGGAAACTTGCGGATTTTTAGCAGCGCCACGGGAGTCCTGATCAAAAGTTATCAGAGCGCCGGATGCGCGAAAAGGTTGCCGCGAGATCGTTCCAAGTACCGGCACCCTTCGGTCGGACTCAGGGCAGGCTCCGGCCCGGCGCTACGAATTCAAGCGCGCGGCATGCTGCGCTCCCGGCCTACAGCATGTTGATCGGATCGACGTCGATCATCAAACGCACCTCGTTGCGATCGGCTAGCGGCGTGACTTCGGCCCGCATCGCGGTGAGCGCCGCGCGCATCGCAGTGAGCGATTGCGACTTTACCATCACCTGCCATCGAAAGCGCCGCTTGATTCGCTCGATCGGCGCGGGCGCCGGCCCCAGCACGCGCATCGTCGGGTCGTCTTTCGCCGCGCGTGCCAGCGCACTCGCCACTTTGGCGGGAATCTCGCCCGGCTGACCTGGTTGCGCCCCCTCGATTTTCACCAGCGCCATCCGCGCGTACGGCGGATACATCAGTTCGCGCCGCAGCTCGAGCTCGCGGTGGATGAAGCGCGCGTAATCCTGATCGCGCGCCGCGCGGATACTGTAATGATGCGGCGCGTAGGTCTGGATCAGCACCTTGCCGGGCCGATCGCCCCGGCCCGCGCGGCCCGCGACCTGCGTCAGGAGTTGGAAGGTGCGCTCCGCCGATCGGAAGTCCGGCATATTGAGTGCCAAGTCAGCCAGCACGACGCCCACCAACGTCACGCCCGGCAAATCGAAGCCCTTGGTAATCATCTGCGTGCCGACCAGCACGTCGATATCGCCGCGCGCGAGCGCCTCGACGATTGCGGTCCGCGCACCCTTGCGGCTGCTGGTGTCGCTGTCCATCCGCTCGATTCGCGCATCCGGCAGAATCTCCTCGATCGCGCCGACCAGCCGTTCGGTGCCGAAACCCTGGCCGGAAAGCCCGAAGCCGCGGCATTCGGGGCAGCGGTCGGGCGCGGCCGCGCGATGGCCGCAGTAATGGCATCGCAGCGATCGATCGTGCAGATGAAAGGTCATGCTGACGCTGCAGTTCGGACAAGTCAGGACGGCGCCGCACAGATGACACTGCAAAAAGTTGTGATAGCCGCGGCGATTCAGAAAGACCACGCTCTGGCCGCCGCCGGCGAGGTTCTCGCGCAGCGCCTCGGCCAGCCGCGCTGAAATCGGCACGGCGGGGGTCTTTTCGCCTGCGCCGCTGGTTTCGCCAGCACCGTTGCCCGCGGCGCGGTCCGGCGCGTTGCGCTTTCGCTCCTCCTCCCGAAGATCGATCACCTCGACTTCGGCCAGCGGACGATCCTGCACGCGCCGCGAAAGCCGAATCATCCGGTAGCGTCCGCGGCGCGCGTTGACGAACGATTCGGCCGAGGGCGTCGCCGACCCGAGCATCACGGGGCAGGGGCTCAGGCGTCCGAGCGCGACCGCAAGATCGCGCGCGTTGTAGCGAATTCCTTCTTCTTGTTTGTAGGCCGCATCGTGCTCCTCGTCGACGACGATCAGGCCGAGATCGTGCAGCGGCGCGAAAATCGCCGAGCGCGGCCCGATCATGATCCGCGCCTGGCCGCTCAGCGCGGCCCGCCAGCTCGCCCATCGCTCGGCGACGTTCTGCGCGCTGTGCACCACCGCGACCTGCGCGCCGAAGCGGCTGCGAAACGAGCGCACGATCTGGTCGGCGAGCGCGATCTCGGGCACCATCACGAGCGCCGCGCGGCCGGCCTCGACACATCGCGCGGCGAGCTGCAGATAGACCTCGGTCTTGCCCGACGCGGTAATCCCCCACAACAGGAAAGTCTGGAAGCGCCGCTCGGTGACCGCCGGCCCCGCCGCCTTGAGCGCGATCGCCTGCTCCTCGTTGGGTTCCAGGCTGGGCTCAATCGCCGAGGTAGGCGCCTGCGCGCTCTCCGCCAGATCGTCGGCGATTTCGATCAGGCCCAGCTTCGCCAGCGCCTTGACCGCGAGCCTCGCGCCCGGAATCTGCTCTTCGATCTCCTCGACGCTGATTTCCTGTGTCAGGCTCAGGAGCTGCAGAATCGCACGCCGCTTCGGACCCCGCACGGCCGTCGCATCTACGCCCGGCTTGAGGCGCGCGATCGATGCGGCGGACTTGGCGGCGGACTCGCGATGGCGCCCGCGGGTGGCTTCGTACGGACCGGCAATCCCCTCGGTCAACAGCCTGGCTAGCGCCGCGCCGAGCTCGCGCCGGGGTCCCAGGCGCCCGAGTTGCCGCTCGGTCATCGGAGACTTCGCCAGCGCCTCGACTATCGAACGTTCGATCGGATTGAAGGCGGCGGCTTCGAGCGGAGCCGGCGGCCGGACCAGTTTCAGAGTGCGGCGCGATTCGACCCGCGCCACAGCCGGCATCACGCTGCGAAATGCTTCTCCGATCGGAACGAGGTAGTACGAGGCGAGAAATTCGAGCAACTCCAGATGGGCGCGATCGAACAGCGGCGTCGGTTCCAGGACTTGCAGGATGGGCTTAAGCGTCGCGCCACCGGCGTCGAGCTCCGACCCGACTTCGACGACTACGCCGGTGAGCTTTCGCGATCGCATCGGCACAAGCACCCGATGGCCGCACGCGACGCTCATCCCCTCCGGCACCGCATACGTCAGGGCGTCCATGCCCTTGGCGGCGCCGAGGACGATCACTTTCGCCTGCATCTCCCCCAATCTACACGAGCAATTCGCGCGCGGAACCGGCGCCGGCTCGACCTTCCACCGACTCGCCAACTCTGGTTGAATCGGACTACGCATAAGCTGCGTTTCTATCTGGACTACTTTACGGGGCTACCAGACGATGCTGCGTTTTCTCACATCGGGCGAATCGCACGGACCGGAACTGGTCGCGGTGGTCGAGGGCGTTCCCGCCGGGTTCGAGATCGACCTGCCGCGCCTCAATGACGACCTGGCGCGCCGGCAGAAGGGCCACGGGCGGGGCGGCCGGATGGCGATCGAGCGCGACGAGGCGCGGGTCGTTTCAGGGATCCGCTTCGGCCGTACGCTCGGCAGCCCGATCACTTTCATTATCGAGAACAAGGACTTCAAGAACTGGGTCAAGAAGATGTCGGTTGACCCGCGCGACCGCGGCGAGGCGCAGGTCGTCACGCGCCCGCGGCCGGGACACGCGGATCTCGCGGGCGTGCTCAAGTATAACCTGGACGATATCCGCGACGTGCTGGAACGCGCCTCGGCGCGCGAGACCGCCGCGCGCGTTGCGATCGGCGCGCTCGCGCGGCAATTGCTGGAGCCTTTCAAAATTACGGTGCTGGGTTACGTCGTGAGTATCGGATCGATCGAAGCCAAAGTGCCGGCCGATATCGCGATCGGCGAGCTGGCGCGGATTACCGAGGCCTCGGCCGTGCGGGTTGCCGATCCTGCCGCCGAGCGGGCGATCATCGCCGAGATTGACGCGTGCAAAAAAGACGGCGACACGCTCGGCGGGGTGGTCGAGGTGGTCGCGAGCGGGCTTCCGGTCGGCCTCGGCAGCCACGTTCAGTGGGATCGCAAGCTCGACGGCCGCCTGGCGCACGCGTTGCTCAGCCTGCAGGCCGCCAAGGGTGTCGAGATGGGATCCGGTTTTCACGCCGCGGCTGTGCGCGGATCGCAATTGCACGACGAGATCGGCTACGACCCGGCCGCGCGCCGCTTTACCCGCCATTCCAACAATTCCGGCGGCACCGAAGGCGGCATGAGCACCGGCGAACCGCTGCGCGTGCGGGTCGCGTTCAAGCCGCTCTCGACCCTGATGCAGCCGCTGCGCTCGGTCGATATGAAGAGCAAGCAGGACGCGGTTGGGACGATCGAGCGTTCCGACGTGTGCGCGATTCCGGCCGCGGCGGTGATCGCCGAGTCGGTGGTCGCGTTCGAGATTGCGGACGCGTTCTTCGAGAAAATCGGCGGCGACTCGCTCGCCGAAGTGACGCGCAATTACCAGGGCTATCTGCAGCAGGTGCGCGATTTCTAGCGCCGCGCCGGGTTCGCAACGCCGATGCGCGACAAGATCATCCTGACCGGGTTCATGGCGACCGGTAAGAGCACCGTCGCGAGACTGATCGCGCGGCGGCTGGGATGCCGGTTCGTCGACAGCGATCGCGAGCTATGCGCGCGCGCCGGCAAATCGATCGCGGCGATTTTCGCCGACCACGGCGAGCCGCATTTCCGCGCGATGGAACGCGAGGTGATCGCCGCGCTGGCGGCCGATCCGAATCGCTCGGTGATCGCGACCGGGGGCGGCGCGCTGGTCGATGACGCCAACTTTTCGGTTCTCTCCAGCGCCGGCATTATCATATGCCTGAGCGCGCGCGTCGAGGTGATAGCGCAACGGGTGACGCGCTCCGCCCATCCGCGGCCCAAGCTGCTGCAATCCGGCCAGCCGCTGGAACGTTCCATCGCGGATCTGATGGCGTCTCGCGCCGACGCCTACGCGAAGGCCGAAGTCACGATCGACACCTCCGACCTCTCAGTCGAGGAAGTCGCGGACCGCGTGATCCAAGCCGTGAACGCGCGCGCGGCGAATCGATGCGAAACTTCCGAGTAGAGCTGGGCCCGCACTCCCATTCGGTGCACGTCGGCGCCGGGCTGCTCGATCAATTGGGCGGCCTGGCGCGCGAGGCGGGAATTTCGCCCGGCCGCGCCGCGATCGTCACCGACCGGAACGTCGCGCCGCTGTACGGCGAACGCGCTCGCGATTCCATCGCGAAGGCCGGGTTCATCGTCGCGACGATCGAGATTCCCGCCGGCGAGGCGAGCAAAACTTTCGCCAGCTACGAGCGCGTAATCGATGCGATGGTCGAGGCGCGGCTCGACCGTCAAAGCCCGGTGTTCGCGCTGGGCGGCGGCGTGGTCGGCGATCTCGCCGGATTCGCCGCGTCTTCATATATGCGCGGCATCCCGATCGTGCAGGTGCCGACCTCGGTGGTGGGACAAGTCGATTCCGCGCTCGGCGGCAAGACCGGCATCGACCATCGCCGCGCGAAAAATCTGATCGGCGCGTTCTATCAGCCCCGCCTGATCGTGGCCGACATCGCGACGCTGGGCAGCCTGCCCGAGCGCGAATTTCGGGAAGGCCTGGCCGAGGCGATCAAGTACGGAGCGATCATGGACGCGCCGATGTTCGCGGCGATCGAGAACGATCTGCCGGCGATCCTTTCGCGCGATCCCGCGAAGCTCGAAGACCTGGTCGATCGGTCGCTGCGATGCAAGGCGGCGGTGGTCTCGCGCGATGAGCGCGAAGGTGATTTGCGCAAAATTCTGAACTTCGGCCATACGGTCGGCCATGCGATCGAAGCGGCGGGCGATTACACCCGCTATCTGCACGGCGAGGCGGTCGCGATCGGGATGGCGGTCGCGTCGCGGCTTTCGTGCCTGCACGCCGGGCTTGCCGAATCGGACCAGCGCCGGCTCGTGCGGCTAATCGAACGGGCCGGGCTGCCGACCGAGATGCCGGACCTGGCGAATTTGCCCGCGGCGGAGCAGGAGCGTTTCGCCAACGCGCTCAAGCTCGACAAGAAGCGCGCCGGCGAAGCGATCGATTTCGTCCTCGTGCCGGAGCTCGGCCGCGCGATCGTTCGAAAGCTGAGCTTCGCGCAAGTCACCGCCGCTATCCAGACCGCTTGATCCCGCCGGGCGATTGTCCTCGCGCGCCAATCCGATTAGCTTTGCGCTACGTATCTGAAGAAGAATGACGTGGTCACGCCGGCCGAACCATCCGACCGCAATCTGCTCGCCGCGATGGTCCGTGGCGACACCGGGGCGTTGCGCTCCTTGAACGCGCGCTACGGCGGAAGGCTGGCTGCGCTTGCCAACCGCTTTCTCGGCGATCAGGCCGACGCGGAAGAAGTCGCCGCCGACGTGCTGTGGCAGGCGTGGCGCCAGGCCGCCTCGTTCGATCCGGAGCGCGGCTCGGTCGCGTCGTGGCTGGTCACGATCGCCCGCAGCCGCTCGCTCGATCGCCTCAGAGCCCGCCAGGCGCGCCGGGCGCCTGCGATCGCCGAGGCTGATTCCGAACCCGTCGCCGATCCGGCTGCGGCGCTGGACGAGGCTCATCGCGGCCGAATGGTGCGCCGCGCGATCGACGGCCTCGAGGCCAACCAACGCGTCGTGCTGGAGATGGCGTACTTTTCCGACCTGTCGCATGCGGAGATTGCGGAGAAGCTCTCGATGCCGCTGGGGACGGTCAAGACCCGAGTCAGGAGCGCGATGATCAACTTGCGTCAGGCGCTCGGAGGCCAGCGCGAATAGGCGCGCGAGCATGGACCATCAGGCGCTGAAAGACCTGCTCCCGTTGGCCGCGATCGGTAAGCTCGATCCGGACGAGGAGCGCGCTCTGACCGAGCATCTGCGGGACCGATGCGACGCGTGCGAAGGCGAGCTCCGCGGCTTCCGTGAGACTGCGGCGGCGCTCGCGCTCGCAGGCGACGATATCGGCCGCGATTCCGAAGCGCGGATCTGGAATCGTCTCCGGGCGCGCCTTGACGCTTCGACTTCGGAGAACGAATCCGCACCAATCGCGCGATCCGATCGCCCGGCTGCGCCGCGTCCGCATGCACGCCGCTGGCAGATTGCAACCGGCGTATCAACTGCAGCCGCGCTGGCGGCCGCGATATACGCCGGCGTCATCATGCGCTCCAGTGCATTTCAACGCGATCAGTTGGCGAGTCTCGCGGACCGGGTTTCAGCCTCGCGCGCCGAGCTGGCCGCGGCCCGGAATGAGACCGCAGCGCTCAAGCAGGTGCTCGTGGAGCGCGCGCATCTGGAGCGGACTCTGATGGCGCCCGACCTGCAGATAACCCGGCTTCAGGCACTCGACCTGGCGCCCGGCGCGAGCGCGATGGTCGCCGTGAGCCGCAGCGCCCATAGCGCGGTACTTCAGGCGAACGCGATGCCGCCCACGCCCGCGGGGAAAACCTATGAGATCTGGTGGATCACCAAGGAAACCGGTCCAGTGGCCGCCGGGCTGTTCCAGGCCGGAGCCGGGCGCGAAGTGATCGCGCGCGCCGAGCCGCCGCCGGCGGGCCACGTTATTCTGGCCGCAGTGACGCTGGAGCCGGCCGGCGGCGTCAGCAAGCCTACTGGCGCGATGTATCTCAAGGGAGAACCAGCGCATTAGCCGACCCTCAAATCCAATTCAATTCGGGATTCGTATTGAGGGGTGATGGAAACGCTCAACACTCAAACCGGACCGGGACACTTCGACCTCGAAAAATATCTGCGCGCCTCCGGCGCCACGCGGCCCGACGCCTTCGATTGGTCCGATCCGGGACCGCGACTCGACGACGACGGGATCTTCTGCGTCGGCTACATGATGGATATCGAGTCGCACACCATCATCTACCTTAAGGAACTGCTTTCGACCTCGGTGGCCGAAGACGTATCGATCACGTCGTTTCTGTCGTGCTGGGCTTACGAGGAATTTTTCCACTCGCAGGTCTTGAGGCGCTTCCTGGAATGCCAGGGCGTCAGCATCGACGATGCGCGCTTCGCCGAATTGCGGCGCCGGAAACCCGCCGACTATATCCAGGACAAGCTGGCGCGCGTTCTGTCGCGGATCACGCGGCATTTTCCGGCGGTTCACATGACGTGGGGCGCGATCAACGAGCTGTCGACGCTGACCGGCTACCACGCGCTGGTGGATCGCACGCGCCATCCGCTGCTCACGACCATCCTGTCGCGCATCATCAAGGACGAGCGGCGCCACTTCTCTTTTTACTTCAACCAGGCGCGGACCCGTTTGCGGCCTCGCGCGGCGCAGTTGCTCACCGCGACGCTGGTGCGGCATTTCTGGTCGCCGGTCGGAAGCCCGGTGCGCGGCGATTCGGACATGCGCCGCGTGTGCGCGTATCTGTTCGACGACCAGCGTGGGCCGCAACGTCTCGCCGAGCACGATTCGATGATCGCGCGGCTGCCGGGGCTTGGATGGTTCGACCTCGCGGCGAAGTATTGCCTTCGCGGCGGCGAATTTTCCTCAGGGCGGGTCGTCGCGCTGGCCTGAATCCGGCAGCAGACTACTGTGGATCAGGCTTCGAGAAGATCGAACTCAGCAGGATCAGTGTGACGCCGATCGAGATCGAGCTGTCGGCGACGTTGAAGATCGGCCAGTTGTACGAATAGTAATGCGCCCGCACGAAGTCGATAACCTCGCCGCGGGTTGCGCGGTCGATTAGATTTCCCCCGGCGCCCGCCAATATCAGCGCGAGCGCGACCGTGACCAGCGTCGGACGATCGGCCGCAGCAATCAAAACCACCAGCACCACGATCGCGGCCGAGGCCAGCACCAGCAGCAGCGCGGTGCGAGCGCCCTCCGGCGCGCTGGCGAACATGCTGAAAGCCACCCCCGGATTGCGCGTATAGGTAATGTCCAACCAGTTGGGTATCAACTGGATATTCTCGTAGAGTTGCATGTGCGCGCGGACGTAGAGCTTGCTCACCTGATCGAGCGCGATTATCGGCGCGACCACCCCGGCCAGCATCGCGAAGACCACGCGCGGGTTGAAGGAAGGCATGAACGCTGCCGGAGTATCGGTGGGCGATTGCGAGCTCATCGGCTGAGTTCCCGCACCACGGCACGGCATCGGACGCAGAGCCGCGGGTCGCCGCCGTCGTCGTAGTAAGTCCAGCATCGCTCGCACTTTTTGCCGCGGGCCCGCTCGCCCACGATTACCAGTGGCGGCCGCGATGAGACCCGGCCGAATGTCCCGTCGCGCGAAAAGGCCTCAGCGCCGTTTGCTTGCCGTCCGAGATCAGCGGCCTCGGAGTCGCTCAGAACCGTCACGTCCGCGACGATGAACAGGTCCTTGAGCAGATCGCGATAGTCCCGCAGCAGTTTCGCCCACTCGCCGCCTGCGCCGTTCGCACCGGATGCGGCGCCGATTTTGATCACCGCTTCCAGCGGCGCGCCGATCGTTCCCGCCTGGCGCATCGCTTCGAGCAGCTTGAGCGCTTCGTTGCGCACTTCGAGCAGGCGATCCCAGCGCGCTTCGAGATCCGCGTCGGTCCACTCGGGCCGGGCCGGCGCGAATTCCAGCAGGTGAACGCTGGCGGCACGCTGGCCGGGAAAGTACGAGTAGATTTCGTCCGCCGTGAACGGCATCAGCGGCGCGAGCATCCGCACCATAGCGTCGAGCACGTTGAACAGCGCAGTCTGTGCCGAGCGCCGCTCGCGCGAGGCTGGAATCGAACAGTAGAGCCGGTCGCGCGCCACGTCGATATAGAGCGAGCTCAGATCGACCACGGCGAAATTCAGCAACTGATGATATGCGGTCTGGAAATCGTAATGGTCGTAAGCCCGGCGCACTGTGCTCTTGAGCCGCTCGAGGCGGGACAAAATGAAGCGATCGAAATCGAGCAGCTCGGCGGTTGCGACTGAATCGCGCGCCGGATCGAAATCGAACAGATTGCCGAGCAGGAAGCGGGATGTGTTGCGCAGCTTGCGATAGGACTCGGCGACCGCATTGAGCAGCGTCGGGCCGATATTCATATCGGCGGAGTAATCCACCGACGCGTAGAGCAGGCGGACGACGTCGGCGCCGATGCGATTGGTCACGTCGGCGGCGTCTTCGGTGTTGCCCAGCGACTTCGACATCTTGCGGCCCTGCTCGTCGAGCGTAAGCCCGTGGCTAACCACGTTGCGGAACGGCGCCGCGCCGCGCTCGGCGGTGGCGCAGAGCAGCGAGGACTGGAACCATCCGCGCGCCTGCTCGACCGCTTCGACGTAGGCGTCAGCCGGCCACGCCAGCTCCGGCCGGACGCCCAGCACCGCGGCCTGCGAGCATCCCGAATCGAACCAGACGTCGAGTACGTCCTCCTGCCGCTCGAAGTCGCCGCCGCCGCACTGTTCGCATCGGTAGTCCACGGGCACGAAGTCGGCGAGCGGGCGGACGTACCACGCATCGGAACCTTCACGCTCGAAGATTTCCTCGACCCGCCGCATGATCGCCGCGTCGAGCGCCACATTGCCGCATCCTTTGCACTTGAGCGCCGGAATCGGCACACCCCACGCCTTCTGGCGAGAGAGACACCAGCCGGGCGGCCGGGTCTCGATCGTATT
>Ga0181521_10003224_pt1 | contig 19290 bp, 16 predicted proteins | sample PEATcosm2014_Bin_32_FD_119764 | JGI IMG/M metagenome (GOLD analysis project Ga0181521, IMG submission 119764) | Peatland microbial communities from MTU Mesocosm Facility, Houghton, MI, USA - PEATcosm2014_Bin02_60_metaG | ecosystem: Environmental > Terrestrial > Soil > Wetlands > Peat | place... | reverse complement strand
GCGGGGTCGGGCAACATCGTGGAAGCGGTGCGGCATATCCGGACCATCATTAAGGAAATGCGCCAGCTCACGGTGCTCGGCAAGGAAGAACTGGTGCATGAGGCGAAGAACCTGGGTGCGCCGCTCGAATTGGTCGAGTGGGTAGCGCAGCATGGCAAACTGCCCGTGCCGAACTTCTCGGCGGGTGGAATAGCAACGCCGGCCGATGCGGCGCTGGTGCTGCAACTGGGCGCCGAAGCGGTGTTCGTCGGATCGGGCATTTTCAAGAGCGAAGATCCGGAAGCGCGCGCGAAGGCAATCGTCAAAGCCACCACATATTTCAACGACCCGGAAAAGCTGTTGGAAGCCAGCGAAGATCTCGGGATGGCGATGCCGGGCCTCGACATCTCGAAACTGCCTGAAGCGGAGTTAATGCAAACGCGGGGCTGGTAGGGACGATTTCGGGAGTGCACCAAGCATGAAAAAGGTCGGGATTCTCGCGCTGCAGGGCGACTTCGAAGCACACGCGAAGGCGATCGAACGCGCGGGCGCGGAACCCGTCCTCGTCCGAACCGCCGAAGGGCTGAAGAGCGTCGACGGACTGGTGATACCGGGAGGTGAGAGCACCACCATGCTCAAGCTCCTCAACTTCATGGACCTCAAGGAACCGCTTCGCCAATTTGCGCGCGAAAAACCGATTTTCGGTACATGCGCGGGGGCGATTCTGCTGGCCAGGGAGGTGCTGAATCCGGCGCAGGAGAGCTTTGGCGCGATCGACCTCACCGTCGAGCGCAATGCCTACGGGCGGCAGATCGACAGCCGGGTCGCGAACATCCATCCGGACGCCGATTTTCAGCAGCGGGCTGGCGCGGGCGATGTGGAAGCGGTGTTCATCCGGGCTCCCATCATTCGGCGCACCGGTCCCGAAGTGAGGGTTTTGGCACAATATGAAGGTGACCCCGTGCTGGTCGAACAAGGCAGGCATCTGGTCGCGACATTTCATCCTGAACTCACGCAGGATTCACGGGTGCACAAGTTATTCCTGAGCAAAATCTGAAACGGGTTCTTTTCGTCTGTATAGGAAACACCTGCCGCAGCCCGATGGCGGAGGCTTTCGCGAATCATTACGGAAGTGATGTCCTCGCGGCATTGAGCTCGGGTCTCGGGCCCACGCCGGGTGTTGCCCGCAACACGGTCCGGGCGATGGCGGAAATGAATATCGACGTATCCGGTCACGTTCCCCGCCTGTACAATCCGTTCGAAGCGGCGGCGTGCGATATCGTGATCAACATGGCGGGATTCGATTTGCCCGGGCCTCAACCGAGGGAAGCGATCGAGTGGCAGGTGAATGACCCGTTTGGCTCTCCGATGGATACTTATCGTGCCGTGCGGAACGATCTGGAACAGCGCGTCATGCGCCTGATTCTGGATTTACGCAAGCGGACGAAACGGTAAGCGTGGCCGCGAGCTTGAAGCAGGCGAGTTTGAAGCAGAGCGCGCACCCGCCTGTTTTCGATGTGTTGGTGCTGGGCGGCGGCAACGCGGGGTTGTGCGCGGCGCTCAGTGCGGCCGAGTTTGGCGCGAGCGTTCTGGTTGTCGAGTGCGCTCCCCCTGAATTCCGCGGCGGAAACAGCAGACATACGCGCAACCTCCGCTGCATGCACGACGCGCCGACGGATGTCCTGACCGGGGCGTACACGGAAAGCGAATATTTCGCGGACCTGATGCGCGTCACCGGTGGAGAATCCGACGAAGCCCTCGCCCGGATGACGATTCAGGAGTCCGCGCCCGCGAGTCGATGGATGAAGAGTTGCGGGGCGCGGTTCCAGCCTGCACTGGGCGGCACCCTGCAACTCGGACGCACCAATGCATTTTTCCTCGGCGGCGGCAAAGCGCTGATGAATGCTTACTACGCCGCTGCACGGGTGCGCGGAATCGAGGTACTCTACAACACGGAAGTTGCAGCGCTTCAGATCGCGGATGGGCACTTCGAAAATGCGACTGTACTGGTGAATGGCGAACCGGCGGAGATTCGCGCGAAGACGCTGGTGGCCGCCGCCGGAGGCTTCGAGGCGAACCTCGACTGGCTGAAGGAAGCTTGGGGGGACGCGGCGCTGAACTTCATTGTACGGGGGACACCCTACAACAAGGGCACGGTGTTGAAACTCCTGTTGAACAACGGCGCGGAGCCAGTGGGTGACGCCACGCAGTGCCATTGCGTTGCCATCGACGGGCGCGCGCCGAAGTTCGACGGCGGAATCGTCACGCGCCTCGACTGTCTGCCGCTGGGGATTGTCGTCAACAAATACGGCGAGCGGTTTTACGACGAGGGCGAAGATCTATGGCCCAAGCGGTACGCAATCTGGGGCAGGCTGGTCGCGCAGCAGCCGGACCAGATCGCCTGGTCGATCATTGACGCGAAGCCCGCGGGCAGATTCATGCCGTCCGTTTTTCCGCCGGTGGAGGCGGATACGATTGAGGGGCTTGCGGCGAAGCTGGGATTGTCGGCGGAACGAGTGACCGAGACCGTGCGGAACTTCAACGACGCGGTTTTGCCGGGCGCATTCGATCACAGCATTTTCGACCACACCAGGCTCGACAGTTGCCGAACGCAGGGATTGAATCCGGATAAGACGAATTGGGCGCAAAAGCTCGACACGCCGCCATTCTTCGCTTATCCGTTGCGTCCGGGGATCACCTTCACCTATCTCGGCGTGAGGGTGGACGAGCGCGCCGCGGTCCTCATGGGCGACGGCCGGCGGTCCGGAAATATTTTCGCGGCCGGGGAGATTATGGCCGGCAATATTCTCGGCAAAGGCTATCTGGCCGGGATCGGCATGACGATTGGAACCGTCTTCGGGAGAGTCGCAGGTCGCGAGGCAGCTCGTGCCATCCACTGATTTGACCCGGGAGGGCGCACGCATCGTGCGCATCTGCAACTCCTGCCGCTACTGCGAAGGCTACTGCGCGGTCTTTCCGGCGATCGAGCGGCGGCAAACGTTTCTCGAAGGCGATCTGAATTACCTCGCCAACCTCTGCCACAACTGCAGCGAATGCTATTACGCGTGCCAGTACGCCCCTCCGCATGAGTTTGCAGTGAATGTGCCAAAGCTTCTTGCGGAGATCAGGGCGAAATCTTATCGACAGTATGCGTGGCCCGGTGCGTTTGCAAACGGAACAGCCGTATCGTCGATCATCGCCGCGTGCGTGATTCTGTCGGTCCTGCTGTCGGGCGGTGTCCCTGCGCAACACGGCGGAGATTTTTACCGGGTGGTGCCTCATGCCGTGATGGTTTGGGCATTCGGCAGTGTCTCCGCTTTCGTGCTCATCGCATTTTGCCTGGGATTCGTTCGATTCTGGCGCAACAGCGGGGAGCGTCCGCGGGAGTTTCTAAACCCCGGTGCGCTGGTAAAGGCCCTCAGGGACATGTTGACGCTGCATTATCTCGATGGCGGTGGAGGTGGATGCTCTTATCCGGGCGAACGGCAATCGCAGTCGCGCCGCTGGCTGCACCATCTCACGTTCTATGGATTCGCGCTGTGCTTCGCTTCGACCACGACTGCGGCTTTCTACCACTACGCGCTTGGATGGAAAGCGCCATACGGTTATTTCAGCCTGCCCGTCATTCTTGGGACATCCGGAGGGATCGCAATGGTAGCCGGCACTCTGGGCTTGCTTTGGCTCAGACAGACACGCAACCCTGAAACGCAGGCGGGTGGGCAATCCGGGATGGACGTCGCGTTCCTGGGACTTCTGTTTTTCGCGAGCGCATCCGGCCTGCTGCTCCTGGCGCTGCGGCAAACGGCGGCCATGGGCATCCTGCTGATCGTGCATCTGGGAATCATTCTCGCTTTGTTTCTGACGCTGCCTTACGGGAAATTCGTACACGCGATTTACCGGTCGGCGGCGCTTGTGAAATATGCGCTCGAGCGCTCACGCGGCGTTCGCCGGTAGCGAGCCGCCGTTCACCGAAAATCGGCTGAATCCGATGCCGCGGCCCATTACTATCGTGAACGAGGTACAGCAATGAGACTCTTCTATCCGGGCCAGATCGCACTGCCATTGATGCTGATTCTTGCCGGCGGGCTCTTTCTGATGAGCCGGTTCGATATCATTCAGGTCGCCCGGTACTGGGACTTGTGGCCGGTCGCGCTGATAGCGGCCGGGCTCGAAGAACTCTATCTCTGGGCCACTTCCGGGGACGACCGATGAACTTCGCCGACTTGCCGCGCGGAAGGCTCGTTGCCTTCATGCTGATCGTTGCGGGAGCGCTCCTCTCTCTCGACAACCTCGGCATACTTCCGATCCAGGACATCCGCGCGTACTGGCCGATCTGGATAGTCATATGGGGCGTGTGGATGCTCGATCGCTGGAGAAACCCCATTGCCGTCATCTGGGCACTGGCCCTTATCGCATGGGGGATTTTACTGATACTCGGCAATCTGCACATCCTGCATGTGACCGGGGGCGTGGGCTGGCCCGTGATGTTGATCGCGTTTGGGGCCACGCTGTTGGTTCGGCCCATGCAGTTCCGTGAATGGCATGAGTACTTTCACATCCCAACGCCGCCGCGTCCGCACGCCCGCGGGGAGAGTTTTTTCGGAAACAGGATGCAGGAGTCCGTAATCTTCCATTCACTGAACCGGCGCGTGGAAACACAGCAATTCGAGGGCGGCAAAGTGGACGCCGTGTTCGGATCCATCGAGCTCGATCTCTCCGGCGCTTCGATTTCATCTCCCGACCGGCGAGCCGAGCTGGATGTGAATGCAGTATTCGGGGGTGTGGAGATCACCGTCCCCCGCACGTGGAAGGTCGTGATGAAAAGCGTGGCGGTTTTTGGCGGGTGCGACGACCAGACGGTCCCGCCAAGACCCGAACCGGGTTTGGAGCCGGTCACCCTGGTGATCACAGGCGGAGCGGTTTTCGGTGGCGTAGAGATCCGTAACTAATGCATCCCCTCCTCCACAACTGGAAAGCGTCGCTGCTGTACCTCGGGGCCTGGTTGCCTTTGGGAGCGATCCTCGGCCTGTTGATCTCGGTCGCGGGATCCCTCACCGCCCTCGAGACTGCGGCTATCATCGTTCCCGTCACGGTGATCCTGGCCTTTGTATGTCTTTCGCCGTGGTATGCGTGCCGCGCCTTGCCTCTCCGGTCCACCGGAGCCGGGCGTCTGCTGGGACAGCATCTGCTGGCGGCCATGGTGGTGTCGGCGGCGGTGCTCATGATCGCGAGGATCGTGGCCAGCAGTTTGTCGGACGTGCGGCCGGGACTCGACAAGAGGTTCGGAGGCGCGGACCCCGTGCTCGCCGCGATGGTGGCGATGATCTATCTGCTTTCGATCGCGATGCATTACGTTGTGATCGAGGCGCAGACGTCCCGGCGGTCGGAGCTGCTGGCGCGGGAGGCTCAATTGAGGGCTCTCAAAGCGCAGGTGAATCCGCACTTCCTGTTCAACAGCCTGAACTCGATCAGCGCGCTCACCGCAAGCGATCCGGTGCGCGCCCGGGAGATGTGCATCCAACTGGCGGATTTTCTGCGCACTTCATTGCGGCTGGGCGAGCGCGCTTCTATACCCTTCAGCGAGGAAATGGAATTGACCCGCATGTACCTGAACGTGGAGCAGGTTCGATTCGGGAGACGCCTGCAGCTGGCGCTCGATGTCGAGCCGGCGTGCGGCGAGTGCGAAGTACCCGCGCTGGTAATTCAACCGCTTGTGGAGAACGCGGTGAAGCACGGGATTGCGCTGCTCGAGCAGGGCGGCGAGATTCTGATGCTGGGCCGGCTGGTCAAGGAAGGACTGCGATTCACCATCGAAAACCCATACGACCCCCTGGCTCCGGCGAGCCGCAGCGGCATCGGACTTGCGAATGTCCGGCAACGTCTGGAAGCCCGTTACGGCAACGCCGCGCGCCTCGAAGTGGAAGCGAGCGACGATGTGTATCGCGTGACGCTGCTTGTGCCAGTCAGGGTCCTGCCGGTGAGGCCGTCATGAAAGTCGTTATTGCGGACGACGAGGAATTGGCGCGCGGCGTCCTGCGCGAGTATCTCGAAAAAGAGCCGGGGATCGAGATCGCGGCCGAGTGCGCCAATGGATTCGAAGCGGTGAAGGCGGTGGCGGAGTATAAGCCGGATGTGCTCTTCCTGGATGTGCAGATGCCCAAGCTCGACGGGTTTGAAGTGCTGGAGCTCATAGACCGGCAAGTGGCCGTGGTGTTCGTCACCGCCTTCGATCAGTATGCGATGCGGGCGTTCGACGCGGCGGCGGTGGACTATCTGCTGAAGCCGTTTGGGGAAAGCCGGTTTCGCGCGGCGCTGGAAAAGATCAAGCGGCGCACAGGCGAGATCCGGCCCGCGGAACTCTCCACCGAATTGATGAACGCCGTACGGCCGGCCGGGGAATATCTGGAGCGCATTGTCGTAAAGGACGGCGCCAGGGTACACGTGATCCCGGCCGGTAAACTCGATTATGCCGAGGCGCAGGACGACTACATCGCTTTGCGCAGCGAAGGCAGGACGTGGCTCAAGCAGCAGACCATCGCAAGTCTCGAATCGGCGCTGCATCCGAAGCGGTTTGTACGGATCCACAGAGGGTACCTGGTGAACATTGAACGAATCACCAGGATCGAGCCGAACACGAAAGATACGTGGACAGCGGTACTGGTGGATGGCGCGCGTATTCCGGTGAGCCGCGGCGGCTATGGGCGGTTCAACTCATTGATCGGCGGTTAGGACATGCCTTACTGGAGAGGGCTCCGGGCGATTTCGGCTACCGCGTCCGTCAATTCGCGCGCATCCGCGTCACTCAGCTTGTGTCCGCCCTTCTTGACGTAAAAGACGTCGATGGCTTTCTTCGCTTCCGTGTCCACCAGAACGACCTCGATATCGACGCCGCGTTTCGAAATCAGCGCGGCTACGTCATAGAGCAAACCGGGGCGGTCCTGCGTGACCAACTGGATCAGGGTTGCCGAGGGAGACGCCTCATTATCGAAACTCGCCCGCGCGGCCGCCAGAGCGTGCGCATCGGGCTTCACGCGGGGGCGGCGGGCGAGAAGATGATCGACGCTCACCTCGCCTTTGACGGCTTTTACCACAGTCCGGCTTACCTGACCCGCTTCATCCGGATTCAATTCGAGAGTGCGGGACGGATCGGCGAAGGTGAATGTGTCGATCACTTTGCCGTGCGCGTTCGAGAAGGCTTCAGCTTTGAGGATGTTAAACCCAAAGGCAGACAGCGCCGCGGCAATCGACGCAAACAGAAACGGCCTGTCGTCGGCCACCACGGTAAGCACCCATGCGGCCGACTTTGCAAGCGACACCGCCACGCCGCGGGGTTTGCCGTTGCCTTCGCGGCTTTCACGTTCCAGACGGACATGTTCTTCAATCTCGCGATGGCTGTGCGTGCGCAGATAGCGTGGAGGCAATCCCTCCAGAAACGCCTTTAATTCGGGATCCGCTTTGGTATCCGGGAGCGAGGTTCGGGTGGTGAGTTCGCGCGTGAGTTCGGCGTATGTCTGGGTATACAGATTCCAAAGCAATTGCCTGCGCCACGGAGTCATGGCGGCGGGATTCACCGCGCTGATATCGCCATAAGTCATCAGCGTCAGAAGCTTCAGTTTCTCCACTGTGCCGATCTTCAACGCCACATCGCGCGCGGTCGACGGATCGGAGATGTCGCGCCCGTTCATCGCGGCGGACATTTCGAGATGCGCGCCAATCAGAAAGGCCACTACGTCCCAGGCGCGGTCGCTTATGCCGGACCGGCGCAGCGCCTGCTCCGCAATGCGGCGCGAAGCCGTCACATGGCCCTCGTCGGGTGTTCCCTTCCCCACGTCGTGAAACAAAAGCGCCGTCGTCAACAGATCCAGTTCGTCCGTTTCGGAAGCCAGGTCGCCGAATGTGTCCTCTTTCCTCCCGCGAAGCTCGAGCACCGTCTCGATCGCCACCAGGGTGTGCTCATCCACCGTATAACGATGGTAAAAGTCGCGAATGACCAGCGCTTCCATCTCGCGCAGTTCCGGAAAGATGGCTTCGAGCGCGCGCGTCTCATGCATGGCGCGCAACGCCTTCGAGGCATGCGGGAGCCGGAGGATCTCGCGGAACGGAGTCCAGATGGCCGATTGAGCACGGACCCAGTTCTCGAAAGCCGGCATACTCCGCTCCATCCGTTCCTCGGTATCGGCCGCCATCGGTAACCCATGTCTTCCGATGAACTCGAAGAGCCGCAGGATCAGCCCGGGGTCGAGATCAGGCGCCGACCGGAAGAACACCGATCCGTGAAGTACGGAGAAATCGGCGTTGGAAAGCTTCGAGGACCGGTCGCGGAACTGCGAAAACAAGGAACTGCGTTTGGATTCGAATCGGTCCAGCCGTCGATTGGCCAGGCGCGCAATGTCGCGTACCGCGCGATAGTATTGCCGCATCAGGGCCTCGGGAGACGCCGCGCCGTTCAAGGCCGCTATTTCATCCTGCCGATCGAAGCTGAGCTTGTTGTCGTCGCGCCCTCCGAGGTAATGGAGGAAACAGCGAATCTCAAACAGGACGGGCACGCCGGCGGGGAGATCGTGATCGCCCGCGCCCAGTTTGGCGAGCCAGCGCAGCACCTGGAGATCGCGCAGTCCCCCGGGTGAATCTTTGACATTGGGCTCCAGATGGTAAATCGTGCCCTGAAACTTGGCGTGCCGTTCGTTAGTCAACTGGACGATGTTGCGGCCGAGGTCGGGACGCGGGTCGCGGATCTGGCGGAACAACGCTTCATTGCCCGCGAGCAGACGGCGGTCGAGCAGGCTGACCGCCAGTTCGGCATTCGACGAATCGATCTGATTGCAATCCGCCGGGGTGTGCACGGACTGGCTGATGCGCAGTCCCTGGTCCCAAAGATCGCGCAAGAACATGGAGAGCGGCTCTTTGATGGCGAGCTGCGTCCTCTCGTCCGGGGTGAGAATCAGCAGATCGATATCGGAGTAAGGAAAGAGCTCATTGCGTCCGTAGCCGCCGACGGCGAGAAGCGCAATGTCCTGCGACATCCACTGCCAACGCTGCCGCACGATGGCGTCGACGCGCGCAGTCCGGTTGGCGATGGCTGCGGCAGCATCGCGAGTCCTGAAGAACTGGTCCCGGATTTCCCGTTCCGTCACATTATCCACTTTAACTTCCGTGCGACCTCGCCGCGGGACGGACTTGTATTTGCGGTTGTGGATGCGCGTTTCCGCACGCGGTGAATGAATCGTGTGGAAACTCATCCGTTTGGAAAAACACCCTGTTGTTTCCCGCGACCTTGTTTTTCGCGACCTTGCGGGCGCAGGGCGGCAAGAGCCAATTTGAAGCCAATTCCGGGCTGAAACAAACCCAAACAAAGCCAATTTCCGGGAGGCAGTGGAATTCGACCAACTGCAATAGAATATTCGGTTTGTCTCGGTTTGCCGGGCCGGGGAAATTGGGTTTGTTCGCGATATACGGAAATCGCGGGACACCTGCTTAGATCGCGAGGGGCACTCGCGGCCGATGCCCGGAGATTGGGAGCCGGGCATAGGATTTGGCTGGACTGGCGCCCTTAACGCGGACGGTCGATTTTGGCGCGGTTGTCCGTGATCTGAGTTTTCGGCAGCCATCTTCGCGGAATGTCCCCTTTCGTCGTAGTCGAGCCTCTTTCGACACCCACATTGTGAAGCATGGGGAGGGGGAGATCGCCGTCGGTTTGAGGTAAGACGTTGAATACGTTGAGGCGATTTCGTAATTTTGGTGGTCAACGCCGGGGAGGCCAATCGGGTTGAGGGCGTTCGCGTACGCTGGTTACAGCAAATCAGCGCGCTCGTACCACGTGAAATGTCTGGAAGACGTTTTCCGTGAATAAGGTATCGCGGTCGCGGTGAGTACGCGGTGCTCACCCAGTTTGATTGTTCCGCTCCCGTATGTGCTCACACGATCAAAGCCGTCTTTGGCAATGCACAGCGCGCGGCCAAAGTCATCAAGCGCATGAGTCAACAAGTAACCCATTATCTGGTTCGTCGAGAGTTGCGCGCGAGGCGCGGTGAATCCCCAAGGCAGATCTCCTTCACGGAGTTCCGAACGGGTGAATTGCACGAATCCGCCGCGTTTGCCCAAGCTATTAATGTGGGCGAAAAGTTCGGCGAGAGTGCGTCGCTGGTCGGTATTAAGACCGTCCCCGGCGATCGCTATCAGAAGGTCATCGCCTCCGTAAAACGCCAGTTCCCGATACGCGATTGTCTGACGAAAGGGGTCGACGCCATCCCTGGTCCAATCGAGAACTTTCACAAAAGTATTGCTCACAAGGCAGTGCTTCGGAGGGCGAATACGCACTTCGCGAGACTTGATCCAATCAAACACATTCCGAGCCCTTTCCAGCGCTTCCGCCGCTGGAAATCGCCGGAAGCAGACGTCAAGGAGTGCCATCTTCACCGCGTACGGTGTCGGCACAACAAGCGTCTTGCCGCCTTTACTTGTGGCGTGGGTCATCCGGAGCGAAAACATTGTGACCGGCAGGTAGGCCGCCACCAGCCATTCCCTCGGCGGTGTCGCGGCATGCGACTCCTCGTCTGCTGTGGTGAGTCTGCGCGTCATGTTTTCAGGCGGCCACGGCGCGTTCGATCTGAGCCATTTGTTCGGCAAATTGCCCCAAAGAACTGAACGGCTGAGTTGCTATTGAGCGAGTGCCGGTGCTGAGGCCGTTCAAAGCCGTTGCAATGCGTTCGATTTCAGTTTCGTACGATTTGTTCAACGCGCTCACCGCAGGCGCGGGCAGAGTGGAAGACGAAGTGGCGATGACGCCGGAAAAGTCGACGATGTGCGGACTCTGCGTATTCCGGTGGGCTCCTGTCGGCTTGACAACTGCGTTGAGAACGCTGCGCACGAGTGCAGACATCCGCTTCTTTCGCTCGGGCTCCGCAATGTCGTTGGCGAGAGTTATGTCATTCCGCCCGACTTTGTAAAGATCGAGGCTCATCACCATCGCGTACTGCCCGGACGATGTGGGCCTGTGGAAGATATTCTGGCCGAGATTCTCGCCCTGGCCTGAGCCGCCTCCCCGGCCTTCAGGGACGTATTTTGCATGGAAGTATGACTCCGTGACGGTTCCGGGACGTCCCACGACCCAGCCGACTTCCACACAAGATTTCCTGGCGATGGACCGTTCCTTGCCTATCTTGCCGGTGATCAGAATACCCGCGCAGTCGTCAATAACGCAGTGCTCCAAGACGCCGCGGAGAATGGCGCTCTCCGGTGTTTTTTCATCCCAGCCCGGAGTTTTCATGAAGTCGGCATCCGCGCAAATCCGATTGGCGTTGAAGGTTGAGCAGCCGGAGCAAAGAGGCAGTCCCTGTGTTTTGGCTTCCCCCAACAGATGCTCGACTACGATGTGCTTGAACATATCTCCTGAAATCGCGTTCACGGTGTGCTTATCGCCGTTTTGGTCGATTGTGTCAACCATTCGGGTCATCATGGTGTTGCCTTCCGATCCTTCGTTGTTCAGAGCATGCAGGTCGAGCGTAAGAAGCCCGGAAATACTTAGCGATTGATACATAGCGCTCCTTCTTGATAGTCCTTATATTGCCGTGACTACTTCCGCGTCGGCCTGTCCGGATTCCACTTTGGGCGCACGGGCAAATCCGTAAGCCAACAGAAGCGAACCCACTATTTCGGCGTGCCTTTTTTCCACGAGCTTCATGAGCGAATCAAGTTCGTCGGTCGTGACCATATGGCCAATGCCCTTGAGCCGGTGTGCGGTTTCCCAGTTGTATTCCTGAACGAATTCCGCCAACGCGGCGGTGAAATCTTCCTCGCCGCTCTTGATCTTCTGTTTCCACTTCTGCGCAAGGCCAAAGCGGACCTCTCGTTTCATGTTTGGTATCGTCAGCGCGTAAATTGTCGCATTGCGCACGGCTCGCGCGACGCTCTGGAAGCCACGGTCCTCAATGATCTCGGTCACTTGTTTCTCCTTAAAGGCCCTTGTCAGCAGTTTAGAAAGATTCTCCGCTCCAAAAGGACGTGCCCACTCGCCGGAAGCAAACCGCCGCATCAAATGTGGCGCGAACATGTGGTGGAATTCGAGTAGGTCATCCAGTTCGCCGGTCAGCAGCCACTCGCGAAACACCTGAAGAACTCTGCCGTCGTCAGAATTACTCTCCTGAAGGGAGTTCAGACATCCGCCCTTGTCAACGACCTCATTTATGATCTGAAGATACGCTTCAGCATCGTCTGTGTTCTCTACCGTAAACCATTCAGGAATGGGAAGAAAAGCGTCATTCATGAGAGCGGCTGCCGTGCCGAGGCTCTTGAAAAAGGACTGTCGCAGTCCGCGGATTATCTGCCGCGGACTGCGGCGCCGAAGGGCAATCAGATTGGCTCCGGATTGCATGGCGTCGGAGCGGGCGATAAGAATCTTCAAACACTGGAGAGTCGCGTTGATGTCCAGCCGAACGCCGCCCCAAAGGTTCAGGTTATTCAGCTCCGCTCGAATGGCCCTGATGTCCGCGCAGGAGATGTCCCCCGGCTCAATAACGAAGAACTTGAAGTCGTCGCCCGACCGGTAAAGAAGCATAGCGTCCCACAGGCCACGCAGCTTCATCCATTCGGCGAAGGGTTCGATCAGTTGAGTCGGAATCGAGCCTGCAGAGCGCACCTCAGTTTTCGAGGAGTTGACGCCTTTGCCCGAAATCGGGTTGAGTATCTGCGTGTTTGAAATTGCCGGCAGATCTCCCGGCCTTTTGTCCGCGATACCGAGCATACAACGAGTCCATTCGGCAGTCGAGGTGGGATTTGCGACGATCCACTTTGCCAATTCGCGATCGGCGTTTCCAGCCTTTGCGCATCGAGGCAAGGATCGCGGCTGTGCTGAGTTCAGGCACTGGCTCTGGAGCAGCCTCAATCTCCTGTGCCTCAAGCTTTGCCTTTGATTTCTTTCCCGCCTTCCGAGCGGCGTCCCGTTTTATCTTTTCCGATTCGTAATCGACGATGTGCTGTTGCGCTGGTTCCGGCTCCTTGCTGCTTTCCCAGATGTACGGATAGCCCGGGGAGATGTGTTCGGACCACTGTTCGGGTGCAAGCTCCTTCGATGTGCGCACTTGGAATTGCGAACCCTCGTCCTTGATGGTTACGGCGCCGAATCCGAGTTCGCTCAGCAGTGATGCCGTGCCGACCGCTTCCAGGGTCTCGGCATACGTTCCCGTTTTCTTTTGGATCGAAAGTTTCATTGATGGTCGGGGAAAAACGGGACGGCGATAAAACCCTTCTTATGGGGTGGCCGTCCCTTCAACCGCTACAGCCTACACGTTTCAGTCCCCCGTGGGGGAAATCTTCCCGCCGTTGTAGCGCGACCTCTTCTCCAAGCGGGAACGTGCGCGATACTGGAGGAGGCTAATGCGTGTTAAGTCTCGGCCGCTCCAGTTTTCCGACGGGAGTCCCGAGACTGCTGCTCGCCCCTTAACCCACAGGCGCACCGACTAACATCGTGCCCTCTTTCTGTCGGCGGAATCTGGAAAGCTCACCAAGCTCCAATCCAGATTCCGCTTTTCTATTAAAATCCGCGCTAAATCCGCGCGTGAAATTAATATAGATCAAAGACCCAGATGACTGTCAACGATTACTTCGACCGCACAGCTACAATGGAAAAAATCTGCCCATTGTAGGCTGTGCGGACAGAAACCTACTCTCCCGTCCGCAGAGAAGCTTGGTCTGCCAGGCGGAGCCTCCTGACCAAGAAGGTATAGAGCGGCCACCCCTTCTTGTCGTCCTCCCGTGCGAACTTTAGAAGTTCTCCCGAAAACTGAGAAGCGGCGGTTTCTAACCAGCAGCCATTCAACGCAAGTTTTCGCCATCCGGGGGATAGACACCTAGCGACGGTTTCCTGTGCTTCGGGGCTGATTTGGAATGGCTTTAGTTTCGTCGATCTGGGCCCGTGGTGGCGTGCGATGGACGTGTAGGCGCACGCCGCCGCGATTTCGCCCGGTTCATTTGCGAAAATGTCGCCAAGTCGAGCTTGAAGTCCAGCGGCCACGGCAAATGCGCCCTCGACTGCGTGGGGCGGAAGCTTGTATTCAAGCTTGAGCTGCCATTCGCGGTCGGCTACGGGGTCGAACCACGTGTGAGCAATCGGCGTGGCCTTGCGCGGGGGCACCTTGTGCCCGGCGGCGCGCATTCGCGAGTCCTTGTCATTTTGCCAGCACCACGCGCGCCTCTGCCATTCCACGGCCAGTTTGCCAGTATCGTGCAATCTGCAGACGACGTCCACAAGTTCTTCAATCATTTCAGGAGTCGTATTGTACGTGCGCGCGAGCAACTCAGCACTCTGAGCATAGGCGAGTTGCATCGCGCCCGCCTCGCGTGCAATCCGATCTGCGTGATCGGTCCATGGTTCGAATTCATATTGGTATCTCGGGATCGGTGGAGGCTCGGATTTCAGGATTGGCGGTGCAGGTCCTCGAAGCCCCAAGACGAGGCCCAGGCGCGGATGATATGAAGCGAAGTCGGGATGGAGAGCCACGAGCCACTGTGTCGGCAATTCTTTCGGGGAAAGCACGGTCCATCTCAGCGAAAACCCTGGCCCCTCGCCGTCCTGCTCTTCGGCGCCTTTTGCCACCCACTGCCCTTCGCCGAGATTGTTGAATTGGTCTCGCAGTCTGGTTAGCGCGACTCCCGACACGCCGAGGAGCCGTGGCCACCCGCGTCCGCTGAAGTCAATTGCTTCGGGATTTTCCGCGATGAGCACGCCCACTGAGCTGATGTCCCGCACCAGTTGCGTCAGCCTGCCCCGCTGGCCTTTTTCGTCCATGGCCTCATGGACGCATTTCCGCCGCGCAAAGAGATTTGAATATGACTGCAGCTTTTGATTTTCGTCGCCGGCGTGGACACCACCTATCCACGCGCGCTCATCGACGAAGTCAACGAGCTTACCTTCGGGAGGCAGCGCATTGAGCTTCTCGCGGGTCGCCTCAACGATCCCACCTTGTTCCTTATAGGGGCCGAGGGACGGCGTGGCATAGACCGTGACTGAACCCAAGGGGCGTGATCTGTACCGTGCCGTTCGACCTGCGCGCTGAATCAGGGCGTTCATCGGCGCAATTTCTGTGTGGAGCCGCTCCGCGGAGATGTCCATCCCGGCCTCCACGACTTGCGTGGTCACGAGGATGACGTTGGCAGGGGCTGCCTCGGGGCCAAAGTAGTGATCGAGCCGACTCTCAATTACTTGGCGATCTTCCGGGTAGTATCTGGCGTGGAGAAGGACGAGGTCGGGGGCGTTCGTTTGCGATTCGTACTTACGTTCAATTTGAAGGAACAGATCCTGCGCGCGGTCCACCGAATTCATCAGAACGATGGTTCGGCCGCCGGCGTGCGACAAATGGACGGCATCCGCGGTGATCAGTTCGGGAGAGTACCGCCATGTCCTCTCCTTTCTTTGCTGCGTCGACAGGGAACGAATCTCACTGTCCGGTATCTCCGCCACTTTTGCGTTTAGCTTCGCCGCAAGCCAGTTGATCGCGTTATCCGACATTGTCGCGGTCATCAGCACAAACTGGCAGAGACCCTGGAGCCGGTCCAGCATTTCAATGGTGGTTCCGAGCGCCACGTCGGGATCGAGAAGGTGGAGTTCGTCAAAGACGAGAAGCGAACCGATCAAAGCTCCGGCATTCATATTGCCCAACCGGTCTGGCAGGGAAACAGGAAGGAAAATATATCCCGAGAGTAACTGGTCGATGGTGGTGAATACGAGATCGGACTCGAAGAACGGATCGTTTTGTTGGCCGCCGATCTGAAGGCTGCAGTATTGGGCGAGGCCGCTGTAGTCGCGGTCCTTTCCAATCGTGCGGACGGAATCGAAAATGTCGCGCATCTTCTGGTGAACTGTGTCGTGCAAGCTGGACGCAAGCGATCGCAGGGGCAGCGCGTAAAGCAAGCGATCCGCAAGCGGTTTTCCCGTCTTCATTCCGTGGAGGAAAGGAGCGACCGCGCCCCAAGTCTTGCCAGCGCCGGTCGGGACACGCAGGATTACTGATCGTCCCGAGGTCAGGTCGGCCTCGACACGCTCCTGCCATGGGTAGGGAGGGAAACCAGTTAAGGATTCGAAAAAATCCGGGTAATTCAATTGGAAATTTCCGCCGCGGTCTCATTGTGCATGAAACCGATTGACGTCGCACTACAGGGTCCGATGTTTATCCACTGACAAGCGAAGGGCCTGCTCCCCCCGAGTCTATTTCTCGATCTTCGTGACGCGGACATCCAGGTTGTGCGTGTCGGAATGGGTCATTTCGAGGCTGCGCGCTGCGGGATCGAAGCGCGCGTCCATTTTCTCGATCAGCTTCTCGAACCCTGCGTCCATCTTCCGTTCAAACGAGTCGTATTTTGCGTCCACCCTCCGTTCAGAGGAGTCGAACCGCGCATTCGCGGTCGAACTGAGGCGCCAGCGCAACGCTCTCAGTTATCGTCATTTCTTTTCAAGCCGCCGGGCAGCGCGATCTTCCAAGCCCAATGCTTTCCAGAGATCTTCGATGGGACGCATGGGCTCGTTCTGATCCAACTGTTCGAGAAAACGCTCGTCGTTCTCAGCTTCGAGGGCTTCGATCCGAATGCCTTCAGAAGTGCGCGTGCGCTGGTGTTCTTCGAGACGGCGGATTCGCGCTGCCATTGTCAGCTTCGGCATGGTCCTTCCTCCACTTTAGCTCAATCGTGGGAAGAGGATTCGGGTTTAGCGGCGGCGGGATGCGTAGCCATTTTGGGGTCCAACAGAAGTTGGGCCATTCGCGAAGGCTGCGTTGCCGCTCCTTCACAGTCGCGGTTCGGAATGCGGCGTCGATGCCAGGCAACTTCCGAGCCGCGGCGGCAGAAGCTGGGAGCCAGGGAAAGGCGCCGATTGCCAATCGGCGCGCAGGATGCCATCCATCCTGCCCCAGGTTTACCTTCAGCCTTCGGGCTGAAAAAGGTCGGCGATGGCTAAAATCACGCGGCCGTCGCTGGTGCGGAGAACTCCATCGAGGGCCTCGAAGTGGCCTTCGAGCGCGATCGACCAGGCGCGGCGCGATGGCGGATCGAGAACCCAGATGTTCGGGACGCCCATGGCGAGATAGTCGTCGAGGCGGCTCTGGAGCTTCGGGAAAGAGTCGTCGGGAGAGAGGATCTCAATGCAAATGTACGGAGGCTGCGTAAATATCTGCTCATCAGGCTCCGGCAACGGGAACACACAAACGTCGGGGACGCGGAATCGCCGCGGCGCCACTTGAACGCGCTGCTCCGGAAAAGCGGTGAGGCGCAACTCCCGCCGACGATCCCGAAACCACGCGTAGATCTCACCCTGTAGTTTGCTGTGGTCTTTCGTTCCCAAGTTGCGCTCGATTACCTCGCCGTCCACGAAATCGCAGTCGGGCCGGTACGACGTTGCCAGATATTCTTCGACGCCGATGAGCGTCGCGGTACTCATGAGCGAAGTGTAGCAATTTGCCGATAACGCCGGGCGGAAGCCCGGCGGCAGGGCCGAAGCCCCGCCCCACCGTGCCTTATGAGTCGACGGCCAGGGCGATCTCGCCTTTGCCCCAGACGGATTGCCGTCCGACACCAGTCCAGCGGCCGGCTTCGAGGTAGGGGATGAACTCCGCAAGGTCGCCTTCGTATTCGGCAACGCCGACAAATCCGCCGATCGAGTGGCTTTGACCAGTGCGGCTGCTGCGGCGTTCCGCTTCTATTCTTCGGCCCTCGCAACGCGTCATCCGCACGGCAGCGGCCCGGACACCACTTCCCTGAAAATCGATATCCAGCGGCCCCTGACCGTAGAGCCTGCGCAGCGTGCTGATGCGGTCCCGAATGCGTCCGAAAAGAATCGGGAACTCGGGCCGGTTGACGACGCGGTGCTCGTGCTTCAACTCGGTCGGGGACAGGAATTCCACGCGGATCTTTTGTGGCGCCGCGGACGCCGGGTCCAAATCAAGCGATACAGGCTCAATCGAACCCGCCATCATCTGCGTGGCGCCTTCAAAGAGAATGTGTCCGGGAAAGGCGGCAACTGCGATCCGGCGGACACACTGGAGATGCGCTTTGCCGCGGCGCGGCCCGAGTCCCTCGCGCGCGAGAGCGGCGAAAGTGAGCACGAAGTACGCGAGCACCGCCGGGTCGAGAGCGAACACGTGCAAGTCGAAGTGAAAAGGCTGGCCGGGCTGAATGGTGAGTCCATCGAGAAGGCGGGCGCGGAAGACAAAGGGACGGGGCGAGTCCGCGAGTCCGCTCGGACCTTCGTCGGCTGCCGGCGCGAACACGCTCGCGTAAGGGCAGGAGTGGCGAATCTCACAGGTTCGGGCATCGGCACACTCGGGGACGCAGGCAATTCGCCTGAAAATGACACCGAGCGCGCCGCGCAAGATGTTGGCCGCCTTGCCCGGCGGGAAGAAAAGCGACTCCCTTGCGATGAATTCGAAACGCAGGGGAAAAAACTCGAATCGCACTTATCGCGCTATTATACAGAGAATCCCGACGGGACGAGCTATGGCGAGCTAATCATGGCAACTCAGCCGATCGCGTTAAACCCGGATTTCCCCAAGCGCAAGCCGCCGGCCTCCGAACAATACAACTGGATTACCGGCGATTACGAGGTAAGACTCGAACAACTCGAACTGGGGTTTCCGCCACAGGACGACCTTGAGTTACCCGACGACGACTCTGTAACCCTGCTCGCGACCGAGAACGGAGCTCAGCTTCTCGTCGCGGGCTTTGGTTTATACATCGGCAAGAAGGGCGAGCGGATCGTAGTCAAGAAGGGCGGAAAGGTTTGCGCCCAAGTGCCATTTATGAAAGCGCAGGAAGTGATCATTGCGTCGCGCGGCGTCAGCTTTTCTTCGGACCTTCTGGAAGAACTTTGCAGCCGGGGCATCAGAGTGGCCTGCATGAGTTCAAGCGGGAAGCCAATCGCGCTGATCACTTCGCCCATGCTGACCGCGACCGTTGAAACCAGACGCCAACAAATGGCGGGCTACTTCACGGAGCGGGGAGCGACATTCTGCCGCTGGATCGTCGCCGGAAAACTTCGAAATCAGGAGAAACTGCTGCGATATTTTGCGAAGAGCCGGGAGGGGAGCCGGCGAGCGGAGCTTGAGGCCACGGCGAGGGTACTCCGAAAGCTGCGGCGGGATGCGCTGGCGGTCGCCGGTTCCTCCGCCGACGAGGTGAGGCCGACCCTGCTTGGTCTGGAGGGGACGGGCGGACGGATGTATTGGCAGCGTGTCGGCGATATGCTTCCGGATGAACTGGGTTTCGAGGGCCGGCGGCATGCGGGATCAGGTCCCGGGAATTCCGTCAACGCGGCGCTGAACTATGGCTACG
>Ga0181521_10003222_pt1 | contig 19300 bp, 21 predicted proteins | sample PEATcosm2014_Bin_32_FD_119764 | JGI IMG/M metagenome (GOLD analysis project Ga0181521, IMG submission 119764) | Peatland microbial communities from MTU Mesocosm Facility, Houghton, MI, USA - PEATcosm2014_Bin02_60_metaG | ecosystem: Environmental > Terrestrial > Soil > Wetlands > Peat | place... | reverse complement strand
GCCGAGGCGATGTACAGCAAGACGCGTCAGGGACAGGACGGCGGGAATGCGGGTCCACAAGCGTCGCCGGGCGACGGCCAGGGACACGACGGCAACGCCCCGGGCGCCGAGGGCAAGAAAGAGGACGTGGTTGACGCCGACTTCAAGGAAGTCAAGAACTGATGCGCTACGGTCGGAGCGGAGTCTGCGCAGCGGACTTCCGCTTCCGGCTGAAGCGAAACTTTGTGGCATGAGGTTCTTCGCTCCGCAGACTCCGCTCAGAATGACGTCAATAGGGTCTCGTTTGGTGGATTCGAGGGAGCCTCTCTCCAGCGTCATTCTGAGCGGAGCGAGGGCTTGCCCGAGCGAAGTCGAAGAATCCCTTGCCACTCGCCGACAGAGCCCCGACCGCCTGGGTTCCCTCAACCCCACTCGGAACAGCGGCAAGTCTCACCGCTGTTTCGGTTCCTTGCCGCTTACTTCATCGCGCGCGCTCGCGTAAGATTGCTCCCCAATGCCCCCGGGCAACAAACGTGACTACTACGAGGTCCTCGGCGTCCCACGCGGCGCCGGCGACGACGATCTCAAGAAGGCCTATCGCCGCCTCGCGATACAGTTCCATCCCGACCGCAATCCCGGCGACAAACATGCTGAGGAAAATTTCAAGGAACTGAACGAGGCCTACCAGATCCTCTCGGACCCGGAGCGCCGTGCGCAATACGATCGCTATGGGCACGCCGCTTTTCAGGGCGCGCAGGGCGGCGGCTTCAGCGGCTTCGACTTCACGCAGGGCTTCGAGGAAGTTTTCTCGGACATCTTCGGCGATTTTTTCGGGACCGGTCGCGGCCGTTCGCGATCGCGCACCCGGCGCGGCGATGATCTCCGCTACGATCTCGAGATCGAATTCGAGGAAGCCGCGCGCGGCGCTGAGAAAGTCGTCAAGTTCCAGCGCCTGGCCAACTGCGACGCATGCGACGGCAGCCGCGCCCGCGGCGGCGCTGGCGGGGTCCGCACCTGCCCCAACTGCCGCGGCACTGGCCAGGTCAGAACCCAACAGGGCTTCTTTTCGATCGCTACCACCTGCGGACAATGCCGCGGCGAGGGCTCGATCATCGCCGACCCGTGCCCGAAGTGCCAAGGCCAGGGGCGGATCCGCAAACCGCAGTCAATCTCGGTCAAGATTCCGGCCGGGGTGGATAACGGCTCGCGGCTCAAGCTGCGCGGCGAGGGCGAGGCAGGATTCGCCGGCGGCCCGCAGGGCGATCTCTACGTCGTAATCCACGTGCGCGAGCATTCGATGTTCGCGCGGCAGGACAACGACGTCGTGATCGAAGTGCCGGTCAGCTTCCCGCAAGCCGCGCTCGGCGCCGAAATCGAAGTGCCGACCCTGGAAGGCAAGGTCAAGCTCAAGATTCCCTCAGCGACGCAGTCGGGCAAGGTTTTCCGGCTCAAGGGCAAGGGCATCGTCGATCTGCACGGCTACGGGCGCGGCGACCAGTTGGTGAAAATCCTGATCGAGACTCCGCGCCGCCTCACGGCGCGCCAGCGCGAATTGCTCGAGGAGTTCGCGAAGCTCTCCGGCGAAGACGTGAACCATCCGATGGCCAAGGGCTTCGTGGACAAGCTCAAGGAAATGTTCGGGTAGCGCTTCGCGTCCGTCGGTTGTTTCGCAACCTCGCTCCTTGCTCCGATAGTATCCGCTCAGGGTTCGTGCTTTTTTCCTTCGTTGGATGGCATGGCAACACGCCCTCACCCGGCGAGCGCTCGCGCGCTCGCCGACCTCTACCGGCTTGCGCCTGCGGCAACCCGCAGTCGCGGGCGAGTTTCGATGGGCGTTTGTCTGAGATCAGTCGTGGCGGAAGCCAATACGGATCTGTTTGGGTTGCGGGGGCGTCATGAGTTCGCGGATCGCGTCGAAGACAACCTTGAATTGAGCGTCATATTTCTTTTCGAGTGCGGCTACCTTCCGGGCAAGATCAGCGTGGGAAGCGAGCATCTGCCGCATCCGGACGAAGGCGCGCATGATCTCGATGTTGACCCGGACGGCGCGCTCACTGCGAAGAACGCTCGAGAGCATCGCGACCCCCTGCTCCGTGAAAGCGTATGGCGTTGCGCGCCTGAGGCCGCCCCAACTTGAAGTCACAATCTGTGATTTCAAGCTGCGGAATTCCCGACCGCTAAGCTGGAACATGAAGTCAACGGGAAAGCGTTCGAGGTTTCGCTTGACGGCCTGTACCAGCGCGCGCGGCTCGACATCATAGAGCTGGGCCAGATCGGGACTGAGCATTACCTTCTGGCCGCGCAGAAGGAATATGCGCTGCTCGATCCGTTCGGCAAGGACAGTCGTTCTCGCTCCCATTCCGACTTGCCAGGTTGGGGACAGTCTAATTGATCAATACTGCCGGGTTGGTCATCCCACTTCGAGCGGCCTCAAATCGCGCGGCCCAGATGCTCCATCAGTGCGCGGCGCATCACGTCGACCGGCGGCGCGACGCCGTTGAAGAGCCTGAACGCGAGCACGGCCTGATTCAGCAGCATCCCGGCGCCGTCTGAATTGCTCCGGCCGGCGCTATGCGCGCGCTCTAGAAACTGCGTCGGCTTTGCGCCGTAGAACAAATCGTAGAAAAAGCAGTCTCGCGGTGTAGCCTCGTAGTCGAGTTCCGGAAACCGCATCGCGCCCTGCCCGTCTGCCTTGTTCAGCTCGCGTGGCTTGTGCAACTCAATCGACGTGGCGTTGATAACCAGCGCCGCCGCGGAGAGCGCGCTTCGATCGGTTAGAGCATCGAGTCCCATTACTCTGATGATTCGCCCGGCGCGCCCCGCGAAACGCCGCGCCAGGCGCATCGCGCGCGAACGGGTCCGATTACAGATCAGCACCTGGCTCGCGCCCATCCGGACCGCGGCTAGCACGGCCGCTGCCGCTCCGCCGCCTGCGCCGACGATCACGACGCCGCGGCGTGCGACGACGACCCCACGCTCGCGCAGGTCCGTCTCCAAGCCGCGCGCGTCGGTGTTGTCGCCGTAGAGGCCGTCGCGCCGGCTCACCACGCAGTTGACGGCGCCGAGCGATCGGGCCTCGCCGCTCAGCCCGTCGAGCATCCGCAGCACGCGCTCCTTGTGCGGCAGCGTGAGGTTCACGCCCAGCAGTCCCATCGCCGGGATCGCCCGGATCGCAGCGCGCAGATTATCGGTCTTGACGTGAAAGGCCAGGTACGCGCGATCCATCGCGAGCGCCTGGTAGGCCGCGTTGTGCATCGCGGGCGAGAGCGAATGCGCGACCGGATCGCCGAAGACTGCGGTGATCAGCGTCGTTCCGGTGAGAGGCATGCGCGGTCACCCTCACCCCAACCCTCTCCCTGGTCAGGGAGAGGGGACCGGAGCGAGATGGTCAGGGAGAGGTGAAGAAAATCGCTGCTCAAAGTTGTGAGGATGTCTTGAGGGTTCATCCGGCGCGAGCCGCTGCGCGGAATTCGTCGGCGGAGAATATCCAGGCGTAGCTCAGCCCCTCGCGCGCGAAGGCCTCGCGGCCGCCTTCGTTGCGGTCGACCAGCGCGAGCGCCGCGGTCACTGCGGCGCCGGTGGCGCGCACCGCCGCAAGCGCGTCGAGCGTCGAGCCGCCGGTGGTGATCGCGTCGTCGAGCACGGCCGTGCGCCGCTCTTTCCGGAACGCCCCTTCGACCTTCTGTTGAAGGCCGTGCGCCTTGGTCTCCTTGCGGACGAAGAACCCGGTGAGATCGACGCCGTGGCGATACGCCGCGGCGATAATCGCGTCGGTCAGCGGCAGCGCCCCGACCGCCATCCCGCCGATCTGCTCGATTTGATTCGCGCTGACCAACTCCAGCATCAGCTCGCCCGCCAGCCAGGCGCCGCGCGGGAGGTAGAGCGTGCGCTTGCAATCGACGTAGAAATTCGACGAGCGGCCGGCGGTCAGAGTGAGATCGCGTTCGACGTAGGACTCGCGGGCAAGGATCCTGAGCAGCTCGGCGCGATGTTCGGAATTCATGACAGCCTGCGCGCGATCTAAGCCGATGGTGCGATGCGGCACAAGAGCGCGGTCAGCGCCAGGGTCTCGACTTTCGTGGCTGTCCCGGCGGGGCCGCGATGGTATCATCCGGGAATGCTTTTCCCGCCCTTCATGTTCATCTACGTCATTATCCTGTTCGCCGCGCTGCTGTTCGTCTTCACGCTGATCGAGATCAACCTGATCAGCTACGTTTTCGTGGCGATCGGGCTGCCGCCCGAGCTCGCGTTTCTGGCCCTGCTGGTGAGCCTCGTCGGGAGCTACGTCAACATCCCGATTTCGGAAATCGAAGGCGGCCCGCTCCATCCCGCTGACTTCACGACCAGGTTCGGCGTGACCTACCGGATCCCGCTTCGCCTGGCCGGAGCGCCCACTAAACTCGCGATCAATCTGGGCGGCGCGATCGTGCCGATCCTGATTTCCGCGTACGTGCTTCTGCAACAGCCGTCGATCGTTTTGTCGGCGCTGCTCGGGACCGCGATCGTCGCGGTCGTGGTCAATCGCTTTGCACGGGCGGTGCCCGGCGTCGGGATCGCGACGCCGATGTTCATCCCGCCGATCGTCGCCGCGATGGTCGGCGTATTCCTGGCCGGCGTGCATAATCATGCCGACGCGGTTGCGTATGTGAGCGGCGTGCTCGGAACGCTGATCGGCGCCGACCTGATGAATCTGCGCAGGATTCGCGCTCTTGGTGCCCCGGTCGCTTCGATCGGCGGCGCCGGCACATTCGACGGGATTTTCCTGACCGGGATCGTCGCGGTTCTGCTCGCGTAGCCTTAGTCGTCGCTCTCCCTAATCCTTGCGCGCGAGAAAGGCGTCGACTTTCGCGATCAGGGGCTTCAAGTCGGTCGCGTCGACCAGCGCGCTCGCCATCCGGATCGGATCGCCGAAGAAGAATCGCTCGTACAGAACCTGCCGGCCGCCGAAGGCGCTGCACGCGACGTCCCATGCGAGCCGGTAGAGCGCGACGCGATCGCGCGGCGCGGCGTTTACCGCGCCCAGGTAATTCTCGATCGCGGGCGCAAGCGGGCTATCGAAGTCGCGCTCCGACGGCGTCGCCATCAGGCTGGAGGAGCTGTTGAGCTGGATTATCTCGACCATCCGCGGATAGAGCCGGGGAAACAGATTGCGCGCGGTATCGAGCGGGGCGCGCGCCGGGGTGAACGTGCCCCAATTGTCGGGTGCCGCGTCGGCTTCGGCCGCCCGCAGGCAGGCGCGCATGGTCTCGACCGTCATGATCATCTCGGCCAGCCGCTCGCGCACATGCGGCAGGCTCATGGCGTCGCTGGCCTCGGCGATTCGCGCCGCCAGCCCGAGCAGGAACTCGCTCTTGACCACGTTCTTGACCACCACCTGATGCATCATGTGGACGACCGCGTTGGTGGCCCCGTACATCGCGTTACATCGATTCACGTCGCCGCAGATAAAAACGTTTTCCCACGGCACCGTCACGTGGTCGAAGAAGACGATGCAGTCCATCTCCTCGAAGCGCGAGGCGAGCGGATGGTCAAAGCGCGAGCGCCCGATATCGAACGGGTCGCGGCAGAGAAACTTGAGCCCCGGCGCGTTGCACGGCATCGCGAAGGCAAGCGCGAACGGCTCCGCGGCCGGTTCGGCCTTGAGCACGGTCGACGGGAACACCAGGATTTGCTCCGCGAGCGGGCCCAGCGTCGCCAGCATCCGGCATCCGCTGACCACGATTCCGTCGCTGGTGCGATCGATCAGCTTGAGCGCCAGGTCGGCGTCGGTTTGGCCGGCCCATCCTGCGGCGCGGCTCGCGCGCGGATTGACCAGGGTGTGCGTGGCGCACCAATCATGGCGCCGGGCCTCCTGATAGTAGCGCGCGATATTGTCGCCGAAGCGCGGATCGCTCGCGGCGAAAAACTCGCGCGCGGCGGCCATCGCGGCGATGCTCGCGTTCAAGTAATCGGGCGTGCGGCCCAGCATCCCGCCGCTGAACTCCGCCCAGCTCCGCATCATCAGGCTGCGCTTGCGGACTTCCTCCGCGCTGGCGGGCTGGACGAACGAGTAGCCGATCCGGTCGCCGTCGGGCGTGCGGAAGGTCATCACGCCGGGATGCTCCATCTGCATGTCGTAGAGCGAGGCGATCGACCGCGCGCAGCGCATGAAGGCCGGATGCTGCGTCACGTCGGCGACCCGCTCGCCACCGATCCAGACCTCCGCCTTGAGCTTGCGCAACGCGCTCAGGTAATTATTGCCGGACCGTGCGCCCATCGGAGCATCTCACCCGTGGCATCATCGTAACACGAAGGCCGCCCGGCTGACCCTGCCGGACTGCCGTGGATTTCGCCAACGCTCTCTGATTAAACCTCTATCATGAGACTCGAACCGGCAAGCGCTTCACCTTGAAGAGGCGCACCCATCGGCTCGTATACCGGGTGCATGCCATCGAGCGAATGGTCGAGCGTGGAATCACTCATGAAGACGTGCGAACCGTATTAGCCGAGGGCAGCGAGATCGAAACCTATCCCGACGACGGTCCTTATCCAAGTCGGCTCGTGCTTGGATGGCGCGGCGCAAGGCCGATTCACATTGTAGTAGCCGACAACGCGCACGATAATGAGACCATCGTCGTGACGGTCTACGAGCCTGCCCCCGAACGCTGGGCACCGGGCTTCGAGAGGAGAAAGGGCTGATGAAATGCGTCATCTGCAAGCACGGCAAGACCCGAACCGGCAAGACCACGGCAACGCTCCAGCGGGGAAACGCGACGCTGGTCGTCAAGGGCGTTCCGGCGAGGGTTTGCGACAACTGCGGAGAAGCCTACCTGGACGAGCAAGTTACGCGCGGCCTGATGGACACCGCAGAGCAGGCGCTGAGCGCCGGCGTACAAGTAGAGGTACGCGAGTTCGTGGCACCAACGGCGTAGGACAATCGGACCAGCGCCTGATGACGCAGCTTATGATCCGCATCGGACCCGGCTGCGCTTGAATCCTGAGCGGAGCGCCAGATGAACCAGCAAATCACTCGCCCGATCCTGTGGAACGTGCCGGCCGCCTTCGTGGTGATCATGTACGCGCTGACGGTCTTGTGGACCGTCTCGATCGTGTACGCGATCTTCCGATGGTACCGCATCGTAAGGCTGGGCACGGCGGATGACTGCTTCGATCGGCCGCTGTATCGCGCGATGTCCGCGATCCGCGACGCCTTTGGCCAGGGCGTGGTGGTCCGCGAGTCGTGGGGCTGGATGCACTTCAGCTTTTACGTCGGCTTCGTGGGCCTCTTCATCGGCACGACTATCGTGCTGATCAACAGCGACCTGCGCGAACTTTTGGCTCTGTTTGGAATCCCGCTTTACTTCTACTACGGCGATTTCTACCTGGTGTTCAAAGCCGCGATGGACACCTTCTTCCTGATGCTGATCCTTGCGGTGCTGGCGGAAGGCGCGCGTCGGCAATTTCGCACCCCGTCAACCCGGATCCTGCCGCCCGCGCCCAAGATGATCGACAACCTGGAGAACCGGCTCGGCTACTGGTTCCCGATGATCATGATGGTGGTGGTCGCGCTGACCGGCCTGATGCTCGAAGGGGCGCGAATCAACGCACAGCATCCCGACTTCACCGAATGGGCCTACGTCGGGCGCGCGATGGGCGGTATCGAAGGCGCGCTCGGCGCCGGCGCCACGTATCATCGATGGCTGTGGGCCGTCCATGTGATGCTGGTGTTCGGGCTGCTCTTCTGCTTTCCGTTCACCAAGCTGCGCCATCTCTTTGTCGCGCCGGTCAACCTGTTCTTCCGCAACCTGAAGCCGCGCGGACGGCTCGCGCCGATCAAGGATTTCGAGACCGCCGAGACTTTCGGCGTATCGCAGGTCGAGCAGTACACCTGGAAGCAGGTGCTGGACATGGCCTCGTGTCTCGAATGCGGGCGATGCACGATCAACTGCCCGACCGTGAACACCGGCAAGGCGCTGAATCCCAAGTTCCTCGTGATCGAACAGCGCGAGCATCTGCTCGACAAAGCCCCGACTCTGCTCGCCGCGCGAGCCGCGGCAAACGGTGCAGGCGGAGCAGCCGAGAAGAGTTCTGCCGGCGCGGTCGAATACAAAGGCCCCGACATGATCACCGAAGTCGCCACCGAGCAGGTGATATGGGGATGCACGACCTGCGGATGGTGCGAGGAGGGATGCCCGGTCGGAATCGAGCATATCCAGCGAATCGTGGACATGCGGCGCTATCAGGTCCTGATGGAGAGCAAGTTCCCGCAGGAAGCGGCCGGCGCCTTCAAGGGAATCGAAAACCAGGGCAATCCGTGGGGCCTCGCGCAGGAAAAGCGCGCCGAATGGGCCAACGGACTCGACATCCCGCAGATGGCCGAGCTCGAAGACCCATCCGAGATCGACGTCTTGTACTGGGTCGGATGCGCGGGATCGTACGACCTGCGCAATCAGAAAGTCAGCCGCTCGTTCGCGGGCCTGATGAAGCAGGCGGGCGTGCGCTTCGCGATTTTGGGCACTGAAGAGGCGTGCACCGGCGACCCGGCTCGCCGGCTGGGCAACGAGTATCTCTACGCGACCGTCGCCGGTCAGAACGTCGAGACGCTCAATCGTTACAAGCCGCGCCGGATCGTCACGCAATGCCCGCATTGCTTCCACAATCTGAAAAACGAATACCCGGACTTCGGCGGCACGTATCAGGTCACGCACGAGGCGGAGTTCATCGCCGAGCTGATCGCGGCCGGGCGGCTCAAGCCTCGTCACGAGATCAACGAACGGATCACGTACCACGACCCGTGCTACATGGCGCGCCACAACCGCAAATGGGACGGCGCGCGCGCCGCGCTCGGCGCGATTCCGGGCGCGGAGGTCGCCGAGGTCGAGCAGTCGAAGAATCGTACTTTCTGCTGCGGAGCGGGCGGCGGATGCTTCTGGAAGGAAGAACATGAAGGCACGCGGATCAATCAGAAGCGGTTCGATCAGCTCAACGAGGCCAAACCCGAGGCGATCGCGGTCGGATGCCCGTTCTGCATGACGATGCTCGAGGACGCGGTAAAGTCGCGCTCGCTCGAAGAAAAGATGCGCGTACGCGACCTCGCCGAAATGGTAGCCGAATCCACCGGCGCCCCGGTGAAGTGACGTTGCTCAGTCCTGTTTCGCCGAGAACGATAGTGGAAGCAAAGTGGGAACAGACACCCTCATCTACGCGGGCCGCTGCGGCCCGCGCCTCTTCTCCCGCAACTGAGCGGGAGAAGGTTTCGGATCGCCTGCGCTCTCTGAGCGCCTCTCCCGCTTTGTTGCGGGAGAGGGCGGCAAGCGCTGCGCTTGCCAGGTGAGGGTGCCGCGTGTCACAGGCATGAAAGTCGCAGTCTGCGAGCGGACTCGGCGGAGCGACTTCTGATTATGGCCACAGCACAGCTTCATCCGCGCAATCAGGGCTTCCGGTGGGAGCCGATCAAAGGGCCGTTCCGCTTTATCACCGAGGAGCAGGCGCGATCGTACAACGAGCGCGGATTCTTCCTGCTCGAGGACGCGCTCGACCGCGAGACCGTCGCGCGTGTGACCGCCGCGATCGATCCGTTCGAGCAGCGCGGTGAGGAAGCGCTGCGCAGCCTGCCCGGCAAGCGGATGTTTATCGCAGAGGCGGATGGGATCACTTTCACCACGCATCTGGTGAAGCTCTCGCCGGTCTTGCGCGAATTCTCGGCCAGCCGTCTTTTCGTAGGCTTATGCTGCGATCTGATTGGTCCCGACGTGCGGCTCTACTGGGACCAGGCGGTCTACAAAAAGCCCGAATACCCCAAGCCGTTCCCGTGGCATCAGGACAACGGCTACACCTATATCGAGCCGCAGGCGTATCTGACCTGCTGGATCGCGCTCACCGACGCGACGATCGAGAACGGATGCCCGTGGGTGGTTCCGGGGGGACATTTGCGCGGCACGCTGGCTCATCGGCTGAGCAAGCTCGGTTACGTATGCCGCGAGGAGGACGACGGCTCCGAAGCCACGCCGATCGAGGCGCGCGCCGGCAGTATCGTGGTGTTCTCCTCGTTGACGCCCCATCGCACGGGGCCGAATACCACCAAAGCGGTGCGCAAGACCTATATCCTGCAGTACGCGCCCGACGGCGCCCGCGTGGTCGAGACCGGCGCCCCCTGTACGGCTCCGGACCGCCAGTACCTGATCGCGAAGAACGGCCAGCCGGTCGCGCCGCCGACCCTGGAATAAGCCCGAACCCCTCTACCCCTTCGCGCGCTCCGTATCGATCGGAACCCAATCGTGAAAGTGCCGGTAATCGATCTGCGGCGTGCCGTCCGCGAGCGGCGTGAAGACGTCGACGAAGCGGGCATCGGGAATGATATCCGCCGACGCATACGAATGGCGCGCGTGGATAGTCTGCGCGAAGGTCAAGTCCAACCCGGTCACCGACACGCTCAGTTCCGCTCCTTGCGCGGCAAGCGATTCGGGCGTCGCGCCGTAAAGCAGGCTCTGCTCGGTGATCGGATGAACGACCGTCCACGATAGCGCGAAGATCGGGCTGTGATCCCGTTCCAACACAAGATCGTTTGGGCGGCGCAGGCGCTCGCCTTCCTGGGTGACCTCGTTGCGGACCAGCGAGACGTGCACCTGCGCCTCCGCGATTCGGGTCGCGCGCTCGTTGGCCATCCGGAACATCAGGCACGGCTGGCCGTTGCGCTTGGCGATCACGGCGACCTTGCTGAACATCACCCGCGCGGTCGGCCGGGCGAACTTCGAGAACACCAGCCCCGTCACCAGCGCCAGGCCCAGCAGCCCGCTGAACGCCTCGACCGAGACCAGGACATTGGCCAGTGTGGTGCGCGGGACCATCTGGCCGTAGCCGATAGTCGCGATCGTCTCGACGCTGAAGAAGAACGCATCGAGGAGATTGCCGGGCCGCGCCCCCGCGATACAGTCGCCGCACAGCACATAGAGGAGGGCGAAAGCCACGTTCGCGACCACGAAGGTGACGCCCAGGAACGCAAGCGCCGCCAGCCACGACGCTTCCAGAAAGGCGTGATACAGATCGGTGAACCGATGCGGCTCCAGCCCGATAATGACCGCGTTCAGAGCGCCGCGTCCTCTGGGCCGCCGCGGGCGATCGATGCGTTTGGTGCGTCTGCTAGCCATCGCGCGGGAGTATAGAGCAGCGACCCTCCGGCACAAAGGCCACGGTCACCATTACGCGAGGCCGTGAGTCTACGTCGTTTTCGTCAGCACCCTCACCTGGCTCGCGCCGCCCTCTCCCGCAACCAAGCGGGAGAGGTGCTCAAAACCACCGCGAAGCGCTCTGAAAAACTTCTCCCGCTCAGTTGCGGGAGAAGAGGCGCGGGCCGCTTGCGGCCCGCGCAGATGAGGGTGCCTGCTTCCGCAGCGTGATCTACGGCTGGATCAGAACTTCTCCTTGAACGGGCGCACGTCTAGCTCGAAGGTCCATGCGCTTGGATCCTGGTGCGCCATGTGCCAGTAGGCTTCCGCGATCGCGGACGGCTTGAGCATGTCTTCGTCCTTGAGCTGCGGAAATCGCTCGCGGATTAGCGGCATGTCGATCGCGCCGTCGACATTTACGTAGCCCACATGGATACGGCTGGGCCCGAGATCGCGCGCCATCACCTGCGCGAGGCCGCGCAGCGCGAATTTCGCGGGACCGAAGGCGGCAGAGGTCGCGAACGGCTTGACGCCCGCGGTCGCGCCGGTGAACAGGATCACTCCCCTCCCCTTCGCGAGCATCGCGGGCACCACCTCCTGCGCGCACAGGAACGCGCCGAACGTGCTCACGCGCCAGGTGTTCTCGAAGGTGCTGGGCTTGGTATCCATCAGCTTGCCGAAGGGCCGCATCGCAGCGTTGTAGAGCAGCACGTCGGGCGCACCCAGCGCGGCGCGAATTTTCTCGAACGCGGCCTTGATCTGCTCGGCGCTCGCAACATCGGTGGGCACCGCGAGCGCGCTGCCGCCCCCGGATTCAATCTCTTTCGCGAGCGACTCCAGATAGTCGCGCTTGCGGGCGATCAGCGCGACCGTGTAGCGGCTTGCAAACCTGCGGGCCAGCGCCGCGCCCAATCCGGGTCCGACGCCAACGACCGCGGCAATCTCGAGAGGCTTCGATTCTGCCATCGATGGTTTCTCCTTCGATCTTTATGCAAGCCGTGTCTCAGTGTGCGAGGCAAGCTGAGCTTGCGCCTTTCACGTTACGGGCTTGGCCTGATGCGCAATTGGATCGTGAGTCTCCAGCCGCACGCCGCAGGCTCGGACCGCGGCGAGTACGCCGTCGGCGACCCGGCCGTTTTTCACGGTGGCGAGGAAATCGGCGACGATCTTGTCCCAGGTGCCCTCGGGCACCAAGGCGTGAGTCTCGCGATCGGCAATGATCTCGACGTAGCGCTCGCCGAGCGAGACGAAGAGCAGGACTCCGATCCGGTGCGGAGCAGCGCGGGCAACATGGGCGGCAAATTCACGTTGCGCTAGCTGCCTGGCGCGGGCGTGTTTGACGCTTTTCGGCACCAGCAGAAGGCGGATCGGCCGCCAGTCGAACAGCAGCGTCAGCGCGACCAGAACGGGAAGCTGAATTAGGATCGCGGCACCGATCGTGAGCTCGGGCCGGACCAGCGCCACGACACCCGTAACCAACAGCGCGGCGAGACCCGCCCATACCAGCGGATAGAGCGAATAGCGGTCGCTGACGCGGGTCATCACAAGGGAGAGCTCGGTCGCCGTGCGCCGCTCGATCTCGGCCATCGCGGCGTCAATGCGTTCGTGCTCGTCGGGCTGGAGGGACACGATCACCAACTCCCCGAAGCGCCGCCGCCGCCGAAAGATCCGCCGCCGCCCGAGAATCCGCCACCCGAACCACCACCAGAAAACCCACCGCCAGAGAAACCACCGCCAAAGTTACCGCCCGCCAGAAAGCGCAGAGCGGAACGCCCCGGCCTGTAGAAGACGTATCCCTTCCGACCGGGGTGATAGTGGGGACCTTTGAGAAATAGCGTCAGAAAAATTGCTCCCTCCAGGGCAAAGAACAGAATCGCGAGCCAGAGCATCGGATTGCCGAAGTTCGCACTCTGTTCCGCACTCTCCTGGAGGCCCGACGCGGTTCCGGCGCTGCCCTCCCCGCCCAGCACCGCCAGCATCGAAGCCGTACCGGCGGCCACGCCGGCATTGAAATCGCCGCGGCGGAATGCAGGCAGGATGTCGCGCTCGATTATGGTGCGGCTGACCGCGTCGGTGAGCTTGCCTTCGAGCCCGTAACCAACTTCGATCCGGACCTTGTGCTCGTTGGGCGCAACGACTAGAAGTGCGCCGGTATTCTTGTCCTTCTGGCCGATGCCCCAATTGCGGCCCAGTTGATAGCCGAAGTCTTCGATCGAGTAACCCTGCAGCGACGCGAGCGTGACCACCACCACCTGCTCGCCGGTCGCGCGCTCGTGCCGGGCCAGCATTTCGGTGAGCTCGCTCTGAGTCGAAGCGTTCAGGACGCCCGCTTCATCCACGACTCGACCCGTGAGTGGCGGAAATTTCGGCTCGGCGGCGAGCGCCGATGACGCCCAAAGCAACAGAAGAATGAGCAGCGCCAATCGCGTCATGGCGCCAGTCTCCGCCCCTGCGCAGCGCACGCGCATCAGAACTTGACCTGCGGCACCTGTTCGGCCTGCTCGGAGATCGTGAAAGTTTCCCGGACCTTGAGGTTGGGGTAGATCCACGCCGCGGTCCAGCGCGCCGGGATTGTTCTCAGCTCGGTGTTGTAGTTCTGCACCGCGATGATGTAGTCGCGCCGCGCCACCGCGATGCGGTTCTCGGTGCCTTCGAGCTGCGATTGGAGGGCCAGGAAATTCTGATCCGACTTGAGCGCAGGATAGTTCTCGCTCACCACCAAAAGGCGGCCGAGAGCGCCGCCGAGCGCGGTCTGGTTCTGCTCAAACTGGTGGAAGGCCTGTGGGTTCGACAGAATGTCCGCCGGCAACTGCATCTGGGTCGCCTTCGCGCGCGCCTCGACTACTTGAGTCAGCACCTGCTGCTCCTGGTGCGCGTAGCCCTTCACCGTCTCGACGAGGTTCGGGATAAGGTCCGTGCGGCGCTGGTATTGGTTCAATACTTCGCTCCATGCGGCCTTGACCTGCTCGTCGAGCGTCGGGATTTTGTTGATGCCACAGCCGGCTACGCCGAGGAGCACGACCCCGAGCGCCGCCAGACGCGCGAGTGGTACAAGATGCTTCAGAGACATGATCAGCAGCCCTCTCGATCGGTCCTTCACGGATCGAACAGCACGCCGGGATTGAGGATCGCGCGCGGATCGAGCTCGCGCTTGGCGGCGCGGATCGCGCGGGCGAAGCCGTCGGGACGCTGGCGATCGTACCAGGGGCGATGGTCACGCCCGACCGCGTGATGATGTGTGACGGTGCCGCCGAGCTTCATGACCATATCAACGGCCTGCTGCTTGATCTCGTCCCACTGCTCGAGTTCGGCGCCGCGGCGCCCCGGCGCGAGCACCGTGTAATACGGCGCCGGCCCGTCGGGATAGACGTGCGTGAAGCGGCAGGTGAGCGTGCCCTTGCCGCAGATCCGCGCGATCGCGGCGCGCCCGGCCTCCATCACCTGGGCGTGAAAATCGGCGAAGCGGTCCCAGGTGATCGCGGTCTCGAAGGTGTCGCTCACCATCCCCATCGCGATCACCGTATCGCGCAGGTACGGAGCGCTCAGAAAAGCCTGACGCCACGCGCCGGCGGCACCTTCATGAGTGGCCTCGGTGTCGGTGCGAGTCTTGGCCGCGTCCTTGGGAACGGCGCCGCCGTGATCCGCGCAGCACTCCAGCGCGCGCGCGATCCAGGGCTCCAGCGGATGGTCGGCCGATTCGAAAGCCAGCACCAGCACGGCCTCGTCTTTGGTGGTAGCGCCCGAGTTGGCGGCCTCGCCCGGGTCGAGCAGGCGGCAGTTGGCCGGGAACAGTCCGGCTTGCGAGATCGCGCGGACGGCTTTAGCGCCCGCGATGAAATCGGGAAACGGCACGGACGCGCCGGCGCGAAACGTCGGCCGGTCCTGCAATCGCATCCAGGCTTCGGTGATTATTCCAAGCGTGCCCTCCGACCCGATGAACATCCGATCCGGACTCGGACCCGCGCCGCTGCCGGGTAGCCGCCGCGATTCGACGATTCCGGTCGGCGTCACGATCCGCAGCGACTCGACGAAATCGTCGATATGCGTGTAATTGGTCGCGAAATGGCCGCCGGAGCGGGTCGCGATCCATCCGCCCAGCGCGGAGAACTCGAACGATTGCGGGAAGTGGCGAAGCGTATAGCCGTGCGGGCGGAGCTGGTCCTCCAGCGCCGGTCCGAGCACGCCCGCCTGGATTCGCGCCGCGCGAGACATGCTGTCAACTTCGATCACCTTGTCCAGATAGCGCAGATCGATCGTCACGGCGCCGCGGTAGTCGCCGCCGGCCGGAGCCTCCAGGCCGCCCACCACACTCGAGCCGCCGCCAAACGGAATCGCCGCGAGCCGCGCGCCGTCGCACCATTCGAGCACCCGGACGACATCCTGCTCGGTACGCGGATAAGCCACCACGTCGACCGGATTGGGATAATAGCGGCGGAACGCGCGTACGATATCGCGAAAGCCGCGGCCGTAGCTGTGAAAGGCACGCTCGTAGGCGTCGCTCAGGCAAATCGCGGCGAGCGAGTCAGGCGGCTTGACGCGCGGCGCGCGGAGGTTCAGCTCCTCGACCCGAGGCGGCGGCAAGATCGCAAGCTCGCCAAGGCCGAAGCGCGCCGCCATCCGCTCGGCGATCCGCTTCTGCTGCTCGGGATTCGGACCCTGATCTTCGTAGCCCCATCCCCAGAACTTGCGCCTTCGCTCGGCCATCGCGACCTCCCACGACATTCGATGATGCGGGGATTGTGCCCCCGCCGACCGGCGCTGGGCAAACGGAGCGTGAGATTGCCCGTGGGCCAATATCCGCAGTATCGATGTTCGGGCAGACGGGTGACCGTATATCTGCCGGCAAGGCGAAACTAATGCTCCACGAGGGAGACAGCGCAGTCTTGGTTTGTGGTCAGAGCCCAGATCGGGACGCCACCGTCAGAGGTCTTCAGGGTGCAGGTCGGTGTATTTGGCTATCCTGGAGAGCATCTTGGGCCCGATTTCATCGCCGTCGTGGAAGGCAAATACAAAGTCCTTGTAGCCTGGTCGCACGAGTACGCGATGCGAACCTCTCTCTCGCTTGATGGTCCAACCGATGCGAAACAGCGCGGCGAGCACACGGCGCGCCTTCGTCGAGGCCCACTCGGCCACTGATTACAGCTCGCTTTCTCCGGCGCTAATCCAGAGCCAGAGGAGCAACCCTCACCGAGGAAGCCCGCGGGCCTTGAAGGCCCTCACGCGGCCTCGAAGAGGACGCTGGCGGCTTCGGGCTGCAACTCGCCGTTCTCAATCCGATCGGCGACGACTCTCAGAGCCAAAGCTTCGACCGCGGCCAGAGCTTGCTTGCGGGTGCGGCCGTAGGCCAACACGCCGGGCAAATCCGGGACTTCACCTATCCAACGGCCATCGTCTTCGCGCTCCAGTTCGACCCTGAGCTTCATGGGTCCATCTATACCATAGGCGCCCGATCGTTGCGCGGCTTGACAACCGGGGCGCTGCGCTGGAACTTCAGTGGATCGATTCAGGTTAGTGGGCTATGAGGAAGACCACGATGCAGTACACCAAGCTTGGCAGGACCGGAATGACCGTCTCGCGCATCTGCCTTGGATGCATGAGCTATGGCGACAAGAAATGGCGCGACTGGGTGCTCGACGGCAACGAGGCCCGCGAGCATTTCGCCGCCGCGCTCGAAGCGGGCGTCAACTTCTTCGACAGCGCCGACGTCTATTCGACCGGCGTGAGCGAAGAGATAACCGGGCGATGGCTCAGCGAGATGGCCTCGCGCGACGAAATCGTGATCGCGACCAAGGTCCACGGCCCGATGGGCACCGGGCCCAACCGCGCCGGGCTCTCCCACAAGCACATCATCGAGGCCTGCGACGCTTCGCTGCGGAGGCTCAAGACCGACTTCATCGACCTCTACCAAATCCATCGATGGGACTACACCACGCCGATCGAGGAGACCCTCGATGCGCTCGATTCGCTGGTGCGCGCCGGCAAGGTCCGCTATCTGGGCGCCTCGAGCATGGCGGCCTGGCAGTTCTCCAAGGCGCTCAATCTCGCGGACGAGCACGGATGGCATCGGTTCGTCGCGATGCAGAACCATTACAACCTGGTCTACCGCGAAGAGGAACGCGAGATGATTCCGCTCTGCGTCGATCAGGGCGTCGGGCTGATCCCGTGGAGTCCGCTCGCGCGCGGATTTCTGTCGGGCAATCGCAAACGCGAGGTCCGCGACTCGACCGCACGCGCCAAGCAGGACGACTTCGCGCGCATGATGTACTTCCAGGAGCACGATTTCGCGGTGCTCGACGCGGTCGAGAAAGTCGCCCGCAACCGCGGCGTCACGCCCTCGCAAGTCGCGCTCGCCTGGATCCTGCAAGCTCCCGGCGTGACCGCGCCGATCGTCGGCGCAACCAAGCTGAGCCATCTGACCGAGGCCTTCGCGGGCGTGGACTTGAAGCTCGGCAAAGAGGAAGTCACCGAACTGGAGAAGCCCTACCGGCCGCATCCGATTCTGGGACACGTGCAGCCCAACGCGGCCATGATGGTGAAGTGATGGAAATCAACGGCGTCGCGCACATCATACTGACCGTGAACGACTTCAAGCTCAGCGTCCCCTTCTACGAGAAGCTGATGCCGTTCCTGGGGTTGAAGCCGGTGATGAAGAGCGAGCAATTCTTCTACTACGTCGGCGGACGGACCGCGATCGGAATCGTGCCGGCCGAGGCGGAACACCGCGGCGGGCGCTTCATCCAGCGCCGAAGCGGTCTCCATCACATATGCCTGAGAGCGCGCGAGCGCGGCGACGTAGACGAGATCTTCAGGTTCCTGAAAGAGCTAGGCGCGGAGATCGTCCATCCGCCGGAAGACGGCCCCTGGGCGCCGGGATATTACTCGGTGCTGTTCGAGGATCCCGACGGAATCCGGATTGAAGTGAATCACGTGCCCGGCAAGGGCCTGCTCGATCCAGGCGCCCCCAAGCTCGATCGATACTAAAGCGTTACTTGAGGTTGATTCCGCGCTGACGCCGCCTGCCGAACGCCTCTGCTTGCCGACGCCTGCCCAATTGCGGCTTTCGCTGCCGGCTGGCATATTGGGATTGGTTATGCATACGGGACGGAGAGTTTGGGCAGGAGGGGAAAGCAGAGCCAATGAGGATTCTCGGTAACGTCCTCATCGTCCTCGCCACGATAGTGCTGATTTTGTTCTTCTGGGTGGTTACCGACCCGGTAATCCAGCCGCCGAGCCCGCTGGTGATGCTCGGGATGCCGACGATGATCCTGAGTCTCTACGTGGTCGGCTTCCTGGCACGATTCATCCGCCTACCGAAAGACTGAGCGCCCGGGATTCGCGTCAGCTCTTCAGATCCTTCACCAGGTTCGCGCCTTCGCGTTTCTTGAACGCGACCGCGACGCTCAGCCGTTCGAGATGCTGGTCGATAGTCCGCTCGCCGATCTTCACCTTGTGCACGGCGAAGAAGGCCCGCACCTCGCTCTCATGCTTGAGCAGGCCGACGATCCCCTCGCACATCCGGGGCAACGCGGCGTCGGGGAACTTTTTCACCAGCGTGTCCCAGTTGCGCCGCATGAACTCCCAGGCCTCGTCGCGGCTGGCGGTGTTCATCATCAGCGACTGCAACAGGTAGGGCGCGTTCTGGGTCCTGACTTCGCCGTTGATCGTCATCTCCATGGTCTCGCGCAGCAGCGGCAGCTTGCGGAAGCCCGCCAGCGAATACAGGTAGCGCTGCTCTTCCTGCGGAACCTTCGCCGACTTGTAATTCTGCTTGAACTCGCGGTAGCGCTCCTCGTCGCCGGAACAGGCGAGAATCGAGATCAGCGGCGGCACCAGGTCGCGATCGACCGAGCCGGGAGAGTCCTCGTATTGATGGTATAGCTCGCGGGCGCGAGCCTGTACGCCGGGATCGTCGCCGAGCGTGCCGAGCGCGCCGATCAGCGTCCCGCGCATCTGGCGCTGCAGCTCGTCCTCGCCGGGACGCGGCTCATAGCCCATCCGCGCCGCAGCCTGACCGAGCATCCCGCGCACTCGCGCGGCGAGCGCCGGCCGGTCGGCGTCATCGATAACCATGTCGAGGTAGCTGAACGCGCCGATGAAAATCCGCCACACGTTGATGTCGGTTTCGTTGGCGAACAGCCGCGTCATCTTGAGGAATTCGGACAGCGGCGTCAGCCCTG
>Ga0181521_10003221_pt1 | contig 19300 bp, 13 predicted proteins | sample PEATcosm2014_Bin_32_FD_119764 | JGI IMG/M metagenome (GOLD analysis project Ga0181521, IMG submission 119764) | Peatland microbial communities from MTU Mesocosm Facility, Houghton, MI, USA - PEATcosm2014_Bin02_60_metaG | ecosystem: Environmental > Terrestrial > Soil > Wetlands > Peat | place... | reverse complement strand
GGGAAATCCTCGCCCTCGCCATTCAACTCGAAGAAGAGGACAGCCGCGTGTACGCCGACTTTGCCGAGGGGCTGCGCGAGAATTATCCCGCGACGGCGACGATTTTCGACGAAATGCAGGCGGAGGAATCCCGGCATCGCCAGCGACTGATCGACATGCACCGCCAGCGGTTCGGCGACCACATCCCGCTGGTCCGCCGGCAGGACGTGAAGGGATTTCTGGAACGGCGGCCCGTGTGGCTGGTGCGTCCGCTGGGAGTCAGCGCGGTCCGCAAGCAGGTGGAAATCATGGAACTCGAGACGCGGCGATTCTACGAGCGCGCGATCGCGCAGGTGTCCGACGCGTCGACACGGAAACTGTTGGGCGATCTCGCAGAGATCGAGCGGCAGCATTCGGAGCTGGCGGAGTCGCTCGAAGAGAAGCAAGTCGCGTCCGGCGAGCTTGCCGAAGAAAAGAAATCGCAGCGACGATTCTTCGTGCTGCAAATCATCCAGCCGGGCCTGGCGGGACTGATGGACGGATCGGTATCAACGCTCGCGCCGATCTTCGCGGCGGCATTCGCAACGCACCAGAGCAAAGCCGCGTTTCTGGTGGGACTTGCGGCGTCGCTGGGCGCCGGGATTTCGATGGCGTTCGCGGAGGCGCTCTCGGACGACGGTTCCTTGACGGGCCGCGGGCGGCCGTACGTGCGCGGAGGTGTGACGGGACTGATGACCGCCGCCGGAGGGATCGGACACACGCTGCCCTTCCTGATCCCCAGTTTTCACGTCGCTTTCACGGCGGCCGTGTTCGTGGTCGCCGTGGAACTCGCGATCATCAGCTACGTGCGGCATCGGTACATGGACACGCCGCTTCTGTCGTCCGCTTTCCAGGTGATCGTGGGCGGCGTGGCTGTCTTCGCGATTGGAGTTTTGATCGGCAGCTCGTGAAGAGCAGGGAGAAGATTTGGAAGCGTTCGACGTGGACTTGAGCGTTTATTTTGCGTATAAAGTGAGCCGATGCCCTCACGGGCAAATCGTTAGATGGGAGAAAACATGGCCAAGAAAGCAAAGAGCGCGAAGAAATCGGCCAAGGCGACCAAGGCTAAAGCGTAAATTGCCGGGCGCGTTCGCCCGGCCCTCACACAACATTTTCGAAAACAATCAAGCTGATATCCGGGGCTGCCGCCAATCAAGCCGCAGCCCTTTTTCTTTGCCTGCGCGGAAGTGAAAAGAGAACGCGACCGCTGGGTGGCTAGACGGCCGGGGTGGTCGTGGGGCTCGGCATCGCGATGCCGGTTTCGATCGTGAAGCGCGGCGCGCGTCGCATGGTTTCAATGAAGACGCGGACCAATTCAGGATCGAACTGGCTGGCGGCGCAGCGCTCGAGTTCGGCGAACGCGTCTTCCGGCGTACGGGCTTTCTTGTACGCGCGGGCGGACGTAATCGTGTCGTAGGCGTCGGCGATGGCGATCACGCGCGCGCCGTGAGGAATGAGTTCGCCTTCGAGGCGGTCGGGGTAGCCCGTGCCGTCGTAGAACTCGTGATGGTGGCGGACCATCTGGCGGATGCAGCCCATGGTCTTGAGCGGCTCGAGAATCCGGGCGCCGAGATCGGTGTGCGTCTTCATCGTCTCCCACTCGGAAGCATCGAGCGGCCCCGACTTGTTCAGGATGGCTTCGGGAATGCCGACTTTGCCGATATCGTGGAGCAGCGCCGCGAGGCGAATCTCCTCGACCTCCGGCGGATTCATGCCGAGCGACTGCGCGATCATCACGGAGTAAGCGGAAACTTTCCGGGAATGGCCTTGCGTGTAGTGGTCCTTGGCATCGATCGCGAACGCGAGTGAGGTGACCGTCTCGACCACGGCCGAGGGCAGCCCTTCGCCTTCGGCGCTCTGCTCCTCGAGAGAGCGCGTGAACTGCTCGAGGCGGCGATAGATTTCCTCGAAGGCCTCGGGGCCGGTCGAAAACAAGCGCTTGAGAGTGACGCCGAGATACGCTTCGAGCACATCCTTTTTCCATCTCTTGCGGTCGTTCGGATCGCCCTGCTCGGCGCTCGAAACCGAATTTCCGCCCTGGTGCTTCGAGAGATACATCGAGGAATCGGCGACCTGGATGAGTTCCTGGGGCGTCGCGCCGTGGACGGGGAAAGCGGCGATGCCGAAGCTGGCTGTGACGTTCTTGTCGCGCAGCAGGGGATCGGCGGCGATCCAGCCCCGGAGCTTGTTGGCAAGCTGGCGGGCCTGCTCGATTCCGGTTTCCGGCATGAGGATGACGAACTCATCGCCACCGTAACGCGCCACGACATCCGAGCGGCGGCAATTCTGCTCGAGGATGTGACCGACGCGTTGGAGAACGACGTCGCCTTCGAGGTGGCCGTAAAAATCGTTTACGAACTTGAAGCGATCGAGGTCCATGAGCACCAGCGCGAAGGGGCGGTTCGCGCGCGTCGAGCGCTTCCATTCGGACGAGAGTGCTTCCATGAGGAAGCGGTGCGTCTTCACGCCGGTCAGGCCGTCCGTGATCGCCTGCTCCTGCGCCCGCTGGAACGTCAGCGCATTGTGGAGCGCTCCGGCGAAGAGATCGGCGAGCGTGCGGAGCACCAGAATGTCCTGCTCGGGGAACTGGCAAGGCTCGGCGGATTCCACGTAGAGAACGCCGAGAAACTGTTCTCCATAGGTGATGGGGAGAGCGACCGCCGCCGCCGAACCCGGCAGCAGCGTGCGCGGCGTCGAAGCATTGGCTTCGGAGACGACCGTCACCTGGCCGTTGCGAGCTACCTGCCCAACCAGCCCCTCGCCCAGTGGAATCCGGCGTCCCACGGCGTCGCGTCGCGATCCGGCCTCGGCTCGGACGACGAGCTCTTTCGCCGAGTAGTCAAGAATGGCGATTCCGATGTGATCGTAGGGAAGGTGGTTCTCCACTTCCGCCGCGATCCTGGCCATCATCTCGTCCGGGTCGAGCGTCGTGATGGCGTGGCTCGAAACATTGTTGATCAACGTCAGTTGGCGCGATTTTTTCTGCTCTTCCGCAAAGAGTCTGGCGTTCTCAATCGCGATGCCGGCCTCGCTCGCAAGCAGGGTCAGCAGCTCGATGTTGCTTTCGTCAAACACGCGTTCCTTGAGGCTGTGCACCGCCAGGACGCCGACGGGTTGATCGTAGAGAATCAGCGGAACGGCACAGAGCGAACCCACTTCCCGCAGGGATTCAAAGCCCAGGCGCTTTGTTTCTTCCTGGAAGCGTTCGCGAATCAGGAGCGGCTGCGCCGAGCGCATCACGTACTCGACGAGATGGTTTCCCGCGGGGCGCGAGCGCTTCGGGCGGCGCTCGCCTTCCGCAACTTCGATCTCGAAGCGGATTTCGTCAGCCTTCTTGTCGTGGAAGGCGATGAAAAAGCTGGTGACGTCGAGCACGCGCCGCATTTCCGAGTAGACGCGCTCAAGCAGGGCATCCAGCTCGAGGGTCGAGCTTAACGCGCGGCCGATTTCATTCAGGATGTGTAGCTCTTCAGTGCGGCGCGAGCTCTGCTGCATCAAGTAACTGTTCTCGACGGACATGCCGATCTGCTGGCCGAGCGCGAGAAGCAGCCGCAACTCCGCCGGAGTGAAACCGCGGTTATCTGGGGTCCCGAGCAGCAACGCGCCGAGTACGTGCGCCTTCGCCTGAAGACTGATGCCCACAACTGTGCGCAGACCCTGCCCGAGCAGCAGTTGGCGCACCTGGCGGAAGGCTTCCTCGCCTTCGAGTGCCTCCCAATTCAAGTCGCGCGGCAGATCACGCAGAACGACGAGCCCGCCGAGCCGGGCCACCAGGTTGACGACGTATTGATCGAGGTTGGCGTCTTTTACGGAGCGCGAGAACGTGTCGTCCAGGCCGGTGACGACGACGGAACTCGCGCCGCCTGCCTCCGCATCGTGCATGAAGAGCGCGCCAGCCGGAATCCGAACGACGTTCAGGACGCGATCGAGCGCCTGCGCAAGCATCTGCTGGATTTCCCCGCCGACAACACTCGATGTGGCGAGATTCAGGTTGGAGAGCGCGAGCATGTTGCGCTCCACGCGCCGTCGCTCTTCCTCATAGACAGCCATCACCATCAGCACACACGTGAAAAGCTCCGGCAACAGGATCATCGGAAGCACGTCGTTCCCCTGCAAGAAAGGGAGGCGAGACTGAAAGAAAGCGAAGACGGCTAGCAGGCCCCAAGCGCCGAACGTGACCGCGAGAAGCACGTCCACCCGCGACTCTTGTTTGCGTCCTTCTTCCCAGAACGTGTACCCGATCAGAAAAAATATGAGCACGGCGGCCTCGACCGCCGGGACACTGACAATTCCGTGCGCGTAGGCCACCGACCACGCCACGCCGACAAGCGCTGCAACGGCTACCGACTTATAGGGAATAGGCAGGCGACGGTAGAGACGCGCGGAGCAGTAGAAGACCAGGACGCAAACCGTGAAAACCGCTTCGTTCAGCTCATTCGGCCATAGCGCGTCGGGCAGATATACGCCGACGACGCGCGCAACAAAGTGAGCAAACAGCAGCAGCCAAGCGATCGACCATGCCAGGACATAGGGCTGCCTTTTCTGGCGGTAAATGAACAGAAAGAACGTACCGAGCAGGAAGGTGCTCGCCAGGAGGACCACGGCGACAGTGTCAACGCGCATACTCTAGTCAAGCGCTCCGTGCTCAATGCTCTGGGGACACTCCGCCGAGAATAGCAGAAAATCCCAGATGCCTTCTGACCGTGTCCAGCCGAGTTTCGTGGAGGTCAACCTCCGACGCGACGTACGGGGACACCGCAGAAACGGCCGTGGGAACCGTCGGTCCGTGTTCTTTTGGGTCAGGGGAGACTATGCTCGATGCGGCATTTGGTCAAGAGTAACCTGATGCGATACCGACGATTGTTTTCACGAGTGGTTGCCTGCTCGATTTTGGCCAGTCCTTCCGCTAAGATGAATGACTCCGAGACAAACACAGAACATCCGAATGACTCCCGCACAAAAGCCGCGCGTTCGCTTCGCTCCGTCGCCCACGGGCTACCTTCATGTGGGTGGCGCGCGGACGGCTCTCTTCAACTGGCTTTTCGCCCGGCACGAAGGAGGCACGCTGCTGCTGCGGATCGAGGACACCGACGTCGAGCGCAACCGTCCGGAACTGGTCGAAGGAATTCTCGACGGACTGAAGTGGCTGGGAATCGAGTGGGATGAAGGGCCGCTGTTTCAGTCGCAACGCCTCGACATGTACCGGGCGGCGGCGGATCGCTTGCTCGCGAGCGGAGCGGCCTTCGGTTGCTACTGTAAACCGGCGGCGTATGGCGGCGGTGACGCGGCCGGCGGCGCCAACGCCGAGGAACAGGAGGGCGAAGGCGACGACGAAGGTCCCAAGACCTCAAAGAACATCGCCTGCCCTTGCCGGGATCTCAGTGACGCCGAGCGGGCGGCTAAAGAACGCGAGGGGATTCCGCGCGCCATCCGGTTCCGCGTGCCGCAGAACGGCGTAACCGGATTCGAGGATGCGGTGTTCGGCCCGCGCGAGGTGCAGAACGCGGAGATCGAGGACTTCGTCCTGCTGCGGTCCAACGGCCTGCCAACCTATCAACTCAGCGTGGTCGTGGACGATATCGACATGCGCATCACGCACGTGATCCGCGGCGCCGATCATCTTTCGAACACGCCGAAGCAGGCGCTGCTCTACCAGGCGCTGGGAGCCGCGCCGCCGGTCTTCGCGCACGTTCCGCTGATTCTGGGGCCGGACCGGACGCGGCTTTCGAAGCGGCACGGCGCCACGAGCGTGGGCTCCTATGCCGACGAAGGATTCCTGCCCGAGGCGTTCCGCAATTTTCTGGCGCTGCTCGGCTGGTCACCGGGGGACGACTCGGAGTTTATCCGAACGACGGATCTCATCCAGCGGTTCGCGCTTTCAGGAGTGAGCCGCACGAACGCGGTTTTCGACCGTGCCAAGCTCGAGTGGTTCAACACTCAGTACTTGCAGAAGCCGCCGGTCGAGGACCTGTTGCCCTACGTCGAAGCGCAGCTCCGGCGCGAGGGGTTGTGGGACGGCTCGCAAGCGAGCCGGGATCGCGCTTGGTTTGCTCACGCCGTCGATCTGATCCGCCCGCGGACCCGCCTGCTGGGCGACTTCACCGTGTGGGCTCGCGCATTCTTCACCGACGATTTCGACTACGATGCAGAGGCGCGCGAGAAGTTCTGGAAGGACGAGCGCCTGCCCGCCATGCTGGCCAAGCTCGCCGACGCGCTTGAAGCGCTGCCCGACTGGAACCACGACGCGTGCGACGCGGCGCTGCGCAGCCTCGCGACGGCCGAGGGCGTAAAGGCCGGCCTGCTCATCAACGCGACGCGCGTCGCTATCGTGGGCCGCGCCGTGGCTCCGCCGCTTTTCGAGACGATGGTCGTGCTCGGGAAGGAGCGCGTGGTTGGACGCCTACGCCGCGCCCTTCCGGTTCTTTCTCCCCGCTGAGGCGGAGCTTGCGGTTAATTTCCTGACGAACCTGCTGCGGAGAAAACCTCGGGATGCGCGGGGTGGGTCGCCGTGCCGGCTGCGGCGACCTTCAATTCGACGCTCACGGGCACTTTGACCGGCGGGAGGCAGGCGGAGTTGTTGCAGGCCTGATAGCGCAGCGTCATCGGTATCGTCACGGCGCCGAGCGGAGCGCTCGATTGCGCGGTCAACTTCAGTCGCAGGGTCACGCTGCCCGAGTACACATCGAGAGGCTTGTCGGGCGAGAACGGGAACTTCTTCTGATGGCCAGCAGGATAAATCGTGTCGACAAGAGTGAACCCGGCAGGGAGCTGAGGCGTAAGCGTCGTCGGGATCAGATAGGAGTCCAACGGTTTGTGCGAGTTCATGTGATACGCCTGGTTGATATCGACCACGACCGCCACCTGAAAGTCCTTGCCGCGCGGCACGGCGTCAAGCGAAGCGTAGGCGTGCGTTTTCACGACCTGTGCGGGTGACAGCGGCGTCGCTTCCTGGGCCGGCGTGTTTCCGCCGAGAGCTGCCATCAGCGCGACCACGCATAGCGCAAGAGGACGCCCGGATTTCGTCACGGAGTTCATAGCTGGCTCTCGACGTCCTTTATGACCTGACTTTCGTTCACTACGCCGATGTACTTCTTCACAATCTTGCCGTCGCGGGAAATCAGATAGCTCGTGGGCATGCCGAGCAGCCCGCCGAACTGATCCGTGATGGCGTCGGTGCCCAGCACGATGGGATAATTCATAGTCCGGGGCTGGCCGCTGACGTTGAACTGGGTGTTCTGCACAAAAGGATCGATAGCCTTCCGCCCGTCTTCGTCCATTGACGCGCCAAGCAGCGTGAACCCTTTGCTGCTGTATTTGTCCTGAAGCCCGATCAAGACTGGGATCTCGCCGCGGCATGGCTCGCACCAGGTAGCCCAGAAGTTGAGCAGCACTACCTTCCCCTTCAGGCTCGACAGAGAAACATCGCCACCCTGCAAGTTCTTGAATGTGACATCCGGCTCGTTCGCCAAGGCCACGTTGGAGGGCGTACTGGCAGCAACGTTGGTCACCGGCGCGTGGTGTATGAACCTGTCGAGAAGATTTTCGGGGTTGAAGCTCGCCATCCTGGCCGAAAGGAACGTGAGCCCGTTGGCGAAGATCAGCGCGCCGATCGCCAGCAGCAGGACCCCGCTGAAAACCTCCACAGTGTGAAGATACCTGCGAAACTTCTGGTAAAACTTTAGGAACCGGCCGATTAAAACCGCAGTCAACAAAAATGGAATCGCCAGGCCGGCCGAATAGAACGTCAGAAGTATGATTCCCTCGGTGACCTTTTCTCTCGTCGCTGCAATCGCCAGCACACCCGTGAGAATCGGTCCGATGCACGGCGTCCAGCCAAGCGCAAACGCGAATCCCAGCAAGAATCCGCTCACCATCCCCGGCTGGTTCCCTCCCACGTTTCGCATGTGCACGTCGCGGTTCAGCCACCGTGTGAGCGACGGGCCGAGAAGGAAGATCAGGGCCGCCGCGTAGAACTGGACCGGCGTGAAAACCACGTGAGTGCCGGCGCGGAAGCTCAGCGCAAGCCCAATCGCCACAAGCAGGACTCCGACGATCAGCCCGACGCGGACGGAAATCTTCACCAGCCAACCGATCAGGTGGAGACCGAAGAGGATAATCAAGGCACCGGCGATCGGCGCGAGAAGATTGCGGTTCCGCAGCAGAAACGCGCCGACCGCGCTTGCCGTGGCGCCCATCGTGATAAACACGGCCGAGAAACCGATCACGAAGGCGGAAGCGGAACTCAGCAGCTTGCCGCTCGATCCCTCGCCTTCCTTGAGCTGATCAACGCCCACGCCCGAAAGCATCGACACGTATCCGGGCACGAGCGGTAAAACGCACGGCGACAAGAACGAAAGCAATCCCGCAAGAAACACCAAAAACGCGAAGGCTACCATCCGACTCCTCTCACTCCCCTCAGCAAAGCTCTCCCGGCTTGCTCGCCGGGATTCGGCCAAACCGCGATTTGACCATAACCGTTAGACGCACACCAGCAGTTTTTGGTTTTGGAAAGCGCCGCTGCCGGGGATTTCCGTCAGGTGACATCGGAAGCTGTCGTCGTGCGAGGCGCTCCTGCGGGGGTCGGGTTTCCTAAGCGATTGAAAAGCCAGAGCGATGTCAAAACAGGGAATGTGGCAAGGCGGATGCCTCTCTGACTGTGCGGGCCCGCCCGCTGGAACCGCGAGCGGCAAGACGGTTTGCCGCTCGCGGTGGCGGGCTCGAAAATTCCTGTGGCGGAGGAGCGCGATGACACCGAATCAAGTGACCGCCGCGCGCGTTTTGGCCGCTTTTGCGGCCGTCGCGCTCTTCACGGTCGCGCCGGACGCGCTGGCCGTCGATCTCGCCGCCGTCCTCCTGACGGTCGTTGCGATCGCGCTGGACGGCATCGATGGTTACCTGGCGCGGACGCGCGGGCTCGCGACGCCGCTCGGCGCACAGCTCGACATCCTCGGCGACCGCGTCGTCGAGAATCTTTTCTTCACGTGCTTCGCCGTCAGCGGCCTGATCTCGCTTTGGGTCCCGGTGCTCTTCTTCGTGCGCGGGACGATGACCGATTTCTTCCGCGGCCAGGCCGCGCGCGCGGGCCGCAGCGGCTTCGGCGGCAACTCGATGGTCGAGACGTGGTGGGGGCGAGGTCTGGTCGCTTCGCGAACGAGCCGGGGCGCGTATGCCGCGCTGAAGTGCGTCTGTTTCTGCTACCTCGGATTGTTGCTTCCCGTGCGCCACGTGTTCGCTACATGGCTGGCGGGAGAGGTCCAACACTTCCTCCTGATTGCAGGATGGGTGATTACCGGTGCGACGGTCGCCTTTTGCCTGGTGCGCGCGATCCCGGTCGTTTGGGAGGGCCGCCGATACTTTCCCGCTCCGGCAAAGGCGCCGAACAAGCAAATGGCAGCGGCGGTGATCCGATGAACGCAGGCGAAAGAATCGGCGCGTTCTTCGATCTCGACGGCACGCTGCTTCCGCCACCCTCGCTCGAATGGCGGTTCATCGGCTGGCTGATTGCGCGTGACGAAATCGGCGGCCGCGACGTTGCCCGGTGGATCGGGCGCTTTGCGAAGAGGATCCTGCACGACCCGCGCGGCGCGACGTTTGCCAACAAGATGTATCTCGCGGGGCTGCGCGAATCTCTCGCCGCCGACTGGGAGAACTCGCCGGGGCCGGGCTCGCTGCCGCTCTTTGCCGGAGGAATAGAGCGCATCGGCTGGCATCTCGCGCGATGTCATCGTGTGTTTTTCGTGAGCGGAACGCTCGGGCCCCTTGCGCGCGCCGTGGCGCGCTGCCTTTCGGAGCAACTCGAAGTCCTTGCGACCGAGCTCGAAAGCTCAGGCAGCGTCTGGACCGGCCGGCTTGCGGGCGAACACCTGAGCGGTGAAGCAAAGGCGCGGGCGGTTCGCGCGCTTGCCGTGCGGCACGGTCTCGAACTCAGCGAAAGCTATGCTTACGGCAACTGCCTTGCCGACCTGCCAATGCTCGAATCCGTGGGACGTCCGGTCGCGGTGAATCCGCGCGTGGGCCTCGAACGCATCGCGTGCTCGGAAGCTGGCCCGCGCCGCGACGATGCGCCCCGATTCGTCTGGAAGGTTTGCGCATGGAAGGAGTCTTCCTCGCAATCTTCCGCTGCCGAGCGGCGACATCCTTATCCGATCTCTCAGAAGGGAACGCGATGAGATTCCCCGGTTCGCAGACGGACGGAGACCTCCCCGGCGAGCGGGCGATTTCATGGGAGGCGGCCGGCATCAGCCTCGCCGAGTCGCGCCCGGCACCGCGCTGGCTCGACGAGACGCGAAAGGCCTGCGGCACGTTCGAATGGGTGACGCTGACCTACTTCGCGTGGCTCGAAGCGATCGTGGTCCTCTTCCATCGCAACATTCCCCACTCCGGGCTCTATTTCGTGGTGCACCTCGCGCTGACCGCCGGGATCGTGGGCCTGGCGCGGTCTGCAGCGCGTTCGGGCAACGCCGTCTTGCAGTTTTTGCGCCACTGGTATCCCTTGCCGCTCTACATTTTCTTCTTCGAGGAGCTGGAGGGGCTGGTGCACGCGATCTTCCCCGGATGGTTCGACCGCTGGCTCATCGCCTTCGACTACAACCTCGCGGGCGTCCATCCTTCCGTGTGGCTCTCGCGCTTCGCATCGCCCGGGCTTAACGACTTCATGCAGTTCGCCTACATGACGTACTTTCTCTACCTCGTCATTCTCCCCGTGGTTCTTTACACGCAGCGCGAGCGTTTTGCGTTTTGGACCACCATAGTCTCCACTGCAATTGCGAACTATTCGATCTACGCCATTGCCGTGCTCATCCCCATCGAGAGCCCGTACCATTCGCTGGCCGCGCTCCAGACGAAAACTCTCGACGGGAGCTACTGCACGGCGCTGATCGGCCTCGTCGAACGCTTCGGGCGCGTGCACGGCGCCGCGTTCCCCTCGGCGCACGTAGCCGGCTCGATGGTCGCAATCCTCGCTTCGTGGCGCTACCGGAGGTGGCTCTTCTGGGTTTGCCTGCCGTTTTTCGTCTGCATGTGCGTGGCGACGGTATACGGGCGATATCACTACGTCGCGGACGTGCTAGCCGGGCTCGCGGTCGGCGCGATCGGATTCTCGCTAGGGACACGGCTCATGCAGCGGAAGGGAGCGTTGCCGGAGATCGCAGAGTGAGCGTCAGTCCAAATTCGGATGCCGATTGTGCCAGTCGGTTGCCTCTTCGTAAGCAAAGGCGATCGAGAGCAGGCGTGCCTCGGCCCATTTGGGCGCGATGAGTTGCAGCCCGACAGGCAAGCCTTCACGCGTGAACCCGCAGGGAATCGAAATCGCCGGCTGGCCCGTAAGATTCGCGGGCCGCGTCAACCGCAGCAACTCGGCTCGCACGGTCGTTTCGCGTTCCCCGACCACGTGGATTTCGCTCGCGCCGATGGGCGGTGCGGGAATCGGTGACGTTGGAGCGAGGATGATGTCCACGTGCTCGAAGGCGGCGGCAAAGTCCTCTTCGATCTCGCGCCTCTTCGCGACTCCGCGGAGATAATCGACCGCTCGCAGATCGTGGCCCCATTGCAAGTGGCCTCGCACGTCGTCACCGTAGCCGTCGGCGAGCGCGGGATAGTAGCCCTGAGTCTCGTGGTAGTAGCTCGCCTCGCCCACAATTGCGTTCGTGGCCAGGTCGATCGCGCCGGCCAGCCGCGGCAGAGACGATTCCCGTATGCGAGCGCCCAGCGAGGACTCGAAAAACTTCCCGGCCGCTTCGACCAATCGCCGCACTTCGCCGTCCAATCGTTCGAAGAAGAAATCCTGGGGCCAGCCGAGCCGAAATCTGCGGGGACGATTCTTGCGCAGCCTGCGGTGGTCCGGGCGCGTCTCACCCTTGGGGTATTTTCCCGTAATCGCTTCGAGCGTGATACACGCATCCGCGACGCTGCGAGCAATCGGTCCGGCATGATCGAAGCTCACCGCCAGCGGCACGCTGCCTTCGACGCTGACAAGCCCGAATGTCGGCTTGAGTCCCACAATCCCGCAGAGCGCCGAAGGAATGCGGATCGATCCGCCCGTGTCCGTTCCAACCGAGGCATAGCCCATCCCTGTCGCAACGGCAGCCACCGAGCCGCCGCTCGATCCTCCCGAAATTCGGTCGCGCGCCCACGGATTGTGGACCGGCCCGTAATGAGGATTTTCGCTCGTGATCCCATAGGCGAACTCATGCATGTTCGTCTTGCCGAGGAGGATTGCTCCGGCGCGCGTGAGGCTCGCAGCGACGTAGCTATCCTGGTCCGGCACGAAATCGCCGAGAATCTTCGAACCGGCCGTCGTCCGGATGCCGCGTGTCCAGAAATTGTCTTTGAGCGTAATCGGAATGCCGTGCAGGGGACCGCGCCAACGCCCGCGGCGAATTTCCCGCTCTGCCGCGCGCGCCTGCTTGCGCGCGGGCTCGGCTAGAATCGTCAGGAATGCGTTGACGGCGGGATTCAGCCGCTCGATCCGCTCGAGCGACGCGTCTGCCAGTTCGACCGGGGAGATTTCCTTGCGTCGCAGGAGTTGCGAAGCCTGCTCGATCGAAAGAAACGCCAGCTCGGTTTCAGAGCGCGCGGCCATATTCTTCTTAGAAGATCTTTTCCTGCCGCCGCAGGTTGCCGGCCGATCCGAGATTCGCAATGCGAACAACGATGCTGTATTGGTTCTCGTTTCGAATCGTGCCGAATGAAAAGCGGCGATACTCGAACCCGATTCCGCAACAGTCGCCGTTGTAGGTCACTTCCACAATCTGGTTTTGAAAGGCCTCCTGGGTAAAGTCGTAGCTGGCACCCATCTCGGCGTTCCAACCGTGGCGGTTCATGTCCCCGTAGCCAAAAAGAGTGCGAATCTGATTCGAGCGCTGCTCGAAATTGAGCGGAGGAGTGGAGGGATTGAGCGGCAGGTTCAGAACCGAAAAGTGCGCAAGCGTGAGGAACGACTCTTTATAAGGCTTGAGCTTCAGCAGGGTTCCGATCGCGGTCAGGCGGTTGCGCAGCGGATCGTAGTTGACGATGAATTGCGTATCGAAGTGTTTGCCGGGGTCGACGCGCAGGTCGCTCACGATCGGAGAAAAACGCCGTGGCGTGTCCGCGAAAGCGAAAGGCGTGAGCGCGTCGAGCGTCTGGAAAACATTCGACTGTCCCGGAACGAGCGCGCCGCCGAACGTGGGATCAAAGAAGTATTTCTGCACCAGCCGCCAGGTGATGAACTCCTCGCTGCCGCCCGATCCCCGGCGACGGAAAAGGCGCTGCGTGATCCCGTACTCGACTTCGTTTGTGTCAGTCAGCGTTTCGTCCTCATCGAAACGCGCAAACCGTCCGAAATCGTTCGCGCCGTTAACGTAGCGATACACGACGTACGGCTCAATCGCGTGTTTCCACTTCGTCTCGCCGTCGCCCCAGACGCGCTCGAATACAGGCAGCCGCATGTCCAGAGAGAACTCCTCGGTGTTGCGAAACAGCCCTTCGAGGAGGAACGCGCCGTTCTGCAATTGTCCGCCGTAGTACGTCGAGCGGAACGTAAAGCTCGGCGTCACGTCGAGCCATTGCCCAAAATGGAGCGGCATCGCGACGCTTGGAGCCAATTCGCTGCGCTCGACGAATCCGGGCGTCTCGAACGGCGTGACGCCTTCGGCCCGATGCACCGCGCCCGTGAAAGCGTCGAAGGAAAAGTAGAAGGGCAACCGGTTGAAGAACTGTTGGTCAACCGAGCTGAATCGGACTTCCGGGGCTGTTCGCAGCGTGATCGAGGTCTGCGGGCTGGCGCTCAGATAGTTCTGATAGCTCAGCGCTGCGACGTTCAGGCTGAAGCCCCGAAAATTATTCGTGAGGAAGGCCGTGTTGCGCACCTCGGAGTTCACCGCCTGAGTGAACGTCTCAAACCACGCGAGCCGAAACGTCAGCGACGTGAGCTGGTCCAGATCGGCCACAGCGCGCCAGCCGCCCGGCAGCAGCGACGTGAAAAGAAGTTTCGTTTCATGGCCGCCCTGCCTGATCGCCGGACCACTCGCCTGCTCAAGGCCCCGGTCGATCACACCGAAGTAGCTTGCATCGAACTGTGCGTTCTCCCACGGACGCATGCGGAGTTCAGCCCTCTGGCTCCAGCCTCGCTTGGTGTAATCGTCGGCATGGAGGGTCACGTCGAGCCAGTCGAGCGGCGCCCAATAGAACGCGTCGCCCAGGACGTAGCCCTTCTGCGAGGTGTTTCCGAGGTCTGGAATCATGAAGCCAGTCTGGCGGTGCTGTTCGGCAGGGATGGTCGCGTAGGGCAAGTAAAGGACTGGGACGGAAAGCACGCGGAAGTTTCCGTTCTCGAGATGCACCGACTTCTGCAGACGGATCGTGGCGGACGGCGCGTAAAACTTCCAGACCGGGCGCCCCGGGTCGCAAACCGTCATCCAAGCTTTGCGGATGCGATAGGTGTTCTCGTCAAGGCGATCCGCTTCCTCGGCGTCGAAGTAGAGGGGATTGGGACTGATGAGCAGCGTCGGTTCCGGACGCCGTTGGAGGGCGAAAGCGCCGTGGACGTGGTGAAAGACGCCGTGACCCGTGCGCAGTTCGTAGCGCGCGTCGTCCGCCTCCACGTGCTGCGTCATGTAATCGAGCTGGACGTGCCCGCGCGCGGTGACGACCTGGGCTTCGCTGTCGTATACAACGTGGTCGGCGCGCAGCCGCGCGTTTTGATAGCGCACGTCCACGTGGCCGTCTGCGTAAAAGATCTTTCCAGCCTCGCGCTGCTGGTCCGCTTCGAGCGTGGCTTCGCCGCCGACCGTCAGGGACCCGAGCTGCGCTGGCTTGATGCCTTGAGCCGGCAGCGCGCGCGCCGCCGGGAGAATGAGAAGCAGCCCTGCAAGAAGAGCGTGTCGGCGGACGGATTGCGAGAGCGTGGCGTTCGGCATCGCCTAAGAAGGCCTGAAAAGAAAGCTGAGCCTAACACGCGTCTCCGGCTCCCGCAATCACGAGCGTTTCCGGGGACTACCCGGCAGGCGATTTGAAACTGATGTCCTGAACGCTTATTCCTTAGCTGCCGACGGCAGACGCCTTACCAACCGCTGTGGCGGCTGCGAAATACCGCCGCCGGAACCACAGGGCTACGTTGACGAGGCCAATCAGCGCAGGAACCTCGACAAGCGGTCCGATCACGCCGACGAACGCCTCACCTGAGTTCAGACCAAACACGGCGACGGCAACGGCAATCGCCAGCTCGAAATTATTGCTTGCGGCGGTGAAGGAAAGCGTCGCAGTCTTCGAGTAGTCAGCGCCGACCTTACGACCCATCCAGAAGCTTACGAGGAACATGAGAACGAAATAGATCAACAGCGGCACGGCAATGCGCAGAACGTCGAAAGGCAGCCGCACGATAAGGTCGCCCTTCAGACTGAACATCACCAAAATTGTGAACAGAAGAGCTATCAGGGTCAGCGGACTGATGCGCGGAATAAATCGTGTCCGGTACCACTCTTCCCCTCGGGCGCGCAGCAGGGCAAACCGCGTAAGCATTCCAGCGAAAAACGGAATCCCCAGATAGAAGAAAACGCTTTCTGCAATCTGTCCGATTCCGACATTGACGAGGCTCCCCTTCAGACCAAACCATGTCGGCAGCACGGTGATAAAAATCCAGGCATACACGCTGTAGAAGAGCACCTGAAAGACGCTGTTGAACGCGACCAGGCCGGCAGCATACTCCGAATCGCCGGCAGCAAGTTCGTTCCAGACAATGACCATCGCGATGCAGCGCGCCAGTCCGATCAAGATGAGGCCTCGCATATACGCGGGCTCGCCACGAAGGAACGCGATCGCGAGAAAAAACATCAAGACCGGTCCGATCACCCAGTTTTGCAGAAGAGAGAGCCCGAGCAGGGAACGGTTCCGGAAGACCTCGGCCAATTTTTCGTAGCGAACTTTAGCCAGAGGCGGATACATCATCGCGATCAGCCCAACAGCAATCGGAATGTTCGTTGTGCCGATCTGAAAGCGTTGCACGAAATTCCCGGCCGCAGGAATAAAATGACCTACAGAAACGCCGATCGCCATGGAAAGAAAGATCCACAGCGTTAAGTAGCGGTCCAGGAATGAGAGCCGCCCGCGCGGGATAGGGGCGCAAACGTTTCCCTGGATATGCGGAGCCGTGGACATTTCTATCTCCGTCTAATGATCGGGCACGCCGAAGGCACAAAGCGCGGCCGCATCATTGTCGGCCGATGCGGTCGATCTCTTTTTGGATGGCGAGTTTGCCGAGACTCGAAAGCGGCAGGCAAAGAAGCAGGCTGATTCTTCGCTCGAGGATCACGAACGCTTCGCGAAAGGCGCGCTCGATCTCTTCGGGTGTGCCGGTAGCCGCTGCCGGGTCGGGAACTCCCCAGTGCGCCGTCATCGGCTGTCCCGGCCAGATGGGGCACATCTCACGCGCGGCATTGTCGCAGACGGTGAAGACGAAGTGCATCTGCGGTGCGCCGGGCCGCGCGAATTCGTCCCAGTTCTTGCTGCGCAGGCCTTTCGTGGGCAGGTGCGCCAGCTCGAGCTGGCGGAGCGCCTCGGGCCGCACAAGTCCTGCCGGATGACTTCCCGCACTGTATGCTGCGAACGTTGGCTTGCCCTTCTGGTTGAGAATCGCTTCGGCCATGATGGACCGCGCCGAATTCCCGGTGCACAGAAAGAGTACGTTGTAGCGCCCCTGCATGTCCGTCATCCCCTCGCCGCTTCGGCGGGAGTGCAGCAGGCCGGCCCGCAACAGGCTCCGGCGTCCGCGCTCTTCTCGGGAAGATTGTCTTTGAGCACAACGAAAACCTCCCATTCGTTTCCGTCCGGGTCGTGCACCCATGCTTTGTCCTGCAACGCATAGCAGCAGTCGGTCTTCATCTCATCGCGCGGAATCAGCCCTTCGCGAATCCAGCGCTCGCGAAGGAGCATCACGTCTTCCGTCGATGCCACTTGAATCCCCATGTGCGAAAGGGCGCCTCGCTCGCTGAAGGGCGCCTGGTTGAGCGTGAAATTCAGGGGCGGGTTTGTTACGTCGAACTTGGCGTACCCCTGGCGCACTTTCGAGGGCTCGATCCCGAACATCTTCCGGTAGAACTCGATGCTCTCTGGGACGTTTCGAGCGTTGATTGCGAGATGGGCCTTCAAAGCCTGCACCGGTTTGTCCGTCACAGCCGTTTCCTCCTGCGCGACATATTTGCCGGCGCGAATATATTGGGAGGCTACCCCGCAAAAACATATATGTCAAGGCAGATGTATTGTATACTTCCCGCATATGGCACAACGACAGGACAGCAGCTCGCTCGATCATCTCTTTCGCGCGCTCGCGGATCCCACGCGCTTGCGTCTGCTGAACCTGATCGCGGACCGGGAAGTGTGCGTCTGCTACTTCGTCGGCATCCTTCGGATCGGCCAGCCGAAAGTCTCCCGACATCTGGCGTACCTTCGCCGGGCGGGCATTGTGGCGACCAGGCGCGAAGGAAGGTGGATGCACTATCGCCTCGCAGTTCCCCCCAACCCTGTGGCCGCCAACGTTCTGCGGGTCACGCTCGAACATCTGAAGAGCACGCCCGAGATGCAGCGCGATCTCGCACGGCTGGGCTCGGCATGCTGCTCGCCCGAGAAGTTCGAGGGCTTGCGGCGAGCGCCTCAACCGGTCGCGATCGTATCGAGCCCGAGCTGAGATCCTCTGGTGACACTCGGCCCGCGGGAGGTTGTCGCATAGGCGACACCCGAACCGATCTTTCCTCCGCTGCAACTCGCCGTGCTATCATCGCCAGGTTCCGGCACTGGGAATCTCCGCAGCGCAAAACGGACCAGTGATACGAATCTGCTCGAAGTGTGGGGCGTTGCTGCTCGGAGATACCGAGCGCTGTTCCTTTTGCGAAACGCCTCTCGCTGAAAACACCGAAATCCTCCAAACGGTAACCTCCGGCGAAAGCGCGCCCGAAGAGGCCGCGGAGCCCGAATGGCGCCGCGAGGTCTCCCGTCGCCTCGAGCAGTACCGCGCGCGCCACGGCCGCTCGCGCCCGGACGACTCCCAATCGGGTCTGCCGTTCCGGGAAGCGCCCATCCGCGAGGCCCCGTATCTCGAGGAGGAACTGCGCGAGCGGCGGCGGGCAATCGCGCGCCATAGGACCAAGGAGCGCGTGGAAATCTGCGTCCAGCCCGAGTTGGATTTTTCGAGCGCCCCGGACGACCGCGCGCATCCGCAGACGGCGCTTGTTCCGGTGGCGAGCCTCGCCGAACGCCGCTGGGCCGGCGCGATCGATGCACTGTTCCTCGGCATCACCTGCGCGGGATTCCTCGGATTGTTCCGGTCGCTCGGCGGTCAGATCGTGGTCGACAAGGCGGGCGCGATCGTCTACCTGATCGTGGGCTACCTCTTCTACGCGTTGTATTTTTTCCTTTTCTCGACGCTTGCGGGCGCGACTCCCGGCATGCAGCTCCGCGGCCTTAGTATCGTCCGCCTCGACGGTAGTTTGCCGGATACGCGGCAGCTCTTGTGGCGGAGCTTCGGATATCTTCTCTCCGGAGCCACGCTGATGCTCGGATTCCTGTGGGCGTTCTGGGACGAAGACCATTTCACATGGCAGGACCGCATCTCGCAGACCTATGTCACCGCCGCGGTCCCGATTTCCGATATGGACTCCTTCGAATTTCCGGCGGGCCGGCACACCTTCGCCCATAAGTAACCTCCCACGGAACGCCCGGAAGCCGAATCCCGCGAATTCCTCCGGCCGATGCTATAATGAATCTCGTTGACGACGGGGCAAAGGAAACGGGCATGAGTTCTCTCACTCGAAACATTGTCATCACGCTTTCAGCCGTGGTGTTCGGCTTCGTCGCGGTGGGCTACGTTCGCGGCCGCTCGGCGGGCGACAAAGCCTTCCGCGCGCTTACGGTTTACAGCGACGTGCTCGAGCACATCCAGCGCGATTACGTCGACGAGCCCGACATCCACCAGGTAACGTCCGGCGCGCTCCACGGCCTGCTCGATTCGCTCGACTCGGAGTCGAGCTACCTCAGCCCGCTCGAATATAACGACTACAAAGAACGAAGCGCAGCAACCGTCAAGGCCGAAGCGGGCGTCGCCCTGACCAAGCGTTTCGGATATATCAGCGTGATCGCCGTCCTGCCCGATAGCCCCGCGCAGAGAGCGGGCTTGCACCTCGGGGACGTCATCGAGAAAATCGGCGAGTTCACCACCGGACAAATGGCCATCGAGCAGGCCCAACTCCTCCGGAGCGGCGATCCGGGGAAGATCGTCAAGCTCTCGGTGATCCGGCGCGGCAAGGCGGAGCCG
>Ga0181521_10003220_pt1 | contig 19310 bp, 16 predicted proteins | sample PEATcosm2014_Bin_32_FD_119764 | JGI IMG/M metagenome (GOLD analysis project Ga0181521, IMG submission 119764) | Peatland microbial communities from MTU Mesocosm Facility, Houghton, MI, USA - PEATcosm2014_Bin02_60_metaG | ecosystem: Environmental > Terrestrial > Soil > Wetlands > Peat | place... | reverse complement strand
GGTGAGTACGGTGCCTCTGAAGGTCGCCCAGGTGCGGACCGCCACGCAGGTGACATCCGGATCGGGCGGTACGGGAACGGGTACGGGAGCAACTGGTACGCCAACGCCGATCACCGAATCGAGCGTCGTCAACCTGGTGGCGGATCTCGCGCAACGGCCCCTGAAAGGCGCCGGATTCGGCACGAACGCAGTTGCCTATGTCGATGACAACGGGATGCTCGAGACTGCGGTGGGGGATCCGGGCAGTTGCGTGCTTGTGGATGGAACCACCGGCCCGTGCGGCGCGCCAACTTACGCGGATGCGGAAACGCCCGGCGGGACTATAGACGGCGTGAACAACACGTTCACGCTCGCGAACACGCCACTCGGATCGAGCCTGATGCTGTTCCTCAACGGTCTCTATACGACGGCGAACTTCGATTACACATTGACCGGATCTACCATTCAGTTCGCGACCGGCGCAACCCCGCAGCCCGGTGACACCCTGACTGCTTCTTATCGCGTGGACACGTCGGCCGGCGGCGATATTGTCTCGCTGACGGCTCCGGGCGGCGTGCTTCACACCGCGGCGGCCCAGGTGATCTGCAGCGCGGCAGGCACCAGCACCGGCGCGGCGGCCTGGACCAGCCTGGGTGGATGCAATATACCGGTGGCCGGCTTGCTCTCCGGCGACCGGATCGAGGTGCGGGCCACTTTCGCGCATTCCGGTACGACCACGGGATTCAGTTTTCAGGTGAACTGGGGGACCACAACGATCCTGGCGAGAAGCGGCGCCCCGCAGGATTCCGGGGCGGCCGGGCGCGCGGACGCCGCGATCACGGCCGGAGGGGCTCAGGTGAGCATCGAGAGTTGGGGCAGCGTGCTGCCGTTTCAGGCGGGAATCCTGAACGCGCCGGCACAGGCGGGACTCGAAGTGATTTTCCTCGGGGAGGTTTCGCAGGCGGGGTCCGACAGCATCACTTTGACGAACTTTACTGTATTGCGGTACCCCGGCACTTAGACCGGGGCTATTTTCCGGCGATTTGCCGCTCGGTAACTGTTACCCTGGAAGCCAGCCGGAACCGGATAACAGTGCCCGCCCCCAGTGCGTCGCCGGACCCGATCAGTTTCGTCCACGGGTCGGTTGAGATGGCGACGCGCTGGCCATCGGAGGTCGCCAGGGTCGCAAGTCCCAGTTCGACGCGTGCGTTGGCTGAGCTCACGATTCGTCCCGTAACGCGTGCGCCTCGTTCGGCGATCGCCAGCCCGTCAACGACAAGCGGCTCGACGAGCGATGCCTGGAATATCCCGCCGGCGAGGGTTTTGTCGCTGGACAGGGATTCGTCGAGCCGGACGGGAATCGCCATCCCCGATTGCAGGGTGACATGCCGTGGCGAGAACGCGGGCGCGGGAGGCGCGGGCTCCGGCGCGGTTTTTTGCTCCACCGGCTGTTCGACCGCCTGTGGTTGCGGCTTGGGCAAAATCGCCCCCGCGGGCGCCTCGTAGGGCCCCGGCGTCCACTGCGTTGGCTTGGCGTTGGCCGTCCTGGCCATCAAAATGGGTTTGTTTTTGCGAATGACGGTTTTTGCCGGTTCGTCGTATACCGGTTGTGGCGCGGCTGCTCGTGCCGGCGGAGGTGCCGGCGCGTGTGGAATCGGACTCGGCTTTGCCACTTGGGTAACAGCCACGGGGCTAACCGCTCGAGGACGTTCCGGCTTGGATGCCGGAGCCGCCGCTGGAATCGGCGGGGCTTGCGTCATCTTTATCGCCAAGCCCCCGGCGAGGGCTGCGCCAACCAGCAGAAAACCGATGTGCCGGAGCTTCATTATTAATATCTACTCTCTGCGTGCTAAACCCATCGACGGTAAAATGTTTCTGTGAGTTTCCCTCAAACTCTCCGTATCGGCAATGTCACCGTCTCGCCGGCGACGGTGCTCGCCCCTATGGCGGGCGTCACCGACACGGTTTTCCGGCGTTTTATCCGCAATTTGGGCGGCTGCGGTCTTATTATGACCGAATTTACCAGTTCGCACGGCGTCAGCGCGTCTCTCAGAGCGGATAAATCGAGGAAGCCGAACCGTACCCTGCAGCGTTATCTTACGTTTACTCCCGAGGAGCATCCTATTTCGGCGCAGCTGTTCGGAGCCGATCCGGAGACCATGGCCACCGCGGCGCGGGTTTGCGAAGATCTTGGCTTCGACATCCTCGACATCAACTTCGGCTGTCCAGTGAATAAGGTAGTCAAATGCAACGGCGGGTCGGGACTGCTGCGCGATCTTCCATTGGTCGAGACCCTGCTGCGCACGGTGCGCAAGGCGATCGCCATCCCGTTCACGTGTAAATTCCGCGCCGGCTGGAACGATGAAGAACTGGTAATGATCGAGATGGCGCGCATGGCGGAGGATTGCGGTCTGCAGGCCGTCGCGCTGCATCCGCGCACGCGCGAGCAGGGCTACGCGGGCAAATCCGACTGGTCGAGAATCGCCGCCGTGAAAGCCGCCGTGAAGATTCCCGTGATTGGAAACGGAGACATCGTCACGCCGGAAGACGCCGTCCGGATGGTGGATGAAACCGGTTGCGACGCGGTGATGATCGGCCGGACCGCTTCCTCGAACCCGTGGATTTTCCGCCAGATCGAGCAGTATCTCGCGACCGGGCATTACGACCAGCCGAGTCATCGGGACCGCTACGAAATGATGCGGACTTATTACGCCATGCTGCTCGCCCGCGGCGAAGACGATTCCGTGGGAAAGATGAAACAGTTCGCGACCTATTTCACGCATGGAATTCGCGGAGGCGCCCAACTGCGCGTCGCCATCTATCAGGCGAAAGAGGCGAATCGGATTGCGGATTTAGTCGACGAGTTCTTTAGTGGCGATGAAGAATGCTCTCGACTCGTTCTGGCCTGAAGCGATCTCCGTCCATGAGTTGAACGCGTCCCGGAATTGCACGAGCGAGGTCGCAAATCGCCCGGAGGTCTTTCCGGCCAGAGCGACGCAACCGCCTTTGCGCACGCCGCGCGCGATCTCCGGCAACAGGTCCGGCTGCCAGTAGAGCCAGCAAACGATGAGATCCCACGAGTTGGGGGCGACGCGGTACTCGTGATTTTCGAGATCCGCGCGAATCGAGTGAACACCCGGGATCTCGCTTACCTCGATATCGACGGCCGTAACGTTCCACCCGCGTTTCGCCAGCCAGCGCGAGTGCCGGCCGGATCCGGCGGCGAGGTCCAGCGCATTGCCGGCGTGCAGACTGGCCAACGCGTTGACCAGGACGCTGTCGGCATCAGGCATTGTTCTTCTGTTCCAGAAGAATGGTCCGCGTCGGGAACGGCATCGTTATGCCTTCCTTTGTCAGCCTCTTGAAGAGGCGTTTGCGCAATTCGCTCTGCGCGAGATACTGGCTTCCGTACTCGTCTACGCTGAAGTTCACCTGAAACACGAGCGCCGAGTCGCCGGGGCCGGGGCTGAACAGAATATAGGGCGCCGGGTCGGCCAGGAGTCCATGTACTTCGGCGGCCGCCGCGACGGTTTCTTCCAAGAGAATTGCCTGCACGCGATCGACGTCGGAATCGTAGCCGACGCCGACGGAGACTGACATCCCGATGCGCTGGTCGGGCAGATAGTAGTTCGTATAAATAGCCTGACCCAGCTTGCTGTTGGGAACAATCACCAGATTGTTACTGGTGCCCCGCATCATGGTGCAGCGCCAGTTGATATCGGTGATGTAACCTTCTTCTCCGGTGTTCAGTTTGATGTAGTCCCCGATATGCACCAGGCCGGATATGGAAACGTAGAAGCCGGCGAAGAGGTTCGAAAGCGTGTCCTGCAATGCGAGCGCAACAGCCAGACCGCCCACGCCGAGAGTGGTGAGGATCGGGGTGAGGCTGACATTGAAAATTCTTAAGAGCCCGGCTCCTCCGAACAGGACCACGGCAAGCTGCGCCAGTTTCCGGGTCAGGCTGGTTACCGACTGCGCACCGGTCACCCGTCCACCGTAAAATCGAACCGCGTTTCCCACCAGCCGGCTCATCGCCATGGTGAGCGATAAGATCCAGAGCACAGCCAGCGTTCTGGGGATGTACCTGAGATAGGCCTTCGGTATTTCGGAGTTCTGCGTGGCCAAATGCAAACCCAGAATGATCGACCACAGGACAACAGGGCCGCGCAAACTCCCGGCGACCAGGACCTCGAGATTGCTTTCCGTTCCCGCCGCCCATGCGCGCACGATCCGGAAAAGCAGACTGCGTATAACGAGCCCTGCAAGTATCGTCGCCGCCAGCAACGCCAGCGGTACCAGAAGTTGGGAGGGGTGGTCCAGCAATTGCCGTAGTGGGTGCATGAATCTGCTATTGTCCCAACATATTCGGCACGCCGGCCTGCACGTTGGGCAAGGCGCCGGCGTCAACCGTTATTGATGGGTCGCGGTTCCACAGGCCGGAGTGTGTTTGTTGGCATCGTGCTGTGCGTGGGAACCACTCTGTGGGGTTCCGGCGGCCAGGAGGATTCGCCGAAAGAACAGGCCGCGGCTTTGGCGAAAAAGGCGAAGAAAGCGGCTAAATCCAGTGAGCAGGCGAACGCCTACCTGCTGTATTCCGAAGCGGCGGCGCTGCAGCCCGCAAACAAGAAGCTGAAGGAGAAAATGGCGACGCTGCAGTCCCGCGCCGCGCTCCAGTCGAAGCCTGTTCCGGCAGAAAGCTCAGACGCCGATCCTGCGCCTGACGAGCCGGACCTGGCCCGTCCGATTCTCGCCCCTGAAGACCTTTTCGACAGCCTTACGGCGCGCGAGTTTGCCCGCGCCCGTCAACCGCAGGGGCCGCCGGAGCTGAAGGCCCGGCCTGGCACGCAGGACTTCGATACGGTCGGCACCGCGCGGACGCTGTTCGATCAGGTGGCGCGGCGTTTCGGGCTCGATACCGTTTACGATGGCGATTATCCGCCGGCAGGCCGCCAGATCCGCTTCCGCATCTCCGGCATCGACTATCGCGAGGCCCTGCACGATTTGGAGGCGATGACGAATTCTTTTGTGATTCCTCTCTCCTCTCGTTTGTTCATGGTGGCGCAGGATACCGCTCAGAAGCGCAACGATCTGGAGCAAACGATCGCCCTCTCGATTCCGGTTCCGCCGGCACTGACGACACAGGAGCTGACCGAGATCGCACAGGCGGTGAAACAGGCCACGAACATCGACAAGATGGCGTGGGACACGGTGCAGAGCGAGGTTGTGATTCGCGATCGAATCTCCCGCGCGCTGCCCGCGCAGGCCCTTTTTCAGCAGCTTCTCTCCTGGCGGCCGGAAGTGCTGATCGAAGTGGAGTTTCTCGAGGTCACCGACAGCGACATCATCAACTACGGCTTCAACGTTACGAATCAGTTCCCTGCGATCTATCTCGGACAAATAATGAACAATGTGGTCACCTTTCCTTCGGGCCTTACTGCCCTGCTGTCGTTTGGAGGGGGTAAGACTCTGATCGGCTTGGGCGTAGCCCAGGCGCAGGCCATGTTTAACGAGAGTGTTTCGAACGCGCGCACGTTATACCGCGCGCAAGTGCGCTCCGTGAACGGCCAGCCCGCCACTTTCCACGTCGGCGAGAAGTATCCGGTGATCACGCAGCAATATGCCGGCGCTCTGCCGGCGGGTACGACTGGACAGGTTTACGCCCCGCCCCCGTCATTCACGTTCGAGAATCTGGGCGCGGAAGTTAAGGTGACGCCGCACGTCCACGGCGTGGACGGCGTCACGCTCGCGGTCGAAACCAGCTTTGAACTGCTGGCGGGAACCGCGGTGAACAGCATTCCCATCATCGCCCGCCGTCAGCTCAACACCCAAGTTCGGCTGCTGGACGGTGAATGGGCGGTTGTCGCAGGCATGTTGAGCCCCACCGATTCGAAAGCTGTGAGCGGATTCTGGGGACTGGCCCGGATACCGCTGATCGGCAATCTGTTCAGGCAGACAACGAAAGACAAAGAACGGGAGAACCTGTTGATTGCAATCAGACCTCATTTGCTTTCGCTGCCTCCCGATCAGATCGTGACGCCCAAGGTCCGCGTGGGTACGGAAACGCGGCCGTTAACTCCGCTGTAGAGGATAGAAGCGCTCGCTTGCCACCCGCTGTCGCGAGCGATACCCTGAAGACACGAGCAGTCGACCGCCGAACTCCTCGAAGCATTCGAGGCGCTGCCACCTGACGAGAAACGGGTCTTCACCGCCCAATTCCTGCGGCGGGCAATCCCGTTCGATTCGGGCCCGCTCGACGATGAGGAAACAGCGCAGGGTGCGTTTCTGGTGCAGAACGCGGTCACATTGCGAATCCAGTGGCATCGAGGCTGATCACGTGCCGGAACATGACGATCGCCCGGTTTGCGGCGGAGCTGACCAAGCTCTTTCCCGAATTTCCGTAATTAATGGATTCGACCGGCCTCGCGGGCAGATACGACATGACCATCAATTTCAGTCCGCCCGGCGTGGTCGAGAGCATCCGAGTCCCGGGCGCAGGCGGGGACGCGGCGGCGGAACCGGACGGCGCGATTTCGCTTTCCGAAGCGCTGAACAGGCGGCTGGGTCTGAAGCTGCAATCGCGCAAGGTGATGGCGCCGATGCTCGTCATCGATCATGTGAATGAGATGCCGACGGAGAACTGATCGGCACTCAAAGTTTGGCTACCGCGATGACGTTGTCGTCCGGTTTCCGGTCCACCAGCTTGTTCCATGGATCGATGCCCGCTTTCACCGGCAGCCGGTCGACGGGAATGGTGAACTCGGTCTCGTTGCGCTCAATTTTGTGTTTGACCATGTAGAGCGGTTTGCCGTCCTTGTCGAGCACGCCGATGTCGATCCAATCGGCCAGCGGCACTTCCTTTTCCTCGCCCAGTTCGCCTGCCCGGATTTTCTTCGCGGCCACCTTCAGCTTCACTTCGAACTTCCCGTCGGAGGTTCGCCGGTACGTTGCCGATAAGGCCCGATTCTCGTACAGAGTGATCGTTTCGAACATGTCGTGGACGATGTAAGAGTACGCCGGCGGGACGATTTTACGCAGCCGGTCGATCAGTTCCACGGAGTTCGTATAGGGCGGTTCCTGAAATGCCACAGCCTGCAAGTAATCGTGCAATGCCCGGTTGACGTTGTCTTCGCCCGCGTAATCCTGCAGCGCGTAAAAGATCACGCTGGCCTTGTTGTAATGAATATAGGGCTGATTCTCCACCCGCTCCAGCGGCAATTCCTTCTTCCGCTCCAGACTGCGGCCCGTCAGGTAACGATCCATTTCATATTTCAGGAAGCGCCGCATCTGGTCCGGTCCCACTTCGTGTTTCATCACCATCAGCGCGGTATATTGGGCCAGCGATTCGGACATCAGCGTGGACCCCTGCACGTTCGCGCCGATCACCTGATGCGCCCACCACTGATGCGCCACTTCGTGGGCAGTCACGTAGAACGGATAATCGATGTCCTCATCGCTCTTCGGGTCCACCCTGGCGATGAAGCCTATGGCCTCCGAGTACGGAATGGAAGCCGGAAAGGACTGCGCGAACACGGCATAGCGCGGAAACTCCATGATCCGCAGCGTTTTGTTCTGATACGGACTGAAATTAGCCGTGCAATAGGCGAGCGCCGCCCGCATGCCCTTCATCATCTTTTCGATGTTGTACTCGTGACCGGGATGATAGTAGACGCCGAGCGCCACATCCTGCCAGCGATCGCGCAGCACGCTGTAACGGGCCGAGAGCACCGAAGAGAAGTCCAGAATTTTTCCGCGCGACTTATATTCGAAAAAGCGGCGGCCGCCGTCGGTCCACTGCCGGACCAGTTCCCCGGGCGCGATGGCGATCTGGTCCGGGCTGGTGCTCACCACCGCATCGAACGCCACCCAATCGGCGTCGCTCGAGATGTAAGTGTTCCGCCTCGCGGCCACATCGTTCAGGTCCGCCATGCGCTCCTTGGGAGCCAGTCCGTATTTGCGCCGCGTATTGTCTTCCGCCAGCTCCGCATCATCCTGATACCCGAAGTGCGGGAGCACCCCGCTGTTCAGAAACGATCCGTTGTAGACCACGAAAGTCGGGGCTTGGTTGTTCGAAAAACCGTGCGGCGCGTAAGCCAGCGAGAAGTTCAGCTTTGCGGTCGCGCCGGGAGCCAGGGGCTGGTCGAAGCGGTACACCGCGACATCCATGGCGCGTTCGTCGGATTGAAGTTTCGCGGCGGGAGTGAATTGGAGATCGCGCTCCCTGAAATTCTCCGGCAGGCTGACCAGCACCCTGTCCACCGGTTGGGAAGTCTTGTTCGCGATGTCATAGGACCCGGTGATTTTTACGCTGCGCCGTTCCGGATGAAGATCGACGCGGATGCGGACAGCCGTGATGCGGGGCTGCGGTGCGTTGCGATACTTCCTGTACTCTTTCTCGTAACGCGCCTGCAGCATTTCCCGCTGTTTCCGCGTCCGGTAGGTATTCAGGACATTCGTGTTGTGGAAAATGAACCCACCCAGCGCCGCGACAGCCGCCAGCGCACCGAGCGCGATCCACCTCTGAGGCCCACCGAACCGTCTGCGCGCCAGCGTCCGGCGCCAGCGCCAGCCCGTGGCCAGTCCCCGCACCTGGAATAGATGCGCGGCCAGCGCCAGCAATATGGCGAACGCGGCCCAATAGCCATCGAACCAGAACACCGGCGGCAGAAAATGCCCGTATCCGTTCATGTCCGAATACGTGTAGCCGGGACTTCCATCGTAGGTGTAAAGGTTGTGCTCCAGCCCCAGTTGGCCCATGAAGGTGCTGGCCAGGTAATAGAGCACCATGACGAAATGTCCCATGTACTTGTTGTTCACCAGCGTCTGCACGGTGATGGCGAGGACACACAGCAACCAGTAGTCGATCAGCTTGAGCCCGAACAGGTCCTTCAGATACAGCGCCGGCTCCAGATGCTTGTAGCCCTTCGCCAGCTGGATTCCCATCCCGGTTGCCATGACGACACCCATCAGCACCACCTGCACCAGGCACAGCGCCGCCAGTTTCGACAGAAACAGTACCCAGCCCGGCAGCGGCAGAGTATCGACCAGTTCATGCGCGCGGGCATCGCGATCGCGCCACACCAGTTCGCCCGAATAAAACGTAATGACGATCAACACAAACAGCGCGAACGATCCGCCCACCAGCTCGATCATCTGATAAGCGACCGGCCAGGTCGGCGTGCCGTAAAGCGCTCCCGTAGTGCGGGCTACCGCGATCATGAACAGAACGCCCGCCAGAACGATGACGGCGAAGTAGATGTTTTTCACCGTTTCCCGGAAGCCGAGCCGGGTAAGCCGCAGCATCGCCCGCAGGTTCGCCCCAGTGGAAAAAGTCCGCGCGGCAGGCAGGGTTTTATCGATAAAAGCCGCAGCCGGTTCGACCGCGGCTTTCTTCCGCGGGGCATGCCGGCCTTCGAGCGCGTAGACAAGCTGAAACTTGAAATAAGTGAACACCATGAGCGCCCCGGCCGCTCCGGCCCACAGCAGCCTATTCCAGAGCAGCACGCCTTCCATCGCAATCAGGCGGGTGTTCTTCTCGGAAACGGTCCAGTATTCCGTGACGCGGGCCATCGCGATCGTGCCGAAGGGATCGAGCAGCGCGGCGATAAACTTCTCCTCGATCTTGTTGGAGAGGCTGGCGGCGATCAGGTAGCCGATCAACAGGATGACGCTGGTCATGTAGACCGGCAAAATCTTCCGCGTGAGCGCGGCCATCGAGAAAAACAGCGACCCTGTCACCAACAGGTTCGGAATTACAAATACCAGGTACGGCTGTATGTACGCACGTAAATGATTGGGACCGAACAGCGTATGGTCGACGAAGGGCATCGCCGTTCCCAGCGCCAGCCCCATCGCGATACCCGCAAAAATCGCCGCGAGAATCAACATCGACGCGAGGAATCGCCCGCCCAGATACGCCGCCTTGCCGATGGGCGCGGTGAAGAAGAAGGAGTGTGTTTGATTTTCGAAATCCCGAAACGCGGCCTTGCCGGCTATCGCCGAAACGATCAGAAGTCCGTAGTAGCTGAGAATCGAAATGAATGCCGTCAGTGTGAAAGGCGAATTCACCAGTACCTTTCCGCCTCCGCCCATCGACACCGACGCGCCCTGGAAAGCCCCGCCCGCCGTCACCATCAGCAGGAACGCAATCGCGGCCAGCACCAGAAAATAGATGTACGTGGAAATAGACCGGACATACCGCGCCACGTCGAACCGGATAATTTTGAAGATCATGCCGCGGCTCCACTTGCTGCGCCATTGGGCACCCCGCCCGCCTGCGACACGTGCCGGAAATACAGGTCTTCCAGATCCGGCTCCACCAGTTCGAATCCCGCCGCCGGCGCCGCGTCGCCGTATACGCGCACCAGCGTCTTTCCACTCAGCAGGCGTGACGAAAGGACGGAAAAACTCTCCTTGTGCGCGGCTAATTCCGCGCGGGAAATCAATTTCTGCCAGATTCGTCCGCGCAGCGACCGCGCCAGTTCCAGAGGGTTGCCTTCCACCAGCACGCGCCCCAGGTTGATAATCGCCATCGACTGACACAGGTCGCTCACATCGCTGACAATATGTGTCGACAGAATCACCACGACCTGTTCGCCAATCTCACTCAGCAGATTGTGAAAGCGGACGCGCTCTTCCGGGTCGAGACCGGCCGTCGGCTCGTCGACGATGATCAGTTTCGGGTCGCCGATCAAAGCCTGCGCGATTCCGAAGCGCTGCTTCATGCCGCCCGAATAAGTCCCCAGGCGCTGATGGCGGGCGTCCCACAGATTGGTCTGGCGCAGCAGCGCTTCCACCAGCGCCTTTCGCCGACTGCCGTTCGAGACGCCTTTCAGGTCCGCGAAATGATCCAGCATTTCGAGCGCGGTGACCTTCGGATAGAGGCCGAACTCCTGCGGCAGGTAGCCGAGCACCCGGCGCACACGGTCGTGCTCGCGCAGGACGTCGATCTCGTCCAGAAGCACGCTGCCCGAATCGGCTTCCTGCAGAGTTGCCAGGATGCGCATCAATGTGGACTTGCCCGCTCCGTTCGGCCCCAGCAGGCCGAACATTCCGGAGCCGATATTGAGCGAGACGTCCCGTAAAGCCTGCACGCCGTTCCCGTAGCGCTTGGAAAGATTCTGAATCCGCAATCCTTGCGTCATACGCAGAGTTTACCTATGTAGCGATCTACTTCGCAAGCTCCCGAACACACTCAAGGGAACCCGTGCCGGCGTATACGCGATGGGGCGAAGCAGGCTCCTTCAAGTGAAACAGACGAGCGTTAATTCCTACAGCTTCGGTGCGTAGTAGCCTTTGCGGGCCCGCACCACGAGATCCTTCCGCCCCTTTGTCCTGACCGTCACGGGATGGTACAAGCCATCCGTCTTGAGGGGCTCCGGGCGGTAAAAGATGTTGTACTGGTGGCGCAGTTCGTTGGCGATGTTCTCAAAAGACTGATCGAGATCTTCGATTTTGAACGGGAAGAATGCCTGGCCCCCGGTCTCCTCGGTCAGGTAGCGGAGAACTTTGTCGCCTTCGCTGTCGTCGCGCGTGATGTTGGTTGAGATCGCATAGATCACCACGTCGGCCTTCTGGGCCATCTCGAGAGCCTGATCGCGCGACTTTCGGCTTTCCGTGTCCATCCCGTCGCTGATCACGATCATGGCGCGACGGAATTTATCGCGCGGCTGATCCATCATCAGCTTTTCTTTGGCGGCGAAGTAGATGGCGTCGTAGAACGCCGTTCCGCCGCCGGGCCGCATGCTTTTGACGCCTTCTTCGAGCTTTCGGATGTCATCGGTCAGGTCGCTTACCATCTCGGCGGCGCTGTCGAAGCTCACCAGCATGAGCCTGTCCTCACGCGGGCGCACAACGCTCTGGATGAACCGGATCGCCGCCTGTTGCTCGAAGCGGAACTGCTCGCGAATGCTGTTGCTGGTGTCTACGAGTACGGCCAGACGAAGCGGAAGATCGGATTCAGCCGTGAACTGCTGAATGGTTTGGGGCTTCTTGTTCTCGACGACGTCGAAATCCGCTTTCGTCAGGTCCGTGACAAACCGGCCCTTCTTGTCGGTGACCGTGAACAAAATGTTGACGCGAGTCACATCGAGAACGATGCGCGTAGGGTCGTCGGACTCGCCGGCGGCGTTGCCGGGTGTTTGGGTGGCTGCCGCACTTTTTTGCTGCTGCGGCGCGGTCTTCTGAGCCATCAGGAGAGACGCCAAACACATAACCCCGCACAAAGCCCCGATACAGAGCAATTTCATATGGCTACATTCTATCGCCCCGATCGAATCTCAGTTCCATTCCGGCACGGCCCGTCCGCATCGGAAAGGCCACCGGACGGGATGAGCCTGCGCGTGCTCACGCATCGCTCACCCCGGCTGCGCGTTCCAGCGCTGACATGGGCCGAGCTACTTAAGGCCGGCGTAAAGATACATCACCACCAACGCGACCCCGTAGACGGCGGTGACGATCGTAAGTGCGATCCCCACGTGATCGACCCGAGTCAGCGCACGGGCGGTTTCCCTTTGATTGGCAATCAGTTGGCCGGTTGGATCCTCAATATGCAGGAAATCGTCTTCATGGTGTCCGACGATCCATCGATAAACGGCGATTACCGCGACGACCACTGTCATCGCGATCAGAACAATCATTGAAGCTGGCATGCAGCACCTCCTGTCAGGTTTGCGATATTCCCAACGCAACTGAATGGCCGAATTCCGGCAATAGATTTTCTCTATAATTCCCGATCCCGGCCGATATGTACCTTAATGAGTGCGGTCAGTTCCGTAAATCCCGGGGTTGCCAGCTTGTCCCAGTTGCTGTCGAACACGGGATCGGCGACGGTGACTTCAGCTTTGTCCACCCCGGCGGTGCAGTCGGCCTTGAAAAACGCTTCGACCGGCGATCTGGTGCAGCTGAGCGATCAAGCGCTCCAATTGCAGGAGACAAACAGCTTGTTCAGTAATCCCGCTTCCTCATCGACAGCGGCGACGCCGGATAGTCTCCTCCTGCAGGCGCTGAACAGTTCACTGGCGGGATCGACCAATGCGGGATCGACAGCGGGTTCGACGGCGGCATCATTGGCGGCCGCGTCAACATCGGCAACGGCAACGGCGACTCTGGCGCTGGAACAGGTGTCGGACCTTTTCGGGACGAATTCCGGTTCCGGAAATGAGCCGTTGAGTATTCTCGGTTGAGCCTCGGGCCAGTCACCTCGGGAGCGAAGCCTTCCATTCCACGAGGTCCGGTGGAAGGGGTGATTCCACAATGACTTGCTCGCCCGTCGCGGGACTGCGGAATCCCAAGCGGTGGGCGTGCAGGAAGTAGCGATTCCAGGGCGAGGCTTTCCCGCCATACAGCCGGTCTCCCGCAACAGGGTGCCCGAGCGCGGCCATGTGCGCACGAATCTGATGCGTGCGTCCGGTACCGATCCGAATCTCAAGGAACGTGAATCCGGAGTAGTTTTCGATCGCCTTCCAGTCCGTCAGCGCACTGCGCCCGGAGCTCAGTCGCGCCGTCATGCGCGCGCGATTCCGCGGATCGCGCGCGATCGGTTTCTGAAAGCGGCCGGATCCGGTCAGCGTCCCTTCAACAAGGGCAAGGTAAATCTTCTCGACCCTGCGCGATTGGAATTGCGCGGCGAGATCCCGATGGGCTGCGTCCGTTTTCGCGACCAGCAGCACGCCGGTGGTGAATCGGTCGAGACGGTGCACGATGCCCGGCCGCAGGTCGCCGCCAATGGTTGAAAGCACGCTGAATCGATGCAGTAGCGCATTTACGACGGTCCCCGCATGCACGCCGGCGCCGGCGTGGACCACCATTCCGGCGGGCTTGTCGATGGCCACGACACCCGAGTCTTCATAGAGAACCGAGAGAGGGATGTCTTCGGCGCGGGCTTTCAGGGCGGCGAGGTGGGCGGGCTCGACACCGATCTCTTCCGAGCCGCGAAGGATGGCTGACGGCTTGCCCGGGGCTCCGTTCACATGCACGCGGGCTTCGCGAATCCAGGTCTGCAGCCGCGACCGGCTGTATTCCGGCAGCCTCTCACGCAGAAAGGCGTCAAGCCGCTTGCCTCGATCCCTGGGTTCAGCCTTCAGCAGCATCTATATTCCGCGATTGTTCCGGACCGGATTTGCGCAAACGGTAAAGTGGTAAAAGTCATCCTGAATGTTGGAAGAAATCACAGTCTCGGGCGCACGCCAGCATAATCTGAAGAACATCAGCGTAAGAATTCCGCGCAATACCCTGACGGTTATCACGGGTTTGAGCGGGTCCGGCAAGTCCTCACTTGCATTCGACACTATATACGCCGAGGGTCAGCGGCGCTACGTGGAAACGTTGTCGACTTTCGCGCGCCAGTTCCTGGATCAGATGGAACGGCCGGATGTCGATTCGATCGACGGCCTGAGCCCGTCCATTTCCATCGATCAGAAAACCACCGGCAGAAGTCCGCGCAGCACTGTAGGCACGATAACTGAAATCTACGATTACCTGAGATTGTTGTACTCGTCGATCGGCATTCCGCATTGCCCGGTGTGCGGCAGTGAAATCTCGCGGCAGACCACGGAGCAGATACTGAAGCACGTGCTGTCTCTGCGGCCGGAGGACCGCATACTCGTGCTGGCTCCGATTGTGCGCGGGCGCAAAGGGGAATTCAGGAAAGAGCTGGAAAAGCTGGCGCGTCAGGGCCTGCTCAAAGCTCGCATCGATGGCGTCATCCGGTCGCTGGAGGACGATATTTCGCTCGACAAGCGCCGCAATCATACGATCGAAGTCATCGTCGACCGCCTTCTGGTGAAACCCGGCATCGAGAAGCGGCTGGAGGCCTCGATCGAGACGGCGACGCGCCTGGCGAACGGTCTGGTTCTGATCTCGGTCGTCGATGGCGAGGAGCGTTTGTATTCGCAGAAGCTGGCGTGTGTGGAATGCGGGGCGAGTGTGCCGGAGCTCGAACCGCGGTCGTTTTCCTTCAACAGCCCTTATGGCGCGTGTGAAGAGTGCGCCGGAATCGGCAGCACCTGGGCGTTCGATCCCGACAAGATCATCGTCGACCCGGCAAAGCCATTGCTGGAAGGGGCTTTAGGACCGGGAGCCGGATCGAGCCGGGTCACGAACAAGGTGCAGGATCTGGCGAAGTCACTGCGCGCCAGGCTGAAAAACCCCTGGGAGAAATTACCGCTTGCCACGCGGGAGACGCTCCTCGCCTGTATTCTCGGCACGCTCGAAGAGATTTACCGCGATGCGCCGGAGGGCTACGGGGAGTGGCTCACGGAGTATATGTCGCCCGTGCCTTGCCCGGCTTGTGGCGGCAAACGCCTCCGCCCCGGCAGTCTGGCGGTACGGGTGAAGAACATCTCGATCGCCGAGTTCACCGCTATGCCCCTGGCGCGGGCGTTGATCACGGCACGCTCGTGGCAGTTGACGGACCGCGAGAATCAGATTGCCGGGCGGGTGGTCGATGAGATCCGGCGGCGCCTGGAATTCCTCGGATCCGTGGGACTCCACTATCTGAGCCTCGATCGGGCCGCATCGACCTTATCCGGTGGAGAAGCCCAGCGAATCCGGCTGGCCACGCAGATCGGCTCGAAGCTGCGCGGAGTGCTGTATGTGCTCGATGAGCCTTCGATCGGCCTGCATCCGCGCGACAACGATCGTCTGCTCGATACGCTGACGGCGCTGCGCGATATGGGCAACACGGTGCTCGTGGTGGAGCACGATGCGGAGACGATCGAGCGCGCCGATTACGTGATCGACCTCGGGCCGGGGGCGGGCCGGCTCGGCGGCGATCTGGTAGCGAGCGGGACTCCGGCCGAAATACGCGCCAGCGCAGCGTCGCTGACCGGCCAATATCTGCGTGGCACGTTGTCGATACCGATGCCGGCGATCCGGCGTGCAGGCAGCGGCGAATCGATCCACATTCGCGATGCACAGGAACACAACCTGAAAGGGATCGATGTGGAGTTCCCGCTGGGGCGGTTGATCGTGGTGACGGGCGTCTCGGGCAGCGGCAAATCGACTCTGGTGAACGACATTCTGTATCGCGCGCTGGCGCACGAAATTTACGGGTCCCACGACGCGCCGGGTACGCACGGAGAGATTTCGGGGATGGCGAGCGTGGATAAAGTGATCAAGATCGACCAGTCGCCAATCGGCCGGACGCCGCGTTCCAATCCGGCGACTTACACCGGCCTGTTCGCGCCGATTCGCGATTTCTATGCTCTGCTGCCCGAGTCGAGGGAGCGCGGTTACAAGCCGGGGCGCTTCAGTTTCAATGTCAAAGGGGGCCGCTGCGAAGCCTGCCAGGGCGATGGGCTGAAGCGCATCGAGATGAACTTCCTGCCGGATGTCTATGTGACCTGCGACGTCTGCCGGGGCAAGCGCTACAACTACGAAACCCTGCAGGTGAAATATAAAGGGCATTCGATCGCGGACCTTCTCGGGCTCACCGTCGAAGAGGCCCTGCCGGTGCTGGAGACGAATCCGCAGATTCGCCCGAAGCTGCAGACGCTGCTCGATGTCGGGCTTGGTTACATCCACCTCGGACAGTCGTCCACGACGCTTTCGGGCGGCGAAGCGCAGCGCATCAAGCTGGCGAAGGAACTCAGCAAGCGGCAGACGGGGCGGACGTTTTACGTGCTTGACGAGCCGACAACGGGCCTTCACTTCGAAGACGTTCGCAAGCTGCTGGAAGTGCTGCAGCGGCTGGTGGATCTGGGGAACACGGTGTTGGTAATCGAGCACAATCTGGACGTGGTCAAGTGCGCGGACTGGATCATCGATCTGGGCCCGGACGGCGGCGAAGACGGCGGAAAGCTGGTCGCCGCGGGAACGCCCGAGCAGGTGATGCGGGTGCGGAAGAGCTACACGGGCGAGGCACTGCGCAAGGTGCTGCAAAGGGGCCGGGCGGCTTAAGAAACCGAATTGGTCAATATGAGTGACCAGTCAAAAATAGTGTCTGATATAATTGGGGGATGGAACAGCTCAATGCGTCGAAGTTCAAGGAGCAGTGTCTTTCGCTGCTGGATCATCTCGATCCTGACGGCATCGTCATTACAAAACACGGGAAGCCTGTCGCCCGGCTGATTCCAATCGAGTCCGGTTGCGCGGACCTGATCGGCAGCCTGAAGGGCAAGATAAAGGTGTCGGACGATATTTTCTCCACGGGAATCAAGTGGGATGCTGAATCTTGACACCCAGATTTTCTTGTTTGCTTTGGACGGCTCGCTGACACCCGCCGAACGCAGATTGCTGGCGTCCAACCCATGGGGTATCTCGGCGATCGTTCTTTGGGAAGTGGCAAAGCTCGCACAGTTGGGCCGTATCGCAATCGACGTGGAGTCCGCCGAGTTCAGCCGAATTTTCGCACGGGTGCATGTCTGGCCGCTCGACTTGGCGGTATGCAGAAAATCCACGGAACTGGACTTCGAGAGCGATCCGGCGGATGAGCTGATCGCGGCGACCAGCATCGTCCATCGCGTTCCCTTGCTCACGCGGGACCGGAGAATCCGCCGGTCGCAACTGGTACCAATAGCGCGCACCTGAATCGTCGTCGGCTGAGCCTGAAGTACAATATGAGGGTGACTTTCGACGAAAGTCTGGAGAAGCTGAAGGAACGCCACGAAGCGCTTACCCAGACGGTAGAAATCATCGCAGGCATGCAGAAGGACAACGAAAGGCGTGCGGCTGAGCGCTCCGCCGAAATCGACAGGCGATTCCTTGAGACTGACAGACGCATGGGACAAGTGCTCGAAGCGATCACACAACTGGGCCACATCGCGGAATCCCACGATCACAGGCTTGATAACCTCGAAGGTAATTCTCGCTAACGCGGGGAAATCCGGTTTGGCTTCCGGCCATCAGGCTCTGTGGATAACTACTACGGCGTTGCCCCCATCGATCTCTCCAGATTGAAAACCATCTCGCTCGCCGAGCGCGGCGGTAAGGTGAAACAGGCCGATTTCGCGCGCGTTTACGAGCCCGGCTCCGGCATAACCGGCTTTCTCGAAAGTCTGCCGCACATCCTCGCGGGGGACGCGCTGCGGAACATCGTCGAGGCGATCGCCGCGGCGCGCGAGAAGCGAAAGCCGGTGATCTGGGGCATGGGCGGCCATGTGATCAAGTGCGGGCTCGCGCCGGTCCTGATCGACCTGATGCGGCGCGGATTTGCCACGGCTTTCGCGATGAACGGCTCGGCGGCGATCCACGATTTCGAAATCGCGCTGGCGGGCCATACGAGCGAGGACGTGGAAGCGGTGCTGCCCGACGGACGTTTTGGAGCGGCTGAAGAGACTGGCAGAGAGTGGAACGCGGCGCTTTCCAGTGAAGGACGGACACCGGGCGCCGGAGCGGGTGAAGCGCTGGGGCGCGCACTCGACAAACTGGCGCCGGGAGCACACGCGCACGCCAGTCTTTTGCTGCAGGCCTGGCGCGCGAAGGTTCCGGTAACCGTTCACATCGCCATCGGAACCGATACGCCGCACACGCATCCCGCGGTCAATCCGGAAGCCCTCGGCAGCGCGACCCATTACGATTTCCGCCTGTTCTGCAGCCTGGTTGCGACGCTGAACGATGGCGGCGTTTACATCAATGCCGGCTCGGCCGTAGTGATGCCGGAAGTCTTTCTGAAGGCCGTCTCGTGCGTGCGGAATCTGGGCCGGGAGGCGGGCAAAGATCTGCGCGATTTCACCACTGTCAATCTCGATTTCATGCAGCATTACCGGCCGCGCGTCAATGTCGTGGAGCGTCCGCATGCACAATCGGGCGGAAAAGGATATGCATTGACCGGCCATCATGAGATCATGATTCCGCTGCTGGCCGCCCTCCTGATCGAGAAAACTGCGTGAGTCCCGCGATCATTCTCGCCGAGCCGGACCGCCCCTTCTGGGGTTTCGCGGAGTTGTTCCTTATCGCCGCGTTGTTCATCCCGGCGGTGTTGGCGGGAAGCTTCGCGGTACAGGCGGCGAGCGGTTATCTGCATATCGACTCAAAGCTCGGGTTTCCTTTGCTGATCGCCGAATTCATCGGGTACGGAATCGTCTTCATCGCGCTTCGGGTGCTCTTCGCGCGTCACGGCCGTCCGCTGTTCGAATCGCTGGGTTGGATACCGCAGCCGTTCCGTCCCCTCGACCTCGCACTGCTCGGCCTCGCGCTCGCTCTCGTGGTAGTCGTTCTCGGAAATCTGCTGGGGTTTCCCAACGTGGAGACGCCATTCGACAAGCTGCTCAACGACGCGCTGAGCCGGATCACCATCGCCCTTTTCGGCATAACGCTGGGTCCGGTCATCGAAGAACTTTTGTTTCGCGGATTCCTGCAACCGGTGCTGGTGGATTCGTTCGGGGTGCTGCCCG
>Ga0181521_10003219_pt1 | contig 19314 bp, 11 predicted proteins | sample PEATcosm2014_Bin_32_FD_119764 | JGI IMG/M metagenome (GOLD analysis project Ga0181521, IMG submission 119764) | Peatland microbial communities from MTU Mesocosm Facility, Houghton, MI, USA - PEATcosm2014_Bin02_60_metaG | ecosystem: Environmental > Terrestrial > Soil > Wetlands > Peat | place... | reverse complement strand
GCGTAGCGAACCACCTTGACGACATCGCTCTTGTTCTTGGGCTGCACTATGGCCAGCGGCTTCACCCGATAGAGACAGGCCCCGCTGCTGTAAAGCGTGCGGCTGAGATCGTCATACAGGACGTCCCCCTCGCGCACAAATAAATCTATCCACGCGATCGTGTCGGGCTCCTTGGTGGCATAGCTGTCCGCCCGCCAGCGCTCAAAGCTGATCGTCTCGCCCGGCCAGACCTGCGAATCCACATGCAGCAGGACGGACACCTCGCCGATCTTGCACGCTACGACGTCGTCCATCTTATCTGCGGCCATCGTCCGAACTCCTCCTCCCATGTCATGTGACAATCAGTTCGATGGCGGTCGGCGGGCTGGCGCGCCCGAAGGCGCTGACGGCGCGGACCTCCAGCCGGTTCGCGCCTCGCGTCAGCGGCCACTCCAGGCATTCGTCCGTCCGCTCCCATGCTTTGGCGTCCGTCGCCACGGTCGCAGGGCCGCGCTTGACCTCGTAATGGGTGAAATTCGGCATCACGTGTTCGAGGCGCACCTCCAGTACGTCGGGGCGGCGCGTCTCCTGGAGGTGCGCGCGCACGCGCCCGATCGTCCAATAGAAGTCGCTGCGGCGCTGGGTCTGAAGGGAGTGCTCCGGGTACTTCGGGTTGGACGCATCCGTCCACCAGAGGAAGCCGTTCCAGTGGTAGTGGTCGGTGCCGTGCGCGTGTTCGACCGGGACAGGTTCGACGAGGTAGTCGTTGCGCAGGCAGATGGAGAAGCGGCAGTAGATTTTCATCGAGCTTTCCAGCGGCTTGCAGATGTACTCGCTGGAGCTGAAGACCGGCGTCGGGCCGCTGACGGCGTTGGGAAGCCGCGGCTGCCAGGGCGCCCGCCAGACGCGCTGCGTCAGTTGCCCGCCGCGTCCCAGGCGGACGGCCTCGTGAACCTCCAGCGCGTTGAGGGGCCGGCCGCCGAGTTCCCAGAGGAAATTGTTGTCGCCGGCGGAGTCCATCAGGATCCACTTGCCGAGCTCATCCACCCAGACCTCGTTGAGGCAGTGGTGGTCAATGACGACGATGCGCGCGTGGTAGCCCAGCGCGCCGGCGCAGCCGGCGAAGAGCGCCGACCAGTGCGTGCACATGCCAAAGCCCCAGTTGTTCTTGACCGTGTCGAGGATTTCGAACGGATCCCAGGAGGGGCAGAACGGGTAATCGCTGCCCTGCCAGCCGAACCACTGTTTCCAGCACCAGTCGCGCAGGAGGCAGAGTCGTTCCAGATCGGTCTTGCCGCGCGCGATGACCTCTTCCAGGCGGTATTGCCGCACCAGGCGCTGCGCGCGCGGGTTCGGCGCCATCCACTGGAAGGGGTAGGAACTGCGCGCCAACTCCGGGCGGTCCCAGTGCGCGATTCGGCGCCCGGCGGCCGGCTGCGCCACCCGGACGTCCGGCTTCAGCGTGACGCGCGAGACGACGGGCGTCGCGTCGAGCCGCCGGCTTGTCAGCCTCGCGCGCCATTGCACGAAGCGTCCCGGCCGATCGAGCCGCGCGACCGGACGCCAGGGAGACCAGCGCTTCGGGTCGAACGCCGGCGTCGAGCCGCTGCGCATCTCGAAGAGGACGGCCGTTCCGGGCGGCGCGGTCCGGCGCGCCTCCAGGCGGCAGGAGCGGATTTCCATCACCGGCGCGATGCGCCCCACGCCGTCCGGATCGCCCAGGTCCGCCACCGGAGAAGTCAGGCTGCCCGCGACCGGATGGCCCATCGCGCGCAGGCGCACGAGGTATTCGCCCGCCCGGTCCCGGTTCGGGCCGGCGGCGTTCGAGTGCCACGTCCGGCCGCCATCGAAACTGCGCAGGCTGCGCCCGCCGGTCCCGCCGCCCGCCAGGGCGGATTCCGACATATCGGCGCCCGAGAAGGCGGACGCTTTGGCCGGCAAGCCCAGGGCGGACTCCAGATAGAGCCAGCCGTGGCCGGCGAAGACCACCTCGTTGCGCCCCGCTTTCAGGAAACGCCCCGGCACGGCGCAACGGTCCCACCCGCCGGTCAGGAGCCGCGCCACGCGCTGCTGATGGGCGATCTGGTGGCCGTTGACGAGGATCGTCCAGAGCGCGTCGCTCGCGGCGGGCGGCTGGTTGACGAACCACAGGAGCGTGGCTTCACGGACTTTTCCGGGCGACGGCAGATCGAAAAGGACCTTCGCCCACTCCATGGGCGTGATCTCCTCTCGCAGCGCGAGCTTCGCCGCCTCTTCATTGTGGAAGAGGACGGTGGGCGCAAGCCGCGCTTCACGTCCGCCCCTGGTCAGCGCGACGCCGGCGTCGCGCAGGCACTCCCCGAATCGGCAGGCGATCATGATCTCTCTCCGTGGGAACCGGGGGACACGGCCTGGGAATCCTCGGAATCATGGGAATCAGGGGACACGACTCTTTCCCATCCGCCCTATCGAACTGCGCGCGTGTCGGAAAGGCACAATATATCGGCGGGCCGCGGCGGTGTCAAGAAAAGCGAGAACAGGGGAATGCGGCGCGGTCCGTCACGTCGTGGTTAGATCGGACATGATCACGAAGGCGGGAAGGAGATGCTCTTGACGACGCGGCGCGGGAGTTTGATTTCGCCGAGATCCGGGCTTTCGCCGATGACGAACTCGTCGGTGATCGCCTCCACCTCCAGCGCCAAACGGTTGCCGCTGGTCTCCACCAGGGCGGCGCTTTCGGCGGCGGGCGGCTTCTCGGCTTCAGCCGGGAATGCGATGCTGACGACGCGGTCGGGGCTGACCTTCATCGGGCCGAATTCCGTCGTGAAGACGAAGTTGCCGTCCGAGAACTCGACCTGACTCGCGCGCACGACGTCGCCGTTCGAGAGGTAGCTGAGAATCTCGCCGGACTTCGGGCCGGCCATCGGGCGGTCCGGCGCGGGTAAGCCGCAGTACACGGCCAGGCTATGGAAGGCCAGCGGCCGCGTGGCCCCGAAGACCACGTATTCGCCCACCTTCGGTCCCAGGGGCGCGGCTATTTCGGCGATCTGCTTGCCGTTGTACCACGCCTCGGCGTAGCCGTCCGACGGGTCGTACGTCACCTTGATCTGAACGCGTTCATTGCCGGGCGCCGGCTGGCGCTGGCGCTGCTTGGGCGGGGTGAACGCCCGCCCGCCGTTGTACACGACGAACAGGGGCGACGAAACGATATTAAGCATGATGCCGTCCTGAATCTGCATTTGCGGATGCGTCCGGTCGGCGAAAAGCTCGATGTGGAGCGGCGTAAAGGGCGGCGTCGGATCGTAGTCGGCGATGAGCGTCACGGGCTTGTCCTGGTGCAGCGGAAGCGAGAGGATCGCTTGATACTGTCCGCCGGCCGTCCCGCCGGAGAGGTGGAGGACGCCATTGCTGAAGTTGCAGGTTCCCGAGACCAGTTCCCAGGGTCTGAGGAGGCCGGTCTCGAAACGGCTGTCGAGCCAGAAGCCGCTCAGGGAGATGTCCGACAGGAGCCCGCGCGGGATGGAGATGCGCCCGAGCGACGGCGATTCGATGGCGAGCGTGTCGGCGGAGAGCGAGGCGATCTTGCCGCTGATCTGGTCGCCGTTGTTCAGGAAGAAGCGCGCGGGAGCGGCGTCCACTTCCGTCCACGCCAGGTCCAGCCGCTCCACCTCGCCGGCGCTGAAGCTGACCTCGTCGGCGAACGTGGGCGAGGAGAACTGAATCTTTCCGTCCGCCAGGCGCAGGAGGCTGCCGTTGATCAGGTCGTCGTTGCGCAGGCAGACCACGTCGCCGCCCTGGATCGGCGGCGCCTTCGGAGCGGGGCCGCAGAGCTTGAACAGGCCGAAGCCGGCCGATGTGCGAAGGTCGCGCTTCACCGGGCTCCACGCCATCTCTCTCACCCGGCCGCCGGGACGAACGCGGCAGATGTTGCCGGCGTACGTTATCCCTTCCTTGAGCGGGCACTCGACGTTCGGCAGCGGAATGGCCGCTTCGACCACCCACTCGCCGGCGCGCACCCGCACGGCGGAATCGAGGCCGGCCCGCTGCAGGCGGAACCAGCGGTCCTCCGGCGCATTCTCCGGCCGACCCTCCTGAATCCACTGACCCATGCGGCCGCCCGCGGCGTTCAGGAAGATCTGGAAGGACGCGGCGGGCTTGTCGGACGACGCCAGCAGGATTTCGACGTGGTCGTCATTGACGATCCGCGGATCGCCTCCGGTGATTTCGGCGTGGATCGCCTCGAGCTTGGGTTCCTTGCAGCGGACCGCCACGTAAAGGAACTTCTCGTCCCAGGCCATGGCGAACTGCGTTTCCACGTCCGCCTTGGCTCCCTGGAGGCCGGTGAAATCGCCGCTCCAGGGCGCCGCGCGCCAGATGTCGTCGCGCACGTCGCCGTCAATGAACGGCGGATGGTCCGTATGAAAGACCTGATACTCGCGCGGCGCCGCCAGGGCCGTAGCACCGATAAGCCATGTCGCTGCAGCCAGGAGGATGCCGCTCAGGCGCGGCTTCGACATTTTTCCCGTCCCTTTTTGCGACCGGAGTCAGCATCATATCATAAGGCGCGCGCGAGTTGAACCGGGCTATCCGCTCTTCTTAACGCGGCGCTCTGACATTCGGACAAAAGGCTTCGATGACTATGGATCTTTGGGGCGGAGAGCGAACCATCGGGCAACGGACGATTCGCGCGCCGGCGCTCAAGCGCCGGGGGCTTCGGCGGCGCGGAGGGCCTGTTTCTGTTCGTACATCGCGCGGTCGGCGCGCGCGACGAGCTCGGAGATCGGGCATTCCTGGCCGGGCTCAGACCGCGCCACGCCGATGCACAGCGAGATTTGGTACTTGCGGCCGGCCTGCGCGTTCGCGGCGGAGACCTTCTCCTGCAGGCGCGCGATCATCCGGTCCGTGTTGCGGGAACCGATCTCGATGGCGAGGACGACGAACTCATCGCCGCCGACGCGGGCGACGAGGTCGGACTCGCGGAAGGTCTTCTTGAGGAGGCGGGCGGTCTCGATCAGCGCCTCGTCGCCTGCTTTGTGGCCGAGGGTGTCGTTGATCCGCTTGAAGCCGTTCAGGTCAATGAACAGGCAGCAGAGCCCCTCCCTGATGCGCCTGGCCAGCCTGAGATAGTCTTCGGCAACCGCTTGGAACCCGCGGCGATTGAGGATGTCGGTCAGCTCGTCCACGGTGGCCAGTTCGCGCAGGGCGTTCTCGAGCTGCAACTGCCGTGCGATATTCTTGACCATCGGGCGGTACAGGCCGGCGTACAACACCGGCAGAATCAAGACCACCAACGAGATGCACATCAGAATCGCCTCGGTATAGGAGGGACTGGGAATCCCGCGGATGCCGGTAATGCGCAACGCCAGGTAGATGAAGAATTGCGACATGAATACGGCGACGATGCTCGTGAGGAAGAGGCGAAGCGGCGTGACTTGTTTCTCGAAGATTTTCGGCAGCGCGCCGCGCGAGAGGTCCACCGGCTCATGGCGCGGCGCCGGCGGCCGCGGTGCGGGCTTGCCCCCCGCCAGGTCCTCGTCATCCTTCTCCGAAGGTTCCGGGGACATGCTGATCTCCTGCTGCACCCTCTCGTTTCCAGCCGCTCTCCGCGGGTGGCGGGAATTGCGGCCGTTGCCGGGGCGATACTATAACAGGATTGGGCCGAAAAATGAAGTCGTCTGCCGCGCGGCCCCTTAATCCTGTGGTACCGGCTGTCAAAGCTGACGCAGCTTGTTGATCGCGTCCTGCTGGATCTCGGGCGTGCCGCCGCACTGCGTGGCGACGTATGCGCCCCAGAGGTTCGCCTCGCGGCCGATTTCCGTCGGCGGCAGCCGCTTCAGGCAAGAGATCATCAGCGATGCGGTGAAGGCGTCGCCGGATCCGACGGTGTCCGCCACGGTCACTTTCAACCCGGGCACGTGGACTTCCTCGCCGCCTCGATAGAGCGTGCAGCCGTCGGCGCCGCGCGTGACGGCCATCAACTCGATGCCGTAGCGCTCCATGAATCCGCGGATCCCGCCGGTGAAATCGGAGGCGAAGAGTTTCTGGAGGACTTCCATCTCCCCCTCGTTGAGCTTGACCACCTGCACGCGCCGGAAGCCGTCGGCGAGGATTTCGCGGCTGAAGAAGTTCTGGCGCAGGTTAACGTCATAGACCTTCAGCGCCCGCTTCGCCTGGTCAATCATGCGCAGGATGCCGGCACGGCCGGCGGGATTGCGCTGGGCCAGCGACCCGAAGCAGACCGCGTCGCAGCGCGAGAGCGGCTCGGCGAGATTCTCCTGCCACGCCAGGAAATCGTACGCCGCATTCTCGACGATCGTGTAGCTCGGCTCGCCCTGGGCTGACACGGCCACCCGGACGATCCCGGTCGGATGGACCGGGTCCACCTGGACGCAGGAGGTATCGAGCCGTTTATCCTTCATCACCCGGAGGATCGCCTGGCCGTCGGGATCGTCTCCCACGCGGCTGATCGGCAGCGCCCGCGCGCCCATGCACTGCGCCATGTAGCCGCAGTTCAGCGGCGCGCCGCCGAGCACTTTGCGGTCCGGGAAGCAGTCCCAGAGAATTTCGCCGATGCAGGCCACCAGCGGTTGCGCCGGCTTGGGCTGAGCGGATTTCATGCTCTCCCCTTTTCGCGATGCGCGGCCGGAAACCGTCGGCGAACATTTTACACCGCCGCGAAAGTTCTGCAAGCCGCAGGCGCGGCGATTTGGACACTCGCGCGATTCTGCGATATAATCAGCGCGGATATCCTGCGAAAGTCGCCCAGTCAATTGAAACGGAAACCATGACATCGCGCAAGCGCACCCTGGCCGCTTGCGCCTTCCGGCGGCCGGACCGCATCCCGCGGTTCGACAATTTCCTGGACTATACCAAGGACTGGGAGGCGCGCTTCGGCCCGGCGGAATCGCTCGTGGACCTGGAGATCATCGTCCCCGACGAAACTCCGTTCCCCAGCCGCGCCCGGCGGATCCGGGAAGAAGCCGGCTGGATCTACGAGGTGGACGGGTGGGGCCGGACCCTCCGCCGCAGGCCGGACGCGTTCTTCGTCCAACTGCTCGAAGCGCCGATCCCCGCCGGCGCCGACCCGGACTCCGTCCGGTTCGAATCTCCCGGCCTCGACGCCCGCTACGCCGCGAGGAGCCGAGAGGAGATCGAGCGGATCAAGCGGCAGCGCGCACTGTTCGCCAAGACGGGCGGCCCCTTTCTGCGGACGAGTTTCGTGCGCGGCGAGACGCAGTTCCTGCTCGACATCGCCGGCGATCCGCCTCTGGCCGCAACGCTGGCCGGCAAGGTCGCCGATCACCTCGCCGCCGTCGGAGTCGAGGCCGTCAGCCGATATGCCTTGCAGGAAACCGGGGTCTGGATTTACGACGACATGGGGTACAACGACGGGCCGATGTTCAGCCCGAAATCGTTCGAGCGCGTTTTGCTGCCCGCGTTTCGCCGGATGATCGCCGCTTACAAGCGCGCCGGCGCGCGGTACGTTTTCCTGCACTCCGACGGTGACATCCGGCCGTTGCTGGACATGCTCGTGGACGCCGGAATTGACGGGCTGAACCCCCTGGAGCGCCGCGCGAACATGGACCCGCCGGCCATCCGCAAGCGGTACCCTCGGCTCATCCTCGCCGGCGGCATGGACAACTCCGACGCGCTCATTCGCGGCCCCGTCGAGCGCATCCGGGCGCAGGCGCGCGAGCTGATTGACCTCGGCCGCGACGGCGGCCTCGTCATCGGCGCGCACTCCATCAGCCCCGAAGTCCCCATCGAGCACTTCGCCGCGTACCACGACACCTGCCTGAAGTACGGCGACTTCACGACGCGCTGAGGCCCGGCGCCTGCGTTCGGCTGATGGCTGGGGGGATCCTGGGCTTGCAGGCCCTGTTTCCGCACCATCGGGGAAACCGAAAAAGGATGAGAATGGATTATCCTCTGCTTCACGCCGCCGCGAGGGCCAGTCGCCCGGCAGCAGGAAGGCGCGCTCAAAGACGGCCCGTGGCGAATGCCTGCCGGTTGTGCGGCAGGTGTTCCTCACTCATCCGGCAGACCGCCGGCCCATCGCTTGACGCGACCGGCCTGCGCCGTCAGAATATCGCGCATGAGCAAGGCCCCGGAGCACCCGCGCGCCGCACGCCGATTCCTTCCGGCCGCACTGATCGTCGGGGCGGCGCTGCTCGCCTACGCGCCCGTCCTCCGCGCCGGGTTTGTCTGGGACGATGACAAGTTCCTGACCGAGAATCCGCTCATCCACGCCCCCGACGGCCTCTACCATTTCTGGTTCACCACGGCGCCGCCGGACTACTTTCCGCTGACCTCCAGCATGCTCTGGTTCGAGTGGCGTTTGTGGGGGCCGAACGCGGCCGGCTACCACCTGGTCAACGTGCTGCTGCACGCGGCGAGCGCGGTGCTGCTCTGGCGAGTGCTTCTGCGGCTGAGGATACCCGGCGCGTGGCTGGCGGGCCTGCTCTTCGCGCTGCACCCGGTGGCGGTCGAGTCAGTGGCGTGGATCACCGAACGCAAGAACACGCTGCCGATGGTCTTCTACCTGGCGAGCATCCTGGCGTATCTGCGTTTTGAGGACTTGGCGACTGACGCCGACTCTCACCACGACGACACGACGATCACGACGAACGACATGCCGAACTCCTCCGTCCCGCTGCGCTTGGCGGAGCGGGGCGCACTGTGTACTCCGTACTATTTACTTTCGCTGGTGTTGTTCCTGCTGGCGCTGCTGGCGAAGACCTCGGTGGTGATGCTGCCGGCGGTTCTGTTGTTGCTGGCGTGGTGGCGGCGGGGGAAAGTGGGAAGGCGGGACCTGCTCCGGACGGTTCCGTTCTTCGCGTTGTCGCTGGCGCTGGGATTGGCGACGGTGTGGTTCCAGTGGCATAACGCCATCGGGCAGGAGATGATCCGCACGGAGGGCGCGGCCTCGTGCATCGCCGGGGCCGGCTGGATCGTGTGGTTCTACCTCTACAAGATCCTGCTGCCGGCGGGACTGTGCGCCAGCTACCCGCGCTGGGAAGTGGATGGATCGAGCGTGCTGTGTTTCCTCCCGCTGGCGCTGCTGGCGGCGGCGACGGCTCTCCTCTGGGCTGGGCGCAAGCGCTGGGGCTCGGGTCCGCCGGTCGCGGGGGCGTACTTCGTGGTCTCGCTCCTGCCAGTGCTGGGGTTTGTGGAGATGACGTTCATGGAGCTGTCGCTGGTGGCGGACCATCTTCAGTATGCGGCGATGCCGGGCATCCTGGCGCTGGCGGCGGGATTGCTGGCCTGCGCCATGGAGCGGCCCGGCGCGCGGCGGACGGTTGTGATGGCGGTCGCCGGCGCGCTGGTCCTGGCCTGCGCCGCCCTTACCTTCCGGCGGACGCTCGTCTACCATGACGAGGAGACGCTCTGGCGCGACACGCTGGCGGAGAACCCGAAGGCGTGGATCGCTGACGTCAACTTGAGCGACCTGCTCACCAAGAAGGCGATGGCGCCCGGTGCGGACTCGGCCTCGCTCCTCGCCGAGGCGGTCCGGTGTCACGAGGAGGCCATGCGTGAACTGGACCAGGCCATTGCGCTCAAGCCTGATGACGCCCAGGCGTACCTTGATCGAGGCAACGTCCAGGCAGACGTCAGGCGCTACGCCGAGGCGATCCGCGACTACGATCAGGCCATCGCGCTCGACCCCGATTACACCGCGGCGTGGTACAACCGAGGCAACTGCTATTTCAGCGCCGGCCGCGTTGAGGAGGCGCTGCGCGACCTGGACCGGGCCATCGCGCTCAAGCCGGATTTCGCCCAGGCGTACGTCAATCGCGGCATCATCCACGCTGCCGCCAGGCGCTACGCCGAGGCCATGCGTGACTACGACCGGGCCATCGCGCTCAAGCCCGCCTACGCCGCGGCGTGGTTCCGGCGAGGCAGCGTCTATGCCAAGACCGGCCGCCCCGAGGAGGCCCTGCGCGACCTGGACCGGGCCATTGCGCTCAAGCCGGATTACGCCGAGGCGTACGTCAATCGCGGCATCATCTACGCGGGCGACAGGCGCTACGCCGAGGCGATGCGCGACTACGATCAGGCGATCTTTTGCAACCCGCGCAATGCCGAGGCCTGGTACAATCGCGGTAACGTTGATTTGGCCACCGACCGGCCGGCGGAGGCGATCCAGGACCTGGACCGGGCGATCGAGCTGCAGCGGCGGGACGCGGATGCGTATTACAACCGCGCCATCGCGCGCCACCGCATGAAACAAGACCGCGAGGCGCTCGCGGACCTGCTCAAGGTCCGGCAACTGGGCGGGAGGGTGCCGGAAGAACTCCTGCGCTCCCTGGGCCCCTCGGCGCAACCGCCTCGCTAAGTGCAGCCTTTCGCAAGTCCGAGTGGCCTTGCGAAAGGCTGCACTTCCACAGGGGCTTTGCCACTATGGCGCTCCAAGACGCTCCTCCCTCGGGCGGCGTTTGTTGACGTTGCGCCGCGCCGGAGCGTATTATGAAATTCGGTTGGCCGTCCCGATGCTTTTTCACGAACGGAGTCCGCATGAAACGTCAATCCTCGTGGTGGGTCGCGTTGTTGCTGGCGGTCGGGATGGTTTCGGCGGCGTTTGCACAGGAGGCGTTCAAGCCGGCGCTGATGGACCGCGCGGCGACGCTGGCGGCGGCAGCGGAGGTCACGAAGGCCAAATATCCCGAGGCGGACGCGGTGCTCGTGGACGATTTCATTTTCGTCCGCTACGAGGCCGACGGGACGTCGGTGACGTTCGACGAGACCTGGATGAAGGTGCTGACCGACAAAGGGCGGCGCGATAACGAGCGGATGTCGCTCGATTTCAACGAGGCGTACGGCAAGGTCGCGCTCGACGCGCTCGAGGTGATCAAGCCGGACGGGAAGGCCGTGCCGGTGGACGTCGCCGCGCAGGGCCGGGTGACGATCGAGAGCGGCCAGATGGCGGCGAACATCTACGACCCGAATGAGAAGGAGCTCGATGTCGGCATTCCCGACCTCGCCGTGGGCGACATCGTGCATTACCGCGCGATCCACACCACGTTCAAGGCGCGCGTGCAGAACAGCTGGAGCGATTTGACCGAGCTGGAGGGCACCGAGCCGGTCCGCCACTTCCTCTACGAGGTTTCCGGCCCGAAGGAACTGCCGCTGCGGAGCATCGCGCTCAAGGATGAAGTGCCCGGGACGGTGAAATTCTCGAAGGCCGAGCAGGACGGCCGCCTCATCTATCACTGGGAGGCGCGCGACGTGCCGCGCATGTTTGAAGAGCCGAGCATGCCGCCGATCTACACCTGCGTCCAGCGCCTGCTGGTCAGCACCATCGCCGACTGGAGCGAAATCTCGAGGTGGTACTGGAAGATCAGCCTGCCGCACTACGCGCCGACGGACGAGATGAAGGCAGCCGTGGCCGAGCTGACGAAGGGCCTGGCCGACCGCCGGAAGAAGATCGAGGCGCTGTTCAAGTTCGTCTCGCAGAAGGTGCGGTACATGGGGATCACGCTCGAGAAGGAGGCGCCCGGCTATGAGCCGCACGACGTGCGCATCACGTTCGACAACAAGTACGGCGTCTGCCGCGACAAGGCGGCGCTGCTCGTGGAGATGCTGCGCCTGGCGGAGATCGAGGCGTTCCCGGTGCTGATCGAAGTCGGCCCCAAGAAGGACCCGGACGTCCCGCAGCCGTATTTCAACCACGCCATCGCCGCCGCGCGCGAGCCGGACGGTTCGTACCTGTTGATGGACCCGACCGACGAGAACACGCGCGAGCTGATGCCGGCATACCTGTCGAACGACAGCTACCTGGTCGCCACGCCCGAGGGCGAAACGCTGAAGACCTCTCCGATCACGCCGGCGACGGAGAACCTGATGCGCATCGAAACCACGGCCAGAGTCAATGCCGCCGGCGACCTGACCGCCGAGAGCGTGCTGCATTTCGACGGGGTCAACGACAGCGCGTACCGCGGCTACTTTTCGCGCATACAGCCGGAGGAACGGCGGGTGTTCTTCGAGGGGCTGGTGCGGCGCGCCGCGACGGGCGCGCGGTTGAGCGGATTCGAGCTGACGCCGGCGGACCTGATGGACACGGCCGCGCCGCTCACGGCCAAGCTGCGATTCGAGGCGCGCGGCATCCCGATCACCAACGGCGAGACGGTGATGCTGCCGCTGCCGGGCATCGGCGCGCGCGTGGGAATGGTCAATTTCGTCCTCGGCAGCACCGGCCTCGAGAAACGCAGGTACCCGCTCCTCACCGAGGTCGCCTGCGGCGTGCAGGAGACGCTGACGCTGCAGGCCGAAGACATCGGCGAGACGCTCGCGCTGCCGACGTACGAGCCGGTGGAGAACGAGGCGGTGAGTTTCTCGGAGTCGCTCGCGCGCGACGGGAACGCGCTGACGCGCGAGGAGACGTTCCTGATGAAGGTCGTCGAGTTCACGCCCGCGCAGTACGGCACGCTGAAGGCCGCGCTGAGGACGATGGAGTTCGACGAGCGGCAGAAGGCGATCTTCGCCGCGGCGCAGCCGCCGGCCGACGCGGAGATCCTCAGCGACAACACCGAATTCGACCTGGCCAATCCCCATTCCTGGACCGAGACGCGGACGGTCCGCATGAAGGTGCTCACTTACGCCGGGAAGAAAAAGAACTCCGAGGTCAAGCTCGGCTACAACCCGGCGTGGGAAGAGTTGACGCTCGAGAGCGCCACGGTCACGGCCCCGGACGGCTCGGTGAAGGCCGCGAAGAAGGAAGAGGAGAACCTGATGGACGCCGGGTGGGTCGGATCGGCCCCGCGATATCCGGCCGCCAAGACGCTCGTCGTCAGCCTGCCCGACGTCGAGGTCGGCAGCGTGATCGAGTACAAGGTCAAATTCGTCTGCAAGGACCGGCCGTTCTTCGCCGCGCGCGTCGCGTTCCGCGGCTTTGATCCGGTCCGCTCGCGGAGGCTGAGCGTCACCGTCCCGGCCGACATCCCGCTGGCCGTCCAGACACGCTTCGCGGAGGCGTTCCAGGAGCAGTCGCAGAAGCTGGAGGGCGCCGTGCGCCGCGAATGGTCCGTGACGGAGCAGCGCGGCGTCAAGCCGGAGATACTGCTTCCTCCGCCGTGGGCGTACATGCCGACCGTGTGCCTCTCGACGGGGGACTGGAAAACTTACGGCGCCGGGGTTGCGGCTAAACTGAACGGGGCCGCCTCGGGCCAGAGGGAAGCGCAGCGGCAGGCGAAGGCGCTGATCCAGGGCGCCTCGGACGACGCGGCGCGGCTGACGGTGATCCGCAATTTCGTTGCGAAGCAGATCCGCTTCGCCGGGCCGGGGCTGGACGAACTGCCGCTTTCGGCCGTCACGCCGGCCGACCGGACGCTCAAGGAAAGTTACGGCAACAGCGCCGACCGCGCCGTATTGCTTCACGCCATGCTGCGGGCCGCCGGCTTCCGGCCGGCGTTCGTCCTCGCCTCCGGCGTCCCCCTCGTCGCCAACCTGACGCCGCCGCTCGACGGCGCGCCGAGCCCGTCGGACTTCAACTCCGTGCTCGTGCGCGTGCGGCTCGACGGCAAAGACGTGTACCTGAACGACACCGACGAGTACGCCCCGCTCGGCGCGACCGCGCACGACGGTTGCTACGGGCTCGGCCTGGACGCCGGGAAGCTCTTCACCATCAACGCCCGGCCCACGATGCGGGACCGGACCGACGAGGATTTCGACGTAAAGGTGCAGGCCGACGGCGACGCCGTCATCCGCAAGCGGACGAATTACTACGGCTCCGACTATGCCGAGGCGCGCAAGCGGTTCGCCGAGATGGTGCCCGAGGAGCGGCGCCGGTCCTTCCTGGAGGCCGTCGCGCAGATTTCCCAGGCCGCGACCGCCGAGGGCGAACTGGAGACGGCGTTCGATTCTTATCCCGGCGTCGAGCAATTCACCGTCCGCGTCCCGCGCTACGCCGTGCGCGCCGGCGGCTATCTCTATTTCACGATGCCGGCCAGCCTGCAGGATCGTTTCGGCTTCCGGTCGGATACGCGCGACAACCCGATCTTCTGGCCGGACCCGCGGCGGATCGCCATCCGCACGACGCTCACGCTGCCGCAGGAGTTCGCCACGCTGGCCTTGCAGCCGGCGGAAGTCGAGTGGAAGGCCCCGCAAGGCGCCGGCGTGGTCCGGGTTCTGTCGTACAGGAGGAAAGAGGGCACGGCGGCCCAGGCGGAAGCGGGCGGCGGGAACGGCGCCTGCTACGTGATCGAGCAGACGATGAACTTAGTGCCGGCCATGATTCCGCCGATGGACTACGACGAACTGCTGCACATCCAGAGCCTGCTGAACCACCCGAGCGCGCGCACGATCGTGGCGACAGCGGAGGGCAGAGAATAGATCAAGCGCCGGGCGGGTTCTTGCGCGGCGAGAACAGGCGCTTGGCCCAATTCTCTTCAGTCTTGTCGGCGCGCTGGGGGGCGGCCTTGTCGGCCGGGGCGAGTTCGCCGGCGCGCTTCTTCGGCTGAACCTCGAGCGCCTCCTGGCCGGCCTTCGAGGTCAGGGCGGCGTCCGCGACCTCGGCGAGGCTTTGGCGGAGCCGCTGATTTTCCTCCTCCGTCCGTTGGCGGTCCGCGGCTTCCTGGCGGAGATCTGTCCTGACCTTCTCCAACGCGACCGCCTGGGACTGGACCTGTCGTGCCAGGGCCGCGCGTTCTATCTGCCCTTGCTGCGCCGCGTGGCGGAGCTGGGTGAGTTTCTTGCGCAGCAGCTTGTTGAGCAACAGCGCTTTTTGGCCGTCGGCGAGTTCGTGCTGGATGGAGTCGGCGCTTCGTGGCGCTTTCGCGTCGCGCGGCTCGGCCTCGCCGCCCTTTTCGGCCGGTTCCGGCGGGGCCGCTTTGGCCTCGGCGATTTCGCGCCGGAGCTTTTCATTTTCCTCCTCAACCCGTTTCCGCTCAAGCGCCTCCTTCTGGAGTTGCCCACGCGCGGCCACGGGCGCCTCGGCGTGCTCCGTTGCGCGCTGCTCGAGCTCGGACCGCAGCGCCGCCTGTTCGCGTTCGAGAGCGCCGCTCTTTTCCTCGAGCCGCTTGCGCTCGGCGCTCTCCGATTGGAATCGCTGCTCGGCCTTCTCCAGTTCGGCGGCGCGCGCGCGGGCGAGCGCATCGGATTCGAGCCGGCGGTCATCGAGCGCCCGCTTGAACGTCTCGATCTCCTCGAGCCGCCTCGCGCTCGACGTCTCGGCCTCCTGCCGGCGCGAACTCTCCTCCTGAAGCTGCTGCCGCGCGCGATCTGCCTCCGTCTTCGCTTCGGCGACCGCGCGCTGAACCCGGGCGATTTCCTCGCGCGCGCGCTCGATCTCCGCCTCCGACCGAGTCCGCGCCGCGGAGAGGTCGTTCACCTGCCGTTGAAGCTGCTCGCGCTGCGCGGACAATTCGTCCTGCACCTGGGCCGACGTCGAGAGTTCCTGCTGAAGTAGCGCGGCCACTTCAAGCGCCTTCCTTCGCTCGGCTCGCTCCCGGTCGAGTTCCGATCTGGATTGCGCCTCTGCGGCGGTCAGTTCCTGCACGCGCGCCTGAAGGTGAGCGCGCTGCGCTGATAATTCTTCCTGCGCGCGCGCTGACCTCGTGGTTTCCTGCTTAAGCCGCGCGGTCTCCTCGAGCGCCTTCTTGCGCTGGGCGCGCTCCCGGTCGAGTTCCGATTTGGATTGCGCCTGCGCGGCGGTCAGTTCCTGCACCTGCGCCTGGAGTTGCGCGCGCTGCGCCGACAATTCGTCCTTCACCTGGGCCGCCTTCGACATTTCCTGCTGGAGCCGCGCGGCCTCCTCGAGCGCCTTCTCGCGCTCGGCGCGCTCCCGGTCGAGTTCTGATTTGGATTGCGCCTGCGCGGCGGTCAGTTCCTGCACCTGCGCCTGGAGTTGCGCGCGCTGCGCCGACAACTCGTCCTGCGCGCGCGCCGACTTCGAGATTTCCTGCTGGAGCCGCGCGGTCTCCTCGAGCGCCTTCTTGCGCTGGGCGCGCTCCCGGTCGAGTTCCGATTTGGATTGCGCCTGCGCGGCGGTCAGTTCCTCCACCTGCGCCTGGAGTTGCGCGCGCCGCGCTGACAACTCGTCCTTCTCCTGGGCCGACTTCGAGATTTCCTGCTGGAGCCGCGCGGCCTCCTCGAGCGCTTTCTCGCGCTCGGCGCGCTCCCGGTCGAGTTCCGATCTGGATTGCGCCTGCGCGGCGGTCAGTTCCTGCACCTGCGCCTGGAGTTGCGCGCGCTGCGCTGACAATTCGTCCTGCGCGCGCGCCGACTTCGAGATTTCCTGCTGGAGCCGCGCGGCCTCCTCGAGCGCTTTCTCGCGCTCGGCGCGCTCCTGGTCCAGTTCCGTCTTCGACTGCGCCTGGACCGCCGTCAGCTCTTTCACCTGCACCTGGAACCGCCCGCGCTCGGCGTCGCGTTCTGCGAGCGCCGCGGCCAGTTCGCGCTCGGTCGCGCCGCCAGCCTCGCGCAGACGACCCAGTTCGTCGGCCTGCTGCCGGAGTTGTGCGGCGGACTGCGCCAACTGGTCGGTGAGCGGCTGCAGCCGCGCTTCGAGCGCCGCGCGCGCGGCGTTCGATTCCTCCTGCGCGCGGGCTGCGGCCTCGAGCTGCTGGTGCAACCGCGCGATTTCGTCCTGCGCCTGGTCGTGCACGGCGGTCGCATCCTGAAGCTGCCGGGTTGCGTTCTCGTTCGCGACGGCAAGCTGATTGAGCTGTTCGTCGAGCCGGCGGCTGCGCTCGGCCGACTCCGCCATGGCGCGCTCGGCCTCGGCGATTTGCCCGCGCAGCTGCTGCGCCTCCTGCTGGCTTTTCTCGAACCGGGCGGTCTCCTGCGCGAGCCGCTGCGAACTGGCGGCGTAGACGGCGTCGCGTTCCGCGGCGAGGCTCTGCACCTGCACCTCGAGCTTCTCGCGCCACTCCTGCGGGTCGCCCCCGCGCTCCTTGAACTTCGCTATCTCCTGCGAGAGGCGTTGCACGGTGGTGACGTAGGGCGTCACGTCCGTCAGCGACACCTGCGTCGCAGGCTGTCCATGCCACTGGGTGTCGGAAACGCGGATTTTCAGGATCAGGTCGCCTGCGCCCTCGACGTGGAACCGGACCTGCCTGATCGGTTGCCGGTGGGACGGACTTCCCAGGTGGGCTTCGAGGCGCTCCTTGAACCCCCGCGCGAGGAGCCGCTCGGCGCGCGGGTTCATAAAGCGGATTTTGCCGGCGCGGTCGGTGATCACGACCGGCAGGGTGAGATTTTCCACCAGCGCCTGGAAGTTGGCGGTTGTTTCCGAAGGCGGCTGCGACGGCTGGTTGTCCCCGCGTTCTTTGGAGTCCATATGGATCCGGAAGGCTGTGGCCGGCGGCGCACCCGCTTCTCGTGGCGGCTATGGACGCCTATTTCGTACCATGTGGATTGCCCAATGTCAATAAAGCGCGCTGGAATCCGTCGCGCCGGCTGCTGAGGGACCAGTCTGTGCACGAGCGCGACGAATCCGCATAACCCGTGTGACGAGCGCAGGTTGCGTAATTCGCACTGCGCTGCGCTTGCTTCGGAAGCGCGGTATGAGCGACAATTTCAGAATTCCGCAGGGATCCAGGAAAGAAAGTCGGTATGCTGGGGAACTATCTATATAGACCGGTTCGGCTCGGGAGCGCATGGGGCCCGAGACTTCTTCGGCGGAGACTGCACCTTGTGTCCGAGTGAGACCGAGTCTGCGTCCCCGCGCAAGCGGGGGCGCTACGATGAGGCGGCGTTCCACGAATGGGTGGACCGCTACGCCAACGAGATGTTTCGCCTGGCTGTGTCGCTCGTCGGCAACGCGACGGATGCGGAGGATGTGCTGCAGGAAACTTTCACGGGCGCGTTCCAGGCGATGCCGGACTTCGAAGGGCGTTCTTCGGTGCGAACATGGCTCAGCCGCATTCTGGTGAAGCAAGCGGCGAAGTGGCGCAGGAGGCGGAATGTCCGGCGGACCGTTGCGCTGGACGCGGCTGCGCCGGGGCCAAGCCCGGAGCAGGGCCTGCGAATAGACGTGCTCGGCACGCTGGAAACGCTTTCGCCGGAACATCGCGAAGTCATCGCGCTGCGGGAGTTTCAGGGCATGTCGTATGAGGAAATAGCCGAAGTCCTGGGCGTGCCGCGCGGGACGGTGGAGTCGAGGCTCTTCCGCGCGCGCCAGGAATTGAGGGCTCGCTTGAAGGCTTATCTTCCGTGAGCGCGGAAAATGGATCGCCGGCCGCCGACAACTTCTGTGGTGAGGGCCGAACATGGCTGACTGCGAATATCAAGTCAAAGTTCACGCGTACCATGACGGCGAGCTGCCGCCGGCGGACCGCCAATCGGTCGAGGCCCATCTGAGGGCTTGTCCGGCGTGCGCGCGGGAACTCGAGGATCTCCGCCGGATGTCCGAGCTCTTCGCCTCGGCGCGCCTGCCGGAGCTTTCGCCGGCGGCGTTCCAACGGCTGCGCCGCAGCAAGGTCGTGGCGCTCGAGCCGGCGCTGGTGCGGACCAGTGAGTTCTTCGCGGCGGCGGCCGCGGCCATACTGCTGGTGTGCGCGGCGTGGCTCTGGCGCGCCTCCGCGCCGCAGGATATGGCCGGCATGCCTTCATGGCAAGAGGTGCCGGTGACGTACCAGGTGGACGCCTCGACGGATAACGACCCGGGAGCGCACGTCGCGCAGATCATTCTCGCCGAGTTACGATGAAGGAACGCCCGTGACCAAAGCCAGACTGATGCTGGTCCTGATTGCCGCCTTCGCGGTTACGCTGGCCGCCGGCGCAGCGGCGGGATACGCCATCCGGTCGTACACCCATCGCGCGAGCAGGCGTTTCCCGGATTTAAAATTGACCGCGGAGCAGAAAGCGAAAATGGATGAGATCTGGAACGCCGTCATGCGCGATTCCCGCAGGTTCCAGAGCGACCAGCGCCAGGCGCTCCAGAAGCAGCGCGACGAGGCGGTCCGCGGCATTCTGACCGAGGAGCAGAAGCTCAAGTACGACGGGTTGCTCAAGGACTACGCAGGCAAGCGGGCGGAGCTGGACAAGGGGCGCGAGAAGGCGTTCCAGGAAGCGGTCGAGAAAACCAAGCTGATCCTGAACGCTGAGCAGCGAGTGAAGTACGAGGAATGGCTGAAGAACTGGCGCGAAGACCGGCATCCGGGCGGCGCGCCGGCCGAGTCGAAAGCGTCGCCGCAGCAACCCGCGTTGCCGGTCAAGGCTGAGGAACACACTGCAACGGGCAGTGGCACATAGGGGTCGCCGGGCGCGGACGTCCGGTATTTTCAGGAGAGGAGTGAGGCTATGTCGCATAGGAAAGTGGTGTTGGGCCTGGTTGTGAGCGGTCTGGTGACGGTGCTGGCGGCGGGCATGGCGTTTGCCCAGGCCGGCGGCGGCGGGGGCGGTGGCGGCGGCGGCGGG
>Ga0181521_10003216_pt1 | contig 19327 bp, 16 predicted proteins | sample PEATcosm2014_Bin_32_FD_119764 | JGI IMG/M metagenome (GOLD analysis project Ga0181521, IMG submission 119764) | Peatland microbial communities from MTU Mesocosm Facility, Houghton, MI, USA - PEATcosm2014_Bin02_60_metaG | ecosystem: Environmental > Terrestrial > Soil > Wetlands > Peat | place... | reverse complement strand
GCGTCTTCGGGATCGCCGTGACGATCGCCATGCCCCTGGTCAGCCGCGTCTATATTCTCGGAGCGGAGCACGGTATGCCCGGCATGCTGCTGCGGGGACTGGTGGCCGCAGTCTGCATGTTGCCCTCGACGATCCTCATGGGCGCATCGCTCCCCGCCATCGTGCGCGGGATCGAATCCACGCCGCGCGGCGTCTCCTGGTGGGCATTGCTCTATGGAGCCAACACCGCGGGTGCGGTATTCGGATGCCTGCTGGCCGGTTTCTACCTGCTGCGGATTTACAACATGGCCACGGCGGCCTTCGTGGCAGTGGCGATCAACATTCTGGTGGCCGCCATCAGCTTCTTCCTGGCCCGTGATATCGCGCCCGCCGCGAGCTCTTCCGCTCCGGCAACGCCCGCCCCAATCGCCACCGACTCAATGTATGGGCGCTGGCCTGTCTATATCGCGATCGCCTTTTCCGGCGCGTCCGCGCTGGGCGCCGAGGTGATCTGGACCCGCCTGATGGGAATGTTGCTTCTCGCGACCGTCTATGTCTTCTCGATCATTCTCGCCGTGTTTCTGGTGGGTCTCGCCGCGGGAGGCTCGGCTGCTTCGTGGCTGATCCGGCGGATGCGTGCGGATCTCGCGCTCGGCGTCTGCCAGCTTCTGCTCACGCTGGGAATCGCGTGGACAGCGGGGGTGATCACCGGCATACTTCCTTTCTGGTCCGACGCCATCCTCACCACCACCAATCCCTGGCAAATGTTCCTGCTCGATCTCAAGCGTTGCGCGTTTGCGATCCTGCCGCCTTCATTTCTTTGGGGGGCAAGTTTTCCGCTGGCGTGCGCGGCCGCCATCAAGTCGCCTGACGACGACCCAGGCCGCGTTGCGGGAGGAATCTACGCCGCCAACACTCTGGGCGGCATCGCCGGCGCGCTGGCGGTGAGCCTGATCCTGATTCCGTGGATCGGCACACAGCAATCCACACGCATCATCTTGATTGTCTCGGCGCTGAGCGGTCTGATCGTGCTGACGCCTCTCATCAAACACCGCCCTACAGGCCGCATTCTTCCCGCCACAGGCTTGCTCGCTTCCATGCTCCTGGCGGGGCTTCTCGCGTGGATCGTGCCCCCCGTCCCGGGCGACCTGATCGCCTATGGACGCCGCATGGGTATCTACCGGAACCAGTCGCAGATCCTCTATGTGGCCGAGGGCCGCAACTCGTCCGTGGCTATTTCGCGCTGGAGCAACGGCACCACCTACGTCAACGTGAACGGGCACGTGGAAGCGACCACCGAGCCGTTCGACATGAAGCTGCAGAGGATGGTGGGTCATTTGCCCGGCCTGATCCATCCCAATCCGAAATCGGTGCTCGGGATCGGCTTCGGCGCGGGCGTCTCGGCGGGCACGTTTACGCGCTATCCGGGGATCGAGAAAATTACCGTGTGCGAAATCGAGCCGGTGATTCCTCCCGCCTCCACGCGCTACTTCGCGCAGCAGGATTACGACGTTTACCACAATCGGCGCACGCGCATCGTATACGACGACGCGCGCCATTATTTGCTCACGACAACCGAGAAATTCGACATCATCGCTTCCGATCCGCTCGACGTTTTCGTGAAAGGGACCGCCGCGCTGTATTCGAAGGAGTATTTCGAGGCGGTGAAGGAGCATCTGAATCCCGGTGGAATGTTCTCGCTCTACGTGCCCCTTTATGAGACGGACGAGCCGACGATCAAGAGCGAGCTGGAGACTTTTTTCCAGGCGTTTCCGAACGCGACGGTGTGGAGCAACACACGCGACGGGCTGGGCTACGACATGGTTTTCATGGGACAGGCCGAGCCGCTGAAGATCAATCTGGATGAAATCGAGCAGCGCCTGGCACGGCCCGATTATGCGCCGGTAGCCGAATCGCTGCGGGGTATCGGCGTTCCCTCGTCGCTCGATTTGTTCGCGACCTATGCGGGCCGGAAGTCGGACCTGGGACTTTGGACGAAGGGCGCGCAGATCAATCGAGACGCGGATTTGCGACTGTCCTATCTGGCGGGGTGGGGAATTAATTCGGCGCTGGAGGACGTGCTGTATCGCCAGATGTTGCAGTACCGGAAGCGGCCGGATGGTCTGTTTACCGGGTCGGCGGAGAGGATGCAGGCGCTGTATCTGGCGATGGCGCGGGAATCCGCCGGCCAGTAAAGTGGAGTCATGCCTTTCTCGGTCATCCGCAGCTGCCCGGCGTGCGGAAAAGGAAATCGCATCCCCGCTCGCCACCTTTCAGACAGCGGCCGGTGCGGCTCGTGTAAATCCCCGCTTCCCCCGCTGAACGAACCGCTGGATGTGGACGACGAGTCGTTCGGTCAGGTTGTCGCCGAGGCTTCGGTTCCGGTCCTGACGGATTTCTGGGCGGAGTGGTGCGGACCGTGCCGGATGGCCGCGCCGGAAGTCCGCGAGTTGGCGCGTGAGATGGCGGGGAAAGCGCTGGTACTCAAGGTGAACACGGAGGACAGCCCCCAGGCGGCAGCGAGGTTCGGCGTGCAATCCATCCCGAATTTCGTAGTCCTGCGCAATGGGAAGGTGGTTTTCCAGCGGGCCGGGCTCACCCCGCGAGCGGAGATGCGCCGGTGGCTGGAGGCAGCGCGGCAGGCGTAATTGTGGTAGGTCTGCTGGAGCCGAGCCACAAAGGATCAGAGCGCCCCTGATTCGTAATCAGCAGGTTGCCAGTTCGATCTTGGCGGGTCGCTCCAATATATCTGATTTAGAATCAGCAAAATTAGATGGTCGGACGGGGATTTCGTCTGGGCGCTATGAAGTACGGTTAAAACGCAGCGTGGAAAAAATGTTTCCTCCGTGATAACCCGATTAACGTAGAGGTCCGCCTCGTGGCCAAACGCAAGATCAAATTTAAGCTCGGCAAGATCAGTATTGAGAACGTCGAGTTCGAGATCGAGGATGAACGGGAAGAAGCTACGGCCCTATTCGGTCAGCTTCAGACTCAACTGGCGAGTGCCGCTCAACCGGCGTTTAATAAGGCGATCCTAAGCGCTGGTGAGAATGTTTTTGACGCGGCACCCGTACCCGCCATAAGCGGCCAAGTTCCTCCGTCCGCGCCGCCTCCCAAGCGAGGTCGGAAGAGGGTCGGATCAGCCGGAGCACCGAAAAACGGCAACGGGTCCGCGCCGGAAGAGAATATCGGGTTCGTCCACGATCCTGGGAAATACGGCAACCCGACACAGCAGTGGGATACCGCGAACAAGGCAATCTACGCGCTTTGGGTTATCGAACAGGCGACCGGTCAGAAGGAACTCACTGCCGCTCAGATTGCGGATGCGTTCAATCGCCATTATCGGGATTTTGGTACTATTCTGCCTTTCAACGTGACGCGTGACCTCGGAAGTCAGAGGAAGAAAACCCCGCCGCCAGTGGGGAACGATCCAAACCGCTCTCGGCAGGTTTGGTTCTTATACGATGCCGGTAAAGCCCACGCCCAGCGGTTAGCACAGGGGTGGGACGGCAAAAGGCAGTGATGCCGTCCCATGACCATCCAACAGTATGCAAAGGAGACCAGTCTCAGCTCGTCTTCCGAAGTAGCGAAGGTCTGTTTATTGGCTTATTTCCACCGAAAGCTTAATGGCATCGAGGAGTTCAATGTCAGCGATGCGGCGACTTGACTCTCAAGTCTTGAGCTTCCGAAGCCGAATGCTTCACGCCTTCGGGACAATCTGAAGGCGTCGCGAGACACGATAAAGGGTGGGAAGGCCGACTGTTTCCGATTGCACCACAACTTTCATTCAGGCAATGGAGGCTAAATATCCGAACGTCTCAACCAAGTCGCAGGACGTTGTGGACCACGGGACGATTTTGCCGGAAGTTGACTATCAGCAAACTCGTGGCTATATTGAGAGCCTGGCGAAACAGATCAATGCGTCCTTTGAGCAGAATATTTTCGATGGGTGTGCTGTTCTGATGCGCCGGTTGATGGAGGTATCGCTTATCCTCTCATATCGCCATTTGAAGATTGAGTCCGCGATTCAGGACGGCGGAGGAAATTTTGTGATGCTTGATGCCATAGTGGGCAACGCGAAGGCGAACTCCACTCTGGGTCTCTCGCGAAATGGTAAGACCAGTCTCGACAGATTTCGCGAACTCGGGAACTTCTCAGCCCATAAGGTGGAATACACATGCAAGCGCGAGTACATTCAGCCTTTGGTCCAGGAGTACCGGGCATTGATTGGGGAGTTGCTCCACAAAGCCGGTATTCGGGTGTAGGTAAAGGTCACATCACTCTGCCGGGCGTCCCGGCTCTCCACACTTGAATGCGCCGGAATCCCTGAGGACAACTGCGAATGTCGCCTTGTTGAGGCCAGCGGTTCCAAGGTTTCACTTGCCAGTCAGGAAGACCACCACTGACGTGAATGATCGAGAGAGAGCACCGCCACGGCGGCCGCGGCGGTAGGATGGGCCGCAGGATTCGTAACGCCCACTCCGCGTTGAAACGCGGATGTCAGGTTGCCTTTGCCGAGACCCGGTAACAGTACACGCTCGCTGTCGATCCGGAATTGCGTGCGGAGGCCAGGGATGCCATTGAGTGGGTTCACGATCAACGAGGTTGGCCGCCGAGCGACAATGGTTCTTGCGTGCCCGAGATCAGCCGTTTCTTCGGTATCGTCGTGCAGATGTACTATGCCGATCACGAACCGCCGCACTTTCACGTGCGCTATTCCGAACAGAAGGCACTCATCGCGATCGAAACGCTGGCCGTGTTGAGAAGGGCACCTTTCGCCTCGGGTACTGGGCCTGGTTACGGAGTGGGCGGCGCTGCATCGCCCGGACTTGGTGGAAGATTGGATACTGGCAAGGAGCGAGACGCAACTCAAGCCGATCGCTCCTCTGGAGTAAACATGTTAAAGGACATCGTTGCCGCAAATGCGCTCGGTGATTACCGCCTGCAACTTCGTTTCGAGGACGGTGTTGAGGGCGTCATCGATCTTGCGCCGCATCTAAGTTTTCGGGGAGTGTTCGAGCCCCTGCGCGACCCTGCCTATTTCGCGCAGGTTCGTGTCGATCCGGAACTGGGCACAGTGGTCTGGCCGAACGGCGCGGACCTCGATCCCGACGTTCTTTACGGACGCCTCACCGGGACACCGGTCCTGCAGGAGCAAGACGCTTTCAGTTAGAGCAGTTTCGGCAAATTCATAGACAACCCACGGCCCGAACGTCATGAACTGGCATTTTGGTCGGTCGTCCGCGCCGACCGGAAGGTCGGCGGCAGGGCCGAAGCCCTGGCCCCACATGGCAGCAGGGCCGCAACCAAAGCGCCGGTGACAAGATCACCAGCGGTACATTCAGGCAGAGCGGCTCACCCAAGCCGATCCGTCAATACCAAGTCATAGTTTCAATGCCGCTGCCGGCCTGGAACCGTTTCAGTTCTTTGCCGTCCTGCATATCTATCACGGAAACCGATCCGTCGCCGTGGTTGCCCACGATCAGCGTGCGGTTGTCGGGCGCGAACCCCATCCCCATCGGAGCCTTCCCGACCGGTACCACCAGCTGCTTGCCATGCAGATCGGACGCGCTCAGTATGTTGACCAGTTGCCGGTTCCCGTTGTCGGTAACCACCTTCGATCCGTCCGGCGAGAACCTGACCCTCGAACCGGCTTTCTCATTGCCCTGCAGCGTGATGTTATCGACGATCTTGTCGGTTGCCGGGTCGATCACATGCAGCACGGGATCGGTATAGTCGAGGGCGACAACGCGTTTTCCGTCCGGTGAGGCGGCGATACCTTCCGTACCGTTCGGTACCGATATGTGCCCCACCACCTTGCGGGCCTTCAGGTCGATGACGGTGATGAACGGCCTGTCGTTCTTGTTCTCGATGTATGCTTTGGCTGCATTCGGGAGCACGGCGACCCAGTGGCCCGTTCCCTCGGTGTCGATCGCGTCCCTGATCGTGCGTGTCTTCGGATCGATGATCAACAGCTTGCGGCTGGTGTCGCAGGTGACGTAAAGGGTTCCGGCAGCATCGATTTGAATCCCGTGAGGAGCCACGTAAGGCGAAACGTCGATGGTTCCGGCGACTGAACGCGACACGAGATCTATGATGGCGATGGTGTGCTCGGGGTTCGGATTTCGGCCGTAGATCCCCGCTCCGTAGATCGTTATGTAAGCGGTCTTGTGATCGGGAGAAAGCGCGATGTCGTGAGGGTTGATGCCGACTTCGATATTCGATATCTCGGTCCAGGTTTTCGGATCGAAAAACCGGATGTGATGTCCCACTTTGTCGATCAGGACGACTCCGGTATTACCGGTTGGATTGTTAGGGTCTGCGTTTTTCGCCGGCAGCAGAGCGGCGGTGATCATGAGCGCGGCCAGGGCAGGCAAGTGGGTCGATCGTCGAGTGAACATGGCGTATATCATATCGCTGCCGGCCCGCAGGCAGTACGATGGGGTAGTGCGGATCGGGTTGCTGTTCTGCCTCGCGATCGTCCCAGGGTGTTGCAGCCTTGCCTTCGCCGCCGGCCTTCAAAGGGAGGACCTCCGCTCCGTCCAGGAGGCTTTCCGAAAGACGGACGCATCGCTCGCCTGGTTTGAGGCCAGAGCGAAAGAGTCTCTCGATGCCACCCGGTCGGTGATGATCGTTCGGGCCGCGTATGACAGTCAGGCCATCCCCGGGAAGAGCAGAATTGGAGTCTTCGTGGTATCCGGAACCGCGAACCGGGTACAACTTGTTCTCGACGTGTTTCCCGAGATCGAGACCGAAGGTTTTCCAAGCCTCGATCAAACCGGCGCGAACTCGGTCGATCTGCACTTCCATTCGGATTACGGCATTTATCAGGGCAGCATCAAATACATTTACGATCTCTCCGGCAGGAAGCCGCGGGTGAAGATTCGCTACGGTATGCTCGCCTTAACCTCTTCCCGGATTCAGAGCGGGCGTCTTCTATATGCGGCTTCTTCGTCCGGCTGGAGTGAGCGTCATGTGACGGTCGCTATTCAACCGCGGGACGGTAATGCGCTTCCGGTTTACAAGATCACCGACGCTCCCGCCCCGCCGGACGCTCTCCCGGAACCTGTCAAGCTGCTGCTGCCCGACGGCCGGACCGTACTCGTCTCGAATACGCCGCCGGGACAAGCGCATCAGCTCGCGGGGATGGCGATTATCAATAAATCCGCAACGCGCGAGTTCTATCCGGCGCCGGTTCCCACCATGGCTCTGGATCGAAAATTGCGGCCCAACGAGCAAGCCCCCGCCGAGATTGAGAACAACATCGGCCCTGTTGAGGTCAATGGATCAACCCTCTGGTTCGCGAACAGCTTTTACGATGGCGAGGGCACGTCCGGGGTTGGGGCCATCGGCGCGTTCGATTTACGGACGCACAAGTTCGAGATGAGGTACCTGCCCGAGATTGCACCCTGGTCGGGATCGGCAATCCGGCTCGATGGCGATCATCTTTGGATTGGCTTGATGCGGCAACCGGAAGGCGCGGCGTACAGCGGCGGTCTGCTCCGCTACAATCCCAGGACCGGATCGGTCAAGACGTACGGAATCCCCGATTACATCTACACTATCGACCGTTTCGGAGATGGCGTATATTGCGGCACTTCGAATGGACTCTATCTCGTTCGCGGTGAGGAAGTCGTCCACATGAGTTTCGAACCGGATGCCAGCGGCGAACTCGTTGCGGTCAGCGCAGGGCGAAGGCCCGGCGGCAGGGCCGAAGCCCTGGCCCCACAAAAGTAGGCGTTACTCGAACTTCTTCACCGTGATATATAAACAGCGCTGAGGGTACGGGTATTCACGATATCGTCGAGCGGATTCCTGCGAAGCACGACGAAGTCCGTAACCTTACCCTTCGCCCGCGCTTCCACCGGAAGGCGGGCAGCGTGAGGAATAGTGAGGACGGGACTGCCAGTCCCGCGCACGCTGCCAGCCTGCCCCACGAGCTATTTATCAGGGCAGAGGCTTCAGTGCGGGTTTAACGCCGTCGGGAAGCGGATAGCGATCCACGTTCAGCAGCATCGAAACCATGTTGTAGTAGCCCATGGTCCCAATCAGATCGACTACGCCGCGCTCCCCAAACTTGTCCACCGTCGCCTTGAAAGTCGCGTCGCTCACCTGCGTCTTGTTCAGCAGCTCATGGCAGAAGTTGTAAACGATCTCCTCATCCGCGCTCATCGGCGCGGGACGTTTTCCGGCGGCGAGAGAGTCGATCACCGCGGGCTCCAGACCGTACTTCAGCCCGTCCCGCTGGTGCGCGTACCACTCGTATTGCGATGTCCAGTGGCGTGCAGTGATCAGAATCGCGAACTCATTCAGCCTGCGCGGGATCGACGAATGGTAGCGCATCTGAGCGCCGAACTTCTGCGCGAGATCGCCCATCTCGGGACTGCGCAGGAGCACATTGAATGGTCCGGTCGTCGAGCCCCCTCTGTCGCCTGAAAGCAGGTGGTCGATCATGGTCTTCTGCTCGGGAGTCAACTGCTCATATGTCAGGGGCTTGAACCTGTCTCCACGCAGGTCGAGCTTCGGCGGAGCAGCGGGCGTCTGGGCGTGAGCGATACCGATGGCTCCCATCAGGAGCGCGAAAACAGGACCTCTGATCCGCATCATTTTTACCTCCGGATTACTCGGCTCGGATCATATCACGGCGTCCTTCTACAATGAATAATTCGCCAGGAGGTTCCAAATGAAGGCTGGAAAGATCGGGATATTGACGGGCGGCGGGGATGTCCCTGGCCTGAACTCGGTAATCAAGACCGTCGTGTACAGGGGTTCCGAAGTCGGCCGTCAGGTCACTGGACTCCGTCGCGGCTGGGAGGGTCTCACGCACGTCAATTTCGACGATCCCGCCAGCGTCAGCCGCTACATCCTTCCGCTGACTCGCCAGAATACACGCACGATCGATCGCACGGGTGGAACGTGGCTGCATAGTTCCCGCACGAATCCCCTCAAGATGAAGAAAGCGCCGCCGTTTCTGGCCGGCGCGAGCTTTCCAGCGGCGCAGACCACCAAGGGCGGAGTCACTTCCACGGTCTACGACATGACATCGCAGGTTTTGAAAAATATCGAGAAGCTGGAACTCGACTACCTCGTGGCGATCGGCGGCGACGACACGCTCAGTTATGCCGCGCACCTCGACAGGCAGGGCGTCAAAGTCGTCGCGATTCCGAAAACGATGGACAATGACGTTCGCAACACCGAGTACTGCATCGGCTTTTCGACCGCAATCTCCCGCGCGTGCGATGCCATCGAGCGCCAGCGCACGACAGTCGCATCGCATGAGCGCATCGGCATCTTTCGCATCTTCGGCCGCGATGCCGGATATACCGCGCTCTACACGGCATATGCCAGCTCGATGCGCTGCTGCATCCCGGAATATAAGGTCAATCTGGAAAAACTGCTCGATCTGATTATCGAGGACAAGAAAAACAACCCCAGCAGCTACGCGCTCATTCTTCTTTCCGAGGGCGCGGAGTGGGAAGGTTACAAGGTCACTGAGTACGGCGAGGCCGACGCGTTTGGCCATCGCAAGAAAGCCAATGTCGCCGAAGCTCTCAGCGACGCCATCATTGCGCGCAGCGGGGACGAAACCATGCTCAGCGATCTGACCTACGATCTGCGCGGCGGCCCGCCCGATTTCGTCGACAAGATGGTGGCGTCGACATTCGCCGGGATGGCCATCGACCTGATCGACGAAGGAAAGCACGGACTGATGACGGCGATCAACCAGGGTTGCTACGCGGCGGTGGCGATTCCCGATCCCAAACTCGGCCCGCGCAAGGTCGATATCGCAACCATGTACAGCACGGAACACTACCGGCCAACATACAGCGGCAAAATGGGCCTGCCGATTTTCCTGACGCGCGCGTGAGCCTTCCGGCCATTGCGGTGAACTTCGGAGCATCCCCGTGAACCTTCCGAGCATTTGGCGGCGGCTGACCGGAAGGAAAGCCTCTCGAAGCTGGCCCGCCATTCCGTTGGACGCGGAGCTGCGCGCGGAGATTCGCCGCAGTTTTGACGAGGCGTCCCATGACGAGGAGCATTTCCCGTCGACCATCGACCCGCGCATTCAGCATGTTCAGGTATTGCTAAAGTTTTTCGGCGAACTGGCCGATAAACGTGTGTTGGACGTCGGGTGCGGCAAGGGACGGTTTGCGAGGGTTCTGCAGGAACGGAACCCCGAAGTGGAAATTTGGGGGCTGGACATCTCGGAGGAAATGCTCCGGTTCGTTCCCGCCGGTATTCATACCAGAGCGGGGTCAATGACCGAACTGCCTTTTGCCGACTCGACGTTCGACTTTGCTTACGCGACGGAATCGCTTGAGCATGCAGTCGATATCGAGCGCGCCGTAAATGAAATGTGCCGCGTCGTGAAGCCCGGTGGAAAGCTGGTGATCATCGACAAAAACGCCGAGCATTGGGGAAAGTTGAAGACTTCGGCTTGGGAACGGTGGTTCACACGGGAGGAGCTGGAAGATCTTCTGGCCCGGAACTGTCGTAAAGTTCACAGCCAATACCTCTCGTATTGGGAGGACGTGACGCCCGACGGCCTGTTCCTTGCCTGGTTTGCCTCCAAGTAGCGCCTGGCTTGTCGCCAAACAGCCATTTGAACCAGTGCCGCGAAAGTATACTCTAGTAGATATGTCTCAAGGAATTGCTGTCCCGAGCGCGGCGCTTCTCCCGCTTCAAACACAACGCGGATGGCGAACGGGAATCAACTGGACTGCGGCCATTCTGATCTCAATCGTGTTTCTGGTTGCGGGACTCTGGAAGCTTACCGATCCGATCGGCGCAGCCGTGCGGCTTGCGCAGGCAAAGGTCCCGGAATCGTTGAGCGTTTTCACCGCAGTCGGGCTGGGCACGCTCGAAACCTTTACGGGTGTTCTCCTTCTTATCCCTCGTTTCCGGCGTTGGGGCGCTGCGCTTGGGACGTTTCTGCTGGCCTCGTTCATGATCTTCATCGCAATCCATTACAACGAGTTGGTTGGCGTCGACTGCTCCTGCTTCCCCTGGGTAAAGAGAGCGGTCGGGCCGCAGTTCTTTGCCGGCGACGGCGCCATGATGCTGCTGGCCATTGGCGCGGGCGTCTGGGCGCGCGCTTCGAAGGGCGTCCGGCCAGCCGTCTTCATCCTCGGCGCAGTGGCTGTTTTCGCCCTGGGATCGTTCGGACTAGCCTCCACGCGGCACACCGGAACGAAAGCTCCCGCATCGATTACCGCCGAAGACGGCCATTCCATCTCTCTGCAGGAAGGTAGAGTTTTCATATACTTTTTCGATCCGCAGTGCCTCCACTGCCTCGAAGCCGGAAGGCGTCTGGCGGCGCTGAACTGGGGAGACACGCGATTCATCGGCGTGCCGACGGAGAACCCACAGTTCGGAGACTGGTTCATGGGCAAGGCTGGTCTCACAGGTAAAGGTCCTGTATCCAAAGACTTGGCTTTGCTTCAGAAGACCTTCCCGTTCGATACGCCACCTGCGGGAGTCGCGATCGAGAACGGTTATGAAAAGACCATGCTCCTCCAGTTCGAAGACCAGGAGCCCTCCGCGACGCTGAAGAAAATCGGCTTCGTTCGATAAAGAACGCACTTCTGGTTCCAGTACTGCAATAACAACATCCATTTGAAACGCGCGCGCCTGGTTTCGCACTTGGTATTCAGAAACGGGCTCAACGCCGCGGACGGCGGAGCTTGCCGCGCAATCGGAGGATACTTGGCGGCGATGGTTGACGTGAGGCAGGCGGGAGGTTTCGCCGGGCTAATTAACACGTCAAAGGGGAGCGCTCGGAGGCGCTCCCCGCTTTCAAGGAAAAAGGCGGCGATTTCAGAGATGAATCGCCCGGACTCAGTTGGGCTGGAGCACCGAATCGATCACCTGTATTACGCCATTCGATTGAAACACATTGGCTATCGTGATCGTCGCCATCCCGCCCTTTTGATCCTTCAGCATGATTTTTCCGGCATCCATCATGGCAGTCAGAGGCTCGCCCTGAACAGTCTTCAGTTCGGCCTTGCCGCCGCCTGCTTTGATTTGTTTCCGCAGATCCGCCACACTGATCCTCCCCGGAACCACGTGATATGTGAGGATCTTCGTCAGCGTTTCTTTGTTCTCCGGCTTCACCAGCGTGTCCACCGTGCCGGCGGGCAACTTGGCGAACGCCTCGTTGGTCGGAGCGAATACGGTGAATGGACCGGGACTCTTCAACGTGTCCACCAGGCCAGCCGCCTTAACTGCCGCCACAAGGGTTGTGTGATCGGCTGAATTCACGGCATTGTCGACGATATCCTTTGTCGAATACATTGCGGCGCCGCCCACCATTGGATCTTTGGCGCCATACAGGGCGGATCCACTTACGAGAGATCCCGCCGCGACCAGAGCGGTGCAGAATACTTTGGAGATTTTCATTTCGGATTCCTTTTCGTTTTCGAGATTCGCGCGCGCTGCCTCATACTACGGAGCGCCGCGGAAAACGGATTTGTCCGTTGAAATATCGCTTACTGGTCGGTGAGCCAATCGCCGGCGTGCTGTTCGATTGCGATGCGGACGAGCTGGCTTCGGGTGCGCACGCCGGTCTTGTCGAACAACTGCTGTAGTACCGCCTTGACCGAGCTTTCGGAAATCTGCAGGTTGGCCGCAATCTCTTTGTTGGTCAGGCCCTCGAACACCGCCTTGAGAACGCTGCGTTCGCGCGCGGTCAACGCCTGCGCTGCCTGTTGACTATCCGATTTATCATGTGCGCCCGCAACCAGAGAGCGTACGGCGCGCGAGTCAAGCCACATTTCGCCTTTCGTGACTTTGTGAATCGCCTCGATCAGTTGCGCGGGCGGGCTGTGTTTCAGGAACAGCCCCGACGCACCCGCCTCAAAAGCGCGCAGTGTGCCTGCATCGTCCATGCCGGCGGTGACCATCAGAATACGGCCGGAGAACCGCCGCCGCCTGGCTTCTTCGAGGAAAGCCGAACCCTGCTCGTCCCCCAAGTCGTAGTCCAGAAGCACCACATCGACAGGTTCGCGGTCCAGCACGGCTAAAGCCTCAAGGACGCCGGCGCAAGTCGCGGCGATGCGGAAATCAGGCTCCGCTTCGAGCAAGCGGCCGAGGCTCTCCCGAAACAGGCTGTGGTCGTCGATCAGCAAAATTCGGATCTGCGGTTCCATTATTTTCCCCGACGGCTGTCTCTTCCGCCAAGCCTCTCACAACGCCGTCTCTCGCGGCTGGTTCTTTCGATCCCGAGACGACTGCCGACAAGTCGACGATAAAGCTCGATCCAGCCGCTTCCGGTTCGTACCGCAAATCGCCCCGGAACGAACGCATGAATGCCCGCGAGAGATACAAGCCAAGCCCGGTAGCCTCGGCCTGCTGCTGAAACGGGCGAAACAGCCGGTCGGGATGGGCCACGCCGCAACCGGTGTCGCTGAATCGAAGCGTGATTCGCTGCTTCTCGCGCCTGGCGGCGATGGTCAGTTCCCGCCGGGTCTCGTGCGACATCGCCCGCTCGCTGTTCTTGGTCAGATTGAGCAGCACCTGCAGCAGGCTTTGCCTGTCAGCCCACACGAGCGGCAAACCCGGTTCCATTTCGATGGACAGCCCGATGTCCTGTTCCTGAAGGGCGGGTTCGACAATGATGCGAAACTCTTCGAGCAAAGAAGACAAATCGACGCTGCAAGCCTGGTCGGCCATCTGGCGAAGATCCATGGCCGCAATTTTTTCGAGCGCCAGAATCAGGTTCCCGAGGGCTTCGAAATCTTTGTTCCGCGCGAGATTCGCCGCGAGCGCCGTGCTTTTGGCAAGATTCGCATGGGCCATCGCGATCGCGCCGCACACGTTCCGGATCTCGTGCGAAACCGCGCCCACCAGGATGCGCGAGCCGGCCAGAAGCTGGTGCAGGCTCAATTCTTCGCGGTTGCGCAGATCTTCGGAGCCATCCACGACCATCGCCGCGAGACGGGCGCCGGCGCTGGTGCTGTAAGTGGAGAACCAGATATCGGCCAGAAAGACTTCGCCGTTTTGCCGGCGCCCCCGGCACTGCATCGCGGTCCGAAAGGGCGGCCGCTTGTCTTTTATCGATCCGGGCGTCGAGCCGGAGGAAGACTTGGGCGACAGCACATTCACCAGCGAAGGAAGGAAATCATGAATCGAGCGGCCCGGGAGTGTTCCCGGCGGGATGACGAAAAGCCGGTGCGCGGCCTCATTGGCCAACAGGACGATCCCGTCCGAATTTGTCGTGAACACCGCCGCCGGGCTGCTTTCCACGAGCACCTTCAGCTGCTCCTCCGCCTCGCTTCGGGCTTGAACCTCCCGCTCAATCTCCCGCGTATGAAGAAGAGCCGTCCGCCGGCTGTGGATCACCTCGTAAACGAACAGGCCCATACAGAAAAACGCCGCGAAAATAAGGATGTCGCGCGGGATTCCCGCCGGCAGGTACCAGTCGAAACTATCGAACAGTTCCGTGAGCAGCGTGCAGACCGCCGCGACGCAGGCGATTTGCCACCGCGTCAGCACACTCCCCGCCAGCAGCATGGGGAACAGGTAAAGGAATCCGAGAGGAATGTTGCCTTCGATGCGCCAATCGATCAGCGCGATGGCCGCGATCATCAGCGCGGCCCTCGTGAGGACCGCCGAGCGGGTGCCGCGAAGAAGGAAGGACAACATGAAAGTACCGGAATCGCGGTCCTCCGCGCTCGGATGGACCGCGTTCCTCTCCATCATACTTTCAACCCGGCTCATGCTCTTTCGACCGCGCTCTTCCAACCACATTCTATGGGCATCCGGCGCGCTTTTGATTGCATTGACTGAAAGATGTCAGGTGGCTGACCGAAAGATAATTTGGCGTATCTGAAAGATAATTGAGACCTTAACTTCCCGGTCGCTACATTGAAATTTGGGCTGCAATCAACTGTTCCAGCGGGATCTGTCTCGGCATCGCGGGTTAGCCATCTGGCTGTCCCTCGGGCTTCTTGCGGGGAGTTGGCCGTCTCAACAACTGGAGGCGCAGCAACCGCAAACAAGCTACACGTGGCGGCAGCTTCTGGACAGGTTTGAAGGGGCTAATCCAACTTTGCGCGCCGGAAAACTCAACATCGACGAATCGCGGGCGGCGGAGATCACCGCGTTTCTCCGGCCCAACCCGGACTTCAGCATCACCGCGGACGGATTTCAAATCTCCAGGAATGGAGGCGTCTGGCGTCCGTTCAGCGGCGTGGTGGAAACACCCGGCATCAGCTACCTGCACGAACGCGAGCACAAGCGCGAGCTGCGGCGCGATCAGGCGAAGGAATCTACTGCTGTCGCGGAGTCGACTTATCTGGACCAGGAGCGCAACTTGGTGTTCAACCTCCGGAATGCGTTCGTGCAGGCCCTGCAGGCGAAAGCCGTGCTGCAGAACGCCAGAGAGAACCTGGAATATTGGGATCGGGAGTTGGGCGTGAACCGCACGCGTTACTCGGCGGGCGATATCGCGCAAATGGACTTAAACCGGCTGGAGTTGCAGCGCGTGCAGTTTGAATCGGACTTCGAAGCCGCGCTGGTGAATCTGCGGACGGCCAAGATCTCCCTTCTGATGCTCCTCAACGACCGCACGCCGATTGAACAGTTCGACGTCACCGGACCGTTTGATTTCAGCGAAGAGTTGAAGCCGCTGGAGCAATACCGAAACCTTGCGTTGGAAGCGCGGCCCGACCTGAAAGCCGCCGTGCAGAACGTGGAGCTGGCAAGAATCACTCACCAACTAGCGGTTGCCAACGGCTCGACCGATCCTACTTTCAGCCTTTGGTATTCGAACAACCCTTCGTTTTCCAATTCGTTTGCCGACCAGACCATCGGCGGGAGCATCAGTATTCCGTTGCGCATCTTCGACCGCAATCAGGGTGAAAAGGCTCGGACTCAGGTCGATATTACGCGCAACGAGCGTTTGCGGGACGCCAACCAGGCGCAGGTCTTCAACGATGTCGATTCCGCGTACTGGACACTGGTCCAGAACGTGAATCTGCTGAAGCCGTACAAGACCAAATACCTGCAGTTGGCGACCGATGTTCGCGACAAGATGTCTTTTTCCTACCGAAACGGAGCCTCGTCCCTGCTGGATTATCTGGATGCGGAGAAATCTTATCGGGACACTCGGTTGGCTTATTTGAATCTGATCGGTTCGTATTTGACCGCCGCGGCGCAAATGAACATGGCCGCAGGCCGGGAGGTCATCCAATGAAGCGTTTCACTGTGGTCCAACTTATCCTTTGTGTCGCGGTCGCCGTGGTGCTCGCCGGCTGTGGGCTTGGGAAAGCCGAACCCAAGATCGATCCCAAGGCGGAAGCGCCGCCACCTGCCGAGGTGGTGCCCGCGGGAAACTCGAGCGTGGTCACGGTGGACCATCCGGAACAGTATCCTTTCGTGACCGCAGGCAAGTACGACGCCGCACCCGAGCTGAACGTCACAGGCACCGTGACCCCTGACATTTCGCGCAATATTCCGGTAATCACGATCGCTTCGGGCCGGGTGCTGGAGATCCACGCCCGTCTCGGCGATACGGTCACCAAAGGCCAGCTTCTGCTCAAGGTGCAGAGCGCGGATATCTCCGGGGCGTTCTCCGATTACCGGCAAGCCGTAGCGGACGAAGTGCTGGCTCGGGCTCAGCTCGCCCGCGCCAAAACGCTTCTGGATGCGGGCGCGATGGCGCAGAAAGATTACGAAGTGGCCGTCGATACCGAAGATAAAGCCAAAGTGACTGTGGAAACCGCGGAAGACCATCTCCGGGTGCTGGGCGCCGACAAAGATCATTTTACGGCGATCGTCGACGTTTTCGCGCCCGTTTCCGGCGTCATCACGGACCAGCAGGTGACGCTGGCCGCGGGGACGCAGGGGCTGGCGTCGCCCAATCCATTCACAATCTCCGATATGTCGCACGTGTGGATTGTGTGCGATGTCTTTGAAAACGATCTCAAGAGCGTGAAACTGGGCGAATTCGCCGATGTCCGGCTGAACGCATACCCGGATCGGACTTTCCGCGCCCGAGTCGACAATATCGGGCCCATTCTCGATCCCAATATCCGCACGGCCAAGGTGCGTCTGGAAGTCGAGAATTCCGGACTGATGCGGTTTGGAATGTTCGCCACGGCGACTTTCCATGGCATGGAAAAACAAATATCCGCCATCGTGCCTTCCACCGCCATCCTGCATTTGCACGATCGCGACTGGGTCTACCTGCCGGGCGGAGGGAAATCGTTCCGGCGAGCGGAAGTGCTGGGCGGCATTACGCTGCCCGACAATACGCAGGTCGTCTCGGGCATCAAACCCGGCGACCAGGTGGTGCGGGACGCTCTGGTACTGGAAAATTCGGTGGAGCAATAGCCGAATATGATTCGTAAGTTTGTCGATTTCGCGCTGAACAACCGAATTCTGGTTGTCGCTTTCGCGGTGCTGCTGTTTATCTGGGGCGGAATTTCGTTCCATCAGCTGCCCGTGGAAGCCTATCCGGATGTGGCCAACAACTACGTCGAGGTGATCACGCAGTGGCCGGGCATTTCGGCGGAGCAGATCGAGCAGCAGGTGACGATTCCGCTCGAAATCGTCATGAACGGGATTCCGCATCTGACCGCATTGCGCTCGTTCTCTCTGTTTGGTCTTTCCGACCTGAAGCTGACGTTCGACGATGAAGCGGAAAACGACTGGAACCGGGAAAAAGTTCTGGAGCGGCTGGCGCAGGTAACGCTGCCCAACGGGGTGCAGCCGCAAATGGGCACGGACTGGAGCCCGGTAGGCCAGATTTACTTCTTCACGCTGAAGAGCACCAATCCCCGCTACGACGTGATGGAGCTGAAGTCTCTCGAGGACTGGGTGGTTGAAAAATCGTTCAAGTCGGTGCCGAACGTTGTCGATGTCGCCAGTTTCGGCGGACCGACACGCGAGTACCAGGTGCGTATCGACCCCAATAAGCTGATTTCCTACGGTCTCAGCATCGGTCAGGTGGAACAGCAACTCACCAATAACAACACCAATGCCGGCGGCAGCTTCATTGAATCCGGCCTGCAGCAGATCGACGTTCGGGAAGTCGGTTTGGTCACTAACGTCCACGATATCGAGAACACGGTGCTTACCACCAAGACTGGAACCGCGCTGAAGGTCAAGGACATCGCGGTGGTGGAGCAGGGGCCGAAGATCCGTCTGGGACAATTCGCTCGCGCGCGCCATCTCGTCAACGGAAAAATCATCGACGACGACGACGTGGTGTCGGGCATCGTGCTGCTCCGCAAAGGGGCGGATTCGGACTCCGTGCTGGAAGGAATTCACGCCAAAGTAGAGGAACTGAACACGGTCGTTCTTCCCCACGGCGTGAAGGTTGTGCCCTTTATCGACCGCAGCGACCTGGTGCATTACACGACTCACACGGTCCTTCACAATCTGACCGAAGGCATCGTTCTGGTGGTGATTATTCTTTTCCTGTTTCTGGGAAATGTACGCGGCGCTCTGATCGTCGCTCTGACGATTCCGTTTTCGCTGCTCTTCGCGGCCACCTGCCTCCAGCTCAAAGGCATCCCCGCCAACCTGCTCTCACTGGGCGCGCTCGACTTCGGCATGGTGGTGGATGGGGCGGTCGTGATGGTGGAGAATATCGTTCGCCACTTGTCCCATCACCGCGAGGGCGACAAGAGAACGCCGATGGAGAAGATCCGCGAGGCGGCGCATGAAGTGCAGCGTCCCGTGTTCTACGCGATCGGGATCATCATTACCGCCTACCTGCCGATCTTCACTCTGCAGCGCGTGGAAGGCCGGCTTTTCAAGCCGGTGGCCTGGGCCGTGGCGTTCGCTTTGCTCGGAGCGCTGATGTTCTCGATGCTTCTCGCGCCGGTGCTCTCCAGCATATTGTTCCCCAAAGGGACGAAGGAATGGCACAACCCCGTAATGATCTTTCTGACCCGGATGTATCGCAAAGTGCTGGGAGTGGCGATACACTGGCGCTGGCTTACGCTGGGCGTGGCGCTGTCCGGCTTCGCACTGACGATCTATCTCGCGACGAGCGTGCTGGGTTCAGAGTTCCTGCCGCACCTCGACGAAGGCGCCATCTGGGTGCGCGGAATCATGGCGCCCAGCACCGGTCAGGCTGAGGGAACGCGTGTGGCGAACGAGGCGCGGGCCATCCTGTGCTCCTTCCCGGAGGTCCCGCAGTGCACCAGCCAGGTGGGCCGGCCCGACGACGGGACCGACACGACAGGCTTTTTCAACGCCGAATTCTTCGTCGATCTGAAGCCCAAAGAAGAATGGCGGCCGGTGTTTCATCAGGATAAAGACGAACTGATCGCCGCCATGAATCGCGAAGTTTCAAAGATTCCCGGCGTCACCTGGGGCTTCTCACAGCCGATCTCCG
>Ga0181521_10003215_pt1 | contig 19327 bp, 19 predicted proteins | sample PEATcosm2014_Bin_32_FD_119764 | JGI IMG/M metagenome (GOLD analysis project Ga0181521, IMG submission 119764) | Peatland microbial communities from MTU Mesocosm Facility, Houghton, MI, USA - PEATcosm2014_Bin02_60_metaG | ecosystem: Environmental > Terrestrial > Soil > Wetlands > Peat | place... | reverse complement strand
CACCTGCAGAATGCCTGGGGTGTGGCATCCGCACCGGACGGTCCGTTCTGGATATCCGACAACAACAGCAATGAATCCACAATCTACGATGGAAACGGCGCCCCGCAGTCACCGCTGACCGTCAGCATTCCACCGGGCAGCAACGGGCCGTCCAATCCTACTGGTCAGGTCTACAACGCAACTTCCGACTTTGCCGTTGCCACGAGCGCTGGTTCGGTGCCGGCTCTGTTCATCTTTTCCGGCGAGGGCGGAACGATTACCGGGTGGGTCAGTGGTGCGACGGCGACCGTCGCGTACGATGATGGCGCCGGCGGCGCCGTGTACAAGGGGCTGGCGCTGGCCAACAACGGCACCGCGAATTACCTGTATGCGACCGATCTGCACAACGCGAAAATCGATGTATTTGATACCAATTTCCATAAGGTGACTTTGCCGGGTGGATTCAAGGACCCGACCATCCCCGCCGGCTTTGCGCCGTTTGGCATCACGTTGGTGAACAGCCAGCTATATGTCACTTACGCCAAGCAGGATGCGGCCGCGCACGACGAAATCTTGGGCGCCGGCCTTGGATACATCAATGTATTCGACACCAACGGCAATCTGATGAAGCGCTTTGCATCGGCGGGCGCACTCAATGCCCCCTGGGGGATTGCGCTCGCGCCTGCCGGATTCGCCGCGGCGAGTGGAGACCTGCTGATCGGCAACTTTGGAGACGGGGCGATCAACCGTTTCAATCCAACCAATGGAAACGGCCTTGGCCCCGTCAGCCTGACCAACGGCAAACAGTTGGTCATCCCGGGGCTGTGGGCCCTGGTATTCGGAAACGGTGCGCCCAGTCAGCCCACCAACGCCCTGTTCTACACGGCCGGGCCCAACAATCAAACGGACGGCGTCTTCGGCCGCATCGACGTGACAACCATGATGACTGGCGGTTCGCCGCCGCCATGTACCGGCTACGGCTGCTGACCATTCCTACGGAACGCGCGCGGAAGTCTGCCCTAGGCATTTCCGATCAAGTGGGGACTACGGGTTGACGGCGCGCGATGGGTCCGCGGCACGTTGCAGTTCATTTTTGGGACGCGAGTTCGGAGGCAATAACCGAGAAGCGACGGCCGGAAGGGTTGGTACAGCGTTCGATCAGAAATCAACGGCCATACCTACTTCGTACGAGAGCACGCTGGAGCCTGGGCCGGTCGTCAGGCTTGACCCACTGTCACCAGGGGTATAGGTGGTCTTGCTGCCGTTCTTAAGGCTAGACAGGAGTACAAGGAACTAAATTTTGCTGTGAACTTTTTTCAAACAAAGCAAGAATTTTCTCTCCGACGGAAAAATTGCTTCCATAACAATGGCTTGGCTAGGAATCGGGGTCTGCTGCGGCGCGTGCCGTGGCGCGACGTCAGGCAAAAAGAAAAGCTCATTGGCTCAGGCCAACGCCCATGTCTCAAACACCCCGCGTGGTGCGGCGCTTCACGGGCTGCGCTTTCAAAGATTGCGCAAATCTTGGCGAATCGCTGAGATTCTTTGGCCGTTGTCTCGGTTGCCGGTTTGACTCCTTTGTTGGGCGTCGTTCATCTGCCGGGCAGTGAGACCGCAGGAAGGACCGGGTTGTCAGAAAGCTTTGCTGCGCCCGCTGTAATTGGTCCGTCAAGTCTTAAGTGGCTTGCCTATTTGATGGATCACGGACCGAACCCACCGGTATATTTTTGACGTAGTCCGCTCCTGGTTATTGAGCCCGGTCCCGCGCATTCCAGGCCCCCGGTCGTAGAAGGTAAGGTCCTCCCCAAAAATTTTCACATGCACACTCCTTCGGTTGTGTGGGTCGAGTGCGATCACGGAGTCACATCCAAGAAAGCTGCACAGCAATTCCGCGAAGCGGGCCTTCCCCTCGTCTCGTGTGCGCTTGGAAAATCGGCTTTCGTCGGCGCTGATGCTCGTGTGTTGCCTGTTGACGGCTTCCGAAGTGACGTCGAGTTTCGTAAGGAATACGGCTTGGGCACACGCCCGAGGCTGATTCTCCTGGGATCTGAGGATCCGTGGCTTGCCGCCTCCGAAATTGCAAAGGATGTCAATAACGTCGGGCTCGTGATTGAACCAGTAGAACTGCTGGCGCGCAGAATTTCTCGCCTGCCGATTCGAGCAAACGATACGCAGAGGCTTGCTGCGATCAACAACGTTGATCTTCCGACGGGACTGTCAATTCCTCGCCAGTTCAAGCCACATCTGACGCGACATCCGGAAGCGTTGGCGCCCGGGGAAAACAAGGCGTCGAAGTTTGTTGACGTCGATGGTTTGAAAAGTGTCAACGACCGCTACGGGCATGAGTCTGGCGACAGAGTCCTTCGACGTGGTGCCCGGTGGACAGACAACGTTGACGGGGTGGTGGCCTTGGTGGAAATGGCCGTCAACGGCTTGCTCGAGGCCCAGCGTCTCGGTCGAAATCGAGTCGCGGCCGTGGCGAATACGCCAAGGCGCAAGCGGCGCAGGCGATGGGCCATTGATGGCAGTTTTCGCTGACTTCCTGCAATGAGCGGGCAGATCTACCGATCTTTTCAGGATTAGCAATTCTATGGATGGTTCAATTAACAATTCCTGCAGTACGCATCCAGATATTCGGGGATTTCATTCGAAAATAGATGGAGCGTCCTCGGAAAGCGACGCAGCTTCAGAAGTCGAGGCCGAAGCACAGCGAAAAAAGACTGCGCTGCTCTATAGCAATGCAGGAATTGCCCTTGCGGTGACTCTTGTCAACGCTTCCCTACTCGCCTACGTCAATAGCACGCCGGGTGCTTCGGCGACCGTGGCATTCATCTGGTGGTGCCTCATTGTCACCATCGCGGCAGGTCGATACCTGTTGGCAAGGTGCTTCCGGGCAGCGGAGCCGAAGGCCGCCGCCGCAATGGCGTGGCGGCGTCGCTATATCGGCGGAACGGCGATGGCTGCGACAATGTGGGGCGCGGGAGCTATCTTGTTTGCGTGGAATGCGCCAGACGGCGCGCGTTTGTTCACGGGACTTGTGATGTCCGGGATGGTGGCTGGCGCGGTTCCGATGCTGGCACCCGTGCCCGCAGCCTTTCGGACTTTCACCTTGCCGGTGATTATCCCGTTTTCAGCAGTCATCCTGTTGCAAGCCAATTCCGCGTTGGACTGGGCATTCGGATCAATGACCATCGTCTTTCTGGTTGCCGTACTTGCGAGCGCGCGCTACCTGCACGAGGCGTTCGATGTTTCGATACGCTTGGGCCTGGAACAGGGTCGCCTGGCCGGAAATCTCGAGCGCGCACGCGACACCGCCGAAACCGCACTCGCCGAGCGCAAGCGGGTTGAAGAGACGTTGCAGGCCAGCGAGGAACGCTACCGCCTCATCCTGCAGCACTCGCCCACGGGCATCCTTCACTACAACAATGACCTCATCATCAGTTATTGTAACGATCGCTTCGCGCAGATTATCCAGGTCCCGAGAGAGAGGGTCATCGGTCTGGATATGAATACCCTAAAGGACCAGCGCGTGCTACCTGCACTGCGGGCAGCCATTGAAGGAAAACAAGGCATCTACGATGGCGAATACGCATCGACCCAGAGTAGTGCCCACGTCTGGGTGGCCATGTCGTGCACCCCCTTTCGTGGCGTCCAGGGCCAGGGCGACGGTGGCATTGCCATCATCGAGGACGTCACCGACCGCAGGAAGTCCGAAGATGAGATACGCAATCTGGCCTACTTCGATCCGCTGACCCGTCTGCCGAATCGGCGGCTGCTGATGGACCGGCTGGGGCATTCCATGACCGCCAGTAATCGAAGCCGAGAATTTGGTGCACTAATGATCCTGGATCTGGATCATTTCAAAAGCATTAACGATACCCAAGGACATGACGTTGGCGATCGGCTTCTCGTCGAAGTCGCCCAGCGTCTTGTCGCCTGCCTGCAACCCGACGATACCGTTTCCCGACTAGGCGGTGACGAATACGTGGTTTTGCTGGAGGGTCTGGGTCATGCGGAGCGCACCGCAGCCGCGAAGGCAGAGGGCATAGCCGAGAAGTTGCGCGTCGCGATCAACCTGCCATATGTCCTAGGCGGCAGCGAGGTCGAGTACTTCAGTACAACCAGCATCGGCGTCACGCTTTTTTGCGGACATGCTGATTCGGCCGAGGTCCTGTTAAAACAAGCCGACGTTGCCATGTATCAGGCCAAGAGTGCGGGACGCAATGCAGTCCGTTTTTTCAGCCCCGCCATGCAATCCAGCATCGAAATCCGCACTTCTCTGGAAGGGGCTCTGCGGCGCGGATTGGAAAGAGGCGAGTTCCGCCTCTATTACCAGCCACAAGTCGACCAAGATGGCCGATTGATGGGCGCCGAGGCGCTGATCCGCTGGTTGCCTCCGGATCAAGGATTGGTCGCGCCGGCTCAGTTCATCCCACTGGCAGAGGAGTCGGGGCTGATTCTGCTCATTGGCCAATGGGTTCTTGATACGGCCTGCAATCGGCTCAAGGCCTGGGAGCGTAACCCCCATACTCGTGAGTTGCGGCTGTCGGTAAACGTCAGTGCCCGGCAATTCCACCAGCCGGATTTCGTCGAGCAAGTGAGTCAAAGCCTGCTCGCCAGCGGTGCTGATCCGGCACGGCTGAAACTGGAGCTGACCGAAAGCGTGGTGCTCGATCACGTCGAATCGGTGATCAGCCGGATGCGGCAAATAAATGCCCTGGGCGTGGGTTTCTCCCTGGATGACTTTGGCACCGGCTACTCCTCCCTTTCCTACCTTAAGCGCCTGCCGTTGGATCAGGTCAAGATCGATCAGTCCTTTGTGCGTGACGTGCCGGGAGACGCAAACGATGCTGCCATCGTGCGCGCCATCCTGGCCATGAGTCAGACGCTTGGGTTACAGGTCATTGCCGAGGGGGTCGAGACGCAGGAGCAAAGAGATTTTCTCGCGCGCAATGGCTGCAATGGCTACCAGGGTTATCTGTTTAGCCGACCGCTGCCGATTGAAGATTTCGAACAGTTTGTGGGGAGGCTTGATCGCGGGTCTGTCCGTTTTGGATCAGAATGACCGGCCGGTGTTCGTCGCGGATAAGGACAAGGCACGTGGACCTGAAGGCGGCGGTTGCCGGTTTGCTGCGCCGGCTGCGCAAGAAAGGCGTGCTTTCGCGCCAGTCGCACCTGTGGCCTGCGATTGCCGTGCCCGGTAATCGGCACAGCGACCGCCGTAGAAGAAATCAAAGGGAACTGGACCGGTCGCTGAACTGAAAAGCCTTTTCGGTCAATAGTTACAGATTTCCCGGTTTGACGAAGGACGGGAAATGTGTCACACATGCCACCATGAACCCGGTTCGCGGCGCAGCGGCGCCGCCGCAGCCACCGCGCATCTTGCTCCCAGGCGAGCGCCAGAGGCCGCGGCGCCAAGCTCGGTCGTGCGGGCGTAGCATCAATTGTCGCTTCCGCCAGAACCGATCATGACCGAACAGGAATTCACAACGCAGCGCCACCAAATGGTCGCGCAGATCGCCGCCCAGACGATCTTCCTGACCGCGCGATTGGGCAAAGCATCGCTAGACCGGCACGTGCTGGACATCATCGGCAAGGTGCCACGCCACGAGTTCGTGCGCCTGGAGTTGCAGCCTCTGGCGTACGCCGACACGCCGCTGCCGAGCGGTTACGGCAAGACGATCTCGCAGCCGTTCATCGTCGCCCTGATGACCGACCTGCTGAACCTTCAACCGACCGACACCGTGTTGGAGATCGGCACCGGCCTAGGCTACCAGGCAGCCATCTTGGCCGAACTGGCCAAGTACGTCTATAGCATTGAACAGATTGAAGAGCTCGCGGCCGAGGCTCGACAACGCCTCGCTCGACAGGGTTACACCAATGTCGAAGTCCGGGTCGGCGACGGCCGGGCCGGATGGCCCGAACACGCGCCGTTCGACAAGATCATTGTAACGGCGGCCCCCGATCTGATCCCGCCAACGCTGCTGTTTCAGCTGAAGCCAAGCGGCAAGATGGTCATCCCCGCCGGTCTGCCCGACTCGCAGCAACTGCTGCTGGTCGAAAAAGACGTCAATGGCATGACGTCGACCCGGGAAATTCTGCCGGTGCGCTTCTCGCTGCTCGAAAATACCGAGGAAGGCTGAAGACGTCGCCGAAACGGGTGAGGCCCGGAAACTACCGCAACCTGGGACTGGCGTAGCGCCAAGCACCGCATATCGCCGCCCTCGGCCAGCCCATGCAAGGACGCGCCGATTTGCTACGGTGGCCTACTTGGGCGCTGGCTACCGCCCGCCGTGAAACAAGGCGCTACACTTCGATGTGAGAAGGGCCTCTAATACGGAGGAGGTAGATTTCGATGAGCCTCGCCGACCAAAGTTGCATCCCCTGCCGCGGTGGGGTTCCACCGATGGAAGAAAGCCGTGCCAAAGAGCTCCTACAAGAGTTGGACGATGGCTGGCACCTGAACTCCAACGGTCACCTCGAACGCGTGTATGTTCTCCAGGACTTCGCGCAAGCTATGGCTCTTGCCAACAAGGTGGCCGACCTCGCTGAAGACGAGGGCCACCATCCGGATCTTTACATCGCGTGGGGCAAGTGCAAGGTGGAGATCTGGACGCACAAGATCAGCGGCTTGACCGAGAGTGACTTCTACTTCGCTGCCAAGGCAGATCGCGCCTTCAGTGCCTTGCCCAAGGGTTGATCGCACGGTTCGCATGTTAAACGTCGTTTCTGACTCGTCGCAGCAGAGCAGTACCGCGAAGGACTAGCGAGCGTCTAGGCCAGGTTCCCGCGGGGACGGACCGTACTCGTTTGGGATCGTCGATCCAAAATGTCCTAGTTCGTACTCATTTTGCGTATAAGCAATTGATCGGCAATGCACCGATCGAGACGAACGCTCTTGGAAGCGCTCATTTTGGAGGAACGACCCGTGCTTAGGTTCGCGATTGTTCTCGCGCTGCTCGGACACGTCGCGTGGGCCTTAGCGGGCGAGCCCGCCGGCATTGCCACCATCGTTGAGGGCAAGGCTGTCGTCATTCGGACGCTGTCCACGCTCGAGGCGGTGGAGGGGGTCCGTTTGCTTGCCGATGATCTTGTGCACACCGGCAAGGACGCCTTCCTGCGGATCGAGTATGACGACGGGACGACGGTCGACGTCGGCGCGGAAACCCGTCTGCAGTGCAACCACCCTGCCCGAAGGAAGTTTGAGCAGCCCGGAATGTACTTGCTGTCGGGATGGCTCAAGATCACGTCCGGCAAGACCGAGGCGCGTCATTCACCAGCGTTCGGCTCGCCGCGGTTCGATGTGCTCAACATTGCCGGTATCGTGGTCGTCCACGCGGCTCGCGGATCGGGTGCGGTATTCGTTGAGCAGGGCACGGCAGGCTGGGGTGACCGACAGGTGCGCGGTGCCACGGCGTTTACATTGAAAGCCGGGGAATTTCAGAGCTTCCGCGAGGACGAGGCCCCTGGTATGCGGGAGCGTCCGGCGCCGGATTTCGTCGCCGCCATGCCGCGCCTCTTCCGCGACGCCTTGCCACGGCGCTTTGCGAAATTCCGCGACAGCAACGTGGTTGCGAAAAGCCAGGGCACGTTCTCGTATGCCGAGGTCGAACCCTGGGTCGACGCCGAGCCCGCCATCCGGCACCAGTTCGTTTCCTTGTGGCGTTCAATGACCAAGGTCGATGCGTTTCGGGCGTCGCTCGAACGCGGTCTATCGCTGCATCCCGAGTGGGGACCAGTCTTATACCCTCCGGAACCACAGGAGGCGAGGTCGTCGCTGGCGCCCGTTTCCCCCGGCCCGGCTGTCGTCTTGGGCCCGCTGGACGGGCCATCGCCGCAGCCCGCCGGTGCAGTCCACCATTGACGAGCTCGTTCGCGTGGAGACGTCCCGACGTACCCTTCGCGCGGGCGCGCAACGCCTTGGTCGCATTCATGGACTCCCTTGCCGGTGTCCCGGTGACCATCGGTGTAATGCGTAATTGGCCCTTATGGCAGATGTTCACCCGTCCGGTGACGCAGAGCTTCGCGCATGCCGACCGAGCCGGAATGGAGGCGCTCGATGCGCCCGAAATCCAGGTCCGGAGCCGCGATGAGGTCCGCACGCTGGCCCATGATCTGGCGCGAATGCGCAAGAGCATGGGCCAGGCCTTGAAGATGCTCGACGCCTAGCGCCCGAAATCTAGGAGTTCACGATAAATACCAAGACCGTAGTCCCGGACCAACAGCTGCCGCCGAAGCTGCTCGGCAAATACCCGCTCCTGGGTCTGGTGGGCGAAGGGGCCATGGGGGTTGTTTACAAGTCGTTTGACCCCGTCATCCGTCGCCCGGTGGCACTCAAGACCATCCGGCGGGATCTTCTCGACGGTGGCGGAGCGCCTGATTTCTCGGCGCGCTTTCGCAACGAAGCCCAGGCCGCCGGCCGCTTGCTGCACCCGAGCATCGTTGCGGTATATGAGTACGGCGAAGAAAACGAGTACGCCTACATAGCGATGGAGTACGTCGAGGGCAACACCCTGGGGCACTATCTGAATCAAAAGGTCCGATTTAGCATTGCGGGCGCGCTCAGCATACTGTCCCAGTTGCTCGACGCGCTGCAATACGCGCACGACGCCGGCGTCTTGCACCGCGACATCAAGCCCTCCAACATCATCGTCATGAACAATGGCCGGGTCAAGGTAGCGGATTTCGGAATCGCCTGCGTCGAGACTTCCAACCAAACGCAGATAGGTGCCATTATGGGTACCCCGGGCTATGTTGCGCCGGAGCTGTACCTGAATTACAAGTTCGACTGCCGGATCGACGTTTTTTCCGCCGGTGTGGTCCTGTATGAGCTGCTCGCCGGAACCGCGCCGTTCGGCGGGCCTCCCGAAAGCGCCATGTACCGGGTTTGCCACAAGACGCCCACGCCGCCGTCGGTGGCAAAGCACGACCCGTCGCTGGAGCCATTCGATGCGATCGTACTGCGTGCCTTGGCCAAGCGCGCGCAGGACCGATATGACAGCGCGGCACAATTCCGGGAGGCGATCATGCAGGCGCGTGCCCAACCAGTCAAGCCGGTCACTTCCGAGACGACCATCATCTGCCATTCCCCGATTCCCTCGGCGCGCCAGCAGCCGCACAATGCATCCCCGGAACCCGCGCTGGCGTCGCCACCCAGGAGATCTACGGCTCCCAGCGTTTCGACCGCGACCCTGATTGCTGCAGGATGGGACATCGATAAAATCGACCGCATCGAGCAGCAGCTGGCACGTTTCATTGGGCCGATCGCCAAGATCGTCGTGCGCCGTGCCGCCAATGAGACGAGTGATCTCTGCGCGCTGGTGCAGCGGCTTGCCGATCAGCTGAGCAGCCCGGCCGAGCGCTCCGAATTTCTCAAGTGCACTGCCCGTTTCGCCGCCGCGAAGCCGGTACCTGCCGCGGCTTCGGCGAGTTACCAGGCAACGGTGCTCCTACGGTCGGCCGGCCCCGGCACCCCTATGCCCGCCGCTCCAACGCCCGAGGAGGTCGCGCGGGCCACGCAGATGCTCACGATGCACCTGGGGCCGATCGCGCAAATACTAAGCAAAAGGGCGGTGCAGCCCGGGTTTAGCCGGGATCGGTTCCTCTCCACCCTGGCCGCAAACTTGATGGACGAGGCGGATCGAATAGCCTTCCTTAGCACGTTCAACTAGGCGTGGCCGTGCACGGCCGATACCCTTCCGTTGGCGTGGCGCCAACGCACGCTAGCCTGTGCAGCACATGACAGCCCCGCGATTCCACGGTGATCGACATCCCGTCGGGGGTTTTGGCCCGTATTGTTGAGTAGCAACGACCGATTTCCGCTTCGGTCTCCGGCGCCACTGCGGGCTGCATCATCACCATGATCGCCACGGCTGCCGGAAGCAATTGATCAGAAAATCGATCAACACGCGAACCTTGGTAGGCACATGCTTGCGCGTTGGATAGACGGCATAGATACCGAACTCGGCCCCGCGGTACTGGGGCAGCAGCTCCACGAGTCGCCCCTCGACAATGTCCTGGCCGACCAGGAACGTGGGCTGCAGGATAACGCCTTGATGGGCCAATGCCGCCGCGCGGCAGGTCTCGCCACTATTGGTGTGCATGCAGGGCCGGGTTTGAATGCTGATCTTGCCCTCTGGTCCTACAAATTGCCATTCGTCCTTTGTGGAAAGGTAGCTGTAGGCGATGATCGTGTGCTTGGCCAGCTCATCGGGATGCTGGGGCGTGCCATGCTGCTCGAGATATTGCGGCGAGGCGCACAAGACCAAGCGGGCGGACGAAAGGCGCCTGCTGATTAGCGTCGAACTTGGCAGGGTCGCGATTCGGACAGCCAGGTCGTAACCCTCCTCGACGATGTCGACAACCCGGTCCACGAGCGTTATTTCGAACGTTACCTTGGGATGCAAGGCCATGAACTCGCCCCAGAGTGGGGCGAGATGCAAAATGCCAAACGTTACCGGAGCGTTCACGCGGACCAGGCCGCTGGCAGAGAGGTTTCGTGAAGAGATCTCGGCCTCGGCCTCGTTCAGACCGGACAGCAGTTCTTTGCACCGAGCGTGAAACACCTGACCCTCCTCGGTCATCGACAATCGACGAGTCGTCCGATGCAAGAGTCTCACGCCCAGGCGAGCCTCGAGCTCGCCCACGTATCGCGATACCGCCGCCTTTGACATGGCCAAGGCGTCTGCGGCCTTGACGAAGCTCCCATGATCGACAACCGTCGCAAAGGCTTGCATTTCCTGAAATTTATCCATTGTCTCGCTTCAAGGAACAGTTGGTATCAGGGCGGACAGTTTATCTCGCCAGACCGATCCTCTAAGGTTGTCTTCGTGAGCGCCACATCCGCCGAGCCCGGCAGGAGCAGGCGTCATGACTTCGCCTTTGAAAGGAATTCCAATGAAAGTTCGATCGCATTTGCTGATGGTCGCCAGCCTGCTCTGTACCGGTGTCGGAGCGGCACTCGCGCAGTCCACCGAAGACTCAGCCAGTCAGAAGATGGTGCCCTCGTTGCTCGCCGATCTAGCGCGCTACCAGGACGACGAAAAGCACGTCGCGACAAACATCGCAACTTTCGACACTCTCGACTTTGACGTCTTCACGAACCAGAAATGGGATCGGCTGCACGAAAGCCACTCCAAGGACGTGATCGTCCACTGGCCGGACGGCCACCAAACCAAGGGCATCGATGTCCACATCGCGGACCTGAAGGCTATGTTCGTGTATGCACCCGATACACGCATCCAGGTCCATCCGGTCAAGTTCGGCCAGGGCGAATGGACAGCGGTCATCGGTGTCATGGAGGGAACGTTCACAAGGCCGATGCCGGTGGGCGATGGCAAGACAATTGCTCCGACGGGCAAGAGCTTCAAGCTGACAATGGCCACAGTCGGTCACTGGATGGGCAACGTGATGGACGAGGAATACCTGTTCTGGGATAACGCGACATACTTGAAGCAGCTTGGGCTTGCCCCGTAAGTTTGCAAAGACGCAGCCTTGGTATCCACCGCCAGTCCCCGAAGGCAGACCTGTCCTTCCAAGACCAGCGCTGCTTGGCGTGCGCTGGCCCCCAATCGTGTCCTGGCGAACGGTGGCGGTCTGGCCGATCGGCCAGGCGACTGCGCATAGCTGCGGGACCGTCTTGGCCGCCGTGGTGCCAAGGGACGGGGATCGGTGTCACGGCAGGCGCTCCCGAACGGTTGCAGCTTTGGAATTGGCCGCAGAATTGGCCATTGCATTTAGCTCTGCCGCCGCCTGTGCGGTTTGCGCTGCCGCGACGGTGGCCATTTGTAAGCGCCGTTTCAACCAAGGCATCAGCGCTTGCGCCGGTGCTTCCTCGGGAAAGCCGGCGATTGCGGTGTCGATAGTCAGCAATTCATCCGTTGCCGCGACTGGCGACGGCAACACTTGCCGGAGCTTTGCTTTTGCCGCCGCCAGAGCCGTTTGTGTCTGCTCCCGATCCAGTTCGCCGGCTCGCCGTGACAGAAGCAACCGAATGGCGGCCAAGTGGGCCATCAGGGCGTGACTGCGCGCGAGCAAGCTTGCAAACGACTGCGGCGGCACACGAACGGCTTTGGGTTCGACGCGAGAGCGTTGAGCCGCTGCCGCAACCGCGCGTAGTGCCTCGTACACCTCGCGCCGCGCCAGACGAACACCGAGATTGGCAGCCCCGGGCTCCGGAATCTCCATCGCGTAGCTCGACATTGCGTCCAGCGCGCGGATCAATCGCGCAACCAGACGCGGCAAACCGTGACGCTCCCAGGACGGGAGCACGTAGCTAAATGCCCACGCCAACAGGGCGCCGATGGCAGTATCCGCAAGGCGCTCTGCCACTGCGAAACCGCCCAGCGGATTGGCCAGATGGTCCTGCAATAGCGCCATGACCGTAGCCGCGGTAGCGGTAACGAAATAGCGGGCTACGACAAAGGCGTGCGCAAGACCCGTGGCTCCGAGGTAGACCGCGGTCGACAGCCATACCGTGGCCAGATGCGAGAGCCCCAACACGATCAGGCAACCGGCCACGGTCCCGGCCAGTCGCAGATTGCGGCGCGTCAGGGTCTGTTCGAGGCTGCCGCGCAGCACGACGGCAACGCTCAGTACCAGCCAGTGCGGGTGGGATGACCAAGGCAGAACCAGGCCAATGAAATAGGCCGCAGTCAATGCGGCGGACGCCCGAAACGAATGGCGCAGCACGGGAGAATATAGGTGGATGTGCGGTCCCAATGCCGCTAGGGGCCAGCCCTCGACCGAAACGAACATTTGCAGTTCCTCATGCGCCAGCGCCACTCGGGGGGACCCGCCCGCGAGCAGGCTTTGCATCTGCGCCAGGTCACCGAACAGGCGCCTTGTCCGGTCCGCCAGCACGGGCAAGAGGCGGTGGCGTGGATCGCCTACGTCGAAGACACCCACTTCGGTGAGCAGACGCAACGAAGCACCATGGTCCGGAGGAGGCGCCAAGGCAAGGCCGCTGCGCACGGCATGATGAATCTGATCAAGCGTCTGTGCGATCGCTTCGTAGTTCGCAACCAGTGCACGCCGGACTCGCGCTCCCGAAATATCGTGACCCAGCAGTTCCAGATCGAGCTGGCCCAGTAGCAAGGTATCGCGCAGGTCGATGGCGAGAAGCAACAGCGCAGTTTGCCGCTGCACGGACTTGGTGTTTCGTGCAGCAAACAGGATGTCACGAGCCGCTTGAAGTCTTTCATCCAAGGCGCTCTCGAGCGCGATCCATGCCTCAAGGGGCGGCGTGCTGCTGGAGCGCTGCGCTTCGTCGGTAAGCAATGTGGCGCGCGAGCGCAGCAGCTGCGCGGTGGTAGCGAGCACTTCGGCAAGGGCCAGCGTCCGATACCGTGGCTGAAGACATGCCGAAACGAGCATTGCCCAGGCAAGATACAGCGCCCCTCCAAGGGCCACCCACCCGACGAGGACCAGCAGCGCGAGCAGCGTATGCACCGGCGGTGCCGCCATCGTGAATACGAAAGTCATCAGCCCAACAAAGGAAATGGGGCCAGCTCTGGCACCCCAAGCCAGCGTTAGTGCAGAAAGAAAACCGACGATAGCTAGCGCAACGCCCAGAGCGATTGGGTAGTTCCGCAGCGCGGCGACGAGCAGGCTTACGATGCAGCCGATTGCTGCGGCAGTAAGTACCCGTAACCAAGTTCGGTTAGGCGGATTGGGCAAATCTGCAAGGCTGGCATAGACCGCGCCCGACGACGCAGCTAGCGCCGCCGGTGCACCTCCCAGCAAGTGTCCGGCAAGGTAAATCAAGCTCACCCCAAGCGATACGCCGACTCCATTGATTACGTGGGCGGGTAGACGGCGGACGAGGTCGCGGACATTCGACATGGCCTTGATTGTTGCAGCGAAAGCCCTGGTGTAGCGGGCCGATTGTCCCGATTTTAGGAACGGTTGATCTCACGGCCGGCGGTTTATCTCAAATGTGCGACGCCCTACAGTCTTAGCCGTTAGCAGCAATTTTGACGCGCAGTCAAGAATGCTGCGTCTCTCATGCAAATGGAAGGGATGGAAAATGAAGGTCACCGTCATTGGCGCCGGCAACATGGGCTCGGCATTCGTCAAGCAACTCACCCGCGCTGGGCACCAAGTCAAGGTAACGGCGCGGGACGCCGACAAGGCGCGCCGGCTTGCCGCCGCAAACCCCGGATCCACCGCTGTTCCGACTGCCGACGCTGCTAACGGCGCCGACGTCGTTGTGCTGGCGACGGGCTTCGCCGACGCCGTCGCTGCGCTCAATTCGGTCGGCAATATGCAAGGCAAGGTGGTGATCGACATCACCAACCCGCTGACCGCCGATTATATGGGCCTGACCATAGGTCACAGTACCTCCGCAGCCGAAGAGATTGCCAGGGCAGTCCCCGGCGCGGAGTTCGTCAAGGCCTTCAACACCGTGTTCGCCCAGGTGCTGGCCGGGGGCGCGCAGTTGGGCAGCCGCAAGGTCACCGTTTTCTACGCCAGCGACAGCGAGCGTGCCAAGCAGAGCGCACGTACGTTAGCCGAGAGCATGGGCTTCGAGACCATCGATGCCGGTGGCCTGAAAAACGCGCGCTACCTGGAGCCTCTGGCCGGTTTGAACATTTATCTCGGCTACGGCGCCGGTCTGGGCACGAGCATCGCACCGACCTGGATAGGCAAGACCTGAGCGCGCACTGACAGCCGTTGCAACATGGCACGTAACCCGACCTCTTATTGGAGAAACGCATGAGTACCCGTCTGATCAATCGTCTCCTCGAGACCGAATCCACCCTCGGTCCCCTGGCTGTGCGTATTCCCGTGGGCATCATCTTTGCGGCGCATGGCGCGCAAAAGCTCTTTGGCTCGTTTGGAGGTTATGGACTGGACGGCACGGCGCAGTGGATGGCGTCCATCGGCCTGCATCCGGGCGAGTTGCTGGCGCTGCTGGCCGGTAGTGCCGAGTTCTTCGGTGGGCTCGCCCTCATTTTGGGTTTGCTGGTACGGCCTGCCGCCGCCTTGTTGGCCTTCACGATGGTGGTTGCAATCTTCAGCGTTCACATCAGCAAGGGTCTGTTCCTTACCAACGGTGGCTTTGAATATGCTCTCGCGTTGCTGGCCGTCTCGATCTCGCTGCTTATCAGCGGCGCCGGTAGGTTGTCCCTGGACCGCATCCTTGATCGAAAAAACGCCGATTCCGGGCGCACAGAAGTACGCGGAGCCGGCTACGTACACTGACCGCAGCAGGGGAATTGCGCCGAGGGATTTTCCTGCGGTCCGGCAACCGGGGAGCTTTCCGTGAATCGTCCTTACAGTCTTTTCGTCTCGCATGGCGCGCCAACCTTTGCACTCGAACCTGGGCTCGCAGGACCGCAGCTCAGGCAGCTGGGCCAGACGCTACCGCGCCCGAAAGCTGTCCTGGTTGTGTCTGCGCATTGGATGACGCGCGACCTTAGCGTCGCCACTACGGCCAGGCCGAAAACCATTCACGATTTCGGGGGTTTCCCCAGCGAGCTCTATCGGATCGAGTACCCTGCGCCGGGACATCCCGAATTGGCAAAGGCAACAGCAGATCTTCTGCGGACAGCGGGCCTTCGCGTGAACCTGGACGAGCAGCACGGTCTCGACCATGGCGCTTGGGTCCCGCTGCTGTACCTGTACCCGGCCGCCGATGTGCCGGTCTTCCAAGTGTCTTTGCCGGCTCGGCTTGACGCTGCAGGGACCTGGGAGCTTGGTGCGGCCCTCGCGCCGCTATCCGAACAGGGCGTTTTGATCGTGGGGTCGGGAAGTCTCACCCACAATCTCTACGAGTTTCGCCAATCGCAGGATCGCGAAGAAACCTACGCAATCGAGTTCGTCGAGTGGGTGCGTGAGGCCGTGGTCATGCGCGATCGGGCGCGACTGGTGCACGCGCTGGAATTGGCGCCGCACGCCGCGCGTGCGCATCCGACCCCGGAACACTTCCTGCCACTACTGGTTGCCGCCGGCGCGGCGGCCGCGGATGCGCCGGTACGAGTGCTGCCGGGTGGAATTACGCACGGCGTACTTTCGATGGAATCGTATGTATTCGGTGTTGCGGCTGCCGAGGATCGTGGCGGCGTACCTTTGTCGACAGTGATCTCGAAACGTTAACGAGGGCAAAGCGTGCATCCCAGACAGGAGAACGTCGTGAAGACGAGTCAACGTAGCGTGAAATCGACCGCCACCGACCGGGGTGACAAGAAATTCCCGGATTTCAACGTCATAAGGGAACTCGACGTGTCAGAGCTTGCCCGGGCGGCTGGTGGTGAGACCGTTATTCAGATTGTGAAGGAATCCTCCCTAAAGCGGTCCTCTGACGCGATGTGACCGAGCGCTCATCGCGATCCGTCGCACCGAACCATGAGCCGGCGCTAGGAGGGCGGAGGCCAGCCCGCGCCACCATTCGGCACCCCAGGGCATCGCGCAGGAGGTTCCCATTCGAGCGCTACGGCCAATGGACAAAAGCCATTTCGTCCACGGCCGGCACCCCGAATCGAGCCTTCGTGTTGCCACGGACCGCCTCTTGGGTAGGAACGCGATTTCCGGGCGAAAGTGGACTCGAATTCCCGGTCAGGAGAGAAAAGAACACGGGCCGCCAATATTTGATGGAACGCGGTCGGCGTGCGGGGTGCCCATGCCTTGCATTCTAGATAGAGCCTATACTTGTGCACGTAGCAAAAGCGGGCCAACGCGGTGCGTCAACACCGTGAATGGCCCTAGCCATAAACGCAGCTACTAGGGAGCCGCACATTATGGTTACGGAAAATACTACGCCCATAGAAATTCTTCGAGGGGTTGCGTTGTCATTGCGCGAGCAGCCAAACACCGAGGATCGAAACGAGAATGAGGTCTACATACTCGCGGCAACCGTCGTCGAGGACATCATCAATGAACTGACGCGGACCCGAGGGCATCGATTCGTCAATGCGGCCGCATTCTTCCGTGGCGGATTTTCAGTCGGCTTTATCACCGGGCTTGCATGGCACTAGACCGCATCACCGTCACCCTTCAAGCCGTCCCTCGTGGGCGGCTTTTTTCTTGGTGATCCACCGTAGAGCCTCTTCGTAGGCTACTCTCCGAGGGTAGAGGCGACAGGGTCTTTGACTTCGCTGTGGGAAAAAGCAAAATGGCGCGTCTCTTTCGATCGTGAATGGGAAAGTATCAAGAACGCCAAATGCCCCTCAGCGAGCATGCCATGGCGGCCAATAGCTGCGGCTGCGGGCACGGCTGCAATGTCCACGGGCACGCGCACGCGGGCGCTTGGGGGTCGACCGGTACCCGTCGCGGGTGACAAGTCGTTTTGGAGCGCCCTTACATGTTCGTGCGGGGCATTCTGAAGGCAAATGAACGGCGCAGAGCGATAAACTGCGCGAGCAGGACGTTGCCAGGCCCGTCGCCGCTTTTTAGGGACTCGCCGATCATCGGGCTGTTCCCGTGACATTTCGAGAGGACGAGAGGTTGCAATGTCCTTCGCTCCAAGGATTGTCGCAGCAATTTCCGGAAAAGACGCGCAGCACGGACCGCTCCCAGCGATGCTCTTGATCCTCACGACGGTCACGGGTTTGGTCGATGCCGTCAGCTACCTCAGGCTGGGTCACGTTTTTGTTGCGAATATGACTGGAAACATCGCGTTTCTAGGATTCGCTGTTGCCGACGCAAAGGAGTTTTCGATTGCCGCGTCTCTGGCTGCGACGGCCGCGTTTCTGCTCGGCGCGCTTGCGGGCGGCCGGCTCGGATCCAGCGTGGGCCGCCACCGCGGCCGCTTTCTGGCAACAGCAATCTTCCTCGAGATTGCTGCTATCGGCGCCGCCTTGCTGGTGGTAACGCTTGCAGGCAATCCCGAAGGCGATACCGTTCGATACCAACTCATTGTTCTATTGGCAATCGGAATGGGAATCCAGAATGCGACCGCGCGGCGCCTAGGCATTCCCGATTTGACAACGACGGTCCTGACATTAACCCTTACAGGCCTCGCCGCCGACTCGACGCTTGCCGGCGGAAAAAATCCGCGACCCGGTCGTCGTTTACTCGCGACGACCACAATGTTTCTCGGCGCGGCCGTCGGGGCGTTCGTGATCTTTCATTTCGGCGTCAGCACCGTCCTGGCCTTGGTATTTGTGCTGCTGGCTGCCAGTGGGATTGCCGCTTGCCTATCACTGCAGTCAACCGATGCGTGGACCGTCGGCACTTGACCAAAGCGCGTTTCGCAAGGGAAGCTAGCGGGGAATGCGGCTCTGAAGCGCGAAATCCGCATGCGCGTCCGATTGCAACGGCCGTTGGATTTCAGATTCGAGCGACGGCGTAACGTCCGCTGGCTCTCCCGTCCGCAATGCCTTTGCCCTCCGAGCATGCCGCCCGCTAGCAAGTAACGCTAGGGCGTTTTTCGCGCCGCGTCTTCCCTCTGCAAGAAAACCCATCGTCACCCCCGTCAATTCGCGTGCGCCGGGGATGTGGCAAGAGGCCCCGGTGGTGCCCCGCTGCGGGCCACTGCAACCGGCTTTGCATGCATCAACTTCCAAATCGATTTTCCAGTAGACCGCGCTCTGACGGGGCATTGTTGCATCGCTCCCGAGAACGTCAAAGTTCCGGAGCCGACCGGTTCCGGTTGTCGAGGGATAATCGGTAGCACGACATCCGACTGACTTCCAGACCATCCTGCGAGATCGCGGGAATCAGGTGCGTCGGCCACCTCGTCGTGTACGTTGGCTGGTTTCGGGCTCCATTACGGTCAATGCCCAAAGCAAGCGTTTCGCGCGTCGGCGCTGGCTCGAGCGCCGCGCGGGAGGACGGATTTGAGCCCGTTGAGAATCACCTGGGAGTTGTCGGTTGTCGACGGAAATTCCGATATCAGTTGTTATGATTTTCGCGACGGTCCCGGAGACGGTGGTGCGCGCGTTTCTCCACGAATTCGGTGGGTCACAGGGAGTCTGCCGGACAAGCTGCGTGGCTGTCCGGCGGGCGTGCTTTTCTGCAGGAAGTGAAGACAAACGATGAAACGGTGTCTGAAGAACTCGGTGCGAGGGCGCGCCGGAGCGATGTGGCTGGCGGCCCTCGTTCTGGCCGGCTGCGGCAAGGAAGCGGACCCGCCCGCGCCGACGGTTACGGAGGTCGGTGTCATCACCATCAAGCCGCAAGCCATAACGGTGACCAACGAACTTCCCGGGCGCACGTCGGCCTACCGCATCGCGCAGGTGCGCGCGCGCGTTGACGGGATCGTGGCTCGGCGCGCCTACGTGGAAGGCTCGGACGTACAGGCCGGGCAACTGCTGTTTCAAGTCGATCCGGCGCCGTATCAGGCGGCACTGGCCAGTGCCCGGGCCAGCCTATCGCGGGCGCAGGCGAACCTGGTATCGACCACGGCCCT
>Ga0181521_10003212_pt1 | contig 19333 bp, 23 predicted proteins | sample PEATcosm2014_Bin_32_FD_119764 | JGI IMG/M metagenome (GOLD analysis project Ga0181521, IMG submission 119764) | Peatland microbial communities from MTU Mesocosm Facility, Houghton, MI, USA - PEATcosm2014_Bin02_60_metaG | ecosystem: Environmental > Terrestrial > Soil > Wetlands > Peat | place... | reverse complement strand
GAAGGTGGGCCACACCCCCTCGAAAAGGGTGGACCACACCCTTCACAGGCTGGATTTGTTATCTATGCAGTTTCAGCTAAGAGGCGGGGTCTGCGGGTAGCGTGCAGATCCAGGGCCGCGGGGATGTGCGGCATGAGGAGGAAACGGAGTGCCGAGCAATTTTTGACGCGCTAGAGTTTTCTTCGGACGGAGCTAAAGTACACGCGTGATATCGGGTACCAAATGAGAAATTCTGCAAGGAATATGTCACTAAACAATCTGGATAATTATTCAGACAACATTTTTTGGAAATCTGAAACGTCTAATCATAAAGAGAGAAAGTTGGGGCGGAAAAGTCTGGGACCCGTCGCAGCGAAGCGGAAATAGGATGTTCTAAATAGGCTCACAAGAAAAACAATCTCTCTATGACGGATTCAGTGGATCAAGGAGTCAAGAAAATCATAGAGCTTATCGGACCGAAGCCGCCCAAGGGCATGATTCCCAATACCTTCATACGCACTAACGTGACCACCGAGACCTTTGACGTGGTAAGCGGCAAAATGATAGGGACTCCTTCCCGGACAGTCACGTTTGAGATGGAGTTCGATGCCAAGGAAAACGCCGACGCATTTCGCCAGTCAGTGAATAAGATAATTAGCGAGGTATTTCCGACTTCGTCGGAGAAGAAAGACACCAAGGAGGTTCAAATTGCAAAACATAGGCTAGAACTAGGAACTCCCGAAGTAACGTACTTCCTCAGCCTCAGATGGACAGGGTCACAGTAGTAGGTCGTTAATGCAATGATGCCTATGAGTTAGTCAGTCTTGTTTTGTTGCTTTGTCTTGAAAAATGGCATCATCCCTGGTGAATTTTCAAATTGAGCAGGTGTGGTCTCCGGGAAAAATGAAATAAGGAAGGGAGACGCGCATTCTCTCTCGCGGGAGTACAACACAACACCATGAGTTCTTCTGCTTCCGCCTTGAAGGAGTCGTCGGGCACGAAAGTAGTAGCTACTAGCGTTAACGAATTGGTGGACGCTACAAAAGACACGGGCGTTCGTCAGATCGTCGTTTCCGGTAGTTTGGTTAACGCGCCGTCAGTCCGACTCTCTCCCGGACAATCGCTTAGAGGCGAAGATCAAGAATCGAGCATTGCGTTTGCAGCCGCGACTGAGGGACTTGAGCTTTCTTCTGACAACCGGATTCGGAACATCCTCCTCACTACCTCGGTTGAAAGGAGGGCCATCTATAACGACACCAGCATGGACAGCCTAGGCAGGATCGAGCTACATGACGTGACTACCACCGGCCGCGTTCAGATCCTCGCGCGTCAGAATGTGCGGAGTGGTCACGCACAAGTAAACGGCTTGGACATCGTCGCCGCTGACGCTCGGGCCGAAACAGAGAGGCCTCATGGGTACGGCGTTTACGTCCTGCAGGGCGCTCTCACGCTGTGGAACATGCAGTCCGAAGAGAGCGTGGTCGTCGGCGCAGACCTTTCGGGGATATCCGTCGGCCAGCGAGATGCACCCGTTCTTGGGAGCGGAGTCTTCGTGAGCGGGGCTGGAGACAAAGGTGGTCGGATAATTGTAAGCCGGCTTGAAACAGATGCCGTTTACAGCGACGGGAAGATCGCACCAGGCACGCCGGATCAGATTACGGGCGGTGTCTTTACTCTCTACGGGACAAACGTCAACCTTGTGAGGAATCGAAAACCCGTCGTGACCTACGGTGCGAACGACATGGTGCTCGACAATTGGGGGGTAGTCGACCGCTGGATCGCCGAGGAGAAGATCACATCCTACGGTCCAAGCGGAATTGGGTTCGTCAACTTCGGAACCATTGACCAACTTAGGGTTGAGAGCCCTATCGAGACATTTGGCCTTGGCGCTAGGGGCTTCAACGTCTATACTGGGACGGTGAAGTCTGCGGAGTTCGATCGCATAATCACTCACGGAGACGGACCGATTGGTGTCCAGATCAGTCAGCCAATCGGCCGACTGGTCGTGAGTCGTGGGATCGAAACTTTTGGTGGTACAGGGCAGTCCTTGGTCAAGGGTGTAATCACTACCCTCTCCGCCGTAGGACTAAGCGTTAAACCCGGCGGCTCGGCAAATCAAATAATTGTTGAAGGCGGCATCAAGACCCACGGCCATGGAATCCCTCCCCTCGAACACAATGGTGCAGTCGAAACATTCCGTATTGCAGGAGGCACAATTGCAGCAGATGATTCCGACAAAAGAGACGCGAAATCCTAAGCCAACCCAAAAACCATCGAGTCGGTCTCTCTCCAGCTGTTCAGACACAAGAACGAATGCAAGATTTGTGGATCGGTAGATAATTAAAATTTGAGTGGCCGACAGTTTACGTTGGGTTGATCTAGGTGGAACGTAACACTGCACGTCTTCTTGTTGAATGTCTGGAAAACGAGGGCGTCAAGTACATCTTCGGCATTCCGGGGGAAGAAAATATTCGTTTCACCGATGCCTTGCAGAGTTCCTCCATACGTTTCGTACTTGTTCGCCATGAGCAAGGGGCGTCATTCATGGCTGACATGTATGGGCGCCTAACCGGGCGGGCGGGTGTATGCGCTGCCACGCTTGGCCCAGGGGCCATTAATCTTCTATTGGGAACCGCTGACGCTTTCACCGACAGTGTCCCGCTAGTCGCCATTACCGCTCAAGTCGGCTTAAACCGGATATTCAAGGAATCACATCAAGCAGTCGACCTTGCAAGCATTTTCCAGCCCATAACGAAGTATGCGGCCACAGTCATGAGTCCGGCTGCTCTGCCGGAGATGGTGCGCAAGGCGTTCAAGACGGCTGAAACACCTCGCCCCGGAGCGTGCTATTTGGCCATCCCCGAGGATGTGGAGCAGCTGACGGTTCCCTTGGACCTGAAACCTTTGGCTGTGAATGTGGTGCGTGAGGATGCTCCCTCCCCATCGCAAATTGAACGTGCCGCGGACGTGTTGCAGGCGGCAAAGGCGCCGATAATCTTGGCGGGTCACGGCGCGGCCCGAAGCAACGCGAGGGACGCACTCATACAGTTTTCTGAACGGCTTCAGATTCCCGTCGCAACAACCTTTCATGGTAAAGGAGTTTTCCCGGATGATCACCCTAATGCTTTGGGTGCGATGGGTTTCATGCGTCGTGACTACGTGACTTTCGGTTTCGATGAGGCAGATGTTTTGATCTGCGTGGGTTACGATTTACAAGAGTTCGACCCCGTCCAGATTAACCCGTCAGGCGACAAGAAGATTCTTCACATCCAACAATACCCAGCTGAGGTCGACTCACACTACCACTTGGCAGTTGGAATTGAGGGCAGCATCTCGCTCGCGCTAGACGCCTTATCTAACGCGGTGACGCCAAAGATGGCACTCACGTCAACACGACAAAAGATTCAGGCACTGCTCCGAGAGGAATTACAGCAAGGGGCGAAGGACGACGCCTTCCCCATGAAACCTTCGCGAATAGTCTGCGATATCCGGAAGGCGATGGGCGAATCGGACATCGTCCTGGTCGATACGGGCGCTGTCAAGATGTGGATGGCTCGCCTCTACCCCACCTACCAACCCAACACCTGCATCGTCTCAAACGGCCTCTCGACAATGGCGTTCGCGCTACCGGGGTCGATTGGTGCTAAGCTAGCCAAGCCGGACAGGAAAGTCTTGGCCGTTTGCGGTGACGGTGGATTCTTGATGAACGCGCAAGAATTGGAGACGGCGCTACGGGAACGAATACCATTCACAGTGCTCATCTGGGTCGATGACTCGTACGGGTTGATAAAGTGGAAAATGGACCTGGAGCTGGGGCATCATTCCTCGGTAGACTTTCACAATCCTGACTTCGTCAAATATGCCGAGAGCTTTGGAGCGAAAGGCTACCGGATCAAAGAGTCCGGCCAACTCTTGCCCACAATCAGGAATGCGCTTTCAGACGACACGGTCTCCGTCATCGCGTGTCCCGTCGACTATTCTGAGAACATCAGACTAACCAACAACCTTGGAAACCTGACCGATTCGATCTAATCGCTGCTAAGACTCTGACTCTGGGGGCCGTTCTTGCTCGTAAGAACCGACAAAGATTGTGGCTTTTGAGAGATAGCTCTCCCTTATTCCGCACCTGCTCAAAGTATTCGAACGCAGACCCGACCCCGCACGATGGGCAGTGCGTTAGAATTCACAGTTCGTAACTAGACCAAGTCTGGTTAATTGCGGATGAAACGTGCGATCCCCAGAGGCTGAGAGACCGAAACCGACGCGCAGAACTCAGCCAGAATTACCTGGGTTTGTGAGAAATCGTGAGAGGTTTTGAGCCCCTCTCAATACTCTAGCTGTAATCCTTCTAAGGGTGTAGATTTCTTCTGCCAGGCTTCTTATTTCTGAGCTCGGATAGGAAGTAATGGAGGAACTTTTTCTCTCCATGCCCCCCCTTTATCTCGCCTACCTCTACATTCGCGCCCCGCTGCTTCCTTCCGTTGCTTCATAAGCCAAGATCATCATTAGGCCCAATGCATCACGCCCCCGAATCTTAGAACACGCTTTGGTTACAGAAAGAGTTGAGGACGTCAGTCAGCCTTTGTTTTGCGTGTGACTACGGGTACGTGGTTCTAACGTAATCATCCATTGATTTCTGAATTTCTTGCGGATCATTCAAGAATTCGGACAGGAACTGCTTGACCTTTGCGTTAAATTCGAATGCCGGTACTCTAATGTGTTCTGTTAATTCTGAAGGGGGTTGAAACAACCCATGCTTAGTCATATCGAAGATTACTCGTGAGCAGTTTCCTGCCAGTGCGCAGTCAATTTCCTTTCTTCCGAGTTCAACGTACGCGTAATACCGATGATGGCCATCCAGAACCGCGTACACCTCCTTGGTCGGATGTTTTACCACGATGATTGGCGGTATACTCTCGCCATTGGCGATTTTTTCTTTGTACCGTTCAACGCCGTTACGATAAATCCTCGTATCTGCAACAATTTCTTGTAAGGGTAATCGCTTCAAATACTTAGAAGGGTGCAGAAAAACGTCAACATTGACCTCTCGGTCATCCCCTCGCAGATGTTTCTGCATTAACCTCGGGATTAGTCGTGGAGTTCGTTTCATGTATTCACGATACTCGTCACCGAACCTTTCGATCAGCATCGCCTCCTCGCCGCTTATCTGCATGTAGATCGCCATGATTATGGGGAGAGCCGGTAGAAGGAGAAGCCAATTGGCGGCAACGAGGGCCTGAGCCACTATCATGCTGAAAGCCCCCAGGTAGATTGGGTTTCTGACGTAGCGGTATGGTCCAGTGGTCACCAGCGCGTCCTCTGCTTTCTGGCGGAATTTCGACGGCTCAAGGGCGTGAATCCAATTCTTCCCAAGTGTCCGGTACCCCCAAACGGCGAATGTTATGCTCAGAATGTCCGCGACTGCCATGATCAGTCGGAACCAGTCAGGCAGCGGAATCGAGAGAAACGTTATCCAGCCAGGGAGTGTGGCGTAGAGCACTATCCCTCCAAACCAGAAGGGAGCAAACGATAGAAGAGCTACGTCTGCTATGCGCGGCCGTCCTTCACGTCGAGAAGCCCGCTCAACCGGCTGGTTAATCGAATACTCCCTTGACGAGTACCTTACCCATGCTGCGTTGGTGAAGAAGATTATCCACAGTATCGAGAAGGCAACCCTGAAGAACAGTTCACTCGTCATGTTCAAAACCGCTGGTGTACCAGCTCCTCGGAAACAACCTTTTTGCTCTGATACGTGGAAAGGAGCATGGTTGATCTCTCAGGTTCTTCTCATTAACTTGAAGTTAGTGAGGGGGAGAACTTTCTCTCGCCAAAAGTCCCCGAGCGCCAGTAGCCGCAACAGCGACTCCGATGACGAGAATTACCGACCCCGCGAGGAAAGCGCTAACCGAAAAAGCTGCTACCGATAAACCTGCAATAATGACACCTAGGTGAACCATTCGCTCGTTGGTCCCGAGCCCCGTCACATCATCTTTCAATCTGTCCTTGTAACTCGTCAACAACAAGGCTAGGAGAGCAACAACTATGAAGCCGACCCCGAAGACATACGTTAGCTCAGAGTAATAATTGCCAAATGTGAGCAAGAGACCCACCTCGTCGCCGATCAAGCCCGCACCGAGACCGAAAACTAGAGCGTAGAGTCTCCGGTGAGTAGGGAGGGTTGATATTATGCCGAGCCAGCCCGCAACCGTTACCATTACAAGACCATACCAGAAATGGTGGACATGTACTCCGTCGATGATAACCCACGTGTGCGGATGCAGCGTTGTGAAGATTCGAGCTCCACTAAAGCTCACGATGAACGCTAGCAACCCAAGAAAAGCAAGACCATGGTTGATAATACTCCCCTGGTATGCGGTTGAGGTTGCCATGACTTCAAACCCAGCATGACTAAACAGTTGTAGCCGATGTCAGCGTCTTCTCAGTAGTCTGAAGTTAGCGAACGTTCGCCAGATAACGTAGAACAAACCGACAATTGCAGCGACGATGGGAACGACTCCCCAGCCGCGAAGCGACTCATAGGTTAGCGTTATAAAATTGAAAAAGAGCAAAACCAGTGAGATGAAATATACGGTTTCTGAAACGATATACTCCTCTAAACTATATGCGGTCCTCGCCATTTCTCCTGCGATAGCGAAAGTGATTGTGCAAAGCAGAAGACCGACCTCCGCCGCCAGCGGAAAGGAGTTTCCCAGAAGACCAATCATGAACACTAAAGAGGCGAATGAAAACCCCGCAAGCGTCAGCGCGTTGCTTGAGAGCTGCTGCAGCACCCAAGAATGGTCATCCGGAATGTCACGCTTGAGACCGAATTTCTTTGGCAAATCAAATTCACCCAAGCACAGATTGTGAATCAGGAAGATTGCCGTTAATCCGCCCTTTCAAGAAGAAGCTTGCTCGCGAGCTATCCGTCCGAGATCTGTTAGTTCCCTGACTTGCTGTAATCCCAGCTAATCGTCTTGGTTGGCTTCATTCGGAGTATGATTCGGTTGGCCTCCAGACCACTTAGCGTTTCGTCGACCTTGTCTGGCGGCCAGTATCTCGCAATGATTCTACGTACTAGAGCATGGTCCGTGTCATCCAGGATGTCGGCGGTGCCTGCAAAGAGAACTACTTTGTGAGCGTTCTCGTTTCGGATGGAGACGGCGATTCTGTTGTCGCGTTTTACGTTCCTACCTTTCGCCCGGTCGGTGGTGGTCGAGAAGTAGAGATAGGTACCGTCGAAATAATAATCGACAGGTGTGATCTGCGGGGAGCCATCTTTCTTCAAGGTCACGATATCAGCGATCAAGGGTTGAGAGAGGAACTCCCGAAGTTCTGCATCACTCATGGCAACGTGGCTCATTTGTTTCGCTCCCTAAAATCTAAGGAAAGAGTCAACTGAGATTACACCTACTCCAAGTACTATTAGAATAATGACCAACATAAGGTAGGTTATGTCAATCTCAAACGAATTTTGACCCGTGTGGGGAAACCCGCGCAGCCTGAGAAAGGTCCGGTGGTCATCCAGTAGTTGGATTAAGCTTTCAGGAATTTCGCGGCGATGCCCCAGTTTCCAAGCTTCAACGCCAAACGCACCCACAGTGCGGTGTAGGCTTCAAGCCATCGTGCACCCTCGATGCCACCTATGTCTATGGGTTCCGCCCATCCGAACTCTTTTAGAATGCCCGCGACCTGTCGCTTCGCGCTCTCATCGTTTCCGCAAATCACCATGTCAGGCAATCCCTCCTTCATTTTCGGGTTGATCATGGTCTGATTGTTGACGGTGTTAAAGCACTTCACAACTTTAGCGGTAGGCAACAGGCGTTGCACCCGTTCCCCTAACGAATCGGTTGTTCCCACGAAGAGGCCGGGAGGCATTCCCTTTGAGAAGTCGAGTGGATTTGTCGCGTCGATTACAAGTTTTGCCGCGAATTTCTCTCGTCCCGAAAGGCTGATTGCTTCCTCAACGGCGGTGCCGAGTGTGGCGAGGACGAGAATTTCTCCGTGAGCCGCGGCCTCGCTGAAGGTACCTGTGGACGCTTTCCTCTGACATTTTGCGACCCATGCCTTGAGCTTCTCGCTTTCAGGTGTGCGAGAACCAATCTTCACGTCATAACCGTGGCTGGCGAATCCTCGGCCTAACGCTTGGCCAACATCTCCGCTACCCAGAATCCCAACTCTCGTCATGTACCGGATTGGGATCCAAGTTGCTTAAATTGACTACGCCAACTGTCTTTCTCTTGTCCCCAAGGGACTGATCCGGGAGAAGCAGTCTTATGCTCTCACAAGATAGATGCAGCCGTCGACTGTCAACCTGTATCGTATTCACCGACTCTAGACGTAACCTTATTGAGCTGATTCATGAATTTGAATCTGGTGAATCCGATGCCAGCAGCAATTAGAACGGCTGAAGTTGTTTGGGAAAAAGACTTGCTCACAGGGCACGGCTCTGTGAAAATAATGAGCGGCGCCCTCCCGGAATTTCCCGTCACTTGGGCGTCAAGGACTGAAATGCCTGAAGGAAAAACGAGCCCGGAGGAACTTCTAGCCGCAGCACACGCCAGCTGCTACGCCATGGCGCTTTCAGCCACGCTGTCCCGGAAACGCGCACCACCTGAACGATTAGACGTTACCGCAAAATGCACATTCGACAAGGTTGGCGACGGCTTCAAGGTCACAACTATGGAGCTTATGGTCCATGGGAATGTCCCAAGCGTGCAGCCATCTGCCTTCCAAGAAATTGCTAGGGAGGCAGAAAAGGGATGCCCAATATCAAACGCCATTCGAAACAACGTAGAAATCCGGCTGACTGCCCAGCTCGATTGAATTTCGCTCTTTGAGTGGCCGCGGATGCGTGTTGTACAGGTTTCCAAGCCCAACGGACCATTTGAGATCGTGGAGCGCAAGATACCTGAACCGGGTTCAGGTGAAGTTAGAATAAATGTACAGGCCTGCGGGATCTGTCACAGTGATTCCGTAACCAAGAATGGGCTATTGCCAGGTATCAGCTACCCACGAGTACCTGGGCATGAGGTTGCAGGGGTCATCGATGCTGTAGGTGAAGGAGTAGCTGGGTGGAACTTAGGTCAGCGAGTTGGTGTGGGTTGGAATGGCGGGTATTGTGGCCATTGTGAATCGTGTCGGAGGGGAGATTTCTTTGCATGCAGTCAAACACTGGTAACCGGCATCTCTTACGACGGCGGATATGCCGATTTCATGGTCGCGTCGGCCGAAGCGTTAGCACGAATCCCGAACGAGCTGTCAGCTGAGGAAGCCGCGCCGCTTCTCTGCGCGGGCCTCACAACATACAACTCGCTTCGGAATAGCGGCGCGAGAGCTGGTGATCTAGTTGCGGTGCTAGGGGTTGGAGGGCTCGGCCATCTTGCTATTCAGTTTTCTTCCAAGATGGGTTTTGAGACCGTCGCGGTCGGACGAGGAAAGGAGAAGGAGCCGCTGGCTAGAAAGCTGGGCGCTGTACATTACATCGACAGCCAAACGCAGAACCCAGCTCAAGAATTAACCAAGCTAGGAGGCGCTAAGAGCATCATTGCGACAGCCACGGATTCGAAAGCAATGATGGCGGTTCTCGGCGGGCTAAGTGTCAATGGGAAGTTCATGGTCCTCGGCGTTCCACGTGATCCACTTGATGTACCTGTTTCTCTACTCATCCCTGGCCGGCGCTCTATTATGGGATGGTATTCTGGAACGTCGATTGATTCGGAGGACACGCTCTCATTCAGTGCGCTCACCGGGGTAAGATCGATGAACGAAGTGTTCCCGCTCGAGTCCGTAACGGAAGCCTACGAGCGAATGATCACAGGTAAGGCAAGATTTCGAGCCGTCCTAAAAACCGGGTAACCAATCTGACCCCAATCTGGCCGACAATGTTATCGTGCTGTGTTGGGCTCGTTCGCGGCCGGTAAGTGCTCTAGGTTCGCGAGCGAGTCCTGGTTGTTAGAATTCTTGATGCGCGAAAGCTAAGAGGAGGATTGCGAATAAGTGAACGGCCTCACTTGAGCAAGACCCACCACGTATACGCAGTGGATTCCTTCGGCCCCACTATTATATGAGTCCACTCTACCATTGGGTGGTCCGATAATCTTCTTAGCAGATTATTCTGGAACACGATAGCTAGGGAGGGGCGCCAAGAAAGGGCCCAATTATTCTCTAGTAGCATATGCGAGATCATTCGAAACATATTGTTGCATGGGTTACTGCCACGTTTCGGTGATGTCTCCTCAGCTTCCGTTCGTAGTTTGTCTTTGTATTAAGGGGAACGTAGTCTTTGTGCTTCTTTGTAATTCGAATGAAAGTGAACGGCTAGGAACTTAAATCAATAATCCCCCCATGGGTGATGAAAGAAGGGATTGTGAGATGAAGAGGGTAAGAAGCGTCAGGCAAGGTTTTTACTCGACGTTTTCAACGGAAATCACTTCGTTGCGCCGATTCCTGAACGCTTATCCGTTACTCACGATTGGACTCACCTTCTTAATCGGGGCCATTGTGGGAGGTCTATTGAGCGCATGGCCTTCCCAATTCATTATCCTAGCACTGTTAGGCGGTTTTGGTTTCGCAATTGCTCTTGGGACAACATTAGGGATTCCAAGCTACGTGTCGATCTTACTCGTCGTACCGATTCTTGCCTTCACGACTTACGCTGGCCTCAGAATCCTACACTCGATTGATCAGTACGCTCGTGTCGCACCCCATCTAGCACTTATAAAGAAAAATTACAAGCCCATATCCACCTATCTAGTCGACCACGCAGGTTCTTTTGGAATAGTCGGCGTCATCGCTGTCTCCACTTTCCTCATTGGTTGGTGGGTGACAGTCGTTATCGCCTACATATTGGACGTGAAAGTCTCCACAGCTATGATAGGCACTGGCGTAGGGCTTCTCGTGGGAGCGTTCGTTTTCTGGACTTCATACGAAGGACTCGCGCGATGGGTTCCGAACCCTCTGATCATTACGGCGATTACCATAGTCATCTTCTCCGCCGCGGCGAGGATAATCACCTACAAGGCGCAACGCCGGAAACATAACGGGTCACCTAGCTGAGAAGGCGAAGAACAGAACGAATTGCCTGAAGTGGGAAAAAAGAAACGCCGAGAATTAAGATCAGCGTCGAATATCAAAAAGTCGGGAACAAGAATTGACACATGTGGCTACGGTTCGTTCCGTTGTTTTTGGGTTCTAAGAGTTGAGTATCCTTTGTAATCTTTTGTGACTCTTTGCGGACGTTCGGGTAATTAACTCCCTTTGATAACCCGGCTCTCGGCGAATAAAATGCCAAAACCTAGCGAAAAAGAAATGGAAAACGAGATGGAAACGCTCGAACGCTGGCTGCCATTCAAAGACTATACCAAAGATGAGAAAAGACTGAGACAGCACATTGAGCGATTGGAGAAAGAATACGACGAAAGAGAGAAAGTAATCAGTCGCATCATGGACTACGGTACCGGCATCGAAAGCGAAAAGGCACTCAGAATGTACTCAACTCGCGTGCTCGAAAAATGGGAAGCAGGCTTAGAGAACCATCGAGCGGAGAAGCTAAAGAAATGAGCCCAGGAAACTTGTTTTCTTGGGTTCAACTTTTTTTACGATCAAACCTGATTAGGCATCTATGTTAGCATGATTGGTATTGGAGCATGGTTGACATGTGGGAGTTTGGTGAGAGGGGATGGGCGTCGATTACTGTTGGTGTGGCCGCTGACGGAGTTACTGGCCAGGGTTCGCCAGGGAGAGATAACGACCACAAGGGGTTGGCGGGATGGAACTTTGCTGGCCTTGATTGGTACTTTGTTATCGGTTTGATTTTCGGCTTCGACTTCGTTGTAGACAAGTTTGGGGTGTACGTTGCGCCTTTGATAATGATAGGTTCGGATTCTATCGTACCTGGCGTAGGTATCGGGATCTCCTTCTTCCGGCGTCTCGGTCTTGGCGTGATAATCCCATTCTGGATGTTCGGCGTCATCGTACCCGCAATCGTTGCTGTCATTGGATCAGCTGCTATAGGCGTACTGTTGCTGATTTTCATAGTGGTGGCGATCTTGGGTCTCGTCCGCTGGGCTAGGAGGCGTACTGAGTGAGTCGCAAAATGCCAAATCTTTCTCTGAATCGGTTGACAGGACATTCTCAAGTTGACGGTTATGGAATGTCACCTTCTTGTTGCAAGAAATTCAATTGATGAGTTTTCTTGGGGACCCTATTGGCTTTCCATCCCATCGAACTGGAGCAAACGGGCGACCAACCGCCAGGTTCTTTACCATTTGGCTAACTGTAAGTTAGCATAACTTCAGGGAGATGAAGAAAATGCCGGAGGAAGAATGCGCATGCGGTGCAGGATGTCCGGCTGGAGCATGTGCGCCTGCGATTGCTACTGAATGCGCATGCATAACGGCTGGACTCTTTGGAGTCCATGATCGTCATTACAGGATGACACCTGAGCAGAGAGAACGAGAACGACAGGTGGTGAAGGAACTTAACAATCATGTTGAAGAGCATGTTAACGAACTCGCAAAGCGTCACTTCACATATAAGGGATGGACGCTGACGCCCTACGTATCGTATTCTGAAGGCTTTGCTGAAATGAGGTGGAGGGCGAAGAAGAAGAACGACCGGAGTTTCAAGGGAGAGAACTACGGTGAAGTGAAACTTCGTATTCTGCGATATGTAGACGCTCCCAAATGGTTGCATATGTTAGAACGCCGCATATAGACCAACCACGACTTTTGGCAGTCATAAGAAATAGGTGTATCAACTTGACGCTGCGCTTACCGATTCCTTGATGGTCGCTAGCTTTGTTGTAGCTGTTCGAGGTTTGTAGTAGACTTTTTCGCTTTCTTCCTGATGTCGGCGATCCGTGCTTTCAGGGTAGCCTTTGCGTCACCCTTTGCTGCTTTCTTTTCTAGGACTTGCACTTTAGCTTCGGTCTCTTTTTCTTGTTGCTTCGACCTCTGTTTTACCTTCTCTAACTTGGTATGCAGCTTCTCCTGCAACTGGTCAATTTTCGCCTGTAGTTTGGCTTTTTGTTCTTTCCGCGCCTTAGCTTTCTCTGCCTTTAACTGAGCAATCTCCGCTTTTCGAGCCGCCATCTCTCTAGCGTCTTGTTCGTCTTCGACATCATTCCGCGGCGAGCGAAACACGGTGCCGCCTAGGGCTTCCATTTTAGTATCGACTGGAGTCACCCACTCTTCGTTGATGTCTGAGACTATTGCCCACTTGCCGAGTGTAAGTTAGGCAGATACGTCATTGAGAAACTCTCCGTCGACTCCAGCCCGGTTCACATCCGCGATACCGCCCAAAAGAGTCCCGGCTGCTGCGCCAATCGCGAACCCGGTTGGTCCACCGATAAGTCCGATGAGAGCGCCGGTCGCCGTTCCGCCCACCGTACGGATTGGAAAATCGTCTCCCGATTGCTCTATGGAAACTGTTCTATCGGCATTCTTCTTTATCACGGCTTCAGCGTGAATGGAGATGCTGCCTTCGGAGTCGAGTTGGTTTAGCGCTCTAGCTCCTTCGTAAGTTTTTGATTCGTCACCAAAGACTACTGTCAACATTTTCTCCATTGTGTAGTTCCTCTCCCTCTCACTAAGCAAGAGATCCGCTTTCTACTTAAGATGGTGCGTGCCGTTTGTAGTTTCTTGTAGCTATGAGAAAATGAACCAAGTACAATAGGAGGCCAACGGAATTCAGTGCGGAGGGAGGAGGAGATGGCTCTAGAGGATGTCCTTCAACAAGTTCGAGCACAACTCGAGAAAAGGATCAAACGGCAATTAAGCGGTCTGCAAGGTTTGGTGGCAAGACCATTATACAATTCGAGAATGCCTTTGTATCTTGAAGTGTCGACGGATCACGAAACGTTCGAACTTACGTTCCTTAGCGACGGTGATATCCAGCTAAGGCGCGGTCATAGCGCAATTCCGGACATACGCTTAGAAAGTGGCGCTCAGACGCTTGGAGAACTCTTCCAAAATCCCAGTCCCACTCGGTTCAAAGAGATGGAAAACCGAAGAATGATTAGAATCGTCGTGTGTACACAAAAGGGTAAGGAAGCCGAAGCATACATCCGTCGTTATCTAGGTGCGTAGGTTTGCACCGGAGCCGCTGAATTGCCCAGAGCCTTAACGTCATAGTGGTAGGCAGCTATGCCAGTAATCGGTAACTCCAACACTGATACGACAACCCGAGTGAGTAGGGCAGCTGAAGCTGCGACTGCAAGGGAAATCGAAAACAGGGAAAGCGAAGCGGTAATGGCGGCTTCGTAGATTCCTAGCGTTCCTGGAACGTCTATTGGAATCATTTCTATCATCTCACCAATTGCGACAGTTATCACTACCGCCGAAAAGGGGACGTAAACGTTCAACCCCAACAAAGCTACCCATAGCACCGCAACTCCGCTACTCCAATCTCCCAAACTAACCAAGAACGATAGTGATACGTATCGTTTAGACGCGAGCATCTTGCGGAAACCTACACCGTACTCGTTCAAGAACTGATCCGCCTTCGCTTCAACATTCGCCTGCGTCTGCACGAGTTTGATCAAAGGTTGAACCAATCTTAGCAGCGCGTCAAGAACAGGTCGCAAGGCAGTTGGAGTAAGAGAAAGGTATAGGAAGATTACGAGTACCGCTATTGCACCCACTGGTACGATTGCCAATTCCATAATTGCTGAGCCGGTGATGAATCCGCTGGCAATGAGGCTGAGAATAGCGAGCGCTGTACTCGCGAGAACTGCTGCGATATACAATGTGCGATGTAGAATAACGGTGGCGGTAGACTCACCAAGCTTCATGCCGCTTGCTTTCGCGCCAAGGATGCACCGTGTTGCTTCCAGAAAGAAACCACTAGGCGTTATGTAGTTGACGAAAATACTTGCAAAGGTAATGCCTTGGCAAGTCAAGAATCGGAATTTGTACCCCAGCGCCTTTATGAGCACGTACCAGGCTCCTGCATAGAAGAGGACACCCAGAATCTGAAATCCGACCATAGCAACGATAACAGCAGGCTTGACTTGCGCTATAACCCGTTCGACTTGGTCAATTTTAGCGTAGTATAAGAGGGTAACAAGAACCAGAACGCCAAACAAAAGCCTCCCAAGCCGAGTCAAAGTCGTTTTCTTGATCTTGCTTGCCTCCTCGATATGCGCTGATACGTGCCCGCTGCTTCGTCGGCTCTAGAATTCGATTAGACTTGAGTGTTCACTTGAGTTTATTTTCTGAATTCCATTGATCTTATCAAAAAATCTGTCAAGGCCTGTGTAACTCAGGAAGAGCTCATTAACAAGAGTAATCACGCTAACAATCTTCCCGACAGCATCCTGCTCAACCGTCTTGAATGCGGATTCGCTGATTCGAAAGGACCTTGTCGAAGTCTTCTCTTTCTCGCTCAATTGCAACAAGCCCATGAATTATGCTGTTGGACCGCCTTTAAAGGGTGAGCCGACTCATCTCAATTTCTTTACGCGCCATAGGATAACAAAACAATAGGGGTGGGGGTCGGAGATCTCCGAATTGTCCGGCAATTCGTTGAGTGGCATGTCAGGTTTTTGCTGGCTCTGGTTCTTTACTCTTAGCGCCAACTGTGTAGGCGTGGCCTGTGATACCCATTCCAAGCCTTTCTACTCCGAGGAGTATCAGTGCAAACGCTAGAAGGTACACGACAAAGAGAAGCCCTAGGGCTGGAAACGCCAGAACGACGAATCCGGCGAGAAGCGAGACTAACCCTACTACGACGGCTAGAGCGCGCGCCCAACCAGGTATCTTTAGACTTTTAACTTCCATTTCCGACTCACCTCCTCCAAATCGCCAACCTTCGAGTTCGCCTGCAGCGCATATAAGACCTAGCGTAACACCAGGAGCTTACGGCAAATTTACTAACGTTGAATTTGTCGAAACAACTGGATATATGCTGGCAAGAAACCCGGCGACTGAGTATCCCCCGATCCGATCACTGTGGGGTGGTTCTTGGAGCAGGATTCGAACTGTCTTCAAGTAGCCGACTCAATGGCAAATGCAGCAGGCTACAACGTGACGTTAACCTATTAGCAACGAACTGGCCATAGGGCTAGTGTTACTTTGCTTTTCGCAGCCTGCGTTCTAGGTCGGCAACACGTTTTTCCAGCTTAACGATTCTCTGTGCATTTTTCTTCGATTCTAGATTAATGTCCGTTCTCACTTTTCTAGCGTGCTGATCCAGTTTAGCCTCTAGTTTAGTCGCGAATGCTTTAGCAGCCTGCTGCTGCCTCTGTTCAACTTGATTGAGCTGTTCGCGCAGTTCCTTGAACTTACCCATATCGTTGCTCCTCGCGTATACTACGGCAATCGACTGTTAAAAGGTGTTTGAGGATGGCTGGCAACAACGTAACATCGTCAACTAGTGGAACTCGCACGGAGCCACAAATCTCGTGGGTTCGTATTCCACCGGCCCCACCACAACTCTAGTTCTCCATTCGATTATTCGTAGGCGCTTTCGCGCCTGGAGATTTTGAAGACAAGAATTTCATCTTCATTCAGTATTGTGTAAAGCAGTCTGCAGTCGCCGATCCTAATGCGATATGCATTTCCGGCACCCCTGAGTTTTCTGCAGTCAGCCGGATATGGAGTAAGCGTCAGTTGAGATAATTTTTCTTCAACTCGCCGTCTTACCGCGCTCGATAATCTTTCACGTGCTTTTGCCGCCTTTCGCGACAGGAAAACCTTCAACGACGCTTACGATTCCTTGATCTAGTGGGCAGGAATCTGATTGTTTTGCCCTCTCGATGCTCTTCGAGAGCTTCGTCAAGCGCTTTCTTATCTTCACTCGTCATTTGTTCACCCAAAGCCTCCTCGATCGCGTCAAGCCTTTCTCGGATTAAGTGAAGTTCCTTCGCAAGGATTTGCTTCGACATGGTAGGCTGAAAATGGAATTTCACTCTTTAAACCATTGTGGGTTTCTTAAGAATTTCCATCAAGTCCCACCGGCCACACCACAAATTCCAGGATAGCACCAGAGCACTCTGGCACCTCAACCACCTCGTTAGAGCTTTGTGGGCTGGTAGCATCTCTGAGTTCAGAGTCACGTCATCGTTTTAAAATACCGCGCAGGATATTGATCTCTCGAGGATTGTGATGGCCAAATCGCTCCTAACCAAGCAGGATCGCCAATTGTTACGTGAGACAAGGAACATCCTCGAAGAACTACTTGAGACAGAGGAGGTCCTCAGAGATAAGGCGCTAATGAAATCAATCATACAGTCTCGAAGAGACGTGAAAGCCGGCAGGGTTCACACCGTTGCACAGCTCAAACAGAAACTCAGAAGACAAGGAAAGCTATAGTCTAATCTCAACGACAAGTTTCTTCAAAGATCTACGCAAACTTGACCGGGTCACCAATAGGCGCATTCTACAGTCAACCGAACTTCTGAAAGAAGACCCACGAATGGGTAAGATGCTCCGCGGACAGCTCGAAGGTTTATGGTCCTTAAGGGTCGGAGATTTCAGAGTAATCTACAGCATCGATGAAGGCAGCCGAACTGTTACACTCCGAGGCGTAGGTCATAGAAGCGCAGTCTACATCCATTAGGATTTGCGATTGGTCGCCGACAGTCCGTCGCGTTCAGATCGCCAATGAATGCGAAATAATGTTTCTGGCAGGAATATTACCGATCCCACGAATTCGTGGGTTCAAATCCCACCGGCCCCACCAAATCAAGCGTTATCTCTTGTGCGTTTAGCGGATTTGGACGCGGACAAATGATTCAACGTTCTCACCGGCAAGGATAATTCTTTCCCTTCTCATCGAATCTTTGACCTCAATTTCCACAGCGGTCGCGCCAAACACAGAACTTTGGGAGCCGTACTCTGAAATACTAATTTCGCGGGGGAGTCTGACTTGTTCTCGAGAATCCGGGTCTCGATCTCTCGCCCGCGTATGGGTTCGTTAGGCGCGAGGGTCTTCTCGGCAGAGCCGGCCGTTCGTACGCTTATCGTCTACAGCCTTCTGCAGGGCCTGTATCTTGGGTACATCAGGGTGTTTTGGCAGCCGTGGCTGGTCTCTCTCGGAATCTCTGTCGTGACAATTGGTATCTTGGAGAGTGGGGCAGGAAGATACGGAGCATTATCCGGTTTAATGCAAGTGGTGGGAGGAAGGTTCTCGGACCGCCGGGGACGCAGGTTACTGATTCTTGCAGGTAGTATTTTCCTCATTGCGTGTTGGCTGACGTCCGCGGTTGCATTCTTTTTCAGTTTCCAATCCCTCGTATACCTCGCCTATCTCCTCTGGGGCCTCAGCCTTCTCTCACTCCCAGTAATCGATGCGATGATGGCCGACTACATCGAGACGCCTGACCGTTCGAGAGTGTACAGCACAATGCTAGTTGCGAATTTCATACCCGGTGCAATAACCGGATTCCTTGCAGGACAGTACGGGGCTTCCCTAAGCCCCCCGCTTCTTCTTGTACTCGCGGCTGGGCTTGAGACGGTAGGCTTCGTTTTTCTCTTCGCCAAGGTTCGAGACAAGGGCGTAGCCAATGGGATTCACAGGGCTCCGCTCAGCCTTAGGGCTTCGTGGGAAGGTATCACCCAGTTCCGGGGGTTCCTCAGTATCTTCATGATGGACGCGATAGCCTGGGCGCTCGGGACGGGAATCTTGTATGCCCTTCTCTCAATTCGGGGCTTCAGCCAGTTTGAGTTCGGGGTTGTCGCCCTCACACAGCCCATCGGAGTTGTGTTCGGCACCGTTCCGGGTGGGTGGTTGGCGCATCGCATAGGGGCGAAAAGGTTGCTTATCATATCCGAAATCCTAGGAGCGGCCATGGTATTGGGATGGGCCTTTTATCCGGTTGGGTCTCTGGTTCCTCTTTACGGGATCGTTTGGGGTTTCGCGATCTCAACTTGGGTGCCCGCGCAGTTCCACCTGTCCGCAGGCATATTCCCGGAAGAGAGGAGGGGCGAAATGCTCGGTGCCCTAGCCACAGTGATTTACCTCGTTCGTATCGTCGGTCCCATCGTCGCGGCCGGACTGTATCTCTACTTCGGCTACCCGGCCCCGATGGTGGCGGCCAGCATTGCCATGTTCGCAGCTATCGTTTTGATTAGGCGGTTCTTGCCGTAGAACGACTAGGGAAGATGCGTCGGAGAGCCCTGTGTAGACGCGTTTTCCTCCGCGCGTCATTTCAGGTAGCTCAGCCAGTCCGTGTGTTTCTTGTTCCGGCCGTGAACAGCATCCTCGTAGGCCTGTTGAATTTTGCGTGTGATTGGGTAATCTCCGTTTCCAACTGATCTTCCGTCGACTTCCCTAACTGGTGTGATTTCGGCTGCGGTCCCGGACAGAAACAGTTCGTCGGCGGTATACAGTTCCTCTCTTGATATGTCGG
>Ga0181521_10003211_pt1 | contig 19333 bp, 13 predicted proteins | sample PEATcosm2014_Bin_32_FD_119764 | JGI IMG/M metagenome (GOLD analysis project Ga0181521, IMG submission 119764) | Peatland microbial communities from MTU Mesocosm Facility, Houghton, MI, USA - PEATcosm2014_Bin02_60_metaG | ecosystem: Environmental > Terrestrial > Soil > Wetlands > Peat | place... | reverse complement strand
GGCGATCATGCGCATGGTGGTGGATTTTCCCGCCCCGTTGGCGCCCAAAAAGCCCAGCACCTCACCGGGCGCTACCGAGAAGGTGAGATCATCCACTGCGAGTATGTCGCCATAGCGTTTGGATAAATTTTTCGTCGTAATCATGGCCGCCTTTGAGCGAACTTGAGCGTAAGAGGTTCCCTGAATTTTTATTGCCGCGAAAGCCCGGCGAGTTCGTTAACTGAGTCCGGCCTTCTTTTCGATGGCCGTTTTATTGTCCTTTAGTATACGTCGCACTTCGGGTAATGAGGGACGGTCCGCCATGCGAGCGATGAGCTCGGGCAACTCGAACCATCTCCGGCCCCACTGCACCAGGCGCGCGGCGTCTGCGATCACCTGCTCGCGCGCGGCGTCGGCCGCTGCGCCAGCCGCCCGCTCGCCGTGTGCGGCCGGCTTGCTGGACGCCGCAGGTCTGGCGGCCGCGACGGGCTTGGCGGCCGCGACGGGTTTGGCGGCCGCGACGGGTTTGGCGGCCGCGACAGGCTTGGTCGCCTCGGCAGGCTTGGCGGGCACGGAGAGTTTACCAGGATGTTTGAGCGCGGTTCGAGGCGCCGGCTTGGCGTGCCCGGACTTACGCTCCGTGCGGGCGACTTGCGCGGTGCCTACGGGCGCCGGTGCGTGGCGTTTGGTCGCCACGAATTCGGGCATTTCACGCGTGGCCGTCGCGGTATCCGACGATACCTGCGGTTGCCCGTCGGGCGCAGCGCGCGGCAGCGGGCGCTCATTCTCGGGAACGGCCAACGGAATGAACCGTTCGATGTGTTCCGAACCGATCAAATTGGCTAGAAACGTCATGAGCTCCAGCGAGTCCGAAAATGTCGTATCGCCCGATTTAATCCGTTCTTGGACCTGGGCTCGCAGGGCAACGGCCTTTTGCACGGCCAGATCAATGATCCACCGGCTGGGGCGCTGGTGTTCCGGCCAGGGCTGAATATTCGCGTAGCTGTCGCGGTCGAGTGATGAATACCTGATGTGCAGCTCAAGGCTCTTGAGCCATTTTTCCAATAATTCCAGCAGGCGTTGATCGGCGGGTGTTGCCATGGGTAGAGCTCCAGGCTGCACCCTAAACGAACGGCTGACCGATGGCTAGCGGTACATCGCCCCTTAAGGTCGCGTTAGACTGCCGCTCATGTGCGGAATCGCCGGAATCATTGGTTCGCGAGCCAGCGTTGACACGGTCAACATCATGGCGGAGCGCCTGCGGCATCGAGGGCCGGACGGCGCGGGTGTGTGGAGCGCGCCGGGGGTGGTCTTGGGTCACCGCCGACTAGCCATCCTGGACCTGTCGCCGGGCGGCCAGCAACCGATGGTGCTCGGACCGCACGTACTGACGTACAACGGCGAGATCTACAACCACGCCAAGCTGCGTGCCGATTTGCCGGGGCCCTGGCACTCCAGCGGCGACACGGAGGTCTTGCTGCACCTTCTGGCGCGGCGTGGCAGCGCATGTCTCGAACAAGTGGTCGGTATGTTTGCGTTTGCCGATTGGGATGCCAATTCGCAGCGCCTATTACTTGCGCGGGACCGGCTCGGAATCAAGCCCTTGTACTACCAGATCCTGCCCGACGGCATCGCATTTGCGTCGGAGCTCAAAGCCTTGTTGGTACTGGGCAAGCCGCAGATCGACCCCAGCGCCGTGCGTGATTTCCTTTTTCACGGTTATGTTCCCGCACCGAAGACGATTTATCGCGGGATCGCGAAGTTACCGGCCGGGCATACACTGACCTGGCAGGGCGGGCGGGTGCATATCGAGCAGTATTGGCGGCCATCGACTGCCATCGAAGTTCGAACCGCAAGCGACACGTTGCATGAGCTGGATGCATTATTGCGCGAGGTCATACCGGCCCATACCCTGTCGGACGTGCCCGTGGGCGTTTTCTTGAGCGGCGGCATGGATTCCGCGCTCACCACGTACTATCTCGATGCCCCTCGCACATACAGTCTCGGGTTCGATGCGCGGGACCGATCCGAACTCGAAGCGGCACGCAGCGCGGCGACCCACTTGAATACGGTGCATACCGAAATGACGGCGCAAGCGGCGAATTTTGCGCAGGCGCTCGATGCGATACCGCTGCTCTTCGACGAGCCCTTCGGCGACAGCGCTGCATGGTCCAATTACTTGATTGCGCAATTCGCACGCCGCGAGGTCACTGTTGCCCTGAGCGGCGAGGGCGGCGACGAAATATTCTGCGGTTATCCGCGCTACTGGTCGAGGATCGGCGCGCGTTCCAATGCGCTGAACAGATCGCTTGCGCGCTTCTTGCCGCCGCTATCGCGCTTCGCCTCGTCCATGCAGCGCCACGCGTATGTCGGGCTGCCGGCGTTTGCGGCGGCTCTGGGCGGTATGACGGCCAGGCAGATCGACAACCTGCTGGCGGACCCGTGGCAAGAACCTGACTACGACTACCTGTGGTTCTATCGGCAGTTTTGGCGCGACGGCATGAGTCCGCTGGTCCAGTTGCGCTGGTTGGACCTGAACACGGACCTCGCCGAAGGATTGTTGACCAAGGTCGACCGGACCAGCATGGCGCATTCGCTCGAAGTGCGGCCCCCCTTGCTCGACCATCGCTTGGTGGAGTTCATGCTGAGTGTGGACCCCGCCCTGCTGATCGACCAACGCCGGCGCCGCGGCAAGTTGCTGGTACGCCAACTCATGGAGCCGCGGTTACCGGCGGGTCACTTGGATCGACCGAAGTCTGGGTTTGGGCTGCCGGTGCATCGCTGGCTCAAGCGCCATCCGTGGTTCTTCCAGGAAGCGGTGGAGCGGCTCATGGCGCGCGGCGTGCTGCGACGTCCGGTGGGTAGCGAATTTCGCAGGGCCTGGTATCTTTTGGTGCTCGATCGCTGGTTTACCACCTTTGACTGAAGCCGCTCCGCGCATTTTATTCATTCCGGTGTCCGGGCCGTTCGGCATGGGGGAATATGCGCGCTCCTCGGCGATCGCGCGCGCCGTTGCACAGCATTGGCCGAGCGCCGCCATCCACTTCGTCCTGAGTCGCGCGGCGCCGTACGCTGCCAACGTACCCTTCCCCAAGACCTTGTTGGCATCCTCGGCAACTTTTCACTCCGCCGCGGTCATCGACCTCATCCGGACGTGGCGTCCGCATGTGGTGGTTTTCGACAACGCCGGCCGCACCGCGCAGCTCAAGGCCGCGCACCGGTTGGGCGCGCGTGTTGTCTACATCAGCGCGCGCCGACGCCAGCGCGGCAAGGCATTTCGGTTGCGCTGGATGCCACTGATCGACGAGCACTGGATTGCGTACCCGGAGTTCATCGCGGGCAAGCTGCGCTTGCTCGAGCGACTGAAGCTCAAGCTGTTGCGCCGACCCGTCGTGCGTTATCTCGATGTCATCTTCACGCGGGCGCCACCGGCACGGAACGCGTTGATTTTGTCGCAGGCGGGCTGCGCTGCGGGCCGCTATGTGCTGGTGGTACCGGGAGGCGGTACCGGGCACCCCGGTGCGGGCGGTGCCGTGGAGTATTTCTCGGCTGCCGCATGCACTCTTGCGGCGCGCGGCGTCGTGACGGTGTTCGTGGGCCCGCCGAACTCGAGTCCAACGGACGCACCGTTCAATGAGAATTTGCGCCCCATGGGCTCGCTGCCGCAATCCGACTTGGTCGAACTCATGCGCTGTGCCCGCCTCATCGTCGTGAATGGCGGTTCGACGTTGTTGCAAGCGATCGCTTGCGGCGCTGCCTGCGTTGCGGTACCCATCGCGCGCGATCAGGCCGCGCGCATTCGACGTTGCGTGGACGCCGGAGTCGCGGTGGAAAGCGCACTCGACGCCGCGCGCATCGCCGAGGTGGCCGGTGCTCTGTGGGACAATGAGCCGGCCCGCGCGGCACTGGCGCGGCGTGCAGCCGAGCTTGCGCTCGCCGACGGAGTCGAAGTGGCCGCGAGCGCGATCGGCAAGCTCGTCGAACCGGCATAACCGACGGCCGAGAGTGTTTCATGTCGAATGCAGTGTTGCTGGGCTACGATCTAGATCAGCCGTCGTTTCGGCACCGTATGCGCACGCTGGTCGAACCGCTGGAGGCGGCCGGTTGGCAGGTGCGAATCGAGCGCTTCCCGAGCGGGCGTTACGGCCTGCGTACGTGGGAGCGACGCGCGCCGCTGGGCTGGGCGCACGTCACGGTGCTCCACCAAATCAAATTGAGCGCCATCGAGGCGCGCTTGTTCGCCGCGGTGAGCAGGCGCCGTGTTTTCGACGTGGATGATGCCATTTACGTGCGCAAGCCGCGCCGACTCGGCGAACTTGCGGATGACTCCATTTGGCGTCGCAGAAAGTTCGCGGCAACGTGCCGTTGGGTGGATGTGGTGGCCGCAGGGAACGACGTATTGGCGAGCGTCGCGCGCCCGTCGGCACGGGCAATCGAAATATTGCCGACCTCGATCGACACCTCATGTTATCAGGCGACGACCGCCGGCCGGGACGATCCACCCACCATTGCGTGGATTGGGAGTCCGGAAAATTTGGTCTATTTGGAAATGATTCGGCCTGCGTTGGCGCGCCTTACGGTGCGCCACCCCACGCTCAAGGTCAAAGTGATCTGTTCCGCGTTCCCGGATTGGCCCGAGATCCATGTGGAGCGCGTGCCGTGGAGCGCGGCCACCGAGGCTGCGGCGCTCGCCGCCGCTCATATCGGCGTGATGCCCCTGTCCGATGATGAGTGGACTCGCGGCAAGTGCGCGTTCAAACTGCTGCAATACATGGCCGCCTCGCTTCCCTGCGTGGCCTCACCGGTCGGTGCAAACGCGGAAGCAGTCATCGACGGCGTCAACGGCTTTCATGCGACCAGCCTCGACGACTGGGAACGCAGTTTGGAACGGCTGATCAATTCCGCGGAATTACGTGCACGGCTTGGCGCCAGCGGTCATGCCCACGTCGCGCAGCGCTACGCGATGCGCACCTACCAGGCGAATTATCTGGCGCTATTGACACGCCTCGCTGGCGCGTGAAGAAGCCGGTATGCTTCCCGGCATGCATCCCGTGCATATCTACCAAATTCGGTACGCGTCGCGGCAGGAGTTGGATCCCGGTTTTGATGTTTTGGATAACTCGGCGAACGAGCGTCCCGACTGGTTTGAATACTGGCCGATTCGCAAGTATCTGCTCAACGAAGCGTTGAACGAGGATGCCTATTACGGGTTCCTGTCGCCGCGATTTCACCGCAAGACCAATTTGACCGCCGCGATGGTGCGCGATTTCATCGAGCGGACGGCTTCTGCGGCGGACGTGTTTCTCTTCAGCCCCAGCATTCACAACAGTGCCTATTTTCTCAATGTTTTCGAGCACGGCGATGACGAACACCCGGGGCTGTCGCGCGTCGCAGCTCGATTTTTCGAGCGTATCGACCCGTCCGTGAAAATGGACCAGCTCGTGTCCGATTCCAGAAACACGGTGCATGCAAATTATTTCGTCGGCAATCCGCGTTTCTGGCGGGCGTGGCTCGCGATCAATGAACGCTTGTTCGCGATTGCGGAAGCGCCGGGAGACCCGCTCGGTCAGGAATTGCGAATGCCCACCTCCTATCGCGGGCGCCACGACGTTCAGATGAAAATTTTCATCATGGAGCGAGTGGCCTCTTGGATCCTCAGCTGCGATCGCAGTTTCGTGGCGCATGCGCGCGATCCCTTCGCCGCTCGGGCGCGAATTTACAAATTGCCGGTGGCCATCATTTGCGATGCGCTGAAGATCGCCTATACCACGCAGGGACGCCGGCAGTACAAGGACGTATTTATGATGGTGCGCGGCTTGCGCAAATTTTGGAATCTGCAAATCAGGTTGGGCGGGCTGCTCGGTTGGCGGCGGGTGCAGCCGTTCCTGCGCACGCTGAAAGCGAATTGGCTGTCCGGCGAGCGGTAGGAGGTGGCGATCGGGATGAAAGACAACGTGCCCGGCCGGCCGACGAACGGCAAGGATGTATGCGCGATTGCGGTGACATACCATCCGGACCCCGAACTGCCCGCGCGGCTCGGCCGCATCCTGCGGCAGGTCAACGCGCTGGTGATCGTGGACAATGGCTCGGGTGAAGCCGAGATCGAGATGTTGCGTGAGCTCGCAGCGAATCCAAAATCCACGTTGATTTTGAATTCCGACAACCTCGGCGTTGCGCGCGCGCTGAATATCGGTATTCAGCGCGCCACCGAGCTCGGATTTGCGTGGGTGCTGCTTCTGGATCAAGACAGTTGCGTCGACGACGATATGGTGCAGGAACTATTTGCGGTGCAGGCCGCCTATCCCGACCGCGGCCGATTGGCGGTCATTGGATCGGGCTTCTGGGACGTCCACAAGGAATCGCGCGCATCGGGCCATGAAGCCCACGCCGAGCCGTGGGAAGAAAAGGAATTGGTGATCACATCGGGTTCGCTGATCCCATTGGCGGTCCACGCGATCGTCGGACCCTTCAGGGAGGAACTCTTCATCGACTCCGTCGACATAGACTATTGTTTCAGAGCGCGAGCCAAGGGCTTTCGGGTGATCAAGACGCGCAAGCCCATCATGTCGCATGCGATCGGCGCGTCGACCCGGCACAGCGTGTTGTGGATGAACAAGTGGACGACCAACCATTCACCCGATCGGCGCTACTACATCGCGAGAAACGACACCGTGATGCTGCGTGAATATGGGAACTACGTTTTGGGACTATGGGCGTTGAAGAGCTTGTCGCGCTGCCTCAGATTGTGCAAACGCATCGCTTTGTATGAGCAAATGAAAACGACCAAAATAATCGCCGTTTTTCAGGGTTGGTGGGACGGAATACGCGGGCACATGGGACCGCGAACATCCAAATAACGCAAGGACGCTTGTGTGAAGAGCGCGGGCACGCATTCCGGATCATAGGGATCCGTGTAGCTTCGCCGACGGGAGTAATGGCCCTTGAGCAACCTCATCGATATCGCCGAACTACGGCGCTGCGTGGACACCACCTGGGATAGTTCCATCGTCCCGGAACTGTGCCGCTATGTGCGGATCCCGAATAAGTCGCCGCTCTTCGATCCGCAGTGGGAGCAGCACGGCTTCATGGAAGAGGCCGTGCAGCTCCTGGCGAACTGGAGCCGGCACCAACCCATTGCAGGAATGAGGCTCGAGATTGCGCGGCTGCCTGGCCGCACGCCGCTGATATTCATCGAGGTGCCCGGAACCGACGACACGGTAATGCTCTACGGCCACCTCGACAAGCAACCGGAATTTTCCGGCTGGCACGAGGGATTGAGGCCCTGGGAACCGGTGATCCGCGATGGGCGGCTGTACGGGCGCGGCGCCGCCGACGATGGATACGCGCTGTTCTCTTCCCTGACCGCGATCGCTGCGCTTCAGGCTCAACACATCCCGCACGCTCGCTGCGTGGTGCTGATTGAGGCCTGCGAGGAAAGCGGCAGTCCGGATCTGCCGGCGCACGTGGAGGCCCTCGCAGCGCGTATCGGGACGCCGAGCCTGGTCGTTTGCCTCGACGCCGAAGCCGGCGACTACGAGCGTTTGTGGCTCACGACCTCGCTGCGTGGAAACATTGTCGGCACGCTGGACATTCAGGTGCTGACGGAGGGCGTGCACTCCGGGATGGGCAGCGGCATTGCCGCGTCCTGCTTCGATGTGCTGCGCCAGCTGCTCTCGCGCCTTGCCGATGAGACCACGGGCGAGCTCAAGCTCCGTGAGCTGAACGTCGAGATTCCGCAGGATCGCCGCCGGCAGATTGCCGCCACGGCCAAGCTGCTCGGTGACTCCGTGGCCGCACGCATGCCATTTGCTCCCGGCGTACAGGCGATCGCCAAGGATCCGTGCGACTTGCTGCTCAACTCCACCTGGAAACCGACGCTCACGGTGACGGGTATCGATGGACTGCCGAACGTGCGCGACGCCGGCAACGTGCTCGCGCCGCGGCTCAGCGTCAAGCTGTCGTTCCGCCTGCCGCCCACGGCGGACGCCCTCCAAGCGGCAGCGGCGATTCGCCGTACGCTCGAAGCCGACCCGCCTTTCCAGGCGCGGGTCAGTTTCACGTCGGGTGCCGACAGCGCCGGCTGGAACGCGCCGCCGCTCGAGCCCTGGCTGGAGCACGCGGTGCAGGAGGCCTCACACAGCTTCTTCGGTCGCGAAGGTATGGCGATGGGTGTCGGCGGAACGATCCCCTTCATGGCCATGCTGGGCGAGCGTTTTCCCAACACGCAGTTCCTGGTGACGGGGGTTCTCGGTCCGCACTCCAACGCGCACGGCCCGAACGAGTTCCTGCACATCGATTATGCGAAGCGCCTCACTGCCGCGGTGGCGCAGGTGATCGCGCGGCATGCAGTGCGGTAAGAGGCATTGAGAATCTGGATGGCGGTGCCGCGGTGCCGGGGTCGCTGCCGCGGTGACCGTGCAGCGCTTGCGAGCTGCACGGTCACGAATCGAACAACCTGCTTATTGCGCCGCCGGCAGGTCGCCCGTGAAGTACACCAGTACATAGGCTTTCAAGGCCGTGGCCTGCGGTGTTCCGTACACCTTGACAGGCGCGCCGGCCGCAAGCCCCAGGGTCAAGTCAGCCAGCCCGGTGCTCGTGGTGATGTCGATGGGGCTCACCGTCACGACGCCGTTGGTGCGATCCACCTGGTAGACCAGCGTCGCGGAACCGGATGTGGTGCTGACATCCACGGTGATCGGCATCGTGCCCCCGGTGGCGGTCATGGTGAAGGTCATGGGGGAACCATTGCCCGTCAAGCCCGTCTCCACATGGCCGAGCGGCAGCGTTGACGGCATGAGGATGCTTGCCGCGGCTGCCCATCCGCCGGCTGTGGCCGGATCGTTCCAGGTCGCGTAGCTCACGCCGCGTGAGGGCACGGGGCCCACGGCACCGCCGAAGTTGACACTGCCGTCGGTTGCGGAAACGAAATCGCTTATGGCGTCCATCCCGCAACAGGTCAGCACAGTCGGATAGGCGAAGTTCCACCACTCGTACCCCGTGATCGCATTGCCGCTCATATCGTCGCCGTTGGCGCTGTCATTGTTGATGTAATTGAGCGTATACCTGTAGTTATCGGTCACGGTGTGGAATTTGCGGGTGTACGTGAAATCCGTCGTATTCGGCGACGAGATCGTGCCGTCGTATTGCGCCGTTTCGATGTCGATGCTTTGCGCGACCAGCGGTGTGGCCAATATGTCGACCACGGTGGCGTGGACTTTGAATCCGCGCACCAGGTCCTCATTCTTGAGGAATGCCGTTCCCGTGGCGATCGGCTTGGAATCCACCGCGGGGTTTTGCGGTTCGCGGAAGAAGAACTGGGTGTTGGAATCGACATTCATGGCCACCCCGTGCCCCGATTCGTTTTCCACCGTGATGACGTCGTCGGCGGCGTTTACGTGCAGCACATGACCTTCCGGGCTGACCCAGACACTGTTGAATTTACTGCTGGCCCAAATGCGCGTCGCGACCAATGTGCCGTTCTCCTGGTAGCGCGCGGCGACGCGCACGTACTTGCCCACCAAAGCGTCTTCGTTATCAAAGTTGTCGATGACTGTGCGGGTCCCGGCGTCCACGTCATAGAAGATCGTGCCGTTGGTCCCATCTGCCGATATCTGCAAAGACTGCGTGCCGCTGACGGCGGTCTCCGGATCGGACGGGGGTTCCGTCGGGTATTCCTTGGTGATGGTGATCGTCTGTGAGGAAACCGCGGTCACGTCTCCATACATGTGACGCAGCACGAGACGGGTCAGGTCATGCAACGGATGGTGATGCACCGGACCGTCGAAGTTGACGGCCCAAATCGTGTCACCCCCTCCCACCGGTACATGACCGACGAGAAATGCCGGATGCGACAGTTCGAATTCGAGATCCACCGCATTGTTGGCGGTGCTGCTCACGACCAACGGCGAGACGAACGCAATGTTGATGGGTGTCGTCAGATTGTCGGCAGAGCCCTGGGTGTGCTGGACTTGAATCTGACTCGTTGGAATCGTGGTGCCCGCTGCGGCGGCGAAGCCGGTTTCTGGCTCCGCCGAAACCACCAGCAGGATGTCGCTGGCGTTGCCGCTGACCGTGAGCACCGCGCCGGTGTACGTGCCTACGGGAACGGTAGCTGTGCCGAGAAGTTCTGCGATGTTATCGAGCTGCACGAGATTCGTGATCGGTACCACCGACGGAGCCGTATACACCGGAACGTTGCTGCCGCCGCCTTGAGGCACCAGCGCGATCGAGAGCACTTTGACGCCAATGGTCGCCCAGTCTTCCGTGGACGCATCGCTCAGAAGCATTGCGACGCCGGCGTTTTGCGGCGTCGCGGGCGGCGGCGACGTCATGTTGCTCGAACCGCCTCCGGAACCTCCGCCGCATGCAGCAAGCAGTGCGGCGGCCACGCTGATCGACAAGAGTCGAGATGAATTCGAGAACATAAAGAACTCCTACTTAACGATAATTGTCTTTTGGCACGATCCCGGCGCCCGATGCGCCTGCGATGTCTTCCCAACGCTCGAGCGTTGCGTGCGTTGACAGAGAATAAATAGCGCTGCGCCGAAATCGACGTGCAACGAATTACACTTGCGCGGCGCGCGGCCAAATCGGCGAAGAGAAATTATGTGTCTCCAAAGGGAGACAGAGCACACGCGCCGCGAGTCACACGCGCCGCGAGTCACACGCGCCGCATGATCGGCGAAGGGGGGTGAAGTTCCCCTGAAAGGATGCGTTCAATTCCGGATCGTCATGCGTGAATTGCAAGCGAATCGAATCGAGGTCCACAGCCTTCTGCGTTTCCGCCAGTGTCATCCCGCGAGCCAATGCCTCGTGCACCTGCTTCTGAACGGACTGCATCCGATGGACAGGGGCATTGCGGATCGCCGGATGCTCGCGGCTTCGGTCATACATCGATCGTCAGGTAGGCGAACAGAGCGCGCGGTGGAAATTGCGAGAAGCCAGGGCTATAGGTCATATTCCAAAAGTAGAAATTGGTGACGTTTTGCACCTGAACGCGCAGAGTTGCGGGAGCGCCTCGTATGGCGAACTTATAGCGGCCTCCGATGAACAGCAACGTCTGCGCGGGCTCCTGGACTGCGTTATTCACGCTTGCCGGAGATTTGCCAAAATGCAGCAGCGCGAGATCTCCAGAAAATGCTGGCCATTTGGGAATGCTGTAGTCGGCATTTATCACCGACTGGAAGTGTGGCTGTCCGAATGCGGTGGAGCCCACTCCTTCGGCGCTCAACTCCGGTCCTATGATTCTCACTTCGCCAAGCAGTGCGCCCGCCGTGACGTTGAGATGCTTGATGAGCTCTCCGGACACCGACATTTCAAGACCCGTGGCGCGCTGTACCCCGAGTTCTCGATCAACGGCGCCCGTATCCAGATTGAAATAGGGCTTTTCAATTTCGAATACGCCCGCTATGAGTTTCACCGCCGGCGTCAGCAAATAGCGAACTCCGGAATCCGCCTGCCAAGTTCTGGCGGCGGGGAGGATGGCTCCGCGATTTTGCGCGCCGCTCGGTGCGACACCGGAATCCTCGAGCCCTTGTGTGTAGCCCGCGTACGCGGTCAGTCGGTCAGTCAGTGAAAGGGCGGCCGTTCCGTAGGCGCGCAACGGGCGATCCGTCAGACGAGTCTCTGGGGCAGCGGGCGGCGTCACTGCTTTGTCATAGATCTCCTGCTGGACCCCGAGGGCAAGGTCCGCGTGCCCCTGCCATTGGCCGCGATAGGCCAATCCCGTGCTCCAAAGCTCAGTGCGGTCGTGCGTGCGCGCCGAATAGTCAAAGGCCGGCTCCGGCACCTGCACCTCCTGACCGACGAGGGCCGGGCCCACGTCAATGACGTCCGATCCCCCGTAGAGCGCCAACGTGTCGCGGCCGCGCGCCAGGAACACGATGTCGTGGCGCCACGAGTCCAGCGAGAATTGACCCGTTAGGCGCGCTTCGCCCGAGGTCGAAGAAACCATTTGATCGGGATAGCCCACCGCGAGATGCTCGGCCAAGCCGTCCGGCTGCGTGTTGACGTACAGATCCGAGTAACTGATCGGACTATCGGAAATCGATCGAAAAATACCGGCCGCCAATGACCAGTGTTGACTCAGTTTGGCAGTGACGATGCCGCCGTAATTCTCCGCCAGGCTTCTGCCCTCCGCCCAATTTTGACCGAAGTAGCCTCGTCCAATCTCGGGCGGCAGGAAATCGCCCGCCGTAAATACGATCGGCAACGTCTTGGCGTCGGTGGTCCGCTGCCAATCAAAAATGGCACGCGCCGTCAATCGATCATTCGGCGTCCACTGGGGCGTGGCACCGAAGTTGACCACCGTCGATGTGTATCCCGGATTGGGGGCAAAGGGTGTCGACGTGCTGATTTGATAGCTCGCGCCGATCGGCAATTGCAGTTGACTCGAGATCAAGGGAACATTGCCGTCGATGTTGATGGCGCGCGCTTCAAACGGCCCCGCGCTGGCAACGATCGTCGCAGTCGGCGAGCCGTTACCGGGATGTCGCAGGTCGTAGTCAACGATGCCGGTCGGCGCCGGAAACGCATACCCGATCTCGCTGACACCGACTCGAATGGTCGAGCCTTCGACCACTCGATTGGACAACGCGCCTTGCTGGTCAAAATACAGGCCGTCAATGCGCACATTCCCGGCCACCTGCGGACTGAAGCCACGCACGCTGCTCGGTCCATACATGCCGATGCTTTCCAGCCCAAGGGTCAATCCAAAGGCGTCGTCGGCCGAAGCAACCGGGTTATCGGAGGCATGCTGAGCATGGGCAGCGGTCACAGGTGCAAGAGCGATCAGCAGCGCGATGTGAGCCGCAGCTCGGGTTGCTCGGTGTATTCGCATCTGGCTATCAGACGCGTTCGGCGACGCGGTGTGCTACCTCCCGCAACGTGTTCGTCCCTGGTAACCGCGGGTTCGTCCCAGCAGCAGCGGTTCTCCGCTCAGAGACCGCGCGTCAGTGTGGCGCGCCCGCCATCCACGCTTGGCGATAAGCGTCTTCGATGCTTCTGGCAAACCGCGGGGCGTCCATCAGAGCAGAGCCCTCGAGCCGCGGGCGTAGTTGTTGCCGAAGCGCCGCCAGCCGCGGAATGTCTTTGCCCAGCGCAACGGCGATGCTGACAAATGCCGCATCCGATTCTGCAGCCAAGTCGAGCAGATTCAGATGAAATAGCTGGCTGAGGCCGCCGCGACCGACGCTGGTCCGGCCCACTCGGGTCACTGTGGGTACGCCCATCCACAGCGCGTCCAGGCTGGTCGTATGGCCATTGTAGGGGAAAGTATCGAGGCCAAAATCGATGTCGTGATAGGAGCGCAGATACTCTGTTCGGGGTCGAAACTCGACGAAGCTGACTCGCTTCGCTGCAATGTCATGCGCCTCGAGGCGCTGCAGTAATCGCAGCCGATGCCGACCCGCAGGAGCCATGAGCAGCAGCCGCGCGTCGGCCAGTGCGCGCATGACCCCGCCCCAAAGCTTCAACGTGTCGTTGGTCAGTTTACAGGGGTTGTTCAAGCACCCGAGGGTCAGGTAGCCGCGTTCGATCGCCGGCAAGGAATTGACTGCGGGCTGATCGGTCAACGGGTCGTAACACCAAAAGGAATCGGCGAGGCGAATCGTGCGTTCGCTGTAATGGTCATCGAATCCATCGGGATCCAGCCGTGGATCGCTGAGGCGATAGTCCATGGCGGCGATACCAGTGGTGCCGGGATACGCGAGCCACGCGATTTGGACCGGCGCCGGTTTGCGGGCGAAGACCAGCGGCCGCCCGTTTGCCATGTGCATCGTCAAATCGACGAGGATATCGATGCGGTCCTCGCGAATGATGTCGCTGAGCGCGGCATCATCCAACGGGCGGACGTTTCGCCACTCGTCTGCGTGGCCCGCAAGGCGGCGCGTGATGCCGTCGGGGCGCTCCACGCTCGAGTAGCAGAAAACCTCGAATGCCGCGTGATCATGGTGCGCAAACAGAGGTACGGTGAACAGACTCTGGCAATGATCCCGAAAATCCGGCGAGACGTAGCCGATCTTGAGGCGGCGGCCGGGCGAGATATCGCGCGGATGCGTGATCAGGCAAGGCTCGAGGCGCGCAGCGAAGCGTGCGTTCCAACGCAGACATTCATCGAGAACGGGCTGTGCTTCCAAGGATTGAAAACTCAACGCATAGGCGAGATTGCTGTGCGTTGCGGCGTTCGAGGAATCGATGTCGAGCGCCTTGCGAAAGCAATCGATCGCCTCATCGAGTGCGCCGGCGTCCTTGAGCACGTTGCCGAGGTTGTCGTAGAGAGCGGCATGGCGCGGGTTGATCGTCAGGCCGCGGCGCAGCACATCCTCCGCGGCATCGCTTTGTCCCAGCGTGCGCAGCAGGCATCCCAAGTTGTTCAGTGCGACGACATAATCGGGACGAGCGAGCAGGGCGGCATCGAACGCTGCCTTGGCTTCGGAAAAATCGCCGAGTTCCTTGTGCACGTTGCCCAAATTGTTCAGGGCGTCTGCATAATTCGGGCGCAGGGCGATGGCGTGTCGGTATTGCCGTTGCGCCTCGTGCGGCCGGCCGAGGCCACGAAGTGCGTTTCCGAGATTGAACGCCGCTTCGGCATTGTGCGGTTCGCGTTTCAGTGTTTCGCTCAGGATCAATTCCGCTGCGGGAAAATCGCGCTGTTGACAGAGTGCAATGCCGAGATTGATGGCGTGCGATGCGACGCCGGGCTCGAGAGCGATCGCGGCGCGCAGCAGCTGGATTGCCTGATCGATATCTCCCGATTCGCGCAATACGGTGCCCAAGTTGCCCAAGCTGCTGGCATCGTCCGGCCGCAGCGCCAACGCGCGACGGTAAGCCGCCGCCGCCTGTTCAAGCCGTCCACTGCGCTGCAGGACCACGCCCAGGGCGAAATGCGCGTCGACGGAATCCGGGTCCGACCGTAACACGCGACGGAATGCGTGCGCTGCCTCATCCCAGCGGCCGAGGGCTTGAAGTGCTTGTCCCAGACCGAATTGATAGCGTGCCTCGTCAGGAGCGGCCGCAGCCGCCTGTCTGATCAATGCAAGCGCCGCAGCCGGGTGTCGCTCCTGCAATTCCAGCAGGCCGCTGCGAAACAGAGCAAGCGTGTGCACCGGGTCGGCCGCCAATACTTGCGAGTACAGGCGGCGCGCCTCGGATAGATTGCCGGCGCGGTGGTGCTCGGTTGCAATCTCCAACAATCGGTCGATGCTCTGGATGATCAGGTCCCTCATCGGCTCAAGCGCGCGACGCCAACTCGCCGAGTGCCTCGGTCAGCGGCTGCAGATGGCCACGCATGGAGGCGGAGTGGCCGATGCTCGAACGGTAGATCGGCCGGCGCACCTGAGCGGAGCTCGCCGTATTGACCGCCCGGCGCGTCTCGAAGAAGCGTATGCACGCATCGTTCCACGGCAGACCGAGAAAGTCCACGAGGCGGTGCGTCGCCTCGCGCGGCCCGGATACGAGGGTTTCGTAATCCACTTCCATGAAAATCCCGCTCGGCAACACCGAGCGCCAGTGCGCCATCAGATGATGATAGTTGCGGTAATAGAGCCCCAATTCACGCAGATCGTATGTGAAAGGAAAGTCCCCGAGAAACAGTTTTGTATACGCCGAAAAGCAGGTGTCCAGCGGATTGCGGCGACAATGAATGATGCGTGCATGCGGAAAGATCCGGTGAATGATTCCAAGATGCATATAATTGTTCAGATCCTTGTCGATGACGCGAACTGCCCGCGTCGAAAAGCGACGCAGAACTTCAAGAGCGCTCTCGGCGATGCGAGCATCGTCGCGGTATGCCTCGGAATCGGGCAACTCCACCTCCGCCTCGAAGAACGTTCGCATCCGGGTCTGTTCGCCTGCGCCGTGGACATCGGGATGAGAAGCAACGATTTGCTCCACCAATGAGGAACCGGAACGCGGCATGCCGACGACAAAGACCGGCAAATCGGACAGACGCGCGCCGGTGATCCGTTCCTCGGCGGCGAACTCCGGAGGCCTGGCGGCGATCGATGCCAGCCGCCGCGCCGCCGCATCCGCGTCATACTCAATACTTGCCCGTTTCAAGCGGTTGCCCTGCAGAAAGTGTGCAAACGCGGCGTCGGCGTGTTCACTGTCCATATGGGCCTTGCCGAGCGCGAAATTCAGTAAAATGCGATCCCGATAGGAGCAGCTTCCGTCGAGCAGGCGCTGCATGGCGCCGATGTCGGGATCTTCGGCAGCATAGGTCTTCGCGTTCGTCTTATTGTACCAGGCATCCGCCAGAGCGGGTTCATGGCTCAGCGCTTGATCGAACGTACTGCAAGCCTCGGTGAATCGCCCCAGCTGGGTCAGTAGAACCGCCTTATCCGACAGGGCGAGCGCGGGGCGCTTGGTGATTGCGCGATCGAACATTCGGAAGGCCTCATCGTCCTCTCCGGCCAGATGCAGGGCGAGGCCGTAAGCGCGCAATAGATCGGCACATTCTATTCCTCTGCTGAGGGCGTCTCGACACAGCACTACCGCCTCTTCATAGCGATCGACCAGCCGCAAGAGATTCGCTTCGAATACCAACAGCTTGATGTCGTCGGGCCATCTGTGTTCGACGGCACGCAGCCGCTCGAGTGCCGCCCCGTTGCGGCCGAGCTGCATTTCGATATCGGCGGCGCGCAGGTGATGATCGAGTGAATGCGCCGACTTGCTGATGGCACGCTCGGCCTGCGCCAAGGCGTCCGCGTATCGCCCGAGCTCCTGCAGAAACGCGGCGTACTGGTCAATGACCTCGGCATCGCCCGCCTTGTCGCTCAATAGACGCTCGAAGCATTCGAAGGCCTCGTCCGTCTTGCCGAGCCGCCCGAGCACGATCGCATACTGGGCACGTGCCCGCCAGAAGCCCGAGTCGAGCTGCAATGTCCGTTCGAAACAATGTTTGCTTTCCCCGTATTCGCGCGCTTCCAGCAATTGGTTGCCGAGAAAGAACCAGGCAAGCGGCAATTTCTCGTCGAGCGCGAGCGCTCGTCTGGTCATCGCCACTGCGGCAACTGGATCGTCGCCCTTGCAGCACAGCTCTGCGTAGCTCAGCAAATACAATGCCTTTGTGTCGGGCGATTCGGCGGCGCGGCGCAGTAGGGCTTCCGCTGCGCGCTGATCGCCCTCTCGAAATGCCATGATGCCAAGCAAATGCAACGCACCCGCCTCCTCAGGCGAAGTTCGCAGAATCGCCTGGCACGATTCGCGCGCCGCCGCGACGTGGCCTTCGGAGTAACTCCGGCGGGCCGCTTGCAAAACCTCGGCAACTTGAGATGGGTCGAGCATTTAAAGTGGACTGCCTCCGCACACCTGAGTTCTCCCCCTGCCGTCGCCGTTTCTCGTTGACAATAATACACATGAGAGTCCTGTGTCAGGCGGGGCTGTTACAATCGAGGCGGATACATACGGCAGGAAGGAACGCAATGGATCTCGGAATTCGTGATCGACGCGCAATTGTGTGCGCATCTAGCCAGGGGCTCGGCAAGGGTTGCGCGCTTGCGCTCGCGGAGGCGGGAGTATCGCTGGTCATCAACGGGCGCAACCGGCAATTACTCGAGCGAACGGCCGAGGAGATCCGGCGAGCGACCGCAGTGGAGGTGACCCCCGTGGTCGCGGACGTGTCGACCCAGGCGGGGCAGGAGGCGCTCCTTGCCGCGTGCCCGGCACCGGACATCTTGGTGAACAATAACGGCGGCCCGCCGTTCCGGGACTTTCGCGAGTTGGATCGGCAAGCGCTGTTGACCGGCGTCACGATGAACATGGTGACGCCGATCGAGCTGATCCAACGGGTCATCGATGCGATGGCGACACGTGGCTTCGGCAGAATCGTGAACATCACTTCTATCAGCGTCAAGATGCCGATTGCCGGGCTCGACCTGTCGAGTGCGGCGCGCGCCGGGCTGACGGCGTTCGTGGCCGGGGTCGCCCGGACTGTGGCCGACAAGAACGTCACGATCAACAATCTGCTGCCGGGAAGCTTTGACACCGCGCGCTTGCGTGACAGCTTTCTCGCCACGGCGAAGCGTGCAGGAACGTCGGAATCCGAATTTGCGCGGCGGGCGCAGGAAGCCATTCCCGCGAAGCGCTTCGGCACGCCGTCGGAGTTCGGGCAGACCTGCGCGTTTCTGTGCAGTGTGCACGCCGGTTACATCACCGGCCAGAACATTCTGCTGGACGGAGGAGCGTATCCTGCGGCATTTTGAGTCGCGCGGCCGCAGATGCACGCGAGAATTACCTCGACGCCGATGACGAACAGCGCCTCATCGATCCCGGAAGCCACGAGCAACGCGCCATGCAATCGCCCGATCAATCGCTGAAAGACCCGGTCTGCGGGATGACGGTCACCGATCGCTCGCCGCACGTGACGCAACACGCAGGAACTTTCGTGTATTTTTGTTGCGCCGGCTGCAAGGCGAATTTCTTGGCGAGCCCGACCAGGTATCCGATAGCCTCGGCTACTCACGTGTCTTCATCCCCTGACGCCGCCGCGGTGGCTTGCGGCACGATCTATACCTGTCCTATGCATCCTGAAGTGCGACAGGGCGATCCCGGCTCTTGTCCGATGTGCGGCATGGCGCTCGAGCCCATCCTGCCCCGTGTCGACGGCGGTGAGAGCCCGGAACTGGTCGATATGCGCCGGCGCTTCTGGATCGGACTACCGCTTGCGCTCTGGGTGCTCATTCTTGCGATGGCGCCCGAATTTCGTGGGCTGTCGCGGATTGCCGGCGGGCCATGGTCGCCGTGGATTCAGTTTGCGTTGGCGACGCCGGTCGTGTGGTGGTGCGGTTGGCCGTTCTTGGTTCGCGGAGTCGCATCCGTGAAGCGATTCAAGCTGAACATGTTCACTCTGATCATGCTAGGCGTCGGCGCCGCCTATCTCTACAGCCTCGTCGCCGTGGTTGCTCCGCAGGCATTCCCGGGCGATCTGCGCGACATGCGCGGGCACATCGCCATTTACTTTGAAGCCTCCGCCGTCATCGTCGTGCTCGTGCTGTTGGGCCAAGTGCTCGAGCTGAAGGCGCGGGAGCGCACCGGCGGCGCGATTCGGGGGCTGCTCAAGATGGCGCCCCCGATCGCGCACCGCGTGGCCGATGACGGTGCGGAAAGCGACATTCCGCTCGAAGAATCCCGCGTGGGTGATCGCCTGCGGGTGCGGCCGGGGGAGCGAGTTCCCGTCGATGGCGTGGTGGAGAGTGGCGCCAGCAATGTCGATGAATCGATGCTCACCGGGGAGTCGATGCCGGTCGAAAAGAGTGTCGGCGCGCGAGTCGTGGGCGGCTCAGTCAACGGCACGGGAGCGTTCGTGATGCGCGCCGACAAGGTCGGCAAGGACACGCTGCTCGCGCAAATCGTCTCG
>Ga0181521_10003210_pt1 | contig 19336 bp, 17 predicted proteins | sample PEATcosm2014_Bin_32_FD_119764 | JGI IMG/M metagenome (GOLD analysis project Ga0181521, IMG submission 119764) | Peatland microbial communities from MTU Mesocosm Facility, Houghton, MI, USA - PEATcosm2014_Bin02_60_metaG | ecosystem: Environmental > Terrestrial > Soil > Wetlands > Peat | place... | reverse complement strand
ACCAACTCCCACTGTTCGTCTGTCAGTTCCCAACGTCCGGCCATAGCGACTTGCGGAGATGCCTTGAGCAACTCCAGTTTCGCAAAAAACAGTGCCGGTAATGTTTATGAGATGGGTTCTAGCCTTACTCCCTGCCCTTCTTGCGAATCTCGATATTCAGCCGCTTGATCTTCTGGTTCAGCGTTGAGAGCGGGATGTGGAACTGTTCGGCGGCTTCGGTCTGGTTCCAGTTGCAGCGCTCCAGCTTCTCGACGATGATGCGCCGCTCGATGTCTTCCAGGATGTTGAAGAGTGTGGCGTCGGGATTGTGTTCCAGGAGGGCGTCCTGAAAGCTGCGGCCGGTGATGTGGCCGGGCAGCAGCTCGGAACCGATGACCGGCTCCGAGGAGAGCACCACGCCGCGTTCGATGGAGTTTTCCAGTTCGCGGACGTTGCCGGGCCACTCGTAATCCATCAGGGTGCGTAGCGCGTCGGCGGAGAGCTTGCGCGGAGAGAGGCCGTTCTCGCTGGCGTAGAAGTCGAGGAAGTGCTGCGCCAGCAGGGGAATGTCTTCGCGGCGGGCGCGCAGCGGCGGCAGGTCAACGCAGATGACGTTGAGGCGGTAAAAGAGGTCTTCGCGGAAGCGGCCCTCGCGCACCTCCTTACGCAGGTCGATGTTGGTGGCGGCGATGATGCGCACGTCCACCTGTATCTCCTGCACGCCGCCCAGGTGCATGAAGCGGCGGTCCTGCAGAACGCGCAGAATCTTGGCCTGGGTGTCCATGCCCATGGTGGCGATCTCGTCCATGAAGAGCGTGCCGCCGTTGGCCACTTCAAAGAGGCCTTTCTTGGAGGCAATGGCCGAGGTGAAGGCGCCCTTCACGTGGCCGAAAAGCGTGGACTCCAGCAACTCGCTGGGCATGGCGCCGGTGTTGATAGGAACGAAGGGCTTGTCTTTACGCGGCGAGTTGGCGTGGATGGCTTTGGCGATGAGTTCTTTGCCGGTGCCGCTCTCGCCCTGGATGAGCACGGTGGAGCGGCTGGGCGCAACCTGGGCCACCAGGTCGAATACCTTCAGCATGGTCTCGCTCTTGCCCACGATGTTACTGAAGTTGTAGCGCTGCTTGAGGGTGCGCTTGAGTTGCAGGTTCTCTTCTTCAGCTTTATGGCGGGCGATGGCGGAGCGAATATCGGCCAGCAGTTTTTCGTTGTCCCAGGGCTTCTGGATAAAGTTTTCCGCGCCGGCGCGAATGGACTCGACGACGTTGCCCACCGAGCCGTAGGCGGTGATCATGATAATGGGCAGCTCGGGATGGCGCTCCTTGATCTGGGGCAGCAGTTCCAGGCCGCTCTGGCCGGGCAGGGCCAGGTCCAGCAGCATCAGGTCGAAGCTTTCCTGATCGAGAATGTGCAGCCCCTCAATGCCGTCGGCAGCCATTCTTGTTGTGTACCCCTCGAGCTTTAGCAGCACTTCGAGTGACTCGCGAATGGCAACCTCGTCGTCGATAACCAGAATGCTGGCCTGGCTGCCGGACAAGGCGGTGTCGCCGGCCAGGCCGGAGTCTCCGGCGGTGGCGGATGCGGTCGAGTTCAATTGCTGTTCAACATCAGGCATGAACGGTATTCCTCAACAAGGGAAACTCAAGATGGAAGGTTGTGCCGGCGCCGATGGCGCTCTCGACATAAATCTTGCCGGCGTGCTCCTGGATGATGCCGTAGGAGACGGAAAGCCCCAGGCCTGTGCCGCGGCGGTCGCCGGGTTTGGGCATGGTTTTGGTGGTGAAAAAGGGATCGTAGATGCGCTTCAGGTGCTCGGGGGCAATGCCCGCCCCGGAGTCGGCCACCAGCGCGGTGACGTGGCGATCGCGCCCGTTGCGCCGGTCGATGTGGGTGGCCACGCGCAGGCGGCCGCCGCCGGGCATGGCTTCCTTGGCATTCAGAAGCAGGTTGAGAAAAACCTGCTGCAGCTTGCCGGGGTTGCCGTAGATGGAGGGCAGTTCCTCGGCCAGTTCCAGATTAACCACAATCTGCGCGGTTTTGAATTGGTGATCGAGCAGGGAAAGCGTGTCGCGGATGACCTGGTTCAGGTTGGTGTCGCGGAACTCGGTGGTCGAGGTGCGGGAGAAATTCAGCAAGCCGTTGGCGATCTCGGCGGCGCGGAAGCTCTGTTGGGTAATTTTGTCGAGCACCGGGCTCAGGCGGGCGTCGCCCTTCAACTGCTTGGCGAGCATCTGCGCGTACGAGGAGATCACAGCCAGGGGCGTGTTGATCTCATGGGCCACGCCGGCGGCCAGCAATCCGATGGAGCTGAGCTTGTCGGCCTGCGCCAGTTGGGTTTCCAGCGAGACGCGCTCGGTAATGTCGTCCACCAGGATGATGCGGCCCACCGAGACGAAATCCCGCGACAACAGCGGCGCGATGGCGATGTTGGCGGTGCGCTGCTCGCCAGCGCGGGTGATCAGCGGGAACTTGTAGAGGTGATGGACGCCTTGCTCGTTGCGGAATTCTTCCAGCGCCTCGATGAACTCCGCAGGGAAGACAGCACTCAGCTCCTGGCCGATGGCCTCGCCGCGACCGAGGGCGTACATGGCCTCCATCTGCGCGTTCCAGCTCTCGATGCGATCGTCCAGATCCAGAGCCAGGATGCCGACGTTGATCGACTCGACGATGTTTTCGTTGAACTCCTTGAGCCGCTCGAATTCGCCGATTTTTTCTTCCAGCCGCGCGTAGAGGCTGGCGTTCTGCAAGGCGATGCCGATGTAGCTGGCCAGCGATTCGAGCAGTTCCACATCCTCGCTGGAGAGAAAGTCGCCGCCGATGGTGCGGCCCAGGCCGATGACCGCGATGGTGCGCGTGGTCTCCGCTCCACTTGGACCGGCTTCGCTGGCCTGCAACTGGCCCGCGGCAACCCGACAGGGAAGATAGTAGTTCAGGTCCAGCAGGGCGGCGGTGCGTTGCTGGATTGCGGGCAGATGCATGGCCTGCTGCGCGTTTTCCAGAAAGATGTGCGAGTGGTCCGTTGCCTGGTCAAAGTCCAGGAAGCCCAAAGCCATGCTGTACTGCGCGGCCAGTGCCTCGGCGGGCAGCCCGTGGGAGGCGGCCAGCTGCAAGCGGCCATGTTCCTCTGTGGTCATGAAAACAGCCACGCGCGCCACCAGCAAGGTATGCGGCAACTGCTCGACGATCGATTCCAGCAGGGCATGGAGATCGGTCTCCGAGCTGAGGCCGCGGCCGAACTCCACCAGCGCCTTGCGGTAGTCGTAGCGATGGCGGTCGAAGATCCGGTCAACCCAGCTCTGAATCCTGCGCTTGAGAGGTTCAAAGAGGGCCAGCGCCAGCACAATGGAGATGCCCTCGCCCCAGTCTCTGTACGACACGGGCAACTGATTGTGGGCCAGCCCGGCGGCCGCCGCGATCACCCCGAAGTAGGCTCCCAGAATCAGGCCGGTGGCCAGCGTGTAGGCCACGCCGCGCTTGAAGATCAGGTCGGTGTCCATCAGCCGGTAGCGCACAATGGCCCAACTGAAGGTCAGCGGCAAAAAGACAATCGAGAGGCCCGCCAGATTGGTGAACAGGCTGGGCATCCGCAGGTCGAAGAGGAAAGGAATTGCGTAAAACAGCGTGAAGGGGACCACCGCCAGCAGTGCGCCGCGGGTGAGCCACTTCAATTGCTGGCGCAGCAGCGGTGTGTTGGCGCGCCTGTAGCTGAGCAGGAACAGAGCGGCAGCCAGCACGTAGAAAACGGCGTCGTAGGCCGTTCCCACCTGTTCCAGCCGGTGCTTGAGCAGCGCCGTGGCCTGCCAGAAGTTGATCGCATAGACCCACAGGCCAAGCAATCCCGCGCCGGGCGCATAGATCAGCGGTAAAAGCCAGTGGCGGCCCAGCTTCTTCAGCCGCTCCTCGGGAAAACTAATGGCAAAGTGCAGAAACAGAGCCGGTTGCAGGGATTCAGCCAGCACATTCGACCAGAACACGGTCCAGTCCAGCACGCCGAACGTGCCCGTGTACTTGAGCGCGTAGAGCGCGAACGATACCAGGCAAAACATGTAGAAGTGGGTGGCGCGCGGAGCCGTCCAGCGGCGAAACAGCACGTACATGCCGATGGCCAGGTAGATGAGTCCAATCAGGCGCTGCCCCAGAGCCAGACTTCTGTCCATCGGCTCCGGAATCACCTCGACGATCACCTCCGCCGTCTTGCCCGGAGAGATGCCGGCGCGGCTGATGCGGTAGTAGATCTGGAAGTAGCTGCCGGTCCGGTAGAGGGCGCGCACCAGATCAGCCGATCTCGCAACGGGGGTGAACCTGACCTCGGTGGCCAGGGAAAGCGGCTCGTTGGCGGTGCTCTGCTCGGCTTCCTCGGGCAGAACCTTCACGCCCGCCAGCGGCTCATGCGGCCGGATACCGGTGCGCAGCCCTGATCCAACCGGTCCGACTCGTCGGATACTTACTCCCGTCAGCCGGTCGCCCGCCCGCAGGCCCGCGCGCTGTCCGGGACTGTCGGGCAGCACCTTGTCGGCCACCAGACCGTGGCCATCGGCCGCCTCGCGCCACCAGACGCCATCGTCTGGTTGCTGGGAGTGGCGCTCTTGGAGAAAATTCAACACTGCCAGCAGCACCAGCCCGGCCGTGATCAGGCCCAGCAGTGTTGCCTGCAAGCGGTTGAAGAGACTCGTCTCCATCAGGGAAGCACTCTACATCCTTCTGCTTTGTTGCACTTTGGTTGCCATGGGTAATCCATGTGTGGAAGTCCCGAAAAAGAAGGGCAATCGATTGAGAATACGTGAGATAGGGACGTTTGATTCCGGGAAATGTCAACCAGATTCCAAGGCATCCTCCGCTAAGAATACAATAAATAACAGTGCCCCTATGAAGAAAAGGATTGGCCTACTGAAATTTGGAGCAGCAAAATCCGCCAGGATGAAGGACTCAATTGAGGTTTTAATGGCGGCTCCATTGCAGGACAGGGGAACCTGGATTAAGATGATGGGGAAATTCGTAAACATTTTTTGGAGGTGTGAAAAATAACTTCTTGTGAAAAGAAATCTTAAGATATATAATTCTGTCGCCATTCTTTTACAGTTTTGGCGGTTTTGAATGGTGAGGGAGGGATGTATGCGTATTATTTATCGCGCATTAGTATTTCTGATGACATGCCCCTTGTTATTAGCACCGCTTTCTCTGTTTGCGAAGGAAAATTGGCAGTCTGATTTACATAAGTGGACAGTTTCAAGCCAAACCGACCCAAATTGCAAAGTTCGATATACTACTGGAATTTATCGTCCAGATTTAGGTGATCAACCTCAATGGGGATTTATGACTGAGAAAATGTTCAAATGGTTTTCGACAGAGGGCGTGAAACGTGCTCCAGTAATCTGCCCGATTAATCATTTGAACATGGATAAAGCAAAATACCGCATTCTTTTTTCTCAGACTCCGATGAGGACGGTCAGTCAAACCACACACGGATACGAAACACGTCAAGTTACTGAACCATTTAACGCCAATGTGAATACTCATCTCTCCTATTCCAATGGTGACTATGCATACGGTACAGCAACAATCAATGGCGATCAATCCTCTACGATCGTTATTCCAACTGAGACGACAATTTCGAGATCTTCAGTTGTTCTTTATATGTATACATATCGGGTATTAGGTAACCAATTTCAACTCATTAGCACCGACAGTGTAGTTTTTACCCGTGTTGCCGCTATCGGCTCGGGAGAAAATGCTGCGGGAGCGGAATTAGGAGCAGGACTCGGCAATCTGATAAGGGCGTCTGTTGATCACCATCGGATAGACAAGTTGTATGAGGAAGCCTTGAATGCGATTCTCGCAGATGTACAATATAATGGAACCAAAGAGGATCAACTTCCTGAATCACATACAACAGACTTATCTTCAGCCCCACTTCCAGCACCAGTTGCACCACACGCTGCATTACTCATTGCAGCCACTACCGCCCAGATTTCGTTGAATATCGACTCCACTCCACCCGGTGGAGACATCGAAATCGACGGAGCGTTTGTCGGCAACACACCATCTACGATCACCGTTGATCCACGAAGCCATCAGGTTGTCATCAAGAAGAAAGGCTTCAATGACTGGTCCAAGACCCTCAACGTGACCGGCGGCATGATACATCTCAATGTTGAACTTGAGAAGTCGATATCGCAACCGCCAGTATCCGTTCCACTGCCACCGCCACCGACGAATTGATTTGACATTTTGAGGCTCCCGGGTGCAATTGCTAGTCGATTGGCATGTGGCCCGCTCATCAGTAGCGAAGAATCACCCTAATCCTTGTGACGCTGTGCCCCGTTCATCGCAGTCTCATGCGATGAGCGGGTGGGTGACATTGATCCGGATAGACGAGAAATACCGTTGCCGCTGTAAACTTGCGTGCAGTGCGGGCGTCTACCTGTGTGATGGCAGCCTGCGCTACATTGGAACCGATGACCATGGCCATGGCAAAGGAGATTGCCGCCGAGGAGTTTTCGGCGGTCGTCGCAAGGCACCGTCCGCAGATCTTCCGGTTTCTGCTCTCGTCCACGCGCGATGTGGACCTGGCGGAGACGCTGACCCAGGATTGTTTCCTGAAGGCGCACCGGAACTGGTCAAGTTTTCGCGGCGAATCGAGCGCCATGACTTGGCTGATGCGCATTGCCATCAACCTGCAGAAGGACCACTGGCGCAACCGCCGGATGCAGTTCTGGCGGCATACGCAGAGCAACGCGGTGGCGCTGGACGAAGCCAGCGAGTGGCTGCCCAGCGGTGAACGCTCCGTGGAGCAGCAGTTGCTGGCGCGGGAGCGGGTGGGTCAGGTGAGCAAGGCGGTGGAGGGGCTCAGCGAACGCCAGCGGACGATCTTTCTGCTGCGCTACGTGGAAGAGGCTGAGTTGAGCGAGATTGCGAGGGCCACCGGGCTCAGCGAGGGCACGGTGAAGGCGCACCTTTCGCGGGCAGTGGCCAGAGTGCGAGCGGAATTGGGAGGAAAACGGTGAGTTTTAAGGACAAAGCTGGTGAGGTTGGCAACTTTGCGGAGGAGCCGGGCGAGTTGGATGAGGCGCTGAAGGATTTCCGCTTGAGCGTTCATGCCTGGAGCGATGCGGTATACAGCCGTCCGCGTACGGCGGTTGCGCCCAGGCAGGTTTGGCGGATGGCGGCCGGGTGGGCGCTGGGATGCGTTCTGGTTGCCGGCGGCGCTTCGGCGGGGGTTTGGCAGCATCATCAGCGGGAGATGAAAAGCGCTGCGGCCCGCGTGGCCGAGCAAGAGCGGATGGCTGTTCAGCAGCGGAATCAGAAGGCTCGGCAGGAGGATGAGGATTTGCTGGCCAAGGTGGACAGAGACGTATCGCGGGAAGTTCCCGCCGCCATGGAGCCTTTGGCTCAAATGATGACCGAGGACAAAACCCCGTAAGTTAGGACGAAACCCCGTAAGAGCTTAATTGGGAAACAGCAGCACCCCCTCCGCATGGAGGGGGAGGAGAAGCGGATGAAGGCATTTGGAATGGTACGGCTGGGATTATCGATTGCGGGAGTTTTGCTGGCTGGATCAGTGCTGGCGCAGGAACCCGGCGGTGGAATGGGACCGGGGTCCGGATCGGGATCAGGATTCGAGGGGCATCGGCCTCCCATGGAGCGTGCCTTCGGGCCGCAAAGCGGCCATGGACGCTGGTGGAACAATCCCAAGGTCGTGGAGCGATTGAAGCTGACCGATGTGCAGCGCAAGGAGTTTGACGATATTCTTCTGCAGCACCGGGAGAAGCTGATCGACCTGCGAGCCAGCCTGCAGAAGGCCGAACTGGCGCTGGAGCCGCTGATGAGCGACTCGCAGCCCAATGAGGCTAAGATTCTGGCGCAGATTGACAAGGTGGCGCAGGCGCGGGCCGAGCTCGAAAAGGCGAATGCCGGCTTTCTGTTGGCCATTCGCGCCAAGCTGACGCCCGAGCAGTGGAAGATGGTGCAGGCCTACCGCGCCAGCCGTGCCAGCGAGGGCCAGGGATCAGGCGGCTGGCGGCCGGGTGGCCCATACCACCACCTGACGCCTCCACAGCCTCCGCCAGCCGCGGAACCGGCAGTGCCCGCGGTTCCTCCTCCGGGAGCTGTGCAGTAGAAAGGGATTTTGCGGCGTAGGTTTTTGGCAGAGAGCAAATGCGGTTACAGTGAATACCGGTGGCGGCAGGGGGCGATCCTCTTGCCGCCGTTTTTTCCCCATCCCTGACCCCCGGCCTCCGTAATGCGTTATCCTGTCGGGAAGAGGATTACAACCCTTTTTTCCGCAGGCCGGCAAACGCGATGGCGATAGATGCAATCGAAAAAACCGCCAAGAACCTGGTCCTCACCGTGCAGGACTACTCCCTGTTTGCCTGGCGCGCTTTTACAAACCTCTATCGCCCGCCTATTTACTGGCCGGAATTCCTCATACAGGCCGACATCATCGGCTTCGGCTCCTTGTCCATCGTGATACTCACCGGACTCTCCACCGGCGGCGTGCTGGCCCTGCAATCGGCGGCCACTTTGTCGGCCTTCGGCGCCACCGCCGTCACCGGCGAGTTTGTCAGCGTGACCATGATCCGGGAGCTGGGCCCGATACTCACAGGAGTCATGGTCAGCGGCCGCAATGCCAGCTCCATGGCCAGCGAGCTGGGCTCCATGGTGGTCACCGAGCAGATCGACGCCATGCGCGCCCTGGGCGTGGATCCCTTCCGCAAGCTGGTCACCCCGCGCATCGCTGCCACCATCTGCATGCTCTTCTTCCTCACCATCGTCTCCGATGCCTGCGGCATCGCCGGCGGAGGCCTGGTCACCGTTTTCATGAACCACCAGAACGGCACACAGTACCTGAACATGGCTTGGGAGCACCTCCGCTACCCCGACATCATCCAGGGTCTGGTCAAGCCGCTCTTCTTCGGCTACATCCTCAGCTCCATCGGCTGCTTCTACGGCTTGAGAACCACGGGAGGAACCCAGGGCGTGGGCCGCTCCACCATTCAGGCTGTCGTCTGGGCCTCGGTGTTTATCATCTTCGTCGACTTCCTCCTCACCCAGGTGCTGCTCACCCTCTTTCCCCCGCTATGAGCGACTCTCCCGCTTCCGCCCAGCCCGGCCCCAGCCCGTACGGCCAACCAATGGCGATGGATGCCAGCCCAGTCGTGCTTTTTCGCAATGTCTCCATCGCCTTCGATGGCCCGCCGGTGCTGGAGGACATCAGCTTCTCCGTTGCGCCCGGAGAGACCCGCATCCTGCTAGGTCCGGCCGGCGTGGGCAAAAGCGTCCTGCTCAAGCTCGTCAACGGCCTGCTGCGCCCCGATGAGGGCAGCATCCTGCTCTTCGGCGAAGAGATCTCCCATATGCCCGAGGAGCAGCTCTTCCCCCTGCGCACCCGCGCCGGCATGGTCTTCCAGGAGGGCGCGCTCTTCGACTCGCTCTCCGTCCGCGACAACGTCGCCTACCAACTGATTCAGGAGAAGGTTCCCGACAGCGAAATCGACCTCCGTGTCCGCGACGCCCTGCGCTTTGTCGAGTTGGAGGAAACCTTCGACCTCTTTCCGTCCAGCCTCTCCGGCGGCATGAAGCGCCGCGTGGCCATCGCCCGCGCCTTTATCCGCCAGCCGGAGCTGTTGCTCTACGACTCGCCCACCGGAGGCCTCGATCCCCTCACTTCCACCACCATCATCGAGCTGATCGTCAAGGAGCGCGACGTCTACCACACCCCTTCGATCATGGTCACCCACCGCATCCAGGACGCCTTCCTCCTGTGCAACAACCGCTTCGACCCCGAGCAGGGCCGCATGGTCCCCTTACCCAATGGCGAAACCGACCCCTCCACCACCTTCCTCATGCTCGATGAAGGACGCCTCATCTTCGACGGCTCCCTCCACGAGCTGGTCAGGAGCCAGAACTCCTTCGTCCGCGAGTTCCTGGAGTAAGACAGGGATCAGGGGTTAGGGATTAGGGAAAAGCTGGGGTGCCCCATCCTTTCCGCGCCTTTTGCGGAAAGGGTGGGAAACCTCGAATCTCAAAAGCATCGGGACTCAATCAAGGTAAACTACCAATGATGAAGCCCACGCAACCCGATCCCGACAAACTCGAAGAGCGCCGCGCCGCCATGATGGGCATTGTCGGACTCTGGAAAGATCGCACCGACCTTCCCGACACCGAAACTTACGTCCGCAATCTGCGGAAAGGCCGCCGCCTCGAAAGGCTGCATGCCCTGTGGAGATCGGACGAAACGTAGCGGGCGCGCTTGAATCGCTCTCACGCAGTCACCTGTTCCGGTTGCTTCAGCCGGGCAGCTCCTCGTCTTCAGGCCGTCGCCATACCGGAGCCCATTCGCTTGCGCTACATTTCGCGATTGCTCGATACACATTCGGTTAACGGGTTGCGATTATAATTGCCGTGATTGCGCCACGAGTAACGATGACGGAATCGCGGGGACGGCTGCTCGTACGCGGTTTGCGGTCCTTCGAAAGAATCGAGGCCAAAGATGACGTTATCTCCAGCCAGTCCCTTCACTCTCCCTCTGGATAGCTCGGATGCGGCGCTCGAACGGGTCGGCGGCAAGGGCGCATCGCTGGCGCGCATGGTGGCGGCCGGCCTGCCCGTGCCTCCCGGCTTTCATGTCACCACCGAAGCCTATCGCCGCTTTGTGGAAGTGAACCATCTACGCGACGGGATTCTGGCTGCCGTAGCATTGGCGCAAGCCAACGACCCCGCCACCCTGGAGCGCGCATCGGAGCAGATCCAGTCGCTCATCGCCCGGGGGACAATGCCTGGCGAGATCGCCCAGGCCATACGGCAGCGCTATAGCGAGCTGGGCGCCGATCTTCCTGTGGCGGTGCGCTCGTCGGCAACGGCGGAAGACCTGCCGGAAGCGTCCTTCGCGGGCCAATTGGAAACCTACCTGAACGTGCGCGGCCCCGATGCGGTGCTCGATGCCGTCAAGCGGTGCTGGGCGTCGCTGTGGACGGGGCGCGCCATCGGCTACCGCCAGCGCCAGGGAATACCGCCGGAAGACGTCAGCATCGCCGTCGTCGTGCAGCGGTTGGTTTCGGCTGAAGCCGCCGGCGTCGCCTTCACCGCGAACCCAGTGACAGGCGCGCGCGGCGAGATGATGATCAACGCGGCTTGGGGCCTGGGCGAGGCGATCGTCAGTGGCCAGGTTACGCCCGACACCTTCGTCGTCAACAAGCAAACCGGCGCGATCGCATCGCAGGAAATCGCCAGCAAAGAAGTCATGACGGTGCGCTCGCACGAAGGCACGCGCGAAGAGCCTGTTCCGGCCGGTAAGCGCAGGCAGGCCGCGCTGGAACCGGCGCAGGCCGCGGAACTAGCCCGGCTGGGAGCCACAATCGAGCAGCTCTACGGCCAGCCCATGGACATCGAATGGGCCCTCTCTGACGGGCGGATCTTCATAGTGCAGGCGCGGCCCATAACCGCGCTCCCCACCCCGAGCGCAACGCTCGATTGGACAGTCCCGAGAAAGGGATCCAAATACCTTCGGCAAAGCGTAGCCGAATTGCTCCCCGAGCCGCTCTCGCCCTTGTTCGCGACGTTGGCTTGGCCGGTGTGGAACGAAGCGACACAGCAGATCATGGTGCAGGCGATGGGGATCGAAGGCTATTCGTTTCCGCTCTTGACCATCCATGATTATGCCTATTACGAAATCGCGTTGACTCCATGGCGAACGGTGCGGTTGGTCTTCACCATGATGGTCCGGTGGCGCAGGTTGGCCAGGATGCTGCGCACGGCAGTTGCGCATTGGGACGGTGATGTGCGCCCGCATTATGCGAGCGCGGTCAGCGAGTGGACCGGGCGCGATCTGGCCGCGACGCCTGCGTTCGAACTGCTCGACGGCGCGCGCCAGATCGTCGAGGCGGCGGCAAGCTACTACATATGCATTCAACTCGTACTGGGGCAGCCCAATCTGAGCGAAGCCTTCTTTACCACCGTGTACAACCGCCTCATCAAGCGCAAGAGCGACCCGCCCGCGCCGGCTTTCCTGCTGGGTTTCGATAGCGCGCCCATCCGCGCCGAGAAGTCGCTCTACGATCTGGCCGTGTGGGCGCGTGGTGAGGCCGGGCTTACCGATTATCTGGCGCGGACCAGCGGCAAGGAGATTGCGGCGGCATACGAAGCGCAAGAGACGCCCATCGCCAACCGGAAAAGCTGGGGGGAATTCTCCCGCCGCTTCGAGGAACATCTGAATCGTTTTGGCCACGCCGTCTACGACCTGGACTTTGCCAAGAGCGTCCCAGCCGATGCCCCGGCGGCGCTGCTCGATACGCTCAAATATTTCGTTGCGGGCCAGGGCCGCAGCCCCTACGAGCGGCAGGCGGCGGCTACGGCGGCGCGGGAACAGGCTGCCTCATCGTTGCTCGCGCACCTGGGCGGGTTGCGGCTGCGAATCTTCAAGCGCTTGCTCGGCTGGGCGCAACGTTCGGCGCCTCTGCGCGAGGACGCGCTCGCCGATGTTGGCCTGGGATGGCCGGTGCTGCGCCGCATCCTGCGCGAGATGGGACGCCGCATGGCCGTCTCGGGCGCAATTGCCGAGCCCGATGAGGTCTTCTGGCTGAAGTGGGAAGAGGTAGAGGCTGCGGCGCGCGCGCTCGACGCCTCGCGGCCCGTAGAGGATTATCGTCACGCGATAGCCCAGCGGCGCGAAACCTGGCGTCGGGAGCAGGCCGTCACGCCGCCTGTCGCGTTGCCGGTGAAGGGTGGCGCGCGGATTCTGGGTATCGACTTCAGCCGCTGGATGCCCGCGCACACTAGCCAGGCGGCAGGCGGCGCTATCAAAGGATTTGCCGCCAGCCCCGGCAAAGTGACCGGCACGGCCTGCGTCATTCACGGTCCTGAAGAGTTTGACCAAATGAAGCCGGGCGATATTCTTGTCGCCAAGATCACCACCCCGGCCTGGACGCCGCTCTTCGCGCTGGCCTCGGCCATCGTGACCGATGTCGGCGGAGCGCTGAGTCACAGTTCGATTGTGGCGCGTGAATACGGCGTGCCCGCGGTGCTGGGAACCGGCGTGGCTACCGATCGAATCCGCGGCGGACAGCGCATCACCGTGGATGGCGATAGCGGTGTGGTGACATTGGATGAATGAAGCAGGCCGCGCGCATCATTTCGCCTCAGGCCTGCGCGTTGCCTGGTCCGAGCGCCGCTTTCAAGCTGAACCCGGCCAGCGCAAGGGCGGTAACCCAGTGCATCATCGGTCGTGGGTCGAAGACGTTGCCGATCAGCACGCCGGCGGTAAAGGCTGCAATCGCCCACGACAGGCTTCCCGCAAAACTGATCCAGGCCAGCGGCCGGTCCCCGGGCCGCTCCACGCGCAACAGGTTGACGGCCGCAATCAGCAGCGTCAGCAGCGTGGCACAGAGAGACCACAGCATGGTCATGGGTTCATTTCTGTACATCTGGCACGATCCCCACCCGTGCAGCAGTCCGCCGAGAACAAGAATCCATGCAAAGATGCGATCAATAATCTTCATGCAATCTCTCTCCATTGAAATCTTCCAGAATGTGGCAAATCACAAATGCGCGTGTACTCCATCCTTTCTGTCATCCTGAGCGGAGCGTAGCGGAGTCGAAGGACCTGCTTCTTGTTATTTTGGCGAAAGGGTAGGAATAGAAATCCTACAGATGCGCATACCGCAACAGCACTCCGGCCAGCGCTCCGCCCAGCAGAGGCCCCACAATCGGAATCAGCGCATAGCTCCAGTTCGATCCGCCCTTGCCGGGAATCGGCAGCAGCCAGTGAACCAGCCGCGGACCCAGATCGCGCGCCGGGTTGATGGCGTAGCCCGTGGTCCCGCCCAGCGAGAGGCCGATGCCCCACACCAGGCTGGCCACCAGCCACGGCCCCATTCCCGCTGCTGGCCCATTCGCCGCGACTCCGCGTGAGACGATTGCGAAAGCCACCACCACCAGCACCGCCGTGCCCAGCGCTTCGTTGAAAATGTTGATCAGAGGGTTGCGCACCGCCGCGTTGGTGCAGAAGACGCCCAGCTTAGCCGCCGGATCGGGCGTCAGCCGCCAGTGCGACGCATAGTGCAGCGCCATCAGCGCCGCGCCGCCCATAGCTCCCAGCAACTGCGCCGACCACATCAGCGCCAGCTGCGAATAATCTCCGCCAACGACCGCGACGGCCAGCGAAATGGCCGGATTGATGTGGGCGCCGGGGCTGCCAAAGGCCTGCGCCACCAGCACGCCGCACAACACCGCCAGCGCCCACCCGGTCGTGATCACCATCCAGCCCGCGTCGGCCGCGTAAGACTTGCGCAGCGTTACGCCGGCGCACACGCCGTTACCCAGCAGCACCAGCACCAGCGTCCCCAGAAACTCCCCAAACCACACGCTATGCATCCTGTCTCTCCATAACGGAACGTTTGCTCGAATGGACGCTCCGTCCATCCCTTGAATCCATCACCATATCAGAAACACGTCTGCCGTTTGTACTCCAGATACAGTGCGCCGAATTTCTCCGTCAGCACCAGCACCTCACCGGCATTCCCGCCTACTGAGAATCTCTCAGCAATCGGCTGCCGCTCTCTAGAGATAGGGGCGCGGCCATGCGCGCGCCTGTATGTGCCTTGGCCAATCCCCATGCGGCTACTTCTTTTGGCTGATCAGCCGTATCCGTGCCGTGAAAACTCTCCCCTGGAACTCGGTGAAACTTCCATACTGCGGAGAATCCACCACGTTATTCACCACCTGGGGATTCTCGCTGTTGGTCATGTTTTCCATTACCCCGCGCAGCCCGAAGTAATAGCGGCGAAAGTGAAAGCGCCATTCCAGCCCCGGGCTGATGGCCAGGTAATCCGGAAAGCGTTGCGAACCTGCCGCGCCCGCCACCTGCGCATTATCGTCAACCGGCGTATACGGAAAGCCCGTGCGCCAATCGACGGTGTAAACAAAGTCCCAGCGTTTCCTCATTCGCGGCATTGGAAAAGGCAGCCATCCCCAGCTGAGCACGCGGTTCGGCGTATCCCACCCCAGCGGCCCGCTCTGCTGCGGGCCTAGCATTGAGAGCGTGGGCACATAATCGATAGCCGCATTTGTCTGCGCGGAGGAATGGGTGTAAGCGGCAAAGAGCGTGTACCCGCCGGCAAAGCTGCGCCGCGCATCGATCTCGGTCGCATGGTCGCTATCACGCCTGCTATTGGTCAGCGCATAGTTTCCGTAAAGCGAACTCGAAGTATTTTGGTTCACGTAGGCAAATTCATCGGTCACGCGCTTGTGCAAATAATTCACATTGACATAAACGGAACCCGGCAGCCTTTCTTCAATTCCCGCGCTCCAGTTCACTGCCCGGGCCTCGTGCAGCGATCCGTTGCTGGCGGTAAAGGTCGTCTCCACCGCCGGGCCTTGCGGAGTCACGCCATCGCTCTCGTAGTATACGTCGTTGCGAATCCCGGCTAGCGCTCGCGCCAGGTACTCCAGTTGCGTGTGCTCGTAATAGAGCCCGATGCCCGCGGAGAGTTTTGTCCTGCCATGGGCGGCGGCAGGCGAGTAGATCGCGGCCAACCGAGGTGAAAAAAGCGGGCTGCGGATGATCTCGTCCCAATCGAAGCGCACGCCCGGTTCCACCAGCAGGCCGGCGCGCGGCTTCCATCGGTCCTGGAGGTACACGCCAGCCTCCACGTTATTGCGCGTAAACGGCGCGGTCGCGGGAAACGTGCTACTCCGCAGCAGCGTTCCATCCTCTTGCTTATACTCCACCGGCGCGCGTGTCACGCTCTCGCCATAGCCGATGTGGTCCACATCGATGCCAACCTTCAGATCGTGCTCCCCGGCCCAGTGTTGCGGCGGCAGATAGAGCGCCGCGTTCCCCTCGATGCGCTGCGAGTGGCTGGTCTCATTCTCAAAATAACTGCCCTCGGAAATCTCCGGAGTGATTTCAAAGGGCGTGTTTCCATGCGGCTCGTAGCCGTCGCCGATGCGCACCACGCCCAGCCCCAGATCTAGCAATGCGCCCAGTAGCGCGCCCTTGTGGAAGCTTTGCTGATCGCGAAGATACGGCAGCCAGGCAATCGTATTTTTGTCGGTGGTGCTCGCCTGCGGAACCAGCGTCGAGATGCCGTCGTTGGGCGAGTGATACACGTTCAACAGCAGCCCGCCCGTCAGGATGTTGGCCGGCGTAAGATTCGTCTGCAGGCGGATCAGGTTGCTTCCCCGGATCAGGTGGTTGGTGTCGGCCCCTGGGGGGAGTTCCTGTATGTAGATATTGTCGTATTCCGCCTCCACCCCGTCGAAGAACCATGCCCGGTCGCGTATCAGCGGGCCGGAAAAGGTGACCCTGGGAACAAACTTGTCAAAACGAATTCCATTGGCGTCCCTGTACGAGGGAATGAAGTTTGTGGCATTGAAGCGGAAGGTGTTGTCGCCCATCCCGGTGTAGAACGCCAACACGCCGCCCGTGCTTCTGCCATATTCCACCGGGTAGCGGGTCGCCTCTTTGTCGATGGAGCGGACTGCGTCGGCGCTCACCCGCAGGGCAAGAATCCCGCTCATGGGTGAGCGGATGTCGAATCCATCCAGCATATCCAGCGTCGCCCATGTCTCTGACCCGAACACATGCGCCTGGCCGGTTGTATCCTGAACCACTCCGGGATAAAACGGTAGCAGATTGCGGATGTCGCGGGAGGTCGGATACGGCACATTGATGATCTCCGGCAACTCCATGGTGAGCTTGTCGGGAATCTGTTCCGTATCGATGCCCGGGGCCGAGGCCGTTACGCTCACCTGCTCCACCACCACCTGTTCGTGGTTCAGCACCACCCGGATCTCGTGAACTTGCGGATCGGCCTGGGGCGCAACCGTCTCATAATATCCGGGCTTGGCGATGCGCAGCAGGTAGGGCTGGCTTCCCTTCAGCAAGTACGTCCCATGTCCGGCGTAGTCGGTCGAGAAACGAATCTCGCTCTCTCCCGGCTCCACAAGAATCACCTGGGCGTCGGCTACAGCCGCGCCAACTTCGTCCACAACCGTAAGCACCGTTGGGGTATTCGCCGCCGTCGTCTGTGCGGCTGCAGAAACCATGCCGCCAAGAAAAATCAGCCCGACAATGACTCCGCCCGCACACAGGATTTTTCGCATGGCTTCACCATCCAACCGGCCTCTCGATTTTAGAGCGATTCCCCGGTTTTGTCCGGCGTTTTTGTTGCTGTTCTAAGGAACCTCTGAATACATCGTAGTTTTGAAAGGGCATGGCTTTGCGGATTGCGGTAACACTCGTTCCTGACGTCAAGAAGTGTCAGGGCACGACTTCAGTCAAGATTATTCACTTGACGAAGGTTGCGGCGGAGGTGTCCAATGATGCATAAGCCGCCTATTGGTCGATGGCGACTCCCGAAGAGGTGCGTCGTGACGATCATTGCTGGATTCAATTGCTCTGATGGTGTTGTTGTCTGCGCCGATACGCAAGAGACCACCAACAACCTTTCAAAAAAAAGCATTCCTAAACTGCGATACGAACAAGGACCTTATCCTAACTTCGAAACACAACAGTATGAAAAGGCGGATTTAGCTGCGGCATTTTGCGGAGCAGGAGATAACGGCCCCTTTATTGACAAGTTGATCGATAGAGCATGGGAGGCAGTTCGTGATGCATCAGATTTGCATATGGCATGTAATGCAGCGGAGGTCGCAATCAAGGAAATGTACAAGGAGTTCGGCCTTATCTATCAGCAGGGCGAGTGCCCTCAAGTGGAATTAATTTACGGGATAAAGATGGAACAACAGAGCAGACTGTTTCTTGCGTCTGGCCCTGTTGTGAATGAAAAGAATGGATATGCCTCCTCTGGAATCGGTTACTATATAGCCGATTTCATAGCCAGCAGGATGTACGGTGCCCACCTGACGACGCGGCAGTGTGTGATCTTAGCCGCTTACATACTATTTCACGCAAAGGAACATGTTGAGGGATGCGGAGGAGACAGCCAAATTGCGGTCTTACGGAATGATGAATCAAGCGGCCTTGTTGAGTGGAGATTGGTAAAAGAGATTACGGAATACCTTGAATCTTCTGATCGTTATACCGGGGATATTCTCTTAGCTACAGCGAATCTTGCTACCCCCCAGGTAGAGTTAGACGAAAAGATTCGAGAAATAATCGAAACCTTGACGCTTTTTAGAAACCACCATGTAAAGGAGATACAAAATCACCGAGAATGGGAAGCGCAATATGGAATAGCGACTATGCTTGGCATTAACAGGCCCACCGACGATCTCGGATTGCCAGTTGGGCTACTTACGCTGTTAGATTCTCAAACGTCAGAGGGTCCGCAGTGACCATGTGGCGCAATGTGTCAACGAACAGATCGGAACGACCCCGGCGGTTGAACCGGAATTGCATTTCCTCAAGGTAGGCTTCAAGATGCTTTGCAGAGATTCGATGCCACGAGCCAATGATGCCCCGCTTCAAAAGCGAGAAGGCGGACTCTATAGTGTTCGTGTACACGTCGCCGTCAACATAGACCTTAGCCTTGTGCTTAATCGTCTTATGGCGCTCAGTGAGGCCGACAGCCTTGATTGCCGAAGGGTAAGCATTGAACTCATCCGTCACGATCACATCCACATCTTCGCTGACATTCTCCCGGATATATTGTGCCAGGGTTCCACTCTTGGCATCCTCGGCATGAAAGAAACGCGTATCTCCGCCGCGCTGACGAAGGCCAACGACGATCTGCTTCTTGCACTTAGGATGCCCCGGCTTGTGCTGATGACCTCGCTGGATTCCGCCGACGTAGGTTTCGTCCATTTCAACCGTGCCATACAGCATCGTCTTTTCCGCTGTCGCCATTGCAGCTCGGATGCGATGGCAGAGATACCATGCCGTCTTGTAGGAGCCTTTGTGTTGGCCCCAGAGTGTCCGTTTAAGCTGCGATGCGCTCATACCCTTCTTAGCTTCGCAGATCAGCAGCACAGCAAGAAACCACATCGGCAACGGCATGTGAGAATCGTGAAAGATTGTGCCGCTCATCACCGTAAACTGGTATTGGCAGCCGACGCACTCAAAACGGGCGTAATCTCTCATTCGCGACACGCGGCGATCTTTGCAGCGCGGGCAGGTAACGCCTTCGGGCCAGCGGAGCCGCTCAAGCAGTTCGCGGCATTTTTCATCGGTCGAAAACAGCGTATTGACTTCAGGGAGCGTCATGGCTACACCTCGTAAATCCACATCGCCTTTGCAGCGCGTACCCACTCGAAAGCTGGTTGCCAGCATAAAGCGAGATTTGCGCCGTATCCCACTCCCAAAGAGTGAACCGAAACCAAAGAAAGGAAAGGGATAACGATCAACATGAGTATATGTTATCAAAACCGTTACCCTTTGTCAAGTGAATAATCTTGACTT
>Ga0181521_10003204_pt1 | contig 19342 bp, 13 predicted proteins | sample PEATcosm2014_Bin_32_FD_119764 | JGI IMG/M metagenome (GOLD analysis project Ga0181521, IMG submission 119764) | Peatland microbial communities from MTU Mesocosm Facility, Houghton, MI, USA - PEATcosm2014_Bin02_60_metaG | ecosystem: Environmental > Terrestrial > Soil > Wetlands > Peat | place... | reverse complement strand
CGGCGGGAGAAACGCAAGAATGGCCTTGCCGACCGAGGTGCAGTGCACCGGGTTGCTGGCCCCGATGCGAGTAATCATGCGCACCGAACGGGTGGGCTCGATCTTGTCGATGTAGATGACGCGCGCCGCCTCCAGCAGAGCCAGGTGCGCAGTCTCTTCGGTCTCGGCAACCAGGCGTCTGAGGTGCGGCTGGGCGCGGTCGCGGAGGTCGTATTGTTCAATCGCGCGGTTGCCGAAGTCGAACAGGCGCAGGCCCAGGCGGAACTTGCCATTCGCGGTCCGCTCCACCATGCGATGCCGCTCCAGAACCATCAGGAAGCGGTGCGCCGTGCTCTTGTGCAACTGCAGCGAAGCAGCCACTTGCGCCAGGCCCAGCGGCGTTTCGCTCTCCCCCAGCAGATCCAGTACGGCAAAAGCCCGGTCGAGGGCTTGAACTTTGTAGGTGCCTTGGGGTGTAGCGTCTCGCATGTTGATCCTTTGTTCCGTTCTTTGAGTCCAATTCTAGGTTCTCACATGATGGGACGCGCGTCAACTGGTGAAACGGTGGGGACGTCGGTCAGCAGTGAATTTAACCCCTGAAACTGCCGAGTAAACGCGAGTATCGGGATCAGAAGCCGTTGAGCCTGGCCTGGGCGAGGCCGCCGCGGAGATTCGCGACATCGTCAAAGCCACTTCCCTGCAGCGCACAGGCGGCGAGATAGCCGCGCTGACCCTTCTGGCAATAAACGAGAATCTTGCGATCATGCGGCAGTTCGCCGAGGCGGTCGCGGAGTTCGCCCAGTGGAATATGCATGGCATTCGGGAGAACGCCGGATTCGGCGACTTCGTTGTTTTCGCGCACGTCGAGAAGAAATTCACCATTCGGCTTCCAATCCTCGGGTGAGATGGTTGCCACGTCGCCGCGCACGATGTGATCGGCAACAAATCCGGCGGTGTTGACCGGATCGTTGGCCGAGCCGAACGGTGGCGCGTAGGCCAGGTCGAGGCTCTCGAGATCGAAGACGGTCATTTTACCGGCGATGGCCGTGGCAAAGACGTCGATGCGCTTGTCGACGCCGTCCTCGCCCACAATTTGCGCGCCGAGGAGGCGCCCCGTTCCGTCTTCGGCCAGGATCTTGATCCGCATGGGCCTTGAACCTGGATAGTAGCCCGCGTGGTTGGGGTCGATAGTGACGCTGGTAAAGAAGCTGAATCCGGCTTTGGCAGCCTGCGCGCTATTTAGGCCGGTGCATGCGGCTGTCATATGCAGGACACGGACGATGGAGGTTCCAAGCGCACCGGGATAGAAGAAGTGCTCGCCTGCCGCGTTGGCTCCAGCGACGCGGCCCTGGCGGTTGGCAGGACCGGCCAGGGGAATTCGCGTGCGCGCGCCAGTGAGCATGTGAGTGGTTTCGGCGGCATCGCCTACGGCGTAGATGTCGGGATCAGAGGACTCCATGCGGGCATTGACCTTGACGCCGCCAGTAAGGCCGATTGCAAGCCCGGCGTTTTTTGCCAGGCCGACCTCGGCGCGAACGCCTACACTCAGCAGGACCAGCTCCGCCGGAACAAATGCGCCATCCGCCAATTCCACGCCTTGCGGGCTGAAAGATTTTGCTTCCGTGCCGGTCATTACGGCGAAATCGTCGCCGCGCACACGGTTTTCGAGATGCGTGGCCATATCGTGGTCGAGCAGCGGGAAGATGTGAGGAAGCTTCTCGATCACAGTCACGTGCATGTCGCGACGATGGAACGCCTCGGCCATTTCGAGACCGATAAAGCCGCCACCGATTACGGCGGCTGTTCGCGGCTGATGCGAGTCAGCGAAGGCAATGATGCGATCCATGTCGGGCACGTCGCGGAGGGTAAAGACGTTGGGCAGATCTGCGCCGGGGATGGGAGGCACAATGGGCTTTGCGCCCTGACTCAGGATGAGCTTGTCGTAGGGGAAGTCCTCCTGAGAACCATCGTCACGGCGGACCCGGATGGTCTTGCAGGAACGGTCAATAGAGAGGACCTCATGGTTCACGTGGACCTGGACGCGTGAGCGAGCCCACATCTTTTCCGGTGTCATGATCAGGAGTTTGGAACGGTCCTGAATCTCGCCGGCGATGTGATAGGGCAGACCGCAATTGGCAAAGGAGATGTAAGGGCCGCGCTCGAAGATGGTTATCTCAGCCGATTCATCGATGCGCCGAGCCCGGGCAGCGGCAGAAGCGCCGCCGGCCACGCCGCCGACAATAACAATCCTGCGTGCAGTTTTCATGTTTTACTCCTGAATGCAGCAATGACAGGAACTGTCGCGTCCACGATTCCAGGGCATCCTGGCAAGCAGGAGGGCCATTCCGCAGGTACCGGTGATGCCGGCGAAGAGGAGTCCACAACCGATGACGAGCGGCAGGACCGCGAACCACCGGCTCACGATGAGCGCCAGAACGGCGCCAGCCGCTGAAAGCGAGCCGACAACGACCTGAACCTGCCGCATGAGCGGGAGTACGCTGCGGACTCCGCGATGGACGGGAAGTCCGGCGTCGATCCAGGCCTGCGTGCCGCCCTCGACCAGGACGCAGTCGTCACATCCGGCACGCTCGAACTGTTCGATCGCCTTGCTCGCCCGTGCGCCTGCCTGGCAAAGTACGTAGATGGGCGTGCCCGGCTCGTGCTCTGCGAGAAGAGCTTCGACCTTGAGTTGGCCGAGTGGGATTAATCTTGCGCCCGGCACGTGTGCACTGTCATATTCTGGAGGCGTGCGGACATCCAGCAACTCGTGGATATTGCCGGCGCCGAGAGAGGCCGCGAGCGCGGCGGGCGAGATACTTCTGGACTTGATTTCGATCATGCTATATATGATCATATGATCAACAGGTGATATATGTCAAGAGCCAGGGCAACCCGGGATCTGAGCGACGCCGAACTGGCGAAGGTGGCGGGACAATTCCGGCTGCTGGGCGAGCCCATGCGCCTGAAGATTCTGCAGGCGCTGTGCGCAAAACCGCTGACGGTTGGCGAAATTGTGACCGCGACGGGCGCGACGCAATCGAATATCTCAAAGCATCTTGCGCTGCTGGCGTCGGCTGGGGTTATTACGCGTCAAAAGGGCGGTCAGTTTGTCTACTACGGAATGAGCAATCCGCTGACGATGAAGCTGTGCGAACTGGTGCACAAGGAAATGCTGAAACAATCGTAAGCGTTGCCTGGCGCATTCACGTTGTCACGTGGCTACGCTTCCCTGTCTTCGCTCACTTCTTCCTCTTCGATCTTGTCGCCTTCGCCGGGGGCGAGAAACAGGTTGGCTTCGAGGCCATGCTGGCGGGTGTAGAGGTCGTGGTAGCGGCCGCGCTGGGCAAATAGTTCAGCATGGTTGCCGCGCTCGACGATGAGGCCCTGCTCGACTACTAGGATCTGGTCAGCGCGGCGGATGGTCGACAGGCGGTGGGCGATGACGAATGTGGTCCGCCCGTGCATGAGCTCGGCCAACCCGCTTTGGATCATGGCTTCAGATTCGGAGTCGAGCGAACTGGTGGCCTCGTCGAGAATGAGAATGCGGGGCGCGGCCAGTAACGCCCGAGCAATCGACAGGCGCTGGCGCTGGCCACCGGAAAGCTTGACGCCGCGCTCGCCGACCACGGTGTCGTAGCCCTCGGGAAAACGTTCTGCAAACTCGTCCACATTTGCGGTGTGGCAGGCGAAGAGAAACTGCTCCTCGGTCGCGTCGGGACGCGAGAACATGATGTTTTCGCGGATGGTGCCGTCGAAGAGAAACGACTCCTGCAGCACCACACCCAGTTGCGAGCGATAGGTGTTCAGGTCCACGGTGGCGAGATCGATATCGTCCACCAACACCGCGCCTTTGGTCGGCGTGTGGAAGGCGCAGAGCAAGCTGATGATAGTGGATTTGCCCGAGCCCGACGAACCCACCAGCGCAGTCACCGTTCCTGGCTCGGCTTTGAAACTGATGCCGTGCAGCACGGGTTTCTCCGGCGTGTAAGCGAACTCCACATTCTCAAACTGCACGCGGCCCTCGATGGGCGGCATCTTCACGATGCGCCCCGGGGTCTGATTCTCTTCAAGCTCAGACATGATCTCGTGCGTTCGGTCGAGGCCCGCGAACGCCTCAGTCAATTGCGTGCCGATGTTTACGATTTGGAAGACGGGCGCAATCATGAATGCGAGAAACATGTTGTAGGCGAAGTAATCACCCACGCTCCACGAACCGTGGAGCACATTGTGCCCGCCGAGCCACATGACGAGCGCCGAAACCAGCCCGAGCACCGTGGTGGATGCTGACCCAAGCACGCTGGTCATGGTCAGCGACCTCATCACGTTCTGCAAAAGGCGCTCCACGCCGCCGGCAAAGACTGTGGCTTCGCGATTTTCGGCGTGATAGCCCTTGATCACGCGCACGCCGCCGAGCGATTCCGTCAGGCGGCCCGTAACTTCGGCGTTGATCTTGCCGCGCTCGCGAAAAATCGGCCGGATGGTCCGGAATCCGTATTGCAGAACGAACACAAATGCGCCCAACACGGAAAACACCGTGAGCGTGACGGTGACGCTGCGATGCAGCAGGTAGATGAAGGCGAGAACGGCAGTGAGCATGCCGCCCAGGAACTCCACCAATCCGGTGCCAACCAGATTGCGCACGCCTTCGACGTCGGTCATGATGCGCGCGACCAGCGTGCCGGTGCGGTTCTCGTCGTAATACGCAACAGAAAGCAAACCCACGTGGCGCTGCACCTGGCGGCGCAATTCGGCAATGAGCCGCTGGCCGGCTTTGGAAAGCGACTGCGTGAGCGCATAGGAGGTGAGCGCCTGCACCGCCATGGCGCCAAACACGATGAAGATGATTCGCGAAAGGAGCTCAGGGTGCGGATGCTGTGTAGATAGCACCTTGTCGAGCAGCGGCTTCGACATGTAGGGCAGTACCAGGCCCGCGAGGCGGTTGATGACCATCAACACGAGCCCGCCGAGGATGAGCCCCTTGCGCGGAGCGACAAGGGCCTTGACTTCGGGCCAGATTTTTCTCAGATTCGGCTTGGGTTTGGGCAGGTCAGCCTGACCGGCGCGTGCGCTCCGCCCGTGCGGCGAGCGCTCGGCGCGCATGCTCATCCCGAGTCCTCCGCCGCGAAATCCGCCCATGCGTTATCCCTGCCGCGATCTACGTGCTTGGATGAAGGAGCGGACACAAAGATTCACATAGACAAGCAACAAAACGGCCATCGTCAACTGGGCAGCCAGAGCTTTGTAGTCAGGATCTATGCCAAGCGACCGCGCGTGTCCATAACCGTGCAAGGCCGAAGCAATGGAGCCGATCAGGCCCACCAGCCCGATGGTCACATTGATGTGCATGAACAGCTTGCGACGGCCTTCGCTGGGACTGATGGCGAGAAATCCGCCGACGGCCAGGGCCAGGCCAAACCACGTGGGAATCAGCGCCGTGGGATGGGCGCTGCCCGTAGCGAAGTATCCCACCAACCCCACAAGGATCAGCAAAATGCCGAAAACATACGTCACTTTTGCCATGCAGACCTCCGAACTGAGTGCATGGCAAGGATAGCAGTTCACAGTTGTCAGTTGTCAGTTGTCAGTTGTCAGTTTTCAGTAGTCAGTCGTTCGCTCAGAATTCTTGATTGCAATCGGCGGACGAGACTGACAATTCGTGACTGCACACCTCTTCGATCCATGCTGAAAACCGATCACTGACGACTGATCACCGACAACTGTTCTACCGCTGAATGCGCGCCGATCCGCCCTTGGCAAACGCGCGCACCTGGTCCAGCGTGGCCATGGTGGTGTCGCCGATGAACGTGGTGAGCAACGCGCCATGCGCCCAGCCCAGCTTCAGCGCCGTCTCGGGCTCTTCGCCTTTGAGCAGGCCGTAGATGAAGCCGGCCGCAAAGCCGTCGCCGCCGCCTACGCGATCGATCACGTCCAGCTCGGCCGTGGGCGCGACATGGGTCTTGCCGTCGATCCACGCCACCGCGCTCCAACTGTGCCGGTTGGTGGAATGCACCTCGCGCAGCGTGGTGGCCACGATTTTCACGTGCGGATGCTTTTTGACCACGTTGTCGATCATGCCGAAGAACACGCTGGGATCCAGTTTTGATTTTGCGTGGACATCAGGTCCGGGAATGCCGAGGCCCTTCTGCAGATCTTCCTCATTGCCGATGAGTACGTCGACATTTTTAACGATTGACGCAATGGTCTCGACGGCTTTTTCTGCGCCGCCGGAAATCTTCCACAGCTTCTCGCGGAAGTTGAGATCGAACGACGTGATGGCACCGGCCGCCTTGGCCTCCTTCATCATTTCCGCAACCAGCGGCGCCGTGGTAGGCGAAAGGGCCGCAAAGATGCCGCCCGAATGCACCCAGCGCACGCCGCCAGCGAAGATCTTCTTCCAATCGAAGTCGCCGGGCTTCAGCATGGCGCCGGCTTCGTTGGCGCGGTTATAGAACACCACGGGAGGCCGCACGCCCGCGCCGCGATCGCTGTAGACCGTGGCCATGTTCGGACCCGTCGCGCCGTTGTGCTCAAAGTGCTTGTAGATCGGCTTGACGCCCATGGCGAGCACACGCTCGGCGATCAAATCGCCAATGGGATAATTCACCATGGCCGATGCCACCGCGGTTTTCATCTTGAAGCAGTCCGACAGGTTGGCGGCCACATTGAACTCGCCGCCGCTGACGTGAATCAAGCACTGTGTCGCTTTGCGGAAGGGAATAATGCCCGGATCAAGCCGGTGCACCAGCGCTCCCAATGACAGAAAATCAAACTCGCCGCTCTCGTGAATATTCAGTCCGTATTTCATCGTTCTCTCCTTGCCTTCCTTCGAAGAATTAAACCAATGTTCGATCAGGTTCCGTCAAAATCTCTCAGGGGTTAAAGCCCCGGACTCTTCTGTATTTCTCGGCCCAGCTAAAGCCGTGCCCTTGTTACAAAACCGGTTCTTGACGCACGCTCTGACAGCCAATAGCTAAGAGCTGGCAGCTGTTTTTCTCACGTCCGCAACTAACTGGTCCGGCGTCCATTCGTTGCCGGGATAAAACTGCGCTACCTTGCCGTGCGCATCGATCAGCGTAGTGGAAAGCGTGTGCGTAATGGTGTCATCGGCCCCGTGCGTAATGCCCACATCGAAGAACTTCGCCATCTCCAGCAGTTCGGGTTGCGAAGGCACCGCAAAATCCCAATGGGCGAATGCACTTTGGGCGTCGCTGCCGATGTATTGCGCGCCATAGGCACGCAGGCGCGCAGGTGTGTCGTGCTCCGGATCGAAGCTCACGCAGAGCAGGTGGGTTTTGGTGTAGAGCGCCGGGTTCGCCGCCAACTGCCGGTCGATGACCGCAAAGTTGTGCGTCACCAGCGGGCAGAAATTCGGCGACGGGCAACGGGTGTAGATGAAGGTGAGGAGCAGCGTCTTGCCGCGGAATTGCTCGAGATGAACGGCGCGTCCATCCTGGTTGTGCAGCTTGAAATCCGGAACCGCGTCGCCGGGGGTGGGCACGTGATAGAAGACCGTGGGCTTGTAATCCGGTTTGCCCTGCGCGATGACCACAATGTGATCGAGCAAAATGTCCGCATCGGGATTCTGCGAAACCAGCACGTCGGCGGTGATGGTATCGCCGGGATGCAGCTCGCTCAGAATGCCGGGATCCTTGAGCTTGTAGGGCATGGTCATCGCATCCATGAAGCCGGGGATGGCCTCATGATCCACGGTAACTTCGCCGGTTGCGGGATTGGTCGAAACCACCTTGCCGCGCAGTTTGTATACCTTGAACGATGGCGCGGGGGAACCCTGCGATTCGGGCTTGGGGCTGGAATGGCATCCGGCGACAACGGCAACCGCAAGCAGGGTGCTGGCGAGGAAAATTCGCATCGTTATTAGTGTACCCCCGGTGGACTGACCACTAAAATCCGCTATTTGCAGGCCGCGTTTCCGGCCTTGGGAACGGCCAGAAATGTAATGCTTGCCGGCGCAAGGGTCACTGTCTCGGAGTGAACCTCTGCCCCTCGCAGAACAGGCAACGCGTCGGCCGGGCCCAATTCGAGCCGCTTGCCATTCAGATCGACTGTGGAACTTGTGAGATCGGCCGCGGTCAGAGTATAGCGCCCTGAGCTTACCGGAAGTTGCAGCGTTTGATCCGCATCTTTCTCTGCATTGATGGCCAGCAGCGCTACCCCGCCCGGTTGGTCGCGCAGGCAATGGGCGTAGAGATGCAGATTCGCGGACGGCGAGGGTCCCGGATCGAGCACCGTGGTTCCCATCAGCTTTCGCCACAGCAGTGCGGCCCAGTAGTCCGGTCGTGGCTCCAGCGTCTTCTCGTCCAGCAAACCATAGTCGCTCGCGTTGAGCGTATTGTGCATTTGCACCTGCACGCCCAGTCGAGCCAAGCTCCCCAATTGATTCAGATAGCGAAAGGTATCAAGAAATGTCGAGGCCCAGCGGTCGCCGCCGCAGGCAGCTTGACCGGTTTCGCTGTTCCAAATGGGCTTTCCCGGCTCGTATTTGTCGCGCAGCGCGGCATAGAAGGCTTCGCCGCTGGCTCCGCGCGAGAGCCAGTCCACCGATAACGCCGCTTCCTTCGTGGTCCCTACAGCAGAGCCCAACATCGCGCAGCGGCTTGAAGCGGCTCCGTAGGAGTGGTAGCTGAAGATATCGAAAACAGGGCCTGTAGCCTCGAGGATGCTTTCGGATGTGAGCAGGTGCATGAACGGAGGCGCAAGCGGTGTTCCTTCACCCACGCCGCCCGGCCCCATAATCCGCATCTCCGGCGCATTCGCCTTGGCCCAAGCTTGAAACACCACAAAATCGCGCGCAAACGCCTGCGCGTCATATCCCTTGGGCGCACCACCTATCTCGGCAAATGTAGGTTCATTCATGAACTCTGCCGCGGCAATGTTTCCTCCGGCAGATTTCGTATAAGCCATAAACGCCTGCGCGATTTTCGGCGTCCAAACACCCGCAGCATCGCGCGTCCCTGCGCTCAAGGCAAACGAGGTCACGATGCGGGCATCCACTGCGTTCGCGAAATCAATTACGCCCTTCCACTGCTTGCGCGTCAACACGCTGTTGAAACCCGCCGGCGGTTTCGCGGGAGCGGGCTCGTCCGCATCCTGAAAGTAGGTGGAGTTCATCCAGGTGCCGCTGACGCGAACGTAAGCTGGCCCCAGCGCGGCAGCCAACTTGCGCAGCCGCGGATTGCTCAAATCAATGGGCGGCCGGTATTCATAGAGCGATGGATCCATCCCCGGCGGAGTGTTCGCCATCGGCTGCGCGCCTGCATTCGACGCGCCTGCTGAGGCATAAGGCTTCCAGAATCGCCCCCCCGTGACTTCAACAGCTTCAATATTGTAGGACTGAAAGCGTTCGTCCACAGTTCCCACGCGGGGCATCGCGCCCGGCGCAATGGTGGCCGCCGAGGTCTGCGCGGACCCCGCAGCACAGGCTGCTCCCATCATCCATGTCGCACCTAATGTCCACATTGCCAGCTTCTTTACACACGCCATAAGACCGCCGCCTTTCTTGCAATCGGTTGGTCAACGAACAAGTATAGGTGATCCCACCAGCGACGATCTTTCGCTTGCATCGGCCGGTTGGCGCGCCGCCCGTCCCGCAGCGTATAACGCTGCCATGGGGGAAACGTCCGCGATGGAGATCGATGCGTGGCTGCGTGACGGCGGAATTGTGGTCACTGCCAGCGAACGCGCGGCGCGATCCCTCGCCGCTGCCTTTCATCGCGCCCGCCGCGCTGAGGGGCTAACGGCATGGCCCACTCCCAACATTCGGGATTGGCATAGTTTCGTGCGCTCAGTCTGGGATGAGCGCGCCTTCGACGGCCGCGTGGTGTTGAGCCAGCTCCAGGAGCAATCGCTCTGGGCGCGCATCGTGGCCCATGCCGCACCCGAAGCCGTGCAACTCGCCGGTGCGGGCGATCGCCTGGCTGCGCTCGCCATGGGGGCCCACCTTTTGTTGTGCGATTATGCACCACAGCTTCTCAAAGACAACGCGCGCGCGGGCTGGGATCAGGACGCAGGAGCGTTCAGCGGCTGGCTCACTGCATTCAACGAACTCTGCCGCGACAGCAAGCTGCTGAGCGCCGCGCGCCTTCCGGTCGAGTTCGTATCCTCACTTGAAGCCGACACTGTGGAGCGTCCGCCGCTTCTGCTTGCCGGCTTCGACCGTATCCTGCCCACGCAGCACAAACTGTTCGCTGCCTGGGGCGTTGACGGTGCAGTGCGCCAAGCTCTACTCGGCGCGACGGCGGAACAGGTCGACTTTCATCTTGCAGCCGATCCTGCCTCCGAACTCGCCGCCTGTGCACTTTGGTCGAAGGCGCGGCTCGCGGCCGATCCCAACGCACGCCTGCTCATAATTACGCAGGACGAGCGCAAACGCCGCGGTGAGATCGAGCGCGGGTTTCTCCGCTTTCTGGGCGAGAACGAAAACTCACCGGGCCCAGCGAGCCAAATAGAGTTTTCACTCGGCGTGCCACTCGGCAAGGTCACGCTGGCGCGCGGCGCTCAGTTGCTGCTTCGCTGGCTCGGCGACGCCATTGCGGAAAACGAGCTCGACTGGCTCCTCGCGACTGACCAGATCGCTGCTTCGCCCGACGAATCGCGCGCGCTCACAGCCTTCATGCGAGCCTTGCGCCGCCGTGGCCTGCAACGGCAGCGCTGGACGCTCGCGGAATTCCTGCGCCAGCGTTCGCACGCCGAGCTGCCTGCCGAGTTGGTTGCTCGCTTAATGCAAGCCCGCCAGCGTTTGCAGGAATTCGCACGCAGCCCGCAGACTCCGCTGGCCTGGGCTGAGTTTTCGGCGCAGTTGCTTCAAATCATGGGCTGGCCCGGCGCTCGACCGCTCACCAGCGCTGAATTCCAGGCCCTCCGCCGCTGGCAACAGACTGTCGATGAATGTGCGTCGCTTGGCTTCGATGGCCGCCGCATTGCGTGGAGCGATTTTCTCGCCGCGCTCGATCGCGCCGTCGATGAAACGCTGTTCGCGCCCGAGTCGCAGGATGCCCCCATCCTAATTGCGGGCCCGGCGGAGTCCGCGGGCCTCACCGCCGACGCCGTCTGGTTCCTCGGCGCGAGCGAAGAGGCGTGGCCTGCGGCCGGCACGACGCATCCACTCATTCCAATCGCCGTGCAGCGGGACGCTGGAATGCCGCACGCCTCGCCAAAACTCGATTGGGATCTTGCCAATGCTATGACGCGTCGTGTGCTCGCTTCGGCGCCCGAGATTCACTTCAGCTACGCGCGGCAGAGCGAAGGGGTGGAAGCGCGTCCGTCACGGATCGTCGTACAAGTCGCAGGTTTGGCCCAGTCGCTTCCTGCAGATCTCACGGCTGCTGCAATCCCCGAACCGCTCACCGTTGCGTGCGACGATACCACGCAACTTCCCTACCCTCTTCGCGAGGTCTCCGGCGGAGCTACCGTTCTCACCACGCAATCGCAATGCCCGTTTAAAGCTTTTGCCACAGCGCGGCTCGACGCCAAGGAGTGGGACGCGGCTGAGGCCGGGCTCACAGCTCCGGAGCGAGGTCTTCTGCTGCATGAAGTGCTTCACTCCATCTGGGGCGGCCCTCCCAACGGCATCCGCACGTACGCGGAGCTTGCGGCTCTCGCCGATCTTGCAGCATTTGTCGAAGGCCACGTGGTCCGTGCGTTGCAGGAGAAGATGCCTGCGCGTGCGCGGGAGCAGATGCCGCAAAGGTATCTCGAAATCGAAGGTGAGCGTCTTGTCGTGCTGATCACGGAGTGGTTGCGCTTCGAGCAAAGCCGCCTGCCGTTCACCGTGCTTGAGACCGAGAAGAAAACCAACGCCTCCATTGCGGGGCTGCCGCTCCATTTGCGTCTCGACCGCGTGGATCGCTTGAACGACGGCTCGCTGCTCGTGATCGACTACAAGACCGGTGACGCGAAGGTGAAGTCCTGGGACCTGCCGCGCCCCGACGATGTGCAATTGCCGCTTTACGCCGGCTTCGCGCTGGAGAATGAGGAAGGGGAGGTTGGCGGCCTGGTTTTCGCTAAACTTCGTGCGGGAGAGAGTTGTTTCGAGGGCCGCGTGAGGGCGGCGAAGCAAACTCTGAAGGCTGGCCTGAGCGGCAACTCCAACCTGGTGCGCAAGCCTCTTACGCAGCAAGACATGACTGCATGGCGCGACGAGATCAACACGCTCGCGAAGGCATTCCTCGCGGGACGCGCCGACGTGAATCCGCGCGAATATCCCGAGACCTGCAAGAACTGCGGACTTCAGGCACTGTGCCGCATTCAGGAGATCCAGGACGGCGCAGGAGCGGGCGATGACTCTGACGGTGAGGAGGCTGCCGGTGAGTAAGAGCCTGGCGAAATCGCCGCCGCCCGATCAAGCGCAGCGCGACAGGGCGCTCGACCCGGCGCGCTCAATTCTTGTGAAGGCTCCTGCCGGCTCAGGCAAAACCACTCTGCTCGCCGAGCGATTTCTGCGCTTGCTTGCAGAGGTGGACGAGCCGGGCCAGGTGGTGGCAATCACTTTTACGAATGCCGCCGCCGCCGAGATGCGCAATCGCATTCTCGACAAGCTTCGCGAGGACGACCCCAGCCCGCTGGCGCGACGCGCACTCGAGCATTCGCAGCGCCTCGGCTGGAATCTCCTCGACCTGCCCGCGCAACTGCGCATCCAGACCATCGACTCCTTCTGCCGCGATCTTGCGTTGCAGCAGCCGCTCATTTCAGGCCTCGGCGGCAGCCTGGAGATCGCAGAGCAGCCCACTGAGCTCTACCGCCGAGCGGCCCGCAGCGCGCTTGAGGAGATCGGCAATGCCGGTTCGCCCGAGAGCGCGGCTGCTGAAACGCTCCTCCTGTGGCGCGACAACAACTGGAAGGAGATGGAAGAGCTACTGGTGAACATGCTCAGCGAGCGCGACCGCTGGATGCATGCCTTTGTTTTGACGGGCAGCCAGAACTGGGATGAGCTGCGCGAACGCCTGGAAATGTCGCTCACACGCACCGCCCAGGATGCTTCCGAGTGCGGCTATACCGAAAAGGAATGGGAGATCGTGTGCGCCTGCTTCACGCTGCTTCGCCGAGCCGCAGCTTATCTGCGCATCGCCTTTGCCGAGGCGGGCGTGGTCGACTTCATTGAGGTCGCGCAGATTGCCCTCAGTGTGCTGAGAGACGAAGATGACCAGCCAACGGAAGCCGCGCTCGCCGTGGCCGACCGCATCCGCCATCTCCTGGTTGACGAATTCCAGGACACGAGCCGCCGCCAGCACCAGTTGCTGGGCCGCCTGATTGCCACCTGGCCCCAGCCCGAAGGCCGCACCTGCTTCGTGGTTGGCGACCCGATGCAGTCTATCTACTTTTTTCGTGGCGCCGACGCCGAATTGTTTCCGCGCGTCGAAAACATCGGGCTTGAGATTCCCAACGAATTGACGCTGCGCTTCGATTCCGTGCATCTCACAGCCAACTTTCGCACTGCGCCGCCGCTTGTGGAACGCTTGAATGAAATCTTCGCCGCGGTCTTCGCATTGGACGACGGAAGCGGCATCGAATTTGCGCACACGTTGCCGGCCCGCGAAGATTCCGCACAACCCGGCCCGCATTCTGTTGCGGATTCGCTGCCGGGCATGTGGTTGCATCTCGAGTTCATTCCGCAGGGCATGCGCGTGAATGCGCGTGGCTACAGCCGGGAACGGAAAGCGGAGATTCAGACGCAACGCGATGCCGCGCTCGAAAGACAGAAGGAAGAAATCGTCGCCTTGATCCGCAACCATCTGCCACGGATAGAAAAAGCGCGCGCGGCCGGCGACAAATACCGCATCGCCGTGCTTGGCCGCACTCGGAAAGTGCTTGCGTCCGTGGCTCAGGCGCTGCGTGACGCGGAGATTCCCTTCCGCGCCATCGAACTCGAGCCGTTGCAGGACCGCCCCGAGATCATCGACGCCCTGGCGTTGGCCCGCGCGTTGCTCAATCGCGAAGAGCGCGTGGCCTGGCTGGGCGTTTTGCGCGCGCCGTGGTGCGGCCTTTCGCTCGCCGATTTGCACACTCTGACGAGTGCCGATGACGAGCAACTGAAGTCCCGTCCGGTGCCGGAACTGCTCGCGGAACGCGTGCAACTGCTCAGCCGGGATGGCCGCGTTGCAGCTGCCCGCGTACTCAATGCCGTAGCGTACGCCGAGCGTCTGCGATCCAATCAACCCGCGACCTCGGCTGGAACCTGGCTCGAGCAGGTTTGGCTGCGTCTGGGCGGAGCGCGTTGTGTGGACGCGGCGGCGCGCGCCAATCTCGATCTGCTCTGGGGTTGTCTCGACGATTTGCCGCAGGGAGAGCAGGATTTTCTCGGCCCCGCACTGGATGTGGCTCTCAACAAACTCAACGCGCAGCCCGATCCCTCCGCCAGCAGCGACTGCGGCGTACAGTTGATGACCATCCACAAATCGAAGGGGCTTGAATTTGAGATCGTGATCGTGCCCGACTTGCAGGCCAACGCGGGCCGCGGTGGCCGGAAACTGCTTTCCTGGCTGGAGCGTGGCCTGGCGCCGGACGCTGACGCTGTCGATGAGAACAGCGCCGGCGCGATTACGGAGTTTCTTGTGGCGCCGCTGCAGCCGAAGGGCGCGGAAAGCGGTTCGGCAAAGTCTTTGGTCGATAAGGCTCGTCGCGAACGCGAGTCGCAGGAGACGCGCCGGCTGCTCTATGTGGCCGCGACGCGCGCCCGCGAAGAGCTGCATCTGTTCGCACGCCCGGAATTCAAAACGGCGGACGATCAATCTCTCGCTTTGGTTTCGCCGACGGGCAGTTTGCTGGCTACTGCCTGGCCCGGATTGCGCGATCAAATACAACGTAGTTTCGAGGACTGGTGCCTGGCTCAATCTGCTCAGGCCGCACAAACCGACGAATCGCAAATCATCGATTCCCTTGCGGCCTCGGCAGAGAAGGTGCTCGTTCTGCCTGCGCCGCCGGATGCATCCGCGCCGATGCCGACACCGCTTCGCCGCTTGCCGCCGAACTACCATCCTGCATCTGCCGAAATCCCATCCGCAGCCGATGAGTCGCCGGTCGGCGCGGGCCGTCTTTATGGGCGCCATGAGGGCGGCCTGCTTTCGCGTGCACTTGGCAAAGCCGTTCACGAGTTGTTTCAACATTTCGCACAGCTTCTCGCCGTTGAAAAAGGTGGAGTCGCTGGTGAGGCCCTCGTCCGTCTGCAGCCGCACGTCGCCGCAAACATCCGCTCCTTGGGCATCGACGTCAGCCAAGCCAATCGCATCGCCGCACAGGCGCTTGAGATGGTTCTGCGCGCCGCCCGAGACCCGCAAGCGCAATGGATTCTGGCTGCGCACGCCGACGCCGCGAGCGAAACGCGGTGGACGGGAGTCGTCGCCGGTAGTCTGCGCACCGTGCAGGTCGATCGCGTCTTTCGCGCTGGCAATACGCCGCAATCCACAGACGACAACTCCACGTGGTGGATCATGGACTACAAGACGGGGGACTACAAGACCGCGGACTATAAAACCGCGCAAGGGGATGGTCTGGATCCCAAAGCCGCGCTCGCCGAATTGCGCAGCGAATTCGCACCGCAGATTGAGGCCTATGCAAAAGTTCTGCGCAATCTGCACGGCGCAGATGCGGCGGTATGCGGCGGCTTGTATTATCCGCGCATGATGCTGTTCGATTGGTGGGAGCTGTAGGATCAAGCGGGGTTAGTGTGGTGTCCCGAAGTTCGCAACTTGAGCAGAAGCTGCGAAATGCAGGTCCTTCGACTCCGCTTGGCCTGAATTTGGCCAAGCGTCGCTCACGATGACAATGGGGAGAAGGCGCTTGCCCGCCTATGCCTTGCAGAGTTCTTCCGCGAACACGTCGCGATTGGCCAGAATGAGCCGCTCGGCGCTGCGCAACATGAGCGCATATGCAAAGACCGCCGCTACGGCAAGCGGGCCGAAGACACACGCGGCCAGCCATGGCAATCTGAAATAACCCGATGCAATGGCCACGGGAATCTGCAACAATATGCTGCCGAACAGCAACGCGAGAACCAGCAACGCGCTGGTGCGATTGGTGGGACTGGCGCGTAGTTGCCTTCCCTGCCCCGGCACGAAGTGGCGCGGCGCCTGAATGGAACGCAGTGTTCCAATGGCTAGATTCATAGCCACGACGAAAACCGTCCACAACGCCGTGGAGATTTGTATCGAAGCCGGAACAGGCGCTCGCGCCAGCACGCAAATGATGGTCCAGGCAACGCCCACCTGCGTGACGATCAGCGCCAGGCTCATCAGATTTTTCGCCAACACCACATCGAGCATACGAATGGGCGCAAGCAGATACACCTGTACGCCGCGGCCGTCCACGCCAAAAATGTTGTAGAGCGAACTGAGAGCGGCGATGAGAACGTAGGCAATGGCCGCAGGCAGAAAATACTTTGAAGAGAAGGCAGAAAATGCCCGGTTCATGCTGAAGATGACCACGAACATCAGCGGCATGAGTAATCCGATCAGCTGGGTTCCATTGCTGCTCAAAATAAGCCACTCTTTGCGCAGGCACGCGGCCACGGTGGGCGACAAAATGGCGCCGTACACAGCGGGTGCAGACAGAGCTGCGGGTTGCGGCGCCGGGGCTTTTTTGCGCGGCGCCGGTGGCACCGATGCGCGGCGGCTCACGCCCTCGCTCAAGTGCTCGCCGAGAAATTGTTTGTGCAGCCGGACGGCAAATACCGCCGCGAACAGCACGGTGCTGGCGAGCAATCCTGCAAATTGGGCCACCGCCGCCAGGGGATGTTTCACGAGCAGAATCGCCTGCGCCGCAAAACCCGACGGCAGCCAGTAAAGATACGATCCCGAGCTGTGCAGAATATTGATCAGCCAGCTGCTGCGAGTGCCGGGCGCGCGCAGCGGGCCGCGTCGCAAATTTATGAACTGGATGCCAACAGCAAACAGCGCCATCAACATGCTGAAAATCTCGCGGAAGCGACGATTCGCCAACCAGCGGTCCATCCATGCGCCGATCATGCGCGTGAGATAAATATTCATCAATGCGTAGACCGCCATCACCACCAGTGCGGGCAGCGCCAGCGACGCATTGGCCACGCCGATACCCAACGCAGCGGCCAGCAAAGCCAGACAACCCACAATGGTGCTGGGCGTCATGAGACCCAGCAGCGAACGCAACACAAAATAACGGCCGAAGCCGAGAGGAAAGCGCACCAGCGATGCGGGATCGAAGCTCGGGATGGTGGCAGCGATGCTTAGGCCATTGATGCTGACAAACTGCCAGAGCAATGCGATGCCCAGCAGCAGCGACGCGAGACTTTGGGGATGGCCCTGAGAGATCGCCGACCACGCAAAGAATCCGCTGGCCGCAACTGGACCGACCACGATCAGCGCGAGCATGGGCCAGACGATCAGGCGCAGGAGAGTGGCAAACACCAGCCCGACAATCTGGCGCTTGCCCTTGGGCCGCTTGCGAAACATGCCATTGACAAAAATGCGCCAGCGCAGCCACGCGACGGCCAGCAACTGCGCGCTCGCCGGAATGGGCGGCATGGAACGAGGAACGCTCTCCCGGCCCGTTAGCTCAACCATGAGAGCTCCTGCTCGGGCGCAGTTGCGGCGGGATTACCTTCGCGATCCGTACCGACAATCTCAAGGAAGATCTGTTCGAGACTGCGTTTTTCCAGGCTGCGCTTTTCCTCACCAAGGGACACGACGCCTTCCTGGATTCCGGCCTTTCCGATGCCCCAGATTCCGGCGCGCAGCTCATCAAGCGAACCTTGCGCCACAAGTTGACCGCGATGAATGATGGCGATGTGCGTGCATAGCCGCTCCACAATCTCCAGTACATGCGAGGTGAGGAAGATGGTCGCGCCGCGCGCAATCATTCTCAGCAGCATGGCCTTGAGTGTGCCCGCAGCCACTGCGTCAACGCCCTCAAAAGGCTCGTCGAGAAACAGCACCTTCGGCCCGTGAATGACCGCGGCGGCCAGAGCCAGCTTCTTCTGCATGCCATGCGAGAAGTCGGCGATCAGCTTTTTCTGCTCGCCGGCCAGCTGCATAAATTCCAGCAGCTCGTGCGTGCGATTGAGCGTGGTGGCGCGGTCCAGGCCATACATGCGCCCTACAAACCGCAGGTATTCGTCGGCAGTCAGGCGGCCAAAGAGCGCCATGCCCTCCGGCACCACACCGATCTGCCGCTTGATGTCTGCGGAATTGGCCTGCAAATCCTCGCCGAGAATGCGGATGCTGCCTGAAGTGGGGGCCAGCAATCCAGTCAGCATCTTGATGGTGGTTGATTTGCCCGCTCCGTTGGGGCCGAGGAATCCGAAGAATTGCCCAGCTTCGACGCGCAGATTGACACTGTCGACGGCGGTGAAGTCGCCGAAGCGGCGGGTGAGCGCAGTGGTATCGATGGCGGGCGTGGTCATGGCCTTTCCAGCATGCAACCACGATACACGTTGCCGCAGCGGCTTCACAAAAATCGCACAGCCTGAACCTAAGCTCGTCCGTCCGGATTCGCTCAGGTTTATAACCAAGGTTCTTCACGGTTACTTCACTTGAGAAGCACCTCATTCTCCGGTATTCTCTATATAGAGTTATTCGATCTAATTCCTTCACCCCTCAGGAGGATTTTTGCATGGCAAAGTCACCGAAGAAGACAGATGCAGCTCCCAAGGCTGCCGCAAAACCCCGTAAACCCGCAGCCAATAAGACGAACGTTCTGCAAATGGAAAAACCTGCGAAGGCCGAAGTTCTGCAAATGGAAGCTTCTGTCTTTATTTCCCACGAACAGGTGGCCGAACTTGCGTATCGCTTCTGGAACGAGCGCGGACGCGTGCACGGGCGCCACGAGGAAGACTGGTTTCGTGCCGAGCAGTTGTTGCGAGGCAATGCCGGAAAGTTGCTACTCGGCAAGGCATCCTAGAAAAAACCCTAATCCTTACCTACCCGGCGAGTGCTTCGATAGCCCGCGAAGCTTTGCATATTCACGCCTGTTATGGCGACAAAATAAATGCGTGTCCTCGCAAAGCCGGATACCCACTGGCAGTTAATGGAGCGAGAAACGCAGGTCCCACAAAAGAGAGAGCGCCTGCCCGCGATGGGCAAGCGTTCTTTTTGCGAGATGCGACAAACTCCCTACTGCAGATTCGCCATTAGGGCTTCGAGCGCCGATTTAGGCGGGCGCGTCAACGACTCGGGCAGCGTGGCCAGCGGCTCGTCCACCATATTCAACTGATCGATGAACGTCGGCTTCTGAGTATCAATGTAGAAGACGCCGGTTAGGACTTCGTCCTTTTCCTGCGCCTCCATCAGTGTACGCACCGCGTTGGCTTTGTCGGTGGGGTCGTAGTCCTCGAGCAGCTTGCGCAGGCGGAGCTGCGAGCCGTCGTGCATTTCCACGT
>Ga0181521_10003196_pt1 | contig 19356 bp, 14 predicted proteins | sample PEATcosm2014_Bin_32_FD_119764 | JGI IMG/M metagenome (GOLD analysis project Ga0181521, IMG submission 119764) | Peatland microbial communities from MTU Mesocosm Facility, Houghton, MI, USA - PEATcosm2014_Bin02_60_metaG | ecosystem: Environmental > Terrestrial > Soil > Wetlands > Peat | place... | reverse complement strand
GATTCCCGGGCTTATCGAAGGTCACGTCGTCCGGCAGCGTAACCGGCAAGACTTTTTCCGGCACCGGCACGACGCCGCAGCTCCGACAGTGAATGACCGGAATCGGGCAGCCCCAGTAGCGCTGGCGCGAGATGCCCCAGTCCCGCAGCCGCCACTGGACCTGCAGCTCGCCGAGGCCCTGCTCCGCCAGATCGGCGGCGATGCGGCGCACCGCGGCGGCGTAGTCGAGGCCGTCGTAACGCCCCGAGCGGATGCAGCGGCCGTGCTCGGCATACCAGGGCTGCCAGCTGCCGGCCGAGTACGTCTGCCCGGCGACGTCGATGACCTGCACGATGGGCAACCCGTACTTTTTGGCGAACCCGAAGTCGCGCTCGTCGTGGCCGGGCACCCCCATCACCGCCCCTCCGCCGTAGCCGATCAGCACGTAGTTGCCGACCCACACCGGCAGCTCGGCCCCGGTCAGCGGATGGCTGACCGTGAATCCGGTCGCCATCCCCTTCTTCTCCATCGTCGCGACGTCCGCCTCGATGATGCTGCCGCGCTTGCACTCCTCGATGAACTGCGCGAGTCGAGCGTTCGAAGCGGCCGCGTGCGCGGCGACCGGATGCTCCGGCGCCACCGCGACGAAGGTCGCGCCCAGCAGCGTATCGGCGCGCGTCGTGAACACCCGCAGCAGCCGCCGCTCGCCGTCCAGCTGATAGGGAAAGGCGACGCTGACGCCCTCGCTGCGGCCGATCCAGTTGACCTGCATCGTCCGGACGCGCTCCGGCCAGCCCCCGAGCCGGTCGAGCGCGGCCAGCAGTTCCTCGGCGTAGGTGGTGATGCCGAGGTAGTACATCGGGATGTCGCGCTTCTCGACCGGCGCGCCGGTCCGCCAGCCGCGACCGTCGATGACCTGCTCGTTCGCCAGCACCGTCCGGTCGACCGGATCCCAGTTCACGGTGCCCGTCCTCTTGTAGGCGATGCCCTGCTCGAGCATCCGCAGGAACAGCCACTGGTTCCAGCGGTAGTACTCGGGCCGGCAGGTCGTCACCTCGCGGCTCCAGTCGAGCCCGAAGCCCAGCGCCTTGAGCTGGCGCTTCATCGTCGCGATGTTGTCGTGCGTCCAGCGCGCCGGCGGCACGCCGTTGGCGATGGCGGCGTTCTCGGCCGGCAGCCCGAAGGCGTCCCAGCCCATCGGCTGCAGCACGTTGCAGCCCTGCATGCGCATGAAGCGCGAGATCGCATCGCCGATCGTGTAGTTGCGCACGTGCCCCATGTGCAGCCGGCCGCTCGGATAGGGGAACATGCTGAGGCAGTAGTACTTCGGCCGCGCCGGATCCTCGGACGCGCGAAACGTGTCGCGCTCCTGCCAATAACGCTGGGCCGCGGCTTCGACGGCGGCGGGGTCGTAGTTCTCTTGCATGGACGCTGGGGACCGCGACCGACGGCGGTCAAGGATACCGGAACGCGGCCCCGACTCCCCGTCCGGCCCGCGGCGACGCGCGATCCGGCCAGCGGGCGCCGGAACGCCGCCCGAGCGGCGATCGGGCCGGCCGCCAATCGCCCGGCGGTGATCGCAGCTGGCGGGCGCCGCGCACCGCGTCAGCCGATGACCGCGCGCAGCGCCGTGGCCAGCCGGTCGATCTGGTCTTCGGGCAGGCCCGCGACGTTCACGCGGCTGTCGGGCGCAACAAAGATGTGGTGCCGGTCCTTGAGTGTCCTGACCGCGGCGGCATCGAGCCCGAGCAGCGAGAACATCCCGCGCTGGCCGCCGATGAAGTCGAAGCGGGTGCTGCCGGTCGCCGCCCGCAGCGCCGCCGCGAGCCGCACCCGGTTGCCGGCGATCCGCAGGCGCATCGTCTCGAGCTCGGCGCGCCACTGCGCGCGCAGCGCCTCGCTTGCGCCGATCGCCGCCACGATCGCCGCGCCGTGGTCGGGCGGCATCGAGTACATGCGCCGCGCCAGTGCCTGGAGGTGGCTCATGACGATCGCCGCTGCGGCGGCCGACGGGGCGACCGCGATCACCGCGCCGACCCGCTCGCGGTACAGGCCGAAGTTCTTCGAGCAGGACACCGCCACCAGCAGCTCCGGAAGCCGCTCGGCGAGCAGCCGGACCGAGGCCACGTCGGCGTCGAGGCCTTCGCCGAGACCCTGGTAGGCGACGTCCACCAGCGGCACGAGCCCGCGCCTGCCGAGGAGCTCGGCGAGTGCCTGCCACTGCCCGGCGTCGAGGTCCGCCCCGGTGGGGTTGTGGCAGGACGCCTGCAGCAGCACCACGTTGCCAGCCGGCACGCGCTCGAGCGCCGCCAGCAGCGCCTCGAAGCTGATCGCGCCGCTGGCGCGGTCGTAGTACGGGTACACGTCGACGGCGAGTCCCGCGCCGCCGACCAGCGGCAGGTGGTTGGCCCAGGTCGGGTCGCTCACCAGCACGCGCGCGCCGGGTCCCGCCCGCACGATCAGGTCGGCGGCGAGCCGCAGCGCCCCGCAGCCACCCGGCGTCTGCAGCGTGACGACGCGCCCGGCCGTCCGCGCCGGGTGAGCGGCGCCGAGCGCCAGCTCCTCGATCACCGCCGCAAAGGCGCGGTTGCCGGCTGCGCCGACGTAGCTCTTGGTCGACTGGCGCGCCAGCACCTCGCGCTCGGCGGCGCGAACGGCGGCCATGATCGGCGTCGCGCCGCTCGCGTCGCGATAGACGCCGACACCCAGATCGAGCTTCGCCGGGCTCGGGTCGGCCGCGTACGCGGCCAGCACTCCGAGCAGCGCATCCGGTGGCTGGGGCTGCAGCGTAGTCAACATCTCAGATCACTCCGCGCCGCATCTGGTCAAGCTCGATCGATTCGAACAGGGCGCGGAAATTGCCTTCGCCGAAGCCTTCGTTGCCCTTGCGCTCGATTATCTCAAAGAAAATCGGTCCGATGACGTTCTTGGTGAATATCTGCAGCAGGATCCCGGACTCGGCGCTGCCGTCGATCAGGATCCGTCGCCGCTTGAGCTCGCCGAGGTCCTCGCGGTGCCCGACGACGCGCGCGTCGACGGCGTCGTAGTAGCTGTCGGGCGTGTCCTGGAACTCGACCCCGCGTGCGCGCAGCACGTCGACGGTCGCGACGATCCCGCGGCTTGCGAGCGCGATGTGCTGGATGCCCTCGCCGCGGTATTCGCTCAGGTACTCCTCGATCTGGCTCTTGTCATCCTGGCTCTCGTTGATCGGAATGCGGATCTTGCCGCACGGCGAGGTCATCGCCCGCGACAGCAGCCCGGTCTTCTTGCCCTCGATGTCGAAATAGCGGATCTCGCGGAAATCAAACAGCTTTTCGTAGAACCCGGCCCACAGGTTCATGTTGCCGCGCCGGACGTTGTGGGTCAGATGATCGATGACCGTCAGCCCGGTCGGGGTCTCGGCGGCCGCGGGCGAGAGACTGAGGAAGTCGACGTCATAGATGGTGCGCTCACCGTAGCGGTCGACGAGGTAGATCAGGCTGCCGCCGATCCCCTCGATGCAGGGGATGTTGAGTTCCATCGGCCCTGCGCTGACCGGGCCCGGTTTGGCGCCCAGCTCCTGCGCCCGCCGGAAGGCGAATGCCGCGTCCTTGACACGAAACGCCATCGCGCAGGCCGACGGGCCGTGCGCGCGCGCGAACTGCTGGCCGAAGCCCGTCGGCTCGGCGTTGATGATGAAGTTGATGTCCCCCTGCCGGTGCAGCGTGACGTTCTTGGAGCGGTGCCGGGCGATCGCCGGGAACCCCATCGTGGCAAACAGTCGCCGCAGCAGCTCCGGGTCCGGAGCCGTGTACTCGACAAACTCGAAGCCGTCGGTGCCCATCGGGTTCTGAACCGACATCGTGCAGCCCTCCGTCAGGCAGCAATCATAGCGGGGCCAGGCGCCGGCCGCCGAACGCGGGCCGCGGCGCTCAGCGGCCGCGGTTGCGACGCCACGGCGCAGCCGCGGCCAGCAGCGCGAAGCAGGCGGCGAGCACCGGCCAGTTGCCGAGATAGGCGTAGGGGGTACGACCCGCCCGGGGAATGACGGTTCCGGCCAGCACCTCGGGCACGAACTGCCGTGTCCGGGCCACGACGCGGCCGTGCGGGTCGATCAGCGCTGACACGCCGTTGTTGGTCGCGCGAATCAGCCAGCGGCCCGCCTCGAGCGCCCGCATCCGCGCGATCTGCAGGTGCTGGTGCGGCGCGGTCGAATCCCCGAACCAGGCGTCGTTGCTGACGTTGACGAGCAGCGTCGCGTCGCTGAGCACGGCGAGCTGTTCGGAGGCGTAGGCATCCTCGTAGCAGATCGTCGCCCCGAACCTCTGGCCGGCCGCGTCGAGCGCCCCCTGGTCGCGCGCGCCGGCAATGAAGTCGACGTAGGCGAGGCTCTTGAGGCGCATCCACTCGCGGACGATCTGCGGTACCGGAAAGAACTCGCCGAACGGCACCAGCCGGCGCTTGTAGTACCACTCCTCCTGCGCACCGAGCGCCACGAGGCCGTTGCGGACCCCCTGCTGCTCGAAGTCATAGCGCACGAGGCCGAGCATGAGGTCCGAGCCATGCGCCTGCGCGTTGCGGTACAGCGGCCCGAGAAACGGCACCGCCTCGTGATAGAGGAGCGGCAGGGCCGCCTCCGGCCAGACGATCAGCCGCGCACCGAGCGCCTGCTGGGTCAGCGACCGATAGACCTCAAGCGTGTGGTCGCGGTTGTCCTCCTGCCACTTCAGATCCTGCGGGATCGCCCCCTGCACGATCGCAACCGTCAGCGCCGCGCCGGCAGGACGCGTCCACTCGACCCGGCCGAGCAGCGCCCCGCCCGCCCACAGCGCCGCCACCCCACCGAGCAGCAGCGCGCGGGTCCGGCCGCGTACCTCGAGTGCCGCGAGCAGCGCGCCTGCAGTCAGGGCGACGGCGAGGCTGACGCCGTAGATGCCGACGACCGGGGCGAGGCCCGCGAGCGGCGTGTCGATATGGCTGTAGCCGACCGCGAGCCACGGGAAACCGGACAGGAACCAGCCGCGGAACCACTCCAGCAGCACCCAGCCGGCCGGAAACGCCGTCAGCAACGTCGGCAGCGGCCGGTCGGGCGCAAAGCGCCTCACCAGCCAGGCGAGGCCCGCGGTGTAGATGCCCATGATCGCCACGAGCCCCAGCATCAGCAGCAGCGCGAGCGCGAGCGGCGCCTGGCCGAAGACGTGGATGCTGGTGTAGAGCCAGTAGGTGCCGGCGAGGAACAGGCCGGCGCCGAACGCGAAGCCCGTCAGCGCCGCGCCGCGCGGGCTCGCGCCCAGCCACAGCCACCACAGCGCGGCGAGGCACGCGGCGCCGAGGGGCCAGACTGCGAACGGGGCGAACGCCAGCGACTGCAGCGCACCGAGCGCGAAGGCGACCCAGGGGCCGTGGCGCCTCAGGGCCGCGCCGGCGGCGCGCGCAGCCTCAGCCACCCTCATCGGGCGCCGGGCTCTTCGGCACGAACGATGTCGCGCGGGGCCACAACCCGCAACAGCTCGATCCGCCGGCGATCGGCCTTGAGGATCCGGAACTCGAGCTCCCCGATGCGCACCGACTCACCGCGCCGCGGCAGGCGCCCGAAGGCCTGCGCCACCAACCCGCCGATCGTGTCGAAATCCTCGTCGCTGAAGCGCGTCGAGAAGTATTCGTTGAACTCGACGATGCGCGTCAGCCCCCGCACCGTGAACTGCCGTTCGCTCTCGCGGCGGATCGGGTGGTCTTCCTCGACGTCGTACTCGTCGGCGATGTCGCCGACGATCTGTTCGATGACATCCTCGACTGTCACGAGGCCGGCGACGCCGCCGTACTCGTCCACCACGATCGCCATGTGATGGCGGCTTTTGCGGAAGTCCTTGAGCAGCATGTTGAGCCGTTTGCTCTCCGGCACGAACACGGCCGGCCGCACGACCTCGCGGATGTCGAAGTCCTCGCGGTTGTCCTGCCCGTAGTAGCGCAGCAGGTCCTTGGCCAGCAGGATACCGACCACTTCGTCGCGGTCCTCGCCGATGACCGGGAAACGCGAGTGGCCGGACTCGATCACCACCGGCAGCAGCTTGTCCGCCGGAGCATCGCGCTCGACCACCGTCATCTGCGAGCGCGGCACCATGATGTCGCGGACGTGCAGCTCGCCGACCGCCAGCACGCCCTCGAGCATCTCGAGGGCATCGGCGTCTACCAGGCCGCGCTGGGTCGCCTCGCGCAACTCCTCGAGCAGCGCCTCGCGGTCCTGCGGCTCACCGGACATCTGCTGCCGCAGTCGCGACAGCCAGCCACGGCGCTCGGCGGGTCGTCCGTCCTCAGCCATGGCCGGTGGCCCGATATGGATCTGGGAACCCGAGCCGCGTGAGGACCGCCCGTTCGCGCCGCTCCATGCGGCGCGCATCGGCGGCGGCTACGTGGTCATAACCAAGCAGGTGCAGCGTGCCGTGCACCACCATATGTGCCCAGTGCGCCGCCAGCGTCTTGCGCTGGGCGCGCGCTTCGCGCGCCACGACTCCGGCGCAGATCGCGAGGTCGCCGAGCGGCGCGGGGGGCGGCGCGGCGCAGGCCGGGCCCGCCGGGAAGCTGAGCACGTTGGTCGGGCGGTCCGCCCCGCGATAGTCGCGGTTGAGCCGCCGGCTCTCGGCCGGCGTCACGACCCGGATTGCGAGTTCCTCGCTGCCGGCGCGCCTGCCGGCCGCGAGGCGCGCCCACTCGACCAGACGCGTCTTCGGCGGCACCCACGGGCGCCGCGTGCCGAAGCGCACCGCGACCGAGAGCGTCACTGACCGTCACCCGCACGCTCGTAGGCCTGCACGATGCGCTGCACCAGCGGGTGCCGGACGACGTCGTGCGAGGTGAAGAACGTGAACGCGACGCCACTGACCCCGTCGAGGACGTCGATCACGTGCATCAGGCCCGAGACGCGGTTGCCGGGCAGGTCGGTCTGCGTCACGTCGCCCGTCACCACCGTCTTGGAGCCGAAGCCGATCCGGGTCAGGAACATCTTCATCTGCTCGATCGTGCTGTTCTGGGCCTCGTCGAGGATGATGAACGCGTCGTTGAGCGTCCGGCCGCGCATGAAAGCGAGCGGCGCAATCTCGATGACGTTGCGCTCGATGAGCCGCATCACCCTGTCGAAGCCGAGCATCTCGTACAGGGCGTCGTACATCGGCCTCAGGTAGGGATCGACCTTCTGGCTGAGGTCGCCCGGCAGGAACCCGAGGCGCTCGCCGGCCTCCACCGCCGGGCGCACCAGCACGATGCGCCGCACGCGGTCGGCCTGCAGCGACTCGACCGCGCAGGCGACCGCGAGGTAGGTCTTGCCGGTACCCGCCGGGCCGATGCCGAAGCTGAGGTCCGCGCCGCGAATATGGGCCAGGTACTGCGTCTGGTTGGCGCCGCGCCCGCGGATCAGCCCGCGGTGCGTGTGGACGTGCACTTCCGCCTCGCTCGCGTCCGACTCGGCGCCGATGCCGCGCTCGGTCGCCATCACGGACTCCTGAATGGCGAGGTGCACGTCGCCGGCGGCGATGCCGTGGCTCGCGCGCGCATAGAGCTGCTCGAGGATCCGCGCGGCGGCGTCGGCCCGTGCACCGCTGAGGCGGAAGCGGTTGCCGCGGCGGTCGACGCTGACACCGAGCCGGGACTCGACCTGGCGCAGATGCTCATCGAGCGGGCCGCACAGCGCCGCCAGCCGCTCGTTGTCCGCCGGGTCAAGGATCAGGTCGCGCGCGGGTGCGGGCGTGCTCAAGCGGCGCAACCGGCGGCGGGCTGACCCGCCTCGCAGCGTTCGACGAGGCGCCCGCGCAGCGAGTTCGGCAGTGCCTCGGTGATGATGACGTTCGCGAAACGGCCGATCAGGTCCGATGGCCCGTCGAAATTGACCCAGCGGTTGTCCTCGGTGCGCCCGGCGAGCTGCCGGGCATCGCGCCGCGCCGCTCGCTCGATGAGAACGCGCTGCTGCGTGCCGACCAGCCGTCGGCTGCGGGCCTGGGCGAGCGCGTCGACGCGCTGCTGCAGCGTCGCGAGCCGCTGCTGTTTGACCGCATACGGCACCGCGTCCGGCAGCGAGGCGGCGGGAGTGCCCGGGCGGCGGCTGTAGATGAAGCTGAAGGACTGATCGAAGCCCACCTCGTCGATCAGCTGCAGCGTCGCCTCGAAGTCCCGTTGCGTCTCGCCGGGAAAGCCGACGATGAAGTCGGATGAGACGGCGATGTCGGGCCGCACTGCGCGCAGCCGGCGGATCTTCTGCTTGTACTCGAGCGCGGTGTAGCCGCGCTTCATCGCCGCGAGGATCCGGTCCGATCCCGACTGCACCGGCAAGTGCAGCTGGTTGGCGAGCTGCGGAACGCGGGTGTAGGCGGCGATCAGCCGGTCCGTGAACTCGACCGGGTGCGAGGTGGTGTAGCGAATGCGCTCGATACCACGCACCTGGCCGACGTGCTCGATCAGCAGCGCCAGATCCGCGGGTTCGCCGTCCTCGAGCTCGCCGGCGTAGGCGTTGACGTTCTGGCCGAGCAGCGTCACTTCGACCACGCCCTGGGAGGCGAGCGTCTCGACTTCGCCGAGCACCTGGGCGAAAGGCCGGCTGATCTCCTCGCCCCGCGTGTAGGGCACGACGCAAAAGCTGCAGTACTTGCTGCAGCCTTCCATGATCGAGACGTAGGCGGTCGCGGCCGAGGTCCTCGGCTGCGGCAGGCTGTCGAACTTCTCGTTCTCCGGGAAGCTCACATCGACCTGCGGTCGCCCGGTCTGGCGGACCGCCGCGAGCAGCGCCGGCAGCCGATGCAGGGTCTGCGGCCCGAACACGAGGTCGACGTACGGCGCCCGCGCGAGGATGCCCTCGCCCTCCTGGCTCGCCACGCAGCCGCCGACGCCGATGATCAGGCCGGGGCGCCGTGCCTTGAGCTCACGGTAAAGGCCCAGGTGGGAGTAGACCTTGTCCTCGGCCTTCTCCCGGATCGAGCAGGTGTTGAGCAGAACGACGTCCGCGCGTTCCGCATCGTCGGTCGATTCGAGACCCTCGGCCGCACGGAGCACGTCCACGATGCACGTGGAATCGTACTCGTTCATCTGGCAACCGAAGGTCTTGAGGTAGAGGTAGCCGGGCATGGGGCGGGACGACGCAGGATGCGAAGCGTACCGCGTCCGCCCCTGCACATAAAGGCGCCCGGACGCCGCCGGCGTCAATAAGTTGTTAAATATCAGCTGGTTAAATAAAGCAGTGCAATCGCATCAGAACGGGATGTCGTCGTCCAGCGTGTCGTCACCCTTGCCGCCGGCGGTGGCCGGGGCTTGCGCGTAGTCGTCCTGTGCGGCCCCGGACCCGCGCGACGCCGCTGGGGCGCCGCCGGCCTGTCCGCCCGACTGTCCACCGCGTCCGCCGAGCATCTGCATCTCGCTGGCGACGATTTCCGTCGTGTAGCGGTCGTTGCCGCTCTTGTCCTGCCATTTGCGGGTCCGCAAGCGTCCTTCGATGTACACCTGCGAGCCCTTGCGCAGATACTCGGCCGCGATCTCGGCCAGACGGTCGAAGAACACGACCGAATGCCATTCGGTTTGTTCCTTCTGCTCGCCGGTCTGCTTGTCACGCCAGCTGTCGCTCGTGGCGATCCGCACGTTGGTGACTGCCTTCCCGCTCGGCATCGCCCGGGTCTCCGGATCCTGCCCCAGGTTACCCACCAGAATGACCTTGTTGATCCCGCGCGCCATGTGACCGCTCCTCGTGAGTGAAGGTGCCGAAGGTGCTGTACCTTCGCCCCGCCGGACCGTCAGTGTACGCCGCCGTACGTGGCGCGCACCTCGAGTATCGGGCGCGTTTGTATCGTTAGGCCGGCCGCGGCCGGTAGACGAGCAGCCACCCGAGCGTCACGAGCGAGGCCGCGCCAAAGACGCCCACGAGTCCCATCCGGCCGCCCGACAGCCAGCCGGCGGCCGTCGCGCCGCCGAAGGATCCGAGGAACTGCGCCGTTGCGAACACGCTGAGCGCGGCGCCGCGTACCTCGGGCTGGGCAGCCTGGGACAGGCGCGCCGGAAGGCGTGCTTCCAGATAGTTGAAAGCAGTGAAGAATGCGGTCAGCGCGCCGCACAGCGGCCAGTAATGGCCATAGGCGAAGCCGATGGCGCCGAGCGAGATCATCAGCAGCCCAATCCCGAGGCGCATCACCAGATCCGGGGCGGACGACCGCTCGGTCCAGAATACGAGCGCCACGGTCGGCGGGATCGAGGCGAGAAAGACCCCGAGGTAGGTCTGCCAATGGTCGGCCACGGCCAGGCCGAGTTCGTCGTGCAGCGCGTACGGGACGCCGACGAAGGTGGCCGACAGCACGGCGCTGAGCGCGAGGATCCCGAGGTAGTACGGCATCAGATCGGCGCGCAGCGCCAGGGCGAGGCCGCGGCCGGTGGCGCGACCGGTGGGGCGACTGGCGGGCGGCGGGGGCGCCGGTACGACGCCGTAGAGGAGTACGAGCGAGAGTACGGCGAGGCCCGCCATGACCAGGAAGATCCCGGGCACGCCGATTGCCGCGGCGAGCAGCGGTGCGGCGATCAGGGAGACGATGAACGAGGCGCCGATGCTGATACCGATCAGCGCCATCGCCCGCGTCCGGATTCCGGCGCGGGTCAGGTCGGCGAGCAACGCCGTCACCGGACCTGACACGGCGCCGGCTCCCTGCACCATTCGCGCCGCGATGACGCCCCAGATGCTCACGGCGGCCGATCCGAGCAGGGAGCCAACTGCATACAGAACGAGGCCAACGGCGATCACCGGCCGGCGGCCGAGCCGGTCCGAGACGATTCCGAATGGTATCTGCAGCACCGCCTGGGTCAGGCCGTAGGCCCCGACGGCGAGGCCGGCCAGCAGCGGCGTCCCTCCCGGCAACCCCCGGCCGTAGAGCGCCAGCACCGGGAACAGCAGGAACAGCCCCAGCATCCGGACGGCATAGATGCCGGCGAGCGCACCCACGGCGCGGCGCTCGCGGGGCTCGAGTCGAAGCCGGCCGGCCTCGGTCCCGGCAGCTGGCCGGGGATCCGCGGAAGAATCAGTCACGCAGCGTCTTACCTGGAGGGGAACTCGCCTTGTATTCTAGCGGATTAGCCAGAATGTCCCGGGCTCACGATGCAGACCATACGTATCCGCGGTGCGAGGACGCACAACCTCAAGAACCTCGACCTCGACCTGCCGCGCGACCGGCTGATCGTGCTGACCGGTCTGTCGGGCTCCGGGAAGTCCTCGCTGGCCTTCGACACGATCTATGCCGAAGGGCAGCGGCGCTACGTCGAATCGCTGTCGGCCTATGCCCGCCAGTTCCTGTCGATGATGGAGAAGCCCGACGTCGACTCGATCGAGGGTCTGTCGCCGGCGATCTCGATCGAGCAGAAGTCGACCTCCCACAACCCGCGCTCGACGGTGGCGACCGTCACGGAGATCTACGACTACCTGCGACTGCTGTACGCGCGGGCGGGCATCCCGCGGTGTCCGGATCACGGCCTCGACCTCGCGGCACAGACCGTGAGCCAGATGGTGGACCAGGTACTCGAGCTCCCGGAGGGCACGCCGCTGCTGCTGCTCGCGCCGGTCGTCAAGGATCGCAAGGGCGAGCACGCCCAGGTACTCGATGAGCTCAAGGCCAAGGGCTTCGTGCGCGCCCGGATCGACGGCACGGTGTTCGAGCTCGATGAGGCGCCGGCGCTGGACCTGAGGCGCAAGCACACGATCGCCGCGGTGATCGATCGTTTCAAGGTGCGCAGCGACCTGGCCCAGCGGCTCGCCGAGTCCTTCGAGACCGCGCTGCGGCTCGGCGGCGGCATCGCCTCGGTGGCGTTCCTCGACGAACCGCGGCGCGCCGAACTCGTGTTCTCGGACAAGTTCGCCTGCAATGTCTGCGGCTGGTCGCTGGCCGAGCTCGAGCCGCGGCTGTTCTCCTTCAACAACCCCGCCGGCGCCTGTCCGACCTGCGACGGGCTCGGGCAGAAGCAGTTCTTCGATCCGGCACGGGTCGTCACCCAGCCACAGCTGCCGCTGGCCGCCGGCGCGGTGCGCGGCTGGGATCGAAGGAACGCCTACTACTTCACGCTGATCCAGTCCCTGGCGCGGCACTACAAGTTCGACGTCGAGGCTCCGTGGCGCGAGCTCGACCCGCGGGTGCAGAAGATCCTGCTGTACGGCAGCGGCGATGAGGTCGTCGAGTTCCGCTACTTCGACGGCCGCGGCGGAACCACGCGCAAGCGCCATCCGTTCGAAGGCATCCTGCCGAATCTCGAGCGCCGCTATCGTGAGAGCGACTCGCTGATGGTTCGCGAGGAGCTCGCGAAGTATCTGGGCAGCAGGCCGTGCACGGACTGCGGCGGCACGCGATTGAACGTCGCTTCCCGCCACGTGTTTGTGGCGGGCCGCAATATTGCGCAGTTGACGGGCCTATCGGTCGCGCGCGCACTCGAGTTCTTCCGCGCGCTGACGCTGCCCGGCTGGCGCGGCGCGATCGCGATCAAGATCCAGAAGGAAATCGCGGATCGGCTCGGCTTTCTCGCCAACGTAGGCCTCGGCTACCTGACGCTTGATCGCAGCGCCGAGACGCTGTCCGGCGGCGAGGCGCAACGGATCCGGCTCGCGAGCCAGGTGGGGTCCGGCCTGGTCGGCGTCATGTACATCCTCGACGAGCCCTCGATCGGGCTCCATCAGCGCGACAACCAGCGCCTGCTCGACACTTTGCTGCGGCTCCGCGACCTCGGCAACACGGTGATCGTCGTCGAGCACGATGAGGACGCGATTCGCCACGCCGACTACGTCGTCGACCTCGGTCCCGGCGCGGGCGTGCACGGCGGGGAGGTCGTGGCGCAGGGCACGGTGGCCGACATCGAGGCCTGCCCGGAATCCCTGACCGGCAGCTATCTCGCGCGCCGGACGCGGATCGCGGTGCCGACGGTGCGCACGCCGCCCGACCCGAAGCGCCAGCTGCGCATCGTCGAGGCCTCAGGCAACAATCTCAAGCACGTCACGGTCGAGATCCCGATCGGGCTGCTGACCTGTGTCACGGGCGTGTCGGGCTCGGGCAAGTCGACGCTCGTCAATGACACGCTCTACCGGCGGGTCGCGCAGGTGCTCAACGACTCGGCCGAGGAGCCCGCGCCGTGCGAACGAATCGACGGCCTCGTGCATGTCGACCGGGTCATCGACATTGATCAAAGCCCGATCGGCCGCACACCGCGCTCGAACCCGGCAACCTACACCGGGCTGTTCACTCCGATCCGCGAGCTCTTCGCCCAGGCTCCGGAAGCGCGCGCGCGCGGCTATGAGCCGGGCCGGTTCAGCTTCAACGTCAAGGGCGGGCGTTGCGAGGCCTGCCAGGGCGACGGGGTGATCCAGGTCGAGATGCACTTCCTGCCGGACGTCTACGTGCCGTGCGACATCTGCAAGGGCAAGCGCTACAACCGCGAGACGCTCGAAATCCGCTACAAGGGCAAGACGATCCACGAGGTGCTCGAGATGACGGTCGAGGACGCCCACGCATTCTTGCAGGCGGTACCGGTCGTGGAGCACAAGCTGAGGACGCTGCTCGACGTTGGCCTGTCCTACGTGCGGCTCGGACAGAATGCGACGACGCTGTCAGGGGGCGAGGCGCAGCGTGTCAAGCTTGCCAAGGAGCTCTCCAAGCGGGCCACCGGCCGCACGCTCTACATTCTCGACGAGCCTACGACGGGCCTGCACTTCCACGACATCGCGCAGCTGCTCAGAGTCCTGCAGCGCCTGCGCGACGAGGGGAACACGATCGTCGTCATCGAGCACAATCTCGATGTCATCAAGACCGCCGACTGGATCATCGACCTCGGGCCCGAGGGCGGGGACGGTGGCGGGCGCGTACTCGGTTGCGGCACGCCGGAGGATCTTGCGCAGCTGCCGGGGTCGTACACGGGCGAGTACCTGAAGGCGGCGCTGTCGAGCGAGCGAACGCGCGAACGGCGCAGCGCCTAGCCACGCCCCTCGCTGCCGTTCGGGGGCCGGGCGGGCTGCGGGCACCGGACGTGCGCGCGGATCGGGCACGAGGGCCCGATCGACCGGGGGCGGTCAGACGTGCCCGAGACCCGGCGAGTTGGTACTCACGAAGCGCTGCCGGACCTCGCCGCCATACACGCGCTCGTCGTAGCGGCCGCGCGTGTACTGCATGACGGTGTGGCGCCAGAAATGCACCGCCTCGCGGTTGACGGTCGCCTCGGTGACTTCCCACTGGCCGGCGAAGCGGCTGAAGATCAGCCCGGCCGCGACCCGCCCGACGCCGCGGCGCCGGAAGGCAGGCCGGACGAAGAATTCCGCCATCCGGAATTCCGCGGTGTTGCCAGCCGTCGGAGCAACGAGCGGGCGGGAGACGAGCGCGAAGCCGACCGGCTGGCCCGCCTGCAGGATCACGAGCGGGTGCGAGCGATCATCGCGGAACCAGCGGGCGAGAAGCTCGGCCTCGCGCGTCCCGTGCTCCCCGACGATCGGGAAGACGCCGGTATTGGCGTGCGACACCCGCGAGAGCTCCTCGATGTACTCGGGAAAGACGGCCTGGATCCAGCGCCGGTCCTCCTCCGATCCGTTGGCATCACGCAGCGTTACGCTCACGGCTCGCTCAGCAGGGCCGGGTGGCTGACCAGCAACGAAAAAACCGGGCGGACCCGCCAGCACGTGCTGGGGATCCGACCCGGTCCATATCGCCTACGCTTGCGCGTCGCGATTACTGCTTCGGCGCTTCCGCCGGAGCAGGGGCTGCACCAGCAGCCGGGGCAGCGGCCGGAGCCGCGGTCTCAGCAGCCGGAGCGGCAGCGGCCGGAGCGGCGCTCTCCGCAGCCGGAGCAGTGGCAGGAGCGGCCGCCGGAGCCGCCGTTTCGGCAGCCGGAGCGGGAGCTTCTTCCTTCTTGCCGCCGCAGGCGACGAGCGCGAGCGCCAGCGCAGCAGCGCCAAAGGCGATTTTCAGGTTCATCGGTCGATACCCCAGATTCCAGGTGTGGTAAGAAATCGCGGCCGGGCCGGCTATTGGTTAGCGCCGGTCCCGGTCCACGGTCCCGGATTGTACAGGCTTTCGGGCAGAATGCGCGCAAATGTTCGGGCCGTGGCGCGGTGCGGGCGCGCACGTCTACACTTGCGCACCGCTGCGCGGGGGAGCCGGATGCACGAGCCAGACGATCTCGACCTGCTTTACCCGGCACATCTGGCCGTGCTTGAGCAGCTCGCCACCCGTGCCTTGACCGCCGTCGACTGCAACGCCCTGGTCGTGGCTGCCGGACAGGTCAGGTACCGGTTCCTCGACGACATGCCCTACCCGTTCACCGTCAACCCGCACTTCAAGGCGTGGGTACCCATACTGGACGCACCGGGCTCGTTCCTGGTCTACGCACCGGGTCGACGGCCGACGCTTCTGTTCCATCAGCCAGAGGACTACTGGCACAAGCCCCCCACCCTGCCCACCGGCGCCTGGCTCGGTCAGTTCGACGTGCACGTGATCCGCAATCCCGCCGAGGCACGCGGGCACGTCCCGCCCCGCGCAGCCTACGTCGGCGAGCCGTTCGTCGGGTCGGACGAGTGGGGCTTTGCCGCGTCGAATCCGGTCGTGCTGGTCGACATGCTGCAGTACGCCCGCGCGGTCAAGACCCCGTACGAGCTCGCCTGCATGCGCCGAGCCTCGGCGATCGGGGCCCGCGCCCACCGCGCGGCGGCGCGCGCCTTCGCGGCAGGCGCCTCCGAGTACGAGATCCATCTCGAGTACCTCGCCGCATCGGGCCTTCAGGAGGCGGAGCTGCCGTATTCGAACATCATCGCGCTCAACGAGGGTGCCGCGATCCTTCACTATACGGAGCTCAAACGCAGTGCCCCGGGCGTGCGGCGCTCGTTCCTGATCGACGCTGGTGGCCAGTTTCGAGGCTACGCCTCGGACATCACCCGCACCTATGCGGCCGCGAGCAGCCCGTTTGCGGATCTGATCGCGGCTGTCGATGCGCTGCAGCAGCGGCTTTGCGCGATGGTCGTTCCCGGGACTTCCTACCCCGACATTCACCTCGCGGCCCACCATCTGGTCGGCGCGGTGCTGGCGGAGCAAGGGATCGTGCTGTGCTCGGCCGAGGCGGCCGTCGAAACGGAAGTCACCGGCGTGTTCTTTCCGCACGGGGTCGGCCATCTGCTCGGGCTGCAGGTGCACGACATCGGGGGCCACCAGGCGTCCGAACGCGGCGGTGTGCTGCCGTTGCCGGCCGGGCACCCGTACTTACGCCTGACGCGGCGGCTCGAGGCAGGCACCGTCGTCACGATCGAGCCCGGTGTTTACTTCATCGACCTGCTGCTACGCCGGGCGCAGGCGGACGGGCGTGGCCGTCACATCGACTGGGACACGGTCGCCGATCTCGCGCCGTACGGGGGCGTGCGCATCGAGGACGACGTGGTCGCAACTCTGGCGGGCCCGGAGAACCTCACCCGGTCCGCGTTCGCAGCACTCGAGGCCTGATCAAGGCCCCGCGGGAGTGCCGGCTTGCCGGTCGCAGCAGCGCGGCGCGTCCGTAAAACGCGCTCGCGCTCGCCCCGGGACTCCCGCGTTCCGTGGCACCCCGGGCCACCCGCGGGTCGGCGCAGGCCCGTCGCCGACCGCACGACGACACGCCACAACCTCGATCTGGTTCACCGGCCGTATCTCCCGTCAACACCGGCGGTGGCGGGTCCCGCGAGGTGTGGAGGAGCCGTCAGAGCCGGAGCAGGCGACTGGCGGAATCGAGCGGTCTTAACTCGACCGTCCGGTCCCAGACGTGCCGCAAATGATCGACGAGGTCGCGCACCTCGGGCACGTGGCCGTAGGCGTACCAGAGCAGGGCGGCGAGAATCGCGAGCCCGATGATGCTGTCCCAGGCGGCGACCCACGGCGCGTGGTAGCCACTGCCCGGATAATACGCGGCGCGGCGCGCCGCCTTGATCGGCCAGGCGACGAGACTGTACACGACGAGCAGCGCGACGATCGCGGTCCAGACCGGCACGTTGTAGGGCAACGGCCAGCCGAACACGGCGCCGGTCATGACGAGCGATGCGAGTGCGAGCAGCCAGACTATCGTGAACAGCGCGAGCACGAGCCCGAGTACCGCGAGCAGCGTGCCCGTGACGACGTGCGCCGCGTAGGGCACGGTGGGTGGCGGCGGCCCTGCCGGCGGCGGGGGAAACGGAGCAGACCCGCGACTCGAGCGCCAGTGAGCGCGCCATTGCGCGCGGGCCCGGCGCCACTCGAGCCGCCACTCCGCGCGCGCGCGCCGCCATTCCCTGCGCCACTCGGCGCGCGAGCGCTGCCAGTCAGGGCCGCTGCGGAACTCCGAGTATTTCTGCTTGGCGCGCTCGACCAATGCGCGCGCGTTGAACGGCACGCCACGGGCCGCGGCGTGCTCCTCCGACGTGCTCGCGTAAGGAACGACGAACATCAGCACGAGATAGGCGAGCAGCGCCGCCCCGCCCGTGAGGAAGAAAAGCGCGACGAAGATCACGCGCACCAGCGTTACATCGACCTTGAAATATGCCGCAATTCCGGTGCACACACCGCTCACGAGCGCGCCCTCGCTGATCTGGTAGAGCCGCCGCGGCGCGGGCTCGGGCGTGCCGCCGCCAGCAGCCGCCGGCCCGCCGGCGGCCCTGCCCTCGCTGCTCGGCGCGGCGCGCGCGGCGAGCTCGGACGTCTCGTCGGCGACCGGCCCCATCTCGGCGATGACCTGATCGATCTCGGCGCGGGCGAGGACCGTCTTGTGCGGATTGAGGTAGCGGGCGCACTTGTCGGCGATGGCCTGCTCCAGATCCGCCACGATCTCGTCCTTGTCGGGATTTGCGGCGAGTGCCCGCCCGGACTCGTCGAGGTAGGCGGCCAGCGCCGGGTAGGCGTCGTCCTCCAGTTGGTAGGCGTTGCCGTTGAGGCTGACCGTGATGACGCGTTGCATGATTCAGATTCCCAGTGCCGCAATGGTCTTGTTGATCCTCGCCCAGTACTCATCGAGCTGCGTGAGATGCGACTGGCCCGCCGCTGTCAGCCGGTAGTACTTGCGCGGGGGGCCGGCTCCCGACTCCTGCCATTCGTAGTCCACGAGCCCTTCGCGGCGCAGCTTGCTGAGCAGGGGATAGAGCGTCCCCTCCTGCGTCGCGAACTCCGTGCCCGACAACCGCTTCAGAATGTCCGCGACGTACACCGTGGTGCCGCTGATGATCTTCAGCACCAGGAATTCGAGCAGCCCTTTGCGGATGGGGCTGAATTTCTGATCGATATCCATGGAGAAGAACGCTACCTTTATGTGACAAGGTACCATAGCAGACGCATACACGCAAGGCGGGTGACTACACTGAGAGCGGTCACCGCGTGCCACTCGTTCCTGTCGGGAGAACCGGCCCGCTCGCCGGGCTGTCCGGGCAAGATATGGCAGTATCGGTTCGCGGCCACGGCGTGCCGGGGGGACACCAGCGATGCAGATCTTGCCCGCGCGGCGCGCGCTCGCGGCCGTTGCCCTGCTGCTTGCGGTCGCCGCCGGCGCCGACCCGCGGCCGCGCGCCCGCGACCTCGGAGTTCCCTTTGACGGGACGCCCGGACCTCTCGATGCGATCACCGATGTCGCCGGCGTCGAGGTGGGCTTCACGACGCTGATCCGGGGCGATGCGAGGGAGCCGGCCGGCGGGCCGCAGGTGCGCACCGGCGTCACCGCGATCCTGCCGCGCGGTCGGTCTGGCACCGAGCCCGTGTTCGCGGGCTTTCACTCGCAGAACGGCAACGGCGAGATGACCGGGACCCACTGGGTCCGCGAATCCGGATTCCTCGATGGCCCGGTGATGATCACCAATACCCACAGCGTCGGTGTCGTGCGCGATGCCGTGATCGCCTGGCAGCTCAAGCACGGCTTCGTGCCGAAGACCTCGAGCGTCGGTGACAGCTGGTGGTCGATGCCGGTGGTCGCTGAGACCTACGACGGGCCGCCGCTCAACGACGTCAACGGCTTCCACGTCCGGCCCGAGCACGCCTTCGCGGCGCTCGACGGAGCGCAGAGCGGCGCGGTGCCGGAAGGCAACGTCGGCGGCGGGACCGGCATGCACTGCTACGAGTTCAAGGGCGGCACCGGCACCGCCTCGCGCCGCGTCGAGACCGCGGCGGGCGCCTACACCGTCGGCGTGCTCGTCCAATGCAACTGCGGGCGGCGCGAGCAGCTGGTGGTGCGCGGCGTGCCGGTCGGTCGCGAGATTCCCATCGAGCGCCCGCTGCACGCCGCGCGCGAGACGCCGCAGTCGGGCGTCGAGATGGGTTCGATCATCATTGTCGTCGCCACCGACGCGCCGCTGCTGCCGGGCCAGCTCGACCGGCTCGCGCGCCGTGCGACGATGGGACTTGCGCGCACCGGCAGCTCCTCCGGCAACTATTCCGGCGACAT
>Ga0181521_10003195_pt1 | contig 19357 bp, 18 predicted proteins | sample PEATcosm2014_Bin_32_FD_119764 | JGI IMG/M metagenome (GOLD analysis project Ga0181521, IMG submission 119764) | Peatland microbial communities from MTU Mesocosm Facility, Houghton, MI, USA - PEATcosm2014_Bin02_60_metaG | ecosystem: Environmental > Terrestrial > Soil > Wetlands > Peat | place... | reverse complement strand
GCGGTGTTTGTGCCTTCCACTTTGGCGTTCGGAAGCAGGGCGCCCCCCGGATCGGTGACGACTCCGGTGATAGTGGCAAACGTGCTCTGCGCCAATGCGGCCTGACACAACAGTGTTGCCGTCGCAACGGCAATCAAACAACGTACGATCGTTCGCATCACAACCTCCTGGCCTGTATCTCAGGCCGATTCCCATTGCTCCAGAAGCTTCCGATGTCGCTTACGACGCCGGCGTACTTCGAATCTTCGTGCAGGTTCTGCGTTTCCCAGGGATCCGTTTGCAGGTCGAAAAGCTGCTCCACTGGGTCGCCCTGGTATCTGACGTATTTGTACCGCGCAGTCCGGATCACTCGCCCGACGGTGCGCAGTTCGATCGGCACGAACTCGCGCCGCTCGCTTCTCTTGCCCTCCAGCAGCGGACGGAGACTCAGTCCACGGGCGTTGGGAGCGGCTGGGATGCCTGCCGCATGGTCGAGATGCTCGACGCCCACGCCGTTCACCCGGCTTGAAAGCCAACTGGAGAGCGAACCAAATCGGAGCGGTTCTCTGCCCGCAGCACGCGGCAACCTCTGGACGGCCTCCAACAGAGCCCAAGAAGAGGAATGGTCCGCCGGCCGCGGGATGGCGCGTTCGGATCCGGCGCCGGCGCGTTCGAGCGTCTTGTCCCGCGCCTCCAGGGTATGCCTGGAGCGCAACGCATCGGCCGGAAAGGAAGAAGGAGGGCAGAACTCCATGGTGAACTGCCATCGCAGCGGGGTTGCCGAAGTATCGGCCCCACACTCCATTTCGCCGGCGAGCCGGTAGTGGCTTTCCCATGCGCCGTGGGGGTCGAACGGGTCTGGGGAAGCGACAAAATCTTCCATCACCCGCTCCAAACTAGCGAATGAGACGTAATCGGCTTGCCTGGCCGCCGGCATTTCACTCACGCTCCTACCAAAGCACGGTCTGACGGTATCTGACCATAGCATTAATCCCCGATCGACGTCAAGCAAAAAGAGAACCGGGTGCACAACGCCTCGAAGTCAGCGTCCACGCCTGCTTGAGACGCAAGCGGGAAACCGGAGCGCGTCTTCCCGCTCACGGCAGGCGCGCAGCGGACTGACGGCCGTGCGAGCGCTGCGGGTCTTACGGGCAACGGGGCGGGGCTTGCTGCTGCCTGATCGTAGGTTTCCGGCAGGGAGTCGCGACCCACAGGCCCGACATCGGCTAAGCCTGCCGCCATCCAGCGGATTTTCCGAACAGGGTTGACGTGATTCCAGGAAACATGTTATGGTCGGACGATGTCAGTCCCCAGCACAGCATGCGTCGTAGTACGAGCATAACGGAAGCTCTTAAGAAAACGGATGATTTTCTCGCTTTGAGGAACGAGACAACGGCAAAGGAGGATGTTAAGGTGATCGATAAGTGGCAGACCTCGCGCGCATTGCTTGCCCGCGCGAAGGCGTCGCTGGCTGGTGGAGTGAGCAGCCCGTTTCGCGCCAAGGCGCCTGTACCGCTCTATTTCAGGGATTCCTGCGGCCCCTTGCTTAAGGATGCCGACGGCAACGAATACATCGATTACACCTTGGGTTGGGGACCGAACATTCTGGGCTACCGTCATCCCGAGGTTGTGGAAGCGGTGCGAAATGCGGCTTGCGGCGCCCACACTTACGGAGCGCAACACGAACTCGAGTTTCTCGTGGCGGAACAGATCCAGCGGCTGGTACCGTGCGCGGAGCGGATTGCTTTTACTTCCAGCGGCAGTGAAGCAGTCCAACTAATGATGCGCCTGGCCCGGGCCTATACAGGCCGCAACCTGATCCTGCGGTTCGAAGGCCACTATCACGGCTGGATGGACACCGCACTTTGGAACCACCACCCGGCAAGGGAGGAATTGGGGCCCAGGGAAGCGCCGCCTCTGGTTGCGGAATCGCGCGGACAGATCCCGATTGGCGAGGGCAACATCCTGGTGAAGCCCTGGAATGACCTGGGGCTCGTGGAGCGGGCTTTCGATGAGAATCCCGGTAAGATCGGCGGGGTTATTATGGAACCTGTGCTCTGCAACAGCGGCTGCATTCTGCCGGTTCCGGGCTACCTCGAAGGGGTGAAGGCCATCTGCCAGCGTCACGACGCGCTGTTGCTTTTCGACGAAGTCATCACCGGTTTCCGCATCGATCTCGGTGGCGCGCAAACGTATTACGGAGTGCACCCCGACATCGCGACCTTTGGGAAGGCCGTCGGCGGCGGCACTCCATTAAGCGTCGTTGCCGGCCGGCGGGACATTGTGGAACAAATGTTCACCAATCGCGTCGCTTATGGAGGAACGTTCAACGGAAACCCGCTTTCGCTTGCCGGCGCGCATGCCACGCTGCGGGTGCTCAGTCAAAACGACGGCGAGGCGCTGCGCAGCGCCAACCGGATTGGCGCCGAGCTGCTGGATGGTATCCGCGGCCTTGCGGACAAGCACGGCGTGCCCCTATTGGTGAGCGGGTTCGGTGCGGCCTTTGCAATTCATTTCACCTCTCGCAGCGAACTGCGAGAATACCGGGACACCCTCGACGACGATATCGCTTTACTGTCGCAATTCCTATTGGCGGCACTGACGGAAGGTGTTCACTGCCTTCCGGACGGTCGCTTTTACGTGTCCGCAGTGCACGGAGAGCGGGAAGTCGAAGCCAGCCTCAAAGCGCTTGACGCGGCATTCCAACATTTGGAGTCCAGTATTCGGGAGGGGACACTTTCATATCTGGCGAAGTAATGAATCCGCAGCGGGCTCGCGCGGACCAACCGTCTGGAATCGCGGCGTAATGCCCGGTATGCCGGCTGTTTACCACCCGCCGATGGCGGTACTACGACTGATTTCCAGCGAAAGCGAGACCATGCTTGGCGCAGCGGAACGGAGATAACCGGATGGAGTTACTGAGAGACAAAGTGGCATTAGTCACCGGAGGCGGAGCGGGCATCGGCGAGGGCATAGCCCATTTGTTCGCGGAATCGGGCGCGCGAGTCTTTATCCTGGAGAAGAACGGCGAATGGGGACAAAACGTGGCCTCCACCATTCGAGCCAGGGGTGGTTCCGCCTTTCCCTTCGAATGCGACGTCCGCCGACCGGAAATGATTGCGCCGGCGGTGCAAGAGGCTCTTCGGCTCTTCGGCCGCATCGACGTTCTCGTGAACAACGCAGGCATCTACCCGCGCCGTCCTTTCCTGGAAATGACGGAGGAGCAATGGGACGAGACTCTTGACGTCAATCTGAAAGGGATATTTCACTGCACGAAGCTGGCTCTCCCGTGCATGGTCGCCCAAAAATCCGGCAAGATCGTGAATATCTCTTCGGTCAATTTTTGGTTGGGGAAAGCGAATCTCTGCCACTACGGCTCGGCGAAGGGCGGCGTGATCGGCTTTACCCGCGCTTTGGCGCGCGAGGTGGGCGAACACTCGATTCACGTGAATTGCATTACGCCAGGGGCCGTGGAAGTGGAAGCCGAGAAGCAGATCATCGGCCCCAACGATACGGTGGAGGGCCTGCTGGCTCTGCAATGCCTGAAACGGCGGATCGTGCCGCTGGACATCGCGCGGGTCTGCCTGTTCCTGGCTTGCGAATGGAGCGATGGAATGACCGGCCAAACGGTCAATGTCGACGGTGGATGGGTCATGCACTAATGCAATCCCACACTTTAGCGGGTATTTCCCTGGTCATCCTGGCCGGCGTCTCCAGCGGCACGGTACTTCTGCCGATGAAGTACGTGCGGGATTGGAAATTCCAGAACATCTGGCTGCCCTACTGTTTTCTGGCCTATTTCCTCTTCCCCTGGGTGATGGGCTTGGCAACCGTTCCGCACATTTGGTCGATTTACGCGGCGGCTGGTTTCCCCACGCTGCTGTGGACTGCCATATTCGGATTCGGATGGGGTATATCCGTGGTGCTGTACGGGCTCGGATACACCATAGTGGGCTTGTCGCTGACGTCCGCCATCATCCTCGGGTCGTCGGTGGCAATCGGGTCGCTGGTGCCGCTGCTTGTGCTCGATCGGCACCGGCTGTTTTCCGCTTCGGGACTTCCGATTGTTGGGGCGGACCTGCTGATGCTGGCGGGGGTACTGCTGTGCGCCCGCGCGGGGGGAATGCGAGAAAAGGCCCAGGCCAGCGCCGTCAATGGCGTAAGAAATCCGCATTTTCGCCGCGGCATTATCATGTGCTTCGCCGCGGGAATCCTCTCGACGCTCTTCAATATCGCCCTGGTCAGCGGCCGGCCCATCACGCAGCACGCGCTGGCGCACGGCATCGATCCGCTGCGCGCATCCAATGCCGTCTGGAGTCTGGCCATCAGCGCCGGCTCGCTGCCCAATCTCCTGTGGGCAGTGATGAAGCTGAAACGAACCCACGCTTGGGGTGTTTACCGGGTGGGCGCATCCAAGCGAAACTTCATTCTGTGCGTCGTCATGGCGGTACTCTGGATCGGCGGCACAGTGCTTTATGGCGGTGCGACCAATCTCTTGGGAAGGCTGGGCGCCGTAGTCGGCTGGCCGATCTACATGTCCGGCATGATCCTCACCAACAATTTCTGGGGATGGATAACGGATGAATGGAAGGGGGTCCGCGGATCGCCCGTGACGGTCATGTTTGCCGGAATCTTCATCCAGCTTGCTTCGATGGTCTTGCTGAGTCAGGTGTGATGCCGAGTTGCGAAGAGGCGATTTTCCGCGGGCGCCGCTGCTTCACCCTCTCGAACGGCGCCATCGAGGTAACGCTGCTTCCCGGCGGCGGGCACGTTGCGAGCATGCGCCTGGCGGGTTCCAGCTTGAATCCATTGTGGGAGCCGCCCTGGCCCGGCATCGAACCGCAGGATTATGATTTTGCGAGCCATCCCCAGTATGGGCAAGCGGAGGGCCGGTTGCTGGCTTCGCTGGCGGGGCACTTTCTATGTCTCGACCATTTCGGCGAGTTGTCCGCGGCCGAAATCGCGGCCGGCGGGTACTTTCATGGCGAGGCGCCAAATCTGCCCTGGGAGGTTCTTGAAAAAGGCTACAACGAATATTGCGCTTGGTTGAGCTATGGTCTCAACCTGCCCGAAGCTGGCCTGCGTTTTCAACGTCGCGTCACGCTCAAATCCTCCGGGACGACTGTCTGGTTCGAGGAAGACGTGACAAACCTGCACCGCCGCGACGTGCCATTGGTTTACCAGCAGCACGTGACACTCGGGCCTCCGTTCCTCCTAGGCGGTGCTACGCGGGTTGACTTGCCGGGCGGCCCCGGACGCACGTTTCCCCGCGCGCAGGGACCTTCCGATCGCCTCCACGCCGATCGAGACTTCGTTTGGCCCCTGGGCCCGGGTGTAACGTCCGAACTGCCACTGAATGTTTTCCCCTCGGGTGATCCTTCGTGTTCGTTATGCGCCGTCCTGCTGGCTCCACATCTGGAAGAGGCCTTCGTTGCGGTTTCGAACCCCGGAGCCGGCCTGCTGATCGGCTATATTTTCCCGCGCAAGGTCTTTCCCTGGGTGGCGCTTTGGGAGGAGAATCGGGCAACCACTGACGCGCCGTATTTGGGCCGCACGGTTGCCTGGGGCATTGAATTCGGCAGTACGCCTCTCCCGGTTACGCGGATGGAAAACCTGTGTGCCGGACCTCTGTTTGGCCAACCACGGTTCCTGATGCTGCCAGCCGCCAGCAGTATGCGCACGCAATACCGTTCCTTTCTGCTTACACTGCCGCCCGATTGGGGCGGAGTCGAAAGCGCCCGCAGCACCCGGGACGGCATCGTGGTTCGTGAGCGCGGCTCTTCCCGAACCTTCCTGGTTCCGTCACCGAATGAGAGAACCGATGCATCCATATTTTAGGCGATCCACTGCAGCCACGAGGCTGCGGGGTTCTTTCAATTCCACGGGGACAAGCCGCGACGTTTCCGTAAACGTGAATCGACCGGCTTTGAAATCGAATGTATATGAACCGCTGCCCCGCAGACCCGTTTTATATCGGCACCTATTCGGGAGGCATCTACCGATGCCGCCTGCCTGAGCCGGTCGCGCTCGCGGCCGAGGCGCCCGCGCCTGCGTTTCTCGCGATGCATCCCCGCGCGCCCTTCCTGTATGCGGCCGGCGAGTGTCCGGAGGGGAGCGTCGGCGCCTGGCAAATCGCCGGCGAAACGGGCGGACTCACCTTCGCCGGCAGGACCAGTTCCGGCGGCGCATTTCCTTGCCACGTAGCGCTGGATGCCACGGGCAGCCTGCTGGTAGCCTGTAATTACGCCGATGGAACCGTGGCCGCGATCCGCATTCTTCGCAGCGGCGGGTTCGGCGAAACGGGAGTTGTGTTGCGGCATTCCGGCGCAGGCCCCAACCTGCAGCGCCAGGAGAGCCCGCATCCGCACGGAGCCTTCTTCGCGCCCGACAACCGGCTCGTGGTGGTGCCCGATCTGGCGCTCGACAGGCTCTTGCTATACCGCGCCGGGCCAACGCTGGAACAGGCTGACCCGCCGTTCGTCGCGCTGTCTCCCGGCTGCGGGCCGCGCCACTTCGCGTTCCATCCGAACGGCCGGCTCGGGTACGTGCTCGCAGAGATGGAGTCCTCGGTCGCGCTGGTGGAATGGGAGCCGCTCGTCGTGCATACCGCCGTTTCCGCGCTGCCTCCGGGCTTCCGCGGGGAAAGCATCGCGGCCGAGATCGCGATCGACGCCTCCGGGCGTTTCCTTTACTGCTCGAACCGCGGCGCGGATAGCATCGCGGTGTTCGCGATCGGCGCGCGCGGTGAACTCCAGGCGGTACAGCACATCTCGTCGGGCGGCCGCACCCCGCGGCACATCGCGATCGATCCGACGGGGGAATGGCTGCTCGCGGCGAATCAGGATTCGGACAGCATTGCGGTCTTTCGACGCGACGCCGCCAGCGGGATGCTTTCTATTTGCGGCTTCTCCATCGCCGTGCCCGCCCCCGCCTGCATCGTGTTTTGCCCAAGCGGAACCGCCGTTCGCCGGACGTAAATCGCGCTCGCGGCTGGAACAGCCGATTCCATCGGGTTTGTATCGCATGGTAGACCCGCGGTGCCGTAGCAACCACCGCGGCGGCATGCGCTTCGCCGATCCGAATGCAACTTGCGAAAGCACGACGCCAAGCTTGATTCGCATCTGCGAAGCCAAGCGCATCTTAAGCATAGGTTCGATTCCGACCGCTGGGATCTGAGTTTACCGCTGTCCGCCGCGGTTTTCGCATCCTACTTCTGCGGGCCGGGGTCCACGCAGATGAAACTGGCAGCCTCATTCACGTTTCCCGATCCCCCATACCGCGCCACCCGCGGATACGCACACACGGGACGCTGCACCTCTACGCCGTCAACTCTTCCGCCGGCGACAATCGACTCCGGTGCGATCCCCTGTTCAACCCATTTCACCAGCGCATCCATGCCATTGAACCTGGCGAGCCCCGGGCCGCCTCCGCAGTGCGCCATTCCGGGAATCATGAACAGCCGGTAGAACTGATCGGTCTCGCGCTGGACGGCGGCGGTCGTCGCTTTGAGGCCGTCGTCGCGGCGGCGGCGTGTCAGCACGGCTTCCCGATAGAGGATGGCCCCGCCCGGCGGTACCAGCCAGTCGGCCCAGCCTTGGTACTGGATCAGCTTGTGCCCTCGCGATTGAAACGCGCTTAGATCCGGATTCAGCGCATTCACCACAGGGCCCAGCTTGGCGACCATGTCGTTATAGTTCCGATCGAAGTCGAAGGACCGCCAATTCCAGTCCGCGCCCATGGTCCACTTAAAGATCGCATCAAAAGGCGGCGGGGCCGTTTTGCCGGGAGGGGGGCCGAAGTGCTTCCAATCGAGTTCGCTGCCGGGCGGAACGCCGGGATAGATCTGCTCCTTGGTGCGAGGATTCACGGGGCCCGCATAGACGCGGCGCACAGTTTCGACCTGCGCCGCGGTCAGGCAGGTGTCGGCATCCGCGCCCTTACACTCGAGGGTCGCCGGATCGAAGCGGCACTGGCGTGGGTCGGCGATGAGACCGTCCTTGAGTCCGTCGGCCTCGTCGCATGCCGCAAGCACCGCGGAAGCCAGCAGCGAGAGCTTGGAATCCGGAAGATAGTCGGCCGGCTCGCGCTGCGTCACCACGTAATCCCAAAGAATGCTGGCATGGACGCCGGTGCGGTTGTTAGCGGCGGCGCCGCCAAGGATTCCGTCATAGTCGTCCGGAAAGCGCTGCGATTCCATCAGCGCCTGCTCACCGCCGGTCGAGCACCCCGAAAAGTAGGAATACCTGGGCGCGGTTTCATAATATGCCTTAATGAGTAGCTTCGAAACCACGGTCATCTCGTGCGTGGAGCGGTAGCCCCAGTCGGCCCACTTCTCGGGATGGCCGACGAAGGCGCCGGCATCCGAGCCGGCGGGAGGACGCATTCCCATGTCGGTATTGGCGACCGCGAAGCCGCGGCGGAGTTCCCTGGCCAACACCCCCCAACCGATCCCGCCCGCGAAACCGCCGTTCCCCGTGCCCTCGAAGCGCGAGTTCCAGCCGGACTCGGGCATCCAGAGCTCGACCCGGATATCGGAGTCGGTTGTGGGCGTCAATGTGGCCGCCACTCTGCAGAATCCCGGCAAGTCGCCGATCGGCGCCGCGGAAGGGGGCGTGAATGTTCCCGCCGGGACAAGCTCCGCAGTCGCGATGGTCGTGTGGGGCAGCTTCAACCGCGTCAGGGTTTCGCACGTGGCGGCACGGGCCGGCAATTCTCCAGCGACGAAGAAAGCCGTCAAGAGCAGAAAAATGGGGCGGCAAATCATTGCAGGCTTACTTGTATCGCAAAATAGGGACAGACGCAATTTGACTAACTGGACCAGAACCGCGGCGAAGTCCTGCGCGGGAACGTGTTCAGACCGGGGGACAATCGTCTATAAGCCCGCCACGGAAAGCGCTCAAGACTCATCCCATCGGCTGTTCTTAACGCGCCTGCTTAGCTCCGATCGCCTCCGCGATGATCGCCGTCACCAGACTATTGATGCTGACGCCCTCATTTTCGGCCTGTTTCGTTAGCTTCGAGTACAGGGTACGAGGCAGGCGCTGGCGCCATTGAGCGGCTTCGATGCTCGGCCTCGGTATCTTTCGGCCCGACTCCTTGAACACCTCCATACAATCGAGGAGGGCTTCCCGGCCATTCGTGATCGCCTCTTCAACGGTCTCGCCGTCGGACATGCATCCTGGAATATCCGGATACTCCACCAGATAACCGCCACCCTCTTCCTTTGACAAGGGCCGAACCGTAAACTGGTACTGGTCAAGATTTCGATTCGAAGCTGTTCTCACTTTGTTCTGATACCTCCCGCAGCGTCGATCAGCGCCACAAATTGCTTGATGTAAACCGGCTTAATCCGGCGCTTCGCCGGCACCGGCACGATCTCCCGCACACCGGGCGCGCTGAAAATCACGTGGCTGCCACCACGGCCGGGTCTGCGCCACTCAACGAAGTTCTCCTCCGCTACCGCCTGCAGTTCTTCGATGCGCCCGCCCACTCTATTCTTGCGCATCTTCTGAAGAGCTTTCCCGCCAGCCATCGTGATCATGATACCGCATTTGGTATCACTTGGAGTTGCCCTCCAGAAAGCACCTCCAGCCCCGGAACAATAGCGGGGCAGTTCGAGATGCGTCCAGCCCGGGTGCCCAGTCTGGACTGCCGGGCCAGTTTGGCGGGGATGTCATTGTGCTGAAGGCTCTTGGAGTGGTTCGAGCGGACCGTGTTTTCGGCCGCAAAGGTTCGAAACGTATCCAGACTGGGGAGCCAAACCATTTTCCCTCCAAATAGATAGCCCAGTTTGTTAACGTCAGCCCGATTCGTGTGCCCGCTGTCGGGCGTTGAGTTCCCTAATATAGCCAAACATTTGCGTGTGGTCCTGTTCTCCTGCCGTGGAGACGGAGAACGCTGGTGAGTGCGCCGGTGACGGTGAGGTGGCGCTCGCGGCGACCACCTCTCCGCCGCGGGTGGAGAGTGCCGCGCCTTATTTAACACGGGTGTCTTTCTCGACTGACAAACCGATCCGCCGCTTTCGGAATCGACCGGCCGGTTTACGGCGCAGTGCCCTATGATGGAGTGGTGCCGCTCAAATCGGCTGTTTTCAACGGAGGATAAAGCTGCCGGCGGATTTGCCCGTGGCGCCACTCCGAACTCCGGTTTGTTCTGTAGACGCCCACGATGATCTCTCGTCATGCCAGGTCCAGTTCGACCAGTGTGGCGCTTTCGTCCGGTCGCAACGAGGCCTTGGCTGGATTCCCTTTGAGGACCACTTCGACGATGAGGGTTACTCCGGCGCGAGCCTGGAGAGGCCGGCACTTCAGCGCCTGCTAAACCTGATCCGATCCGACGGCGTGGATCGGGTCGTCGTCTATCGACTTGACCGGCTCTCCCGGAACTTGCGGGACTTCGTCAATCTCTCCCAGGAACTCCGGGACCACAACATAGCATTGACCGTAGTTACGGCGCCGTTGCTCGGTGTTGCCGCGCTGGATCAGATGATGCTCAACGTCTTGGCGTCATTCGCGGAGTTCGAACGGGATATGACGGCTACGCGCATTGCGGAAGCGCGCGAGTACCTCAAATCGCACGGGAGGAGGGTGGCGGGCGCCGTGCCGTTCGGCTACGCCGCCGATCTACGCACGAAACAGTTGGTGGTAGTCCCCGCAGAAGCCGAGGTCGTCTCGCGGATGTTCGAGTGGGCGGCGGCCAAAATGGCACCGGCGACGATAGCGACCATCGCCAACGCTTAAGGATGGCGCACAAAGAACAACAATCGATGGACTCCACGGCAGGTGAATTTCACGCTCACGAACTATGTCTATGCCGGGCTGGTGCTGGACGGATATGGATTTCGCAAAGGCTGTCACGAAGGGCTCATCACGAAGGATGTCTATGACAGAGTCCAGGACCTCCTTGCCGCCCGGCGCACGCGGACGCCGGGGCGCTCCACGAACCACAGGACGTGGCCACTGCGTGGTTTGGTCTTCTGCGGAGCCTGCGGCTGCCTTTTGAGCCCGCACACGATTCGGCGCGGCCCGATCATATATCGCTATTACCGGTGTCGGTCGACGGCGGGCGGCCGTGAACCGTGCAAGGGCGTTTTGGTGAACGCGCCTGAAATCGAAAACGCTGTGTTGCAGGCGGCCGGTATTGAACAAACGGGACTCACGTCCAAAGAGGAAGAAGTCGCTCTTCAATACGCGATCCGGCAGGTCATATTCAATGCCAATACTGGCAGCATCGAAATCGAGTTTCAGTCCCGGAGCGAGCAGCCCTGATGGGAGCGGCTCCGTGCGAAAATCGTGCGTACATGGATTTTCGGGTTGAGCACGAAATCAAGGTGATCCGTAAGGTTGTCAAGCACGTCCACGGGCCATGCTTGTTTTGCAATCGCGAGATTGAGTACGAAAAAGGCATACCGCCCAAGGCCAGAAGCATGGCGTTATTGGAGTCCCTTCTGTGCGGCAGATGCCAAGCTACCCTACCCGTGATCCGGCAGGAGACCGCGGCTGAGCGTGAGAAGGTACTGCGGAGGAGAGCGGAACTGAGCGCTCGTTACCGCGCCGCCGTCGAAGCGGAGCGGGAACGCGAAGGTTGCGGATGGTCGCAGGAAGCGGATTTCTCGTAGGCGCGTTCATCGGGCTCGAAGCAGGCTGCAGCCGCCGTCGCCCAAATCAATGCTCAGGGTAGTGGAATTCTCAGGATTCGATTCTGCCACTCGGCGGCATCCGAAGCGGCCCAAATCAGCACCAGCTCTTCTATCGCGTCACCAATGGGAAGACGCTGTGGCACAAGAAGCACACCCGGACTGGAATTGCCGGCCTGAAGAAACTTGCCGAAATGCCGCGGCATGGTTTGGAAATCGTGCGACACCAGAATGCGTTCCTGGGCAGCCGCCAGCGCGAGCACCTCGGGGTCGGGCACCCCTTCCAGATCCGCTTCATTGGCGGAAAGGAAATCCAGCTCGGATTCTCTACGTAAGCAGCCGGCAACGATCCCTTCATTGAGGTCGGCGTCCGCCAGGAAGCGGATCATTCGTCAGGATCGGCGCGCAAGCAGTTGTTGCCGCGCGCGCTCCAATTTTTGCCTCAAATCGGCCGGCGCAGGGTGGGTTTCGGCGAACTCATCTTCGACGCGTTCGCGCTCGGCGATATCCGCTTCCACTTCCTCTTTGGAGCCCAGATAAAACGTGATAGCGCCGTAAACCTGTTCCAGGGTCAGGGTCGGGTAATGTGAACGGATCGCTTCTGGAAGTTCGCCATGCTGGAATTCGCGGACGAGGTGGGCCAACGGCACACGACTGCCGGCGAGGTAAAAACTTCCATCGCGTCGCTCGACGAACTCTCTATTCATGGCCAATCACCTTCAGTCTATCGTACGCGCGGCGAACTCGCTGCGCGGCTGCTGACTGAACGGCGGGGCAGTTCCGACATTCCAAGAAAGCAGTTTGAACAGGGTCCGGCTCAGGCAACCATGGTCTCTATTGCGGAAACCGGCCAATTTGGCTGGATTGGGTCAACGTATTTTCAATAGCTTACGGACATGGGCTGTTACCCAACTTGGTCGGCCATGTGTCAGGGGCGAATTGAGCCAATTCCTTTCTCTCCGAACCCAGCCTCCCCTGCTGTTGACGCCATCGTTCCTTCCGCGCCTGCCATAGCCTCGCCAGATATCCCCAATTCTGCCATATATTTCCCGGACGATCTCGGTCTCCAGTTCCGACCGCGGAGAGCCGTCGTGGTTGGCCCAATGCGTCCGCTGCGGCAGCCCTCCGCCCAACTTCTCCGTCTCTCCGGAGAACGCCCACTCGCGGTTAACGCGACGCGCGTCTCGGTTTACACTTTTCGGACTCGTTGCGTATGTTTACTGCGGAGGGTGATTCGCACTCTCCAGCAGCCACTCGACAGCGGAACGACCGCGACGCGGACTTTCGCTGTGGCGCCAATCCACGGCGAGGTGAATCGTCTTGGGCATTCCGACTGAAGATCTACGATCCATCGCCAGTATCCTCGCCGCCGGCTTCCTCCGGCATCGCGAACAACTCCGGCGAAAACCTCCCCTTGATAGTTCCGCTGCTTCGAGCCCTCATGGACACGAGGTTAACTGCCATGAGAATGGAGAACGAAGTGGAGACCGCGATGCGGAAAGAGATTGACGAGCTGAGCCGCATACCCCGAAAGCGGCAGAAGAGATGCCATGCAACAGCATGGCGAGCAGCAGATTCTTCTTGATACGCGTGTGCATTGCCGTATCTCTATTGTTCCACCTCAAAAAACGACGATGCCGGGGAACCGGGCCGGCTCGCCTGCTGTGAAAGTGGGTTGCGCCGCACCGTCGCTCCGCCGCGCTCGAATCTGATTGGCGGCCTCTCCGCCGATGCTGAGCAGGCTTGTAAAATCTTGCCCCTCAGACCCGCCCTCCGATCCAGCCAAATCCCGCCGCCCGCCGCCAACGGAAACAACGGCACGCGGCTCATCGGATTGCGGTGCGGCCGCGGAAGCAGATGCCGGAACTGCGGGCGCAAGCGAGCCGGACGAGCAACGCTCCAGTGCGGATCGCCGGCAGGGAAATGAGTGCGCCGCTATTATTGGCGATCGCGACCCTTTCGGGGTCTTACCGGTGGCCGATTCTGAATTGCGCTGCCCACCGTGATGGCGCCGGTATATGCGAAAGCGGTGCAGCCAGCCGAGCCGCCCACTAACCCGGACGAGCTGCCCACGTATACGTTATATGTGCCCGATTGGATCGCCCAATTGTGAGTCCTGGTATCCCAATACGACAGCGGGGAATTCGCGGCGGCCGGGTCAATCGTGATCGTAACGGTCCCTGACTGGCCCGGATTGAGCCAAATCTTCTGGAAACCGACGAGCCGCCGGGGCGGTTCGCGGAGGTTTTCAGGGAAACCAAGATACACCTGCACCACTTCGGCCCCATCCACAGTCCCCGTGTTGGTCACGGTGGCAGTGACCGTAACCGGCTGGATTCCGTCGGTAGTTGGCGTCACCGCGACGTTGGAAATGGCGAACGTCGAATACGAAAGGCCGAAACCGAAGCAATACTGCGGCGGAATGTTCCGCGCGTCGTACCAGCGGTAACCGATCTCTAATCCTTCCGCATAAGAGACCCACAAATCGGCCGCCGGGCCGCCATAGGTGCCGGTGTAATAACTGCTGCCGGCATAACCGGGGGGTATTGGGATGGGTAGGGTTTCGGCGATACCGGGATACTCGGCTGGTGTGGACGCATTGACGTCGGTGGCCAATACGGGAAAGGTCATCGGACTCTTGCCGGAGGGATTCGCCACGGCGTACAACAAGTCTGCAATGACGTCGCCATATTCTTCGCCGGGGTAAAACACTTCAAGAATCGCCGGAACCGAATTGGCCCACGGCAGCGTAACCGGGTCGCCGTTGACCAGGACAACTACGGTATTCGGTTGGGCTGCGTAGACGGTTTCGACTATAGTGTCCGGCAACGGGGTGCCACTCGCGGCGGTCCCGTTAGCCGTTGCCGGCACCGGAACCATGGCAATGGCGGCTCGATCGGAACCTTCCGATTCTTCGTCGCCGACTATGACGATAGCGAGGTTGGCTGCGGCGGCGGCGGCCGCTGCCGTGGTGAGGTTGCCAACAGTTGAGACAGTGTACTCCGTTGTGGTCGCCGTGGGGCAGGCCGCGTGAAGACCCGCAAGCGCCGTTACGGTATAGATCGGCGTTACGGCGGAACTGCCGGCTCCGCCGGTGTATGCAGTGGAGGCGAGGCTCGCCGGTCCGATCAACGCGATGGTTTGCGCTCCGCCGGTGCATTGGAGTGGGAGCATCTTGTTCACGTTCCTGAGCAGAACAGCGGACTGATCCGCGATGGACCTGGCCATGGCGCCGTGTGCAATCCCGTCAGCCGCGCTGATCTGCGGGCCGGCGCCCACGTTATTGTAGGTATTATCGTTCACGAGAGACCTGTCGAAGATGCCCTGCGTGAACATCGCAGTGTACCTTTGGAGGAGGGCCGTTTCCAATTGAACCGGCGTGATGCAATCGGGATTCTCACCAGCCTTCAGTCCACAAGGGAGAGTACCAGTCGCGACAGGGTAAGGGGGGATCCAGCCGGGGAGAGGCGTTAAGGGCGCCGGTCCGGCAACCAGCGCGGCGGTGAGGAGAGCGGGGGTAAAGTACACGGCGGAGTTCATTTCCATGTTTTCCCCGGCCAATATCGAAGGCGAGGTGGCATTGGTGGCGCCAAAGTCCGACTGGACGTAGCCTGGGAAGCCCCATTGGGTGCGCAGGGCATCGGTTAGGGCGGTGGGGTCCTGGCATTCATGTACGCCGCCAACCAGGTTATAGGCGCACATGACGGCCAGAGCGCCCCCGTCTTTTACACACATCCGGAATGGCGTGAAGTAGATTTCGTTCCTGGATTGATCGGTAATGATATCGCTGACGGTTTCCCGATCCGTTTCCTGTTCGTTCCCCTGGAAGTGCTTACACATGCCGATGATGCCATGGCTTTGTTCTCCTTTGACGATCTGGGCGACCATCGCGCCTGCGAGAAACGGGTCTTCGCTCGCGTATTCAAAACTGCGCCCTCCCTGCGGCGCCCGCAACATATCCATGCCGGGGCCCTCGACGACTTGCACGTCGACGCTCCGCGCTTCCTCGCCGATGATATTGCCATACGCGAAGGCAAGGTTTGGGTCGAAAGACGCGGTCAATGCGAGATCCGAAGGTAAGGCAGTAGCCTTCGGCGAAACAGCGCAATCGCCCGTACCGATCCCAGGGGGCCCATTGGTGATGCGGTAAGTCTGTATGCACAGGGACGGAATCCCCAAAAGATGCCTTGCAGCCGAGCCGCACCCGGTAATGTCCCCGAGGGTGAAGGCGCCGCCTACGCCGGCCATCTGCTGCTCCATCTGGGCCAATGTCATTGCGTTCAGTAGGGCTGCAGCCCGGTTGGCGGGCGTGTACGGGAAACCCGCCGTCCACGCAGGATCGGCCGGGTTCATCCACGCGGGGGTGGCCGGCGGCTGTCCGGGCAGCGTCCCTTGGCCACCGCACGTCTGGGCCAGAGCGCTCATGGATGCCAGAGCGAGGGCAACCAAGGTCATTGCCAGCGATGTCATCGACCGTTTTGCGGCTGCATGACGTGATATTTGTGCCCGCGCAAAAATTAATGCCTTACGCGTGCGCATAACACCCTTCTTTCCCTGCACTGGAAACGGCTAGGGTGATCCCAGAATTAATGATTGTAACCAGAACCATCCACGCAGCGAGCGGAGCCCTACCGCCGCAGCACGGCGCGATTGGGATCCAGCGTCACCTTGAGCGGCGGCTGTTTCAGGGCAACGGCAAAGGTGGCCGGATCGGAGCCGGTGCGCACCCACTCGGTGATGGTTTTACCGCGCGATACCTGGATCTCGACGGGGACCAGGGCGCTGAAGTCGTCGCTCACGTCGGACTGCGTAATCGTGCCGCTGAGGCGCAGCGCCGGCGCCTTGCCTTTCAGGGCATATTTCAGCTTGATGGTGGGGATGCCGGTGGAGTAGACCCATTGCTCGAAGAACGTTTCCAGCTTGGGATCGTCGGATTTGGGCGGCATGAACTGCGCGGCGGCTTCGCGGAACTGCTCGGTCGAGATGGGCGCGCGATCGTAGATTTTCAGGATCTGCGCCAGCAGCGCGAGGAAGCGCTCGCCGCCCAGGCGGCGGCGCAGCATCTGCATGATCCACGAGCCTTTGCCATAGGTGATGCTGCGCCAGGCGGCGGGCTGCTGGGAGTTTTGCAGGCGCTGGCCGAGCACGATGGGCCCGGCCGATTCGACGGTCTCTCCCGCTTCATTTTTGGCCAGCAGGGAGGCGCGATAGGAGTCCAGCATGATGTCCATCGAATGGCTGCCCTTGGTCTTTTCCAGGTAGAGCAGGGCCGAATAGTTGGCCAGCGCTTCCATCAACCAGTTATCGCGATAGCTGGCGGCGGTGACGCGGTTGCCCCACCACTGGTGAGCGGTCTCGTGAGCCTCCAGAATATCGCGGAAGAAGATTTCCTGCGATTCGGAAAGGGCGGCGCGCGATGCCGGAATGGCGCCCACGTAGGCCAGGGTGGAAAGATAGATCAGGCCGGGGAAACCCTGTCCGAAAGCTCCGGGAATGGGAGAGACGGTGAGATGGGGCAACGCCGGGGGGCCAAAACGCGAGGCCATGAAGTCAAGGGTCGAGGCCACCTCGGAAGCCAATTCGGGCAGCCGCTCGGCGGGATTGGGGAGCGTCTCGGGCGGAAGCGTATCCGGCGGGGCGGTTTTGCGGCGGGATAGGGGGTTTAAGGGCAGCGGCAGGAGCGTGGAGGGGTGCGGTTGCAGGCTGGGCTCGAGCGCGCGATTGGCGCACACCTCCACGACCAGGCCGCCGCGCTCCGCCCGCGCGCGCCGGTAGCTGCCCAGGTTGAAGGCGGCCAACCGGATGGGCACGCTGGTGCGGCGGCGCGTGACGTGCCACTCGCCTTCAGTGCGGTCTTCCACCACGTCGCCGGCGGCCACCAGGTCGAGCGCCTGCGGGTAGCGAAACGTCAGGTCGTAATCGGCGAACTGCCAACCGTGAATGGGATACCAGTTGCCGCGCGCGGTGACGTAAAAGACGCGGTCGCCGGCGTCCAGAATCACTTTGCCGGAATGGTGAAACTCGAATTCGTACTGGCGGCCGACGCGCAGCGGCTCGGGCGGAATCACGAGAAAGAGGCCGTTGCCGTCGAGCGAGATGTTGGAGCGGAGCGAGTCGCGCTGGAAGAATTCGGCGGGGCGCCCATCGACCGTTACCGCGGAGACGGTCATGTCCGGGGTGATCTGAAACGTCGCGGTGGTCATGCCATCGGCCAGCGGCTTCACCTGCACACGCGTCACGGCGGTCATGGAAAGATCGGGACGGATGGTGGCGTCGATGCGGTAGCTGGTGGTGACCAGGGTGAGCGGCTGCCGCTGAGGCCCCTCGCGGACGGCGCGCGCGCGGAAACTGGTCCAGGTATCGAAGTAGATGCGGTTGTCGCGCGTGACGATCTGGCCGGCGCTGATCTGTTCGAGCGCCAGGGGATCATACACCACGTCGTAGTTGCCCAGCTTGGCGCTACTGATCAGCGCGGCAAAGAGGCCCGGCGGATGGCCCGGGCCGCCCAGCAGATCGAGCGTCAGACGCGACTGGTAGCTTTCGCCGATATTGCGCAGCGCGCCGCCCCATTGCTCCTGCAACAGCGGAGCGACTTCGGGCGCTTTTTTATTGGCGGGACTTTTGGAGAACTGGCTCTTGAGTTCGTCGTACTCGTCGCCGGTGAAGATCAGGAGCGCGTCGCGGAAATGATCGTCGAGCGTGGCGGAGTCGATGTAGGCGCCCAGGGAGCGCCGTTCGGCGACGTCCGGCGGCCGCAGCAGCACTTCGCCGTCGCCGCCTTCCACGTCGGCCGTAAACATGGCGGCAACGCGGCGGCCGGCCACGGGTTTACTGAAGATGAGATGGCCGTCGGTGAGGAAAATCTTGAGATCGTCTTTGAAGATGGTGAGGTCGCGGACGCGATAGCACTCGTCGAGATCGAAGGTGTTCTCGCGGATGGCGCGCGCGATATCGGCGGCCGAGGCGCCCAGCGCCGGTCCGGCGGCCAACCCCAGAAGCACCAGTCCCCGGACGAGCCACGCCATGCTTATTAGTGTACCGTATGAGCCGGCCGGCTTCCGGCTGGCAGGCTAAAGCACGCCCCACTATACTGAAAAGATAGGCGATTCCACCATGGAGCGGCGGGGCTGGAAGAGTACCGCGGGATACATCGGACTGCTGGCGGCGGCGTTTGTGCCGGCGGTTCTGGGCAGCTACCTGTTCGGTCCGCAAATGGATAACTTCGCCTACGACCAGATCCTGGTGTGGCACAAGACCAAGCCCTGGCGGACGCAGTCCGCCATACTGGCGATCGACGAAAAAACGCTGGCGCAAGCGGGCGGGTTGGAACACATTCGGGAGCCGCTGGCGGAAGGCATGCGCCTGGTGGCCGCGGCGCATCCGAAGGCGGTTGCGGTGGACCTGATTCTAGCGGACCACAAGCCGGACCCCAAGACCGATGCGGCGCTGGCGGCGGCATTCTGCGCCACGCCCAACCTGGTGCTCTCCGCCGAACTGGTGGACGGAGCGTTCGAATATCCGCTGCCGCAATTCCGGCGCTGCGCGGCGGCGGTGGGCCACGTTTACGTGTCGCAGGACGAAAACGATTCGCGCACCCGGGAGATCGCGCTGGACAAACAGGCGGGGAAAGAGCGGCTTTGGGCGCTGTCCCTGGAAGCGTTCCGGCTGAGCCGCGGAGTGAAGGTGATTCAGGAATAGCTGGATGAGCTGGACGTGGGAGACGCGGTGATACCGGCGACCAAG